>WNFM01324954.1_pt8 | contig 18295 bp, 13 predicted proteins | sample 5400271 | NCBI WGS metagenome assembly WNFM01 (sample SAMN13153352, study PRJNA577476) | soil metagenome | isolation source: 60 cm saprolite on Douglas fir-dominated hillslope | place: USA:California | collected 2013-09-17 | reverse complement strand
GCGCCCATGGTGATCACCATGTCCCCCTCGCGCATCCGCGATTCGAGCCAGGAGGGGATCTGCGCCAGATCCTTCACCAGCGTGACGTCCTTGTGCCCGTGATCTTCGATGGCGCGCGCCACCGTCTCGGCGGTGACTCCCGGGATCGGCGTCTCGCCGGCGGGGTAGATGTCGGTCACCGCCAGCAGATCGGCGTCGTTGAAGGCGCGGGCGAAATCGCTCAGGAGCGCCTGCACCCGCGTGTAACGGTGCGGCTGGAAGACCACCACGGTGCGCCGGCTCCAGCCGCGCTTCGCCGCCGCCAGGGTCGCCAGGATCTCGACCGGATGATGGCCGTAGTCGTCGATCACCATCACCCCTCCGGCTTCGCCCTTCAGCTGGAAGCGCCGATCGGCGCCGTGGAACCGGCCGAGCTCCCGGACGATCGCGGCGAAGGGGATCTCGAGATCGAGACCGACGGCGATCGCGGCCAGCGCATTGGCCACGCTGTGGCGGCCGGGCACCTGCAGCTGCACGCGGCCCAGCTTCTCGCGCTTGAGGAAGACGTCGAAGCCGGCCTGGAATTCGCGCAGCTCTATGGCCGCGGCCGACAGATCGGCCTGCGCGGTGAGCCCGTACGTCACCACCCGGCGCGTCAGGCGCGGCAGGATCTCCTGGACCCGCGCCTCGTCGAGGCAGACGATCCCGGTGCCGTAGAACGGCACCTTGTTGAGGAAATCGACGAACGAGTCCTGGAGCTTCGCGAGGCTGCCGTAATGCTCGAGATGCTCAGGGTCGATGTTCGTCACCACCGCCAGCGTCGGCGTGAGACGCAGGAACGAGCCGTCGCTCTCGTCCGCCTCGGCGACCAGGAGATCCCCCTTCCCGAGCTTGGCGTTCCCCCCCAGGACGCCGAGCCGTCCCCCGATGATGATGGTCGGATCGAGACCCGCCCCCGAAAGGATCTGCGCCACCATCGAGGTGGTGCTCGTCTTGCCGTGCGAGCCGGCGATGGCGATGCCGTACTTGATCCGCATCAGCTCGGCGAGCATCTCGGCCCTCGGGATCACCGGAATCTGCCGCCGCCGCGCCTCGAGGACCTCGGGATTGTCCGGCTTCACGGCCGACGAAACGACGACGACGTCGCAGTCGCCGATGTTTTTGGCGTGATGCCCCTTCGTCACCGTGCCGCCGAGGGAGCGCAGCCGCTTCACGGTGGCGCCCTCCTCCAGGTCCGACCCGGTCACCTGGTAGCCGAGGTTGATCAAGACCTCGGCGATGCCGCTCATGCCGATCCCCCCGATGCCGACGAAGTGCAGCCGGCGCGTCTTGCGCAGCATCACCACGGCCGGCCCTCCGCCCGCCGCCTCATGCGATCATCTCTTCGACCATGTCGGCGATGCGAGTCGCCGCGTCGGGCCGCGCGATCGCGCAGGCCGCCCGCTCCATCGTCACCACCTTCGCCGGGTCGTCCCGCAAGGCCAGGATCGCCCCGGCCAGCGTCTCGCCGCCCAGCGACGACTCTTCCAGCAGGATCGCGGCGCCCGCCTCGGCGAACTTGCGGGCGTTCGAGCGCTGGTGGTCGTGGGCCGCGGTCGGCAGAGGGATCAGGATCGAGGCCTTGCCGCAGGCGGCGATCTCCGACACGGTGCTCGCTCCGGCGCGCGCGATGACCACGTCCGCCTGCTCGTACGCCTCGCGGATGTTGGCGATGTACGGCAGCGCCTGCGCCTCGAACCGGCCCTCCGCGTAGGCGCGCGTCACCCGCTCGAGATCCCGGGGGCCGGTGCCGTGCTGAAAGCGCAGCCCGAGACGGTGCGCTTCGAGACGGGGCAGGGCGGCGATGACGGCGTCGTTGATCGCGCGCGCTCCCTGGCTGCCGCCGAACACCAGCACCTGGAAGGTCTCGCCGCGGACCTTCCGCTTCACCGCCGCGAAGGCGGCGCGGATCGGGTTGCCGGTCAGCTCTCCGCGGCCGCCGAACAGCTGCCGGGTCTCCTCGAACGACACCGCGACGCGGCGGACCCAGGGCGCCAGAAGGCGGTTGGTCATGCCCGGGTGGGTGTTCTGCTCCTGGATCAAAGTGGGGACGCGCAGCACCACGGCCGCCATCACCATCGGACCCGATGCGTATCCGCCCACCCCGATTACCGCCCCCGGCTTCATGGTGACGAGGACCTTCAACGACTGGAAGAACCCGGCGACGGCGCGCAGACCGCCGCGCAGACGTCCCGCGATCGATTTGCCGATCACCCCGCCGCTCTTGACGGCGATCAGTTGAAAGCCATGCTGGCCCACGATCTCCCGCTCCAGCGGCAGCCCCACCCCGGCGAAGATGATCCGCACCCCCCGCCGCCGGCGCTGCAGCTCCTCGGCGATGGCGATTCCCGGATACAGGTGTCCTCCGGTCCCCCCTCCCGCAATCACAATCGTCTCGACCGCCATGCCGCCCTACGAGGAATGCTGCGAGATGTTCAACAGCATGCCGAGAGCGATCAGGTTCACCACCAGGCTCGAGCCTCCATACGACAGAAACGGCAGCGGCACGCCCTTGGTCGGTATCAGGCCGACGGCGACGGCGATGTTGATCGTCGCCTGCAACACGAGCCAGAGCGTGAGCCCCATGCCGAGGTAGTAGCCGCCGCGATCCGGCGCGCCGGTCGCCGCCACCACGCCGCGCCAGAGCAGAAGCCCGAAGACCAGGATCACCGCGCAGGCGCCGATCAAACCGAGCTCCTCCGAGATCACCGAGAAGATGAAATCGGTGTGCGGCTCGGGGAGGAAGAAGAGCTTCTGACGGCTCTCGCCCAGGCTCGTCCCCCGCAGCCCGCCGCTGGCGACCGCCAGGATCGACTGGCGGATCTGGAAGCCGGCCCCGAGCGGATCGTCATCGGGATTCATGAAGGTCATGATCCGTCTCACCCGGTAGGGGGCCTGCAGCACGAGAATCCCGAGCAGGACCAGACCGGCCCCGCCCGCGGTGACCAGGTAGCGCCAGCGCAGGCCGGCGAGGAACAGGAGAAGAATCAGGAGCATGAGGTAAAGAGCCGCCGTCCCCATGTCCGGCTCGAGATAGACCAGGAAGGCCAGCTGACCGACCACGACCGCGCACGGCAGCACCGTGCCGAGGAGATCATTGATCTTCGATTCCTTGTCGGCGAGCTGGTAGGCGAGGTAGAGCACGAGCGCCAGCTTGGCGATCTCCGACGGCTGGACCTGGAACATCCCGACCTTCAGCCAGCGATGCACCTGATGGCTCTGGTCGGCCGCGAGCACCAGAATCAGCAGGCCGGTGCTGACCAGGAGCGCCAGGTAGACCATCGGACGCGTCAGCAGTCGGCGATAATCGACATGCATGGCGGCGAACATGCCGCCGAGCCCGATCGCCATGGCGATCGCCTGGCGCATCAGGAAGTAATGCGGGCTGCCGAAGCGCTCCATGGCGACGACGGCGGAGGCGCTGTAGATCATCACCAGCCCGAAGAGAGCCAGGCCGATGCCGATGGCGAACAGCATTTTGTCGAAGGCCAGCTTGCGCGCCATGACTACGCGCCCCCTCCGGTCACGCTCCGGGCGCGGCCCCGCTCGGGGAGCGCCAGGACGCGCCGGCGGAAGTCGTCCCCCCGTTCCTCGAAGCTGGAATACTGATCGAACGAGGCGCAGGCCGGTGCCAGCAGCACCACTCCGGACGGCGGCGCGGCGAGGCGCGCGGCCTCGATCGCCTCGGCCATCGTCGCGACGCGCGTCGAGGGGACCTCGTCGCCGATCTGCAGGGCGATCGTGTCGCGCGCCTGGCCCATCAGCACGAGGGCGGCGACCCGCTCGCGAAGCAGCGGCCGCAGCGACGCGAAATCGCCCCCTTTGTCCTTGCCGCCGAGGATCAGCACGATCGGAACGTCGAAGCTCTCGATCGCCTTGGTGGTGGCCGGGACGTTGGTCGCCTTGGAGTCGTTGTACCAGGCGACGCCATCGAGGTCGCGGATCTTCTCGATCCGGTGGGGGAGACCGCGGAACAGCCCCAGCCCCTGCACCGCCTTCGGGATCGGCACGCCGACCAGGTCGGAGATCATCAGGGCCACCATCACGTTCTCGACGTTGTGGGCGCCGGGGATCGGCAGGGCGCGCAGAGGCACCCCGCGGATCTCGCGGCCCTGCCGGCGCAGCACGATGGCGTCTTCCTTCAGGCAGGCCCCGTCGGGAAGATCGCGGACCCGACTGAACGGATGGATCCGCGCCCGGATGGTCTCGGCCAGCCCCCAGACCTCGGCGTCGTCGCGGTTCAGGATCGCGTGGTCGGCCGGCCCCTGGTTGAGAAAGAGCCGGCACTTCGCCTGGTAGTAAGCCTGCAGGCTCGGGTAGCGGTCCTGATGGTTCGGGCTCAGGTTGAGCAGCGCGGCGACCCAGGGTCGGAACCGCTCGATCCCTTCGAGCTGAAAGGACGACAGCTCCACGACATAATAATGGTCGGGCGTATCACGCGCGATCAGATCGGTCAGCGGTGTGCCGATGTTGCCGCAGGCGGTCGCCTTGAGGCCGGCGTGCGCCAGCAGGTGCGCGGTCAGCGCGGCCGTCGTGCTCTTGCCGTTCGAGCCCGTGATGCCGATCAGGATCCCCTTCAGGAACCAGGAGGCGACCTCCACCTCCGCCACGATCCGCACTCCGGCCGCGCGCGCCGCGGCCAGGGGCGGAATGGTGAGCGGCACGCCCGGGCTGACCGCGATCAGATCGGCCGCCGTGAAGGTTTCCGCGTCGTGGCCGCCGAGCTCGAGGCGCGCCCCGCCACGCTCGAGCGCTGCGACCTCGGGCCCGAGGGCGGTCGCCTCGCGGCTGTCCGTCAGCACGACCGAGGCCTGCTGCGACAGCAGGAACCGCGCCAGCGACCGCCCGCTCTTGGCGGCCCCGACCACGACGACGCGCGCGCCGGCGAGCCTCGGGGGCGTCGCGGGGCGCGGCACGTCGTTCATCGGTCCTCCCTCTCCGGAATCCGGACGTTCGTTCAGCGCAGCTTCAAGGTCGACAGACCGATCAGGGCGAAGATGATGGCGACGATCCAGAACCGGATCACCACCTTCTGCTCGGCCCAGCCCGACAGCTCGAAATGATGATGGATCGGCGCCATCTTGAAGATCCGCTTGCCGCGCAGCCGGAACGAGCCGACCTGCAGGATCACCGAGACCGCCTCGATGACGAACAGGCCGCCGACGAACACCAGCAGGATCTCCTGCTTGATCAGGATGGCGACCGTCCCGAGGGCGCCGCCCAGCGCCATCGACCCGACGTCACCCATGAAGACCTGCGCCGGGTTGCAGTTGAACCAGAGAAACCCGAGCGCAGCGCCGACCATCGCCCCGCAGACGATCGACAGCTCGCCCACCCCCTTGACGTTCACCACGTCGAGGTATCCCGCGACCTTCGCGTGACCCGCGGTGTAAGCGAGGATCGCGTAGGTCCCGGAGGCGATCAGCGACGTGCCGATCGCCAGGCCGTCCAGGCCGTCGGTCAGGTTCACGGCGTTGGCGGCCCCCACCAGCACCAGCATCGTCCAGGGGATATAGATCCATCCGAGGTCGGGCGAGAAGCGCTTGAAGAACGGGACGCTCAACGTGGTCGGATAACGCCCGTCGCGCGCCAGGTAGAGCAGGGCGCAGCCGACGAGGAAGGCGACGGCGAACTGTGCGACGAATTTCTGGCGGGTCGTCAGCCCGAGGGACCTCTTTCTCGCGATCTTGAGGTAGTCATCGACGAAGCCGATGACGCCGTAGAGGAGCGTGGACCCGAGAACGATCCACACGAAGACGTTGGTGAGGTCGGCCCAGAGAAGGGAGGGGAGCACCACTGCAATGAGAATGAGGAGCCCCCCCATGGTGGGTGTGCCTTTCTTGGTTTGGTGAGATTGAGGTCCCTCGGGTCTGATCTGCTGCCCGATCTGGAACTCCCGCAGCCTCTCGATCAGGCGGGGGCCCAGGGCAAGACTGATCAGCAGCGCGGTGAGGGTGGCCAGCGCTGTTCTGAAAGTGATGTACCGGAAGACATTCAGGATCTTGACCTGCTCGTGCAGGAGGAACAGAAGGTGATAGAGCATCAGTGGCTCTCCCCGCCGGCGGGCGGCGCGCCGGAGCGCTTCAGAAGCGCCTGCACCACGCGCTCCATTTTCATGCCGCGCGATCCCTTGACCAGGATCAGATCGCCCGGCCGGCAGGCGGCGGCGACGAACGGCGCCGCCGCCTCGGAATCGGGGAAATGCTTCACGCGGGACGATCCGGCCGCGCCCGGCCGCCCGGCCGTCCTCGCCGCGCCGGCGCTGCGGGGGCCGACCGCGACGAACAGGTCGATGCCGGCCTTCGCCACCTGCTCGCCGAGCCGCGCATGCGCCTTGGTCTCGAGCGGCCCGAGCTCCAGCATGTCGCCCGCCACCAGGATCCGCCGGCCGCGAGGCTCCGCGTCCCGCAACAGCTCGATCGCCTTCTCCATCGCCGCCGGATTGCTGTTGTAGGCGTCATCGAGGACCTCGACGCCGTCCGGCAGCCGGTGCAGGACGCCGCGCATGGCGGCCGGCCGGACCGATTCCAGCGCTTCGCGGATCGCCTCGAGGTCGATACCGAGGCTTCGGCCGACCGCGGCGGCGGCGAGGGCGTTGTAGACGTTATGCCGCCCCGGCAGATGCAGCGTCACCTCGGTCGCCGCCTTGCCGTGGCGGAGGCGGAAGCGGCAGCCCGAGAGTCCGAGGACGGCGATCGCGTCGGCCTTGACCTGCGCCGCCCGAGCCTTGACCCCGTACGAGATGGTGGCGCCGCCGAACCCCCGCGCCAGCCGGCCGACGCGCGTGTCATCGGCGTTCCAGACCGCCACGGCGTCCCGGCGCATGCCGGCGAACAGCTCCCCTTTGGCGGCGGCGATCCTGTCCAGGCTGCCGAAATATTCCATGTGCACCGGCAGGACGTTGAGGATCACGCCGACGTCCGGGTCGGCGATCTCGGCCAGGCGGGCGATCTCCCCCGGAGTGCTCATGCCCATCTCGAGCACGGCGGCCTCGCGATCGTCCGCGAGACGCAGCAGGCTGAGCGGCAACCCGTAGGTGTTGTTCAGATTCCCTTCCGTCTTCATGGTCTTGAACCGTCTCCCGACGACCGCGGCCGTCAGCTCCTTCGCCGTCGTCTTCCCCGCGCTCCCGGTGATCCCGACGACCGTGAGCGGCCGCCGGCGCCTCACAAAGGCGCCGAGATTCTGCAGGGCCGCCGTCGTATCGGCGACACGCACCAGCGCCCCGGGCGCGCCGGCAGCGTCCCCTTTCGAAACCACCGCGGCCGCCGCTCCTTTCGCGAACGCCGCGGCCAGATAGTCGTGACCATCGACCCGCGGGCCGACCAGCGCGAAGAACAGGTCGCCCTCGCCCAGGCTGCGCGAGTCGATGCTGTACCCCGCCACCCGATGCCCGCCGCCCCCGGCGGGCGGGGAGGCCCCGAGCTCGAGCGCGCCTCCGAGTGCGCGGGCGATCTCGTCCAGGCTCAGCGTCGGCATCCCAGGGTCCCGCTCGTCCTCGTGACCGCCACCGCGCCGCCGCCCGGCCTACCGGGCGGCCCGGCCGCGATCGTCGCGCGCGCGTGCGCGCAACAGCTCCCGCGTCACCTCGCCGTCGTCGAACGGGACCGTCCGGTCCCCGAGGATCTGGTACGTCTCGTGACCCTTCCCGGCGATCACCACGCAGTCGTCCGGCTGCGCCTGGGCCAGGGCGGCGCGGATCGCCTCCTTGCGATCGGGAATCACCAGGCAGCGGCCGGGCGGAAGCGCGCCGCGCGGGTCGCCGGTCAGCGCCTGCCGCACGCCGGGCAGGATCTCCTCGATGATCGCCATCGGGCTCTCGCTGCGTGGATTGTCGGAGGTGACCACGACGATGTCGCTGCCGGCGGCCGCGGCCTGGCCCATCCTGGGACGCTTGCCGCGGTCGCGATCGCCGCCGCAACCGAAGACGGTGATGATGCGCCGCGGTTGAAGCTCGCGGACCGCCGCCAGAAGAGTCTTGAGGGCGTCGTCGCTGTGCGCGTAATCGACCAGCACGCGGAACGGCTCGCCGCTGTCGATCCTCTCGAAGCGGCCCGGCACTCCAGGCGCGTTCTCGAGGCCGCGGACCACCGCCGCGCGGGGCGTCCCGGCGGCCAGCGCCGCCGCCGCCGCCGCGGTGGCGTTCTGCGCGTTCGGGCGCCCGAGCAGGGGGCTGGCGATCGCCAGGCGGCCCGCCTCGGAGCCCTGCTCCTCGACGCCCGCGGCGATGCCGAGGGTCAGCCCGGTGCCGCGGGCCCCGGGAGCGAAGGAGATCAGCCGCACGTCGGCGCCGGCCGCCTCTCCGAACGTGATCACCCGCGCCCGCGTCGCGGCGCGCAGCGCCGGGGTGGCGGGATCGTCGGCGTTCAGCAGGGCGACCGCGTCGGGCGCCAGGGCGCGGAACAGCGCGCTCTTGGCCTCCAGATACGCCTCCATCGTGCCGTGGAAGTCGAGATGATCCCGCGTCAGGTTGGTGAACAGTCCGAACCGGAAGGTGATGCCGGAGACCCGCCGCAGCGACAGCGAGTGTGAGGAGACTTCCATCGCGCAGGAGCGCGCCCCGGCGGTGGCGAAACGGTCGAGCAGCCGGTAGAGATCGAGCGACTCGGGGGTGGTGCGCTCCGCCCGGGTCTCGTCGCGCCCGTACCGATACAGCACCGTCCCGACGAGACAAGGCTTCCGGCCCGCCTCCTTCAGGATCGACTCGAGCAGGAACGCGGTCGTCGTCTTGCCGTTGGTGCCGGTGATCCCGAACATCGCGAGCCGCTCGTCCGGCCGGCCGTAGTAGTTGCGCGCCGCCAGCGCCAGGGCGAGGCGATCGTCGTCGACCTGGACCCAGGCGAGAATCTCCGGGCGCCGGACCGCGGGGCGGGAGGAGAGCACCGCGACCGCTCCGCGCTCGATCGCCTGGTCCAGGAAATCGCAGCCGTCCCGGCGCTCGCCCTTCAGGGCGGCGAACAGGAAGCCCGGCTCGACGGCGCGCGAGTCGTACGCGAGGCCGCGCACCGACAGGGCCGGGTCGCCGGTGAGACGGGCGTTCGGGACCTGCTCGAGAAGCCGTTGCAGCTGCACTTCAATACCTCTTAAAAGAAGACCGCGCAGCGACCGCTGCTGACCGGCGCACCGGGCTCCGGCTCCTGCCGGATCACCCGCTCGCCGGAGCGCTCCGTCCGGCAGACCAATCCTGCGATGGCGAGCGCCTCGCTTGCCTGGCGCAGGCTCATCCCGCTGACGTCGGGCATGGTCGGCCCCGGAGCCGGCGCCGCATCCCCCCCGCCGACGACGGCGCGCGAAGCGACCGGCATGATGAGCGATGCCAGCGAGGCCTCGGCGGCGCCCGACGATCGCGCGGCGCCCGAGATCCGCCCTGCGGCCGGCCGGCGATCGTCGCGCGCCGGCAGCGCGCGATCGCCGCCCCGCGGCGCAACCGCCTCGCGCAGCGAGGCCCGCACCGATCGATCGAACAGAAGCGGCGCCTCGCTGTCCGCGGGCACTCCGAGGTACTGCAGCACCGGGAGCGCGATGCGCGAGAAGACCGGGGCGGCGACGTCGCCGCCGTGGAACTTCGGCCCGCGCGGCTCGTCGACCATGACGACGATCACCAGGGCCGGGTCGTCCGCCGGCACGAAGCCGGAGAACCACGAAACATACTTGCCATGGCTGTACCGTCCGCTGGCATCGATCTTCTGGGCCGTGCCGGTCTTGCCGCCGACGGTATAGCCCCGCACCGCCGCGGCCTTCCCGGTCCCGTCGATGGTCACCGACTGCAGCATGCGCCGCAGGGCCCGGGCGGTGTTCGCTTCGATGACGCGATGCGACAAGGCGGGGGACGCGGGTCGCGGCGGCTCCCGCTTTCCATCCGGGCCGACGGTCGCGCCGACGACGAACGGCTTGACGTAGACGCCGTCGTTGGCGACCGTGGCGAGCGCCGCCGCCAGCTGCAGCGGGGTGGCGCCGATCTCCTGTCCCATGGCGATCGAGGCCTGCGACAGTCCCGACCAGTCGGCGACCTCGCGCAGCATCCCGGGGCTTTCGCCCGGGAGCTCGATGCCGCTCTTGCGCCCGAAGCCGAAAGCCCGGATATAGTCCAGGAACTCCTGGCCCCCGAGGCGCGCCCCGACCTTGATCGCTCCGACGTTGCTCGATTTCGCGAGGACCTCGGTGAAGGTCAGGTTGCCGTAGGGAAGACGATCCTCCTTGAAGCGGTGTTTGCCGACGACGATCGAGCCGTTCTCGCACCAGATCACTTCGTTCGGCCTCACCCGCCCGGCGTCGAGCGCCGCCGCCGCGGTCACCACCTTGAAGGTCGAGCCGGGCTCGTAGTAGTCGCTCACCGCCCGGTTCTTTCGCGACTCCTCCCGGGCGTCGGAGTAGTCGTTGGGGTCGAAGCCGGGGCGCGAGGCGAGCGCCAGGAGCTCGCCCGTCTGCGGCCGCAGCACCACCACCGAGGCGCCCACCGGCGAGAATTCGCTCATGGCGGCGTCGAGCTCGCGGTCGGCGATATGCTGGATGACTTCATCGATGGTGAGGACGAGGCCGGTGCCGGCGACCGGCTCGACGCGGGAGCGGTCGAGCACGCGGCCGCCCCGGCCGTCGCGCAGGAACTGGATCCGCCCCGGCGTCCCCTGGATCGCCGCGTCGTAGGCGAACTCCAGACCGGCCAGGCCCTGGTTGTCCATGCCGCAGGCGCCCAGGACGTGGGCCGCGAGACCGCGCTTCGGGTAATAGCGCCGGCTTTCGCGCACGAAGCCGATCCCCTTGATGCCGAGCGCCTCCACCTGACGGCGCACCTCGGGGGTCACCTTGCGCTTCAGCCAGACGAAGTGACGATCACCCTCGAGGCGGTCGCGCACTTCCGCCGGCTTCTGCGCCAGCACCGGCGCCAGGCGCCTGGCCGCGGCCGCCGCGTCATCGCCCACCTCGGTCGGGTCGGCGAAAATCGAATCGACCGCCAGGCTGAGCGCCAGCTCCTTGCCGTTCCGATCGAGGATCGGGCCGCGGTGCGGGTCGAGCGTGATCGCCTTCTCCTGCTGCGAGCGGGCCTGCTCGAGGAGTGTTGCGGCGCGCACCAGCTGGAGGTGGGCGCAGCGGGCTCCCACGCTCAAGAGACCGACCACCACGATCGCCACCAGCAGGATCAGCCTGGCGCGGCGGGACTGGGCGGTCGGCGCTGCCGCGTCGCCGCGTCCGCGGCGGCGCCTGGCGCGGGCATGGGGCGCCCAGGGCTCGCGGAGGGCGGCGGCGCCGGAGAGCCGGCGGGCCGTCTCTGCGCGCAGACCCGCGCGCCTCACCGAGGCGCCTCCTGGTTCTCCTCCGGACGCGGCAATGCCGGCAGGATCGAAGCGGGTGTGTAGGCGGCGCTTCCGGCAGGTCCGCGTTTCGCGCGGGCCGCGCGCCGTGGCGGGGCGTCGCGGGGCGGTGCGGCTTCTCCCGTCCTGCCGGCCTCTTCCCGCCGATCCGCATCGCGCGGCGCCTCGGCGTCACGGGGAGGCCCGGCGGCCAGCGTCGCGCCGACCTCGTTCACCCGCCCGTCGATCACCTGCACCCTCCGCACATCTTCGGGGGTCGGCTCCGAGAGACCGAGCTGCTTGCGCGCCACTTTCTCGATCCGATCCGGCGCCAGCAGCGACGAGCGCTCCAGCGTGTACTGCTTGTTCTGCTCCTGAAGCTGCTGCCGCTCGCGGTTGAGCGCCTCCAGGCTGTAGGAGGTGCGGATGAAGTCGACCCGCTGCCAGACGTAGATGAGCAGGGGAACGACGATCACCGCGCCGTAAAGCGCCAGACGGCGCAGCTCGCGCAGCCGCGCGCGATCCTTCTCGCGCACCAGGCGCGCGTTGAGCTGCAGGCGCCCCTTGCCGTGGGGCCGCGCGATCGCGGCCCTCACGCGGCCCGCTCCGGTCCCGCGCCGGGGCCCTCGCCGGTTGGCGGAAGCCGCTCGACCGCGCGCAGCCGGGCGCTCCGGCTGCGCGGGTTGTCGCGCAGCTCCTCGATCGAGGGGCGGGTCGCCCTGCGGGTGACGAGACGCACCACGCCGGGCCGCCCGCAGGCGCAGATCGGCAGATCGCGCGGGCAGGTGCAGTGCCGCGCCCGCTCGACGAAGCGGCGCTTGACGACCCGGTCCTCGAGCGAATGGAACGAAATGACCGCCAGCCGGCCGCGGTGCCCCAGCCGGGCGATCGCCTCGTCGAGCAGCCTGTCGAGCCCCCGGATCTCGTCGTTGACCGCGATCCGGAGCGCCTGAAAGACGCGGGTCGCCGGGTGGATCCGGTCCGGACCGCGGCCGGCGGCCCCCGCTACGATCTCGGCCAGCCCGGTCGTGGTGGCGATCGGGGCGCGGGCCCGCGCGCGCGCGATCGCGGTGGCGATCCGGGACGCAGCGGGCTCCTCGCCGTAACGCGCGAAGATTCGCGCCAGCTCTCCGGGCGGAAGCGTGTTCACCAGATCGGCGGCCGGCCGGCCCGCGCTTCGATCCATCCTCATATCGAGCGGCCCCTCTCTCTGGAACGAGAAGCCGCGCTCCGGATCTTCGAGCTGCAGCGAGGAGATCCCGAGATCGAGCAGGAACCCGTCGACCGGCCCCGCCCCGAGGGTGTCCAGGATTTGCGGGAGCCGGCGATGATCGGCATGCTGGAGATGGATCCGATCCGCGAACGGGGCGAGGCGCCGCCCCGCGAGCTCAAGCGCCTCCTGATCCCGATCGCAGGCGATGAGCCGCCCCTCCGGTGCGGTGGCGCGCAGGATCGCTTCGGCATGACCGCCGCCGCCGAGCGTGCCGTCGACCCAGAGGCCGCCGGGACGGCAGCCGAGGGCCGCGATCGTCTCGCCGAGGAGGACCGGTCGGTGCATGGGCGCGCCCGAATCGTCGCTCGTCGCAAGGCTCCCTCAGATACCGTGCGATGCAAGGGCTTCCAGATCGCCTTCGGTCAAAGGCTGCGCCTTGACCATGGTCTCGAATTTTTCCCGGTTCCAGATGTCGACCCAGGTGATCTTGCCCAGGACCGACACTTCGCCCACGATGCCGCTGCTTTTCCGGAGCAGCGGATGGATCAGGATCCGACCCTGCTCGTCCATCCCGGCGGGCTGCCCGTAGTAGTTGATCCGATCCTTGAAGCGGGAGGCGGCCGGGTTCAGCGAGGGGAGCTTCTCGAGCTTCTTCTCGATCTCGATCAGGATCGGCATCGGGTAGATGCGCACGTACTCTCCCGACAGCGAGGTGACGAAACAGTCGCGGCCGAATTTTTCTTCGATGTACTTGCGGAAGACGGAGGGGATCTTGATGCGTCCCTTCGCGTCCAGCTTGGCGGGAGAATTGCCCCTGAGCATTCGCCCTCGACCTCTCTGCCGATAAAGCCCCGGGACGCGTTTTGCCACAGGCGTCCGGGTGATGTACGTTCGTGCCGACGCCTCACTCCTGAGGCGGTCGTCCTGGGCGACTCAGGTTCTGATTGCCTTAATGAATGTTTAGCGGGATGCCAGGATGGATCACCCACTCCAGTCCACTCTGGTCCACCGAGCGAATATAGAGAGGGGTCGGGATCTTGTCAAGCATAAAATTCGGAAGCCAACGAAGGAACCCAAGTCTCTAGAATCAGATAGAGGCGGCGCCTATCCCCGAAGCCGGATCCAACTATATCTTGTGAGCGAAGAATGTAGATGCCACTAAATAATGTGGTAGCATCTCTGCGGTGTGGGGATGAGGTGTGGCGCGAGCCGCTGCGGAGGTGCCATGATGAGACAGTCACCGACTGCCATCCTCATCTTGATCGTTCTCCTGCTCTTCGCCGCGCCGGCCGGGGCTTTCGCCAAGGAAGGCGAGCGCGGGTTCGCCCTCAATCTCGGCTTCTCCGACCCCAAGAGCGACAATTCCTACCGCTCGGACCAGGCCCTCAACTTTTCCTACGAGTACGAGAAGACCGGCTATGCCTCGTACCGGGGGACGGCCGGGTTCATGTCGCTGCAGGGGCGCGAGCAGGTCTCTCCCGAGATCGGCACCCGGAGCACCGACGCGCTCTACCTGACGGGGAACATCGTCTTCACGCCGCGCTTCGCCATCGTCCACCCGCTGTTCATCGCCGGGGTCGGCGTCTACAGCTTCCGGACGACCGACAATGTCGACAGCCGGCACGATGTCGCGCTGGGGGTCAATTTCGGGGCGGGGCTCGACATCCAGCTGCTGCGTCATTTCGCGCTCCGAAGCGAGTACCTGCTCCACTACACGACCGGAAAGATCGCCAATCCGATCCAGACGCTCACCATCGGCGGCCATTTCATGTTCTAGACCGGACTTCTCGCCGGGCGAACCCCGGTGGGAAATCCAGGCTCGGACCGTTCCGGCCTGGGACGGTTCGCCTCCGTTTCGACGGTTCTTATTGGCACTTGGCGCGGCTCGTCGTAACATTGACGTCATATGCCGACTCTGCGCCGTTCCATCACGCTTTTCCTGTCCGCTCTGGCCCTTGCGAGCCTGCCCGCCGGCGGAGCGGCGCCGATCCTGGGGGACGAGCAAGGAACGCCCTCGCCGGATTGGGCGGGCAAGCTCGACCCCTTCCTGAGACAGGTCGCCTTCGGGATGAGCCGGACCGCAGGGCGGTTCAGCGATCGGATCCCTCCCGGATCGGAGGCCGCCATCAAGGCGCTGCCCAGGTTTCTCCGGGTCGAGCGTGACGGCGCGGAGCCGATCCTTCATCTCAAGGCGCGTGTCGCGACCGGCTCCGGGACGACCGGCGCGGCGGCGTCCGGACCGGTCGGCGCTGCGGACGATCGCTTCGAGGAGACGATGGCGGCCCTGGGCGTGGAAGTGCGCGGCCGGGTCGGCGCGATCGCGGCGCTTCGTCTGCCCGTCTCGGTCTTGCCGGCGCTGGCGGCCCGGCCTGAGATCGTCTGGCTGAAGGCGTCCCACACCTACCACACGCAGAACGATGTCAGCACGAGCGCCGTCTATGTCGCCTCGCGCGGCGCCAATACGACGTTTGGAACAAAGGGAGCCGGCGTGATCGTCGCGGTCATCGACACCGGCATCGACTGGACCAACCCCGACTTCCGCAACCCGGACGGCACGAGCCGCATTCTCGGGATCTGGGACCAGACTCTGACCGACGCCGCGCACCCGCCGCCTGCCGGCTTCGGGTTCGGGGCCTTTTACTCGAAGAGCGACATCGATGCCGCGCTGGCGGGCGGCACCGCGCTCTTGACCTCCGACGGGTACGGCCACGGGAGTCATGTCGCCGGGAGCGCCGCCGGCAACGGCCGTCTCACCGGCAACGCGATTCCCGCCGGCACCTTCGCCGGGGTGGCGCCGGAAGCCGATCTGCTGGCCGTCAGGGTGTTCGACGCGACCGGCAGCTTCTGCACCGCCTGCGACCTGACTGCGTCGGTGCAGTTCGTGCTGGGGTTCGCCGCGGCGGCGGGGAAGCCCTGGGTGGGGAACATGAGCCTCGGCGACGATCTCGGCGCGCACGATGGGACCGACCCCGACGAGATGACGATCGACGCGGCGGTCGGCCCGGGCCGCCCCGGGTCGCAGATGGCGATCGCCGCCGGCAACTCGGGTGGCAAGCGGATTCACTGGCAGAGCGCGATGACGGCCGGCGGCGTGGTCAGCAATACGTTCGCACTCCCGGCCTACACGCCGAATGCCGGAGCGGACAGCGACTTCGTCTGGCTCGATCTCTGGTACCACGGCGCCGATCGCGCGACGGTCGATCTCGTGACGCCGGGAGGTCAGACGGTGAGCGCGGGGTACGGGGTCAGCGGCGGCGTGGTCTGCACCACCTCCGGGGCGGTCGTGATCGACGCCGGCAATGCTCCCGATCCGGCCAACGGCGACAACGAAGTCTTCGTGCAGATCTGGGACAGCAGCCTCTGCAGCCCCGTCGTCGCCCCGGCGGCCGGCACCTGGACGGTGCGGCTGCATGGCGACAGCGTCACCGCCGGCGGCGCTTTCGATCTCTGGAACGAAGCGTCCGCCGGCACGCTCACGAGCGTCAACTGGACGACGAGCGATCAGGCGAAGCTCGTCGGCGTGCCCGGGACGAGCCGGAACTCGCTGACCGTCGGCGCTTTCGTGAGCAAGAACAGCTGGGTCAACGGCCGCGGCACGACGATCACGGTCGCCGTGAGCAACAGCCTGGGCGGGTTGTCGTCGTTCTCCTCGGTCGGTCCGACGCGCGATGGGCGGATCAAGCCGGACGTCGCCGCGCCGGGGGAGTATCTCGGGTCGACGCTTGCCGGTCTGTTCCTCGGTATGGATATCAGCCTGAAGGAAAGAGACGGTCTGCACGGCGATCTACGCGGCACCAGCATGGCGACCCCGCATGTCACCGGTGTGGCGGCGCTGCTCTTCGCCCTGAACCCGGCGCTCGACGGAGCCGCGGTCAAGGCGGCGATCGCGCGCGGGGCGCTGACCGACGGCTTCACAGGTGCCGTGCCCAACAATCGCTTCGGAGCCGGGAAGCTGCGCGCCCCCGAGGGGCTCTACCAGGCCGCCTCGATCGTCACCGACGTCGCGGCCACCGGGACCGGATTCGCCGGCACCGACAGCCCGTTCGTCGATTCCTACAACGTCTATCGCGGCACCATCCCGGGGCTCGCCGCGACCAATTACGGGAGCTGCTTCCTGAAGGGTCTCGCCGCCCCCGCCTTCACCGACGCCTCCCCCCCGGCACCGGGGCAGGCGTTCTTCTATCTTCTCACCGGGGTCCATGCCGGCATCGAAGGGATCCTCGGGACCGACAGCGCCGGCGCGATCCGGACCAACAGCAACCCCTGCCTCTGATTATTTTCGCGGCGGCGTGATAACCTCCCGGCTTGCGATGACCACGAGCGGATCGCCGACCCCGGCCGCCGACGACACCGGATTGATCCGGGCGCTCGGTCTCTGGGATTCGACGCTGCTCGTGATCGGCTTCGTGCTCGGCTCCGCCGTCTTCATGGTGACCGGCGGGCCGGGCGGGGTGGCCAGCCTCCTGCCGGCCCCCGGCTGGCTGATCATCGCCTGGGTCGTCGGCGGCATCGTGTCGTTCGCCGGCGCCCTGGTCTATGCCGAGCTGGGCGCGGCCCTGCCGCGGGCCGGCGGACAGTACGTCTTCCTGCGCGAGGCGTACGGCGACCTCACCGGGTTTCTTTACGGCTGGACCCTGTTCGCCGTGATCCATACCGGCACTCTGGCCGCCCTCGCCGTCGGTTACGCCGAGTACTTCGGATTCTTCTTCCCGGCGCTCGGCACCGGCCGGGCGCTGCTCACGCTGCCGTTCCCGGGTCACCCGTTCGTCGTCTCGGCGGGGCAGCTGAACGCCGTCTTCGTGATCGTGTTCCTGTCGATCGTCAACTATTTCGGGATCAAGGAGGGCAGCCTCTTCCAGGGGGTCGTGACGGTGGTGAAGCTGCTCTCCTTCGCCGGCTTCATGATCCTGGGCCTGACGATCGGGCGCGGCAGCGCCGATCATTTCCTGCCGCTCTTCGCGCCGGCGGTCGCGGCGGGCGCCGGCGCGTCGGGCGCTGCGGCGGGCGCCGCCGGAGGGGCGCCGGGAGGGATCGGCGTCGGAAGCTTCGTGCTGGCGATGGTGGCGATGCTCTGGGCGTACGAGGGCTGGAACAACATCACCTTCACCGCCGGAGAGATCAAAGATCCGCAGCGCAACCTGCCGCGCTCGCTGATCCTGGGGATGGCGGCGATCACCCTGATCTACCTCGGCATGAATCTCCTCTATCTCTACGCCATGCCGATCGGCGGGATGCTCGGGTCGACGCGCATCGGCGAGGCGGCGGCCGGGGCGTTGTTCGGCCCGATCGGGGCGCGCCTGATGGCGCTGGCGGTCCTGGTCTCGGTGTTCGGATGCATCTCCGCGACGGTGATCTCCGGGCCGCGCGTCTTCTACGCCATGGCCAAGGACGATCTCTTCTTCAAGGGGATCGCCGAGGTGCACCCGCGCTACCGGACGCCGGCGCGCGCCATCTTCTGGCAGTGCGTCTGGTCGAGCGCGCTCTGTCTGTCGGGTCAGTACGACCAGCTTTACACCTACGTCATCTTCGCTGCCGTGCTGTTCTATGCGCTCGCCGGCATGGCGGTGATCGTCCTGCGCCGGCGGCATCCGGAGTGGCCGCGCCCCTACAAGACCTGGGGATACCCGTTCACGCCGATCCTCTTCGTCTCGGTCTGCCTCATCGTGCTGGTGAACACGCTCTGGATGAAGCCTGTCGAATCGGGCATCGGGCTCCTGATTCTCGCCTGCGGTCTTCCGGCCTTCGTCTTCTGGAAGCGCCGCAAGCTCCGCGACGC
>WNFM01350591.1_pt1 | contig 18298 bp, 15 predicted proteins | sample 5400271 | NCBI WGS metagenome assembly WNFM01 (sample SAMN13153352, study PRJNA577476) | soil metagenome | isolation source: 60 cm saprolite on Douglas fir-dominated hillslope | place: USA:California | collected 2013-09-17 | reverse complement strand
CCTCACGTTTACCAAGATGATCGAACCTGGCAATCTGCCTGATGAATTCATGGACGGCGTGAAACGCTACAAATTCCGCGGGTCATCGGGCAAGGTAAACATGGCGCTCGACGGTTTGCCGAATTTCAAGTGCATGCCGGGGGTTGGCGCGCATTTGCGCGGCGCAATTTCGATCTCGCCCAGCGTCGAGTACATGGAGAAAGCTTACGACGAAGCAAAGTACGGGCACTGGTCTTCGCATCCCTACATCGACATGGTAATTCCGACGCTTACGGATACGTCGCTCGCGCCGCCGGGCAAACACATTCTCTCGTGCTTCGTGCAGTATGCGCCCTACAAGCTGGCACCCGGCCTTGACTGGGACACAGAAAAAGAAAAGTTCGGCGATAACGTCGTCAACACCATCGCTGAATATGCGCCAAACATAAAAGATATCGTCCTGCACCGCCAGGTGGTCACTCCGCTTGACCTCGAACGCACGTGGGGATTGACTGAAGGCAACATTTTTCAGGGCGAACTCTCGCTCGAACAATTGTTTTTCCTCCGCCCGGTTGCCGGGTGGGCGCAATTCCGCTCGCCGATTAAAAACTTATATATGTGCGGATCGGCCACGCATCCGGGCGGCGGCATCATGGGCGCGCCCGGACGCCTGGCGGCTCTCGAAATTCTGAAAGACGGAGCCGCATAGGCCTATGGCCGAAACGCGCGATGTCATCATCGTCGGTGGCGGGCACAACGGTCTGGTTACCGCTTTCTATCTCGCCAAAGCAGGCTTCAAACCGCTGGTGCTCGAACGCCGCTCCCAGGTGGGCGGCGCGGCCATCACCGAAGAATTTCATCCCGGGTTCCGTTGCTCCACGCTCGCGCACAATGCTGGACCACTCCGCGCGGATATCGCGCGCGACATGCAACTGGAGCAGCATGGGCTAAAGTTCACAACTCCTGACGTGAATACTGTCTCGCTGCTGCCCGACGGCCGTGCGCTGGTTCTCTACTCCGATACAAAAAAGGCCGCGCAGGAGATCACACAATGGTCGCAGAAAGATGCTGCCTCCTACGTGGATTTCGGCGCTGCCCTGGGAAAGATTGGCAAGGTCATCGGCGAAGCGCTCGTTCTGACGCCTCCGAACATTGACAGCCCCAATAGCGGCGATCTCTGGGGGATGCTGAAGACGGGCCGCTCAATAAGGAATCTCGGTAAGAAAGATTTGTATCGCGTTCTGCGCTGGGGACCGATGGCCGCCGCCGATCTGGTCGCTGAGTTCTTCGACACAGAACCGCTGCGCGCGACCATCGCCGCGCGCGGCATCTTCGGGACATTTCTGGGGCCGTGGTCTGCGGGCAGTGCGCTCGTGCTGATGTTACGCGCGGCCGGTGACCCATCTCCCGCGGGGAGTGTCCAGTTCCCTGCCGGTGGTGTCGGCGCCATCACTCTGGCCATGGCTGCAGCGGCGAAACAGGCGGGCGCGGAAATTCGCACGGACGCTGATGTCGCTGAAGTTCGCGTGAATGACGGCGTCGCCACCGGCGTCGTGCTCACCTCTGGCGAAGAGATTTCTGCGCCAGCCGTCGTCTCGAATGCCGATCCCAAGCGCACGCTCATGCGCCTGGTCGATCCGGCGCATCTCACACCGGACTTCGTTCAGAAAATCAAGAACTACCGTTGCATGGGAACGGTCGCAAAAATTAATCTCGCAATCTCTGCTCTGCCGGAATTTACCGCGCTTAAGGAGAAGGGTAACGGCAACCTGCTAAAGGGCCGCATCCAGATCAGCCCCGAGGTCGATTACCTCGAGCGCGCCTTTGACGAATCGAAGTATGGCAACTTCTCGCGTCATCCGTATATTGAAATTACGTTTCCGTCTCTTTCGGATCCATCGCTGGCTCCGGCAGGCCAACACGTGATGTCAATCTACATGCAATACGCTCCGTACAAATTGAAAGACAGCGACTGGGAAAGCCAGCGCACCGCGCTCGGCGAAACCGTGGTGAAGACGATCGCGCAGTACGCACCGAATCTGCCGCGAATCATCCTGCGCCACCAGATCATCACGCCCAAGGATCTCGAAGAAACCTACGGCCTCACCGGCGGGCATATCTTCCACGGAGAACTCGCGCTCGATCAGTTCTTCACCATGCGCCCGCTGCTTGACTGGGCGCGCTACAAGACTCCGATCGAACACCTGTATTTATGCGGGAGTGGAACGCATCCGGGGACAGGGCTCACCGGCGGCTCCGGCGCCAACGCCGCGCGCGAGATTGCAAAGGCGCTGAAGAGGTAGCGCCGCCGTCACGGCGGCCGGAGTAGCCGGCGAGGACGCCGGCGCTACACTTGTTTATGCACGACTCTGCCATCCTTCTCGTCTCCTGCCCTGACCGCAAAGGCGTGGTCGCGTCGATTGCCGATTTCATCTTCCGCCACAATGGCAATATTCTGTTCGCCGATGAGCATGGAGACGAGGAATCCAATCTCTTTCTCACCCGCGTTGAGTTCGACCCGTCAGATTTTGATTTCGACTTGGCCCAGTTTGCGGAGCGCTTTGGTCTCATCGCCCGCGACTTCCAGATGGACTGGCGGCTCGCACACACCGCTGACCGCCCCCGCATCGCCATCTTCGTCTCAAAGTATGACCACTGCCTGCAAGACCTGCTTTACCGCCATCAGAGCGGCGAACTGCGCTGCGAAATACCGCTGATCGTTTCCAATCATCCCGACAACCAGCACATCGCTGACTTCTACCGCGTCCCCTATTTCGTCGTACCTGTGACCAAAGAAAATAAACAGGAAGCGGAACAGAAACAAATCGCGCTCGTGCGCGAACACAAATGCAGTCTGGTTGTTCTCGCTCGCTACATGCAGGTGCTTTCGAACGAGTTCATCGGCACCCTGGGCTCCAGGAACCTGATTAACATTCACCACTCTTTCCTGCCGGCGTTCGTGGGCTCCAAGCCTTACCACCAGGCGTTTCAGCGCGGGGTCAAGCTGATCGGCGCCACCGCTCACTATGTTACTCAAGTGCTCGACGATGGCCCCATCATCGAGCAGGATGTTGTCCGCATCTACCACCGCGACGTCATCGACGACCTGGTTCAGAAGGGCCGCGACATCGAGAAAGTCGTCCTGTCGCGCGCCGTCCGCTGGCGCGTGGAAAACCGCATCCTGCTGTATGGGAATAAAACGGTGGTTTTTCAATAGCCGTACGGGGCAACTGTTTTCTCTAGAGACACGGGGCAAGACCCGTCTCTACAGGTGAGTAGGAGTGCAGACACTTCCGTAACCAGGTAACCAATTGCGCTGCCGTCACCTTTCGGTTTTACTAAACGAGAACCCCCATTTGGAAACATTAGCGTGCAATCTCTAAGGAGAGCTGACTTTGGTTGAGGATCCCAAATGGGAACTGGCGTTGCTCGCCACGGTGCAGAGCTTCTACCAGCGGCTGCTTAGCGATCAACTTAGCGGAGAGCTGCCCGCGCCCGCCGAACTCGCCCCTGACGTCATCAGCCGCGCGGAGGACGTACGCTCCACGCTCGCTCAAATGCACCTCTGGATCCAGCTCCTCGACATGGCAATCACTCCCGCCATGCTGCGACTTGGCGTGCAATCCGACCTTGATCCCGAGGTTGCGGAGGCGCTGCTGCGCTACTTCGCGCGCCACCGCGACGACTCCGGTGCCAATCGTGACAAGACCGATCTGGTCGCGACTTTTCTATTTCGCCATCCGCGTGTGGCTGGACAGTGGGAGCAGCGCGGCTATGGGCTTGACGGTTCGATTCCTCTGTCTCCGTTTGAAATCGCGCTGCTGGAAATCCTGTCTGAGTCCGACGTTCCCGTACTCCCGGAAAATCATGTGCAACTACTGCGCGAATTCGGTCCCTTGCTCGACCAGGCGAATCGTTTTCAGGACTTCAGCACGCTCATGGATTCCGGCATCATTCCGCGGGTCCGGGAATTGAAAGCCTCGCTCGGCGAATCGATTTATCACCCCGGAGTACTGGCTACTCTCGCGCCTTACAATGCCGCATTCGGCGATCGTTTCCACACGCTGTTCGCCGCCGCCACGGAAGAAATCAAGAATTTCGCCAACCGCCTCGAAGAACTCGGCGGCAGCATCCTCAGTACAGTCGACGGCGTCGAAGTCACCGTTGAGCATGTCGCCGCCCTGAACCAGGAGGCCTTGCTGAAAGTTGACTACGGCGCAGCCTTGGAAAAATTTCGCCGCGTCTCCCGGCTGAAAAAGGAATTGGAACGCCGGCCGCCTATCCGGCGCGCCAATGCAGACTCCATGACATCCGTTCACGCAGTAGGCGCAGGGGGAGCGGCGGCCGCTCCGGCGCTCGCTCCGAAGTATGTGGCCGTCGCCATTACGCCGCAGGCGCTGTCGGTCGAAGAAGCCAAGTTGCGGAGAGTGGAAGAATCCATTCGGGTCTTCGTGCGGGTCGCCGACCCCAAGTTTCGCCAGGTTGTGCCCATGCGCTATTTCAACCTGATGCTAAGTTCCGCCGAGGTTGAAGCCTATACCGCCGATTATCTTGAACAATCAGGATCACGGGCGGACGCTGCCCGAATGCTGCTCCGCGTAGTGGCGGTAACCGCGCGCGTCACCACCGAGATGGAGGAATTAAAGCGCTCGCGGAATTCCCATTCTGTGTGGAAGCTGCACGCCGATTCCCTGGTCGTACTCATCGACCTCGCCAAGCGCCTCGCAGAAGCCGTTGAACGGCTCGCATTGAACATCGGCCAGCAGACGGAGACGCAGGAACGCAGTGAGCCCCTACGCAGTTCGCTTGAAAGGCTACGCGAGCGCATCGCTGAAGGCGCAAAGCTTATCGATGCAGCGTGAGAGTCCGCTGGACGGGCGAGACGCCCGTCCCCACCTTGACCCCTTAGTGAATATCGAACTGCTCCTGGTGCAGCGCCGGATCGGACTTTATGATTACGGTCTTTTTCGTGAGCTCCTCCATTTCGTTCAGGAGCCGCGCATTGTTCACCTTTAGCGCTTTTGCGACCTCCGGGTTCACTCGCAACATCACGTCGGTGTGCTCGAGATGAGTCGCGATCTTGCGCATCTCAACGTAGATCTCGTTGCAGATGGTGTTCACTGATTTCACAAAGCCCGTGGACTGGCAATAAGGGCACGGCGATCCAATCGTGCGTTCCAAGGATTGCTTCACCCGTTTGCGCGTGATCGCGACCAGACCGAAATCATTGAACTGCAGCACCTTCGACGGAGCGCGATCGGCGCGCAATGCTTCTTCCAGCGCCTGCATCACTTTCTGCCGGTTGCGCCGCTCATCCATGTCAATGAAGTCGATGATGATGATGCCGCCCAGGTCGCGCAGCCGGATCTGGCGCACGATTTCCCGGATCGCATCCACATTGGTCTTGACGATCGTATCTTCAAGACGAGCAGTTTTGCCGACATACTTACCGGTGTTTACATCGATCGCGACCAGAGCCTCGGTCTGGTTGATGACGATGTATCCCCCGCTCTTGAGCCAGACTTTCGACTTCAGCGCCTTGTTGATTTCCTCGTTCAGCCCGAACTGATCGTAGAGCGGCGTCTCCTTCGTGTAGAGCTTGACGCGCTTGACCAGCCCCGGCTGGAAGCGATTCGCGAAGCGCACGATACGCTCGTATTCCTGTTCGGTGTCGACCCAGATGGCGGAGAAGTCGGAGCTCACCTGATCGCGGAGTACACGCTCCACTACATTCAGATCGTGATAGATCAACGCCGGAGCCTTGCTGCCATCGGAGCGCGACTTGATTTCGTTCCAGAGATTTTTAAGAAAACGGATATCGGCTCGCAGTTCCTCGTCCGACGCACCAGCCGCTGCAGTGCGCACGATGAAACCGCCACCGTTTTCGCGCTCGCTCTGGATGATCCTCTTCAGCCGTTGCCGTTCTTCTTCGGACGCGATCTTGCGCGATACGCCGGTGTGGTTCACCGTCGGCATGAACACCAGGAATCTTCCCGGCAGCGCAATGTGGCTAGTGATGCGCGCGCCCTTCTTCGCGATCGGCTCCTTGGCAATCTGGATCAGTACTTCCTGGCCTTCCTTGAGCAGTTCGCTGATCTGCGGCACCACCTGGTTTTCGCGACTGCGGAAGCGCCGCCCACCGCGCCGTCCGCGGCGCCGGTCAATATCCGAAGTGCGGTCAGAAGTGCGGTCAGAACCGCGTTCCGGTCCGCGACGCTGGGTCCGCTGCAACAACCTCGCCTCGGGTGCCGGGCCACGAACTTCCGCGCTCGCATCCACGGTACCCTCGCCAATCGCCTCGGCCTCAAGAAGGGCCTCAGCTTCGGCCTGCGCCTCTTCGAGTTCCAACTCCTCAGCTTCCCGCTCTTCGGCTTCCAGAACGGCTTCGGGAACTACGTCGCCAGTTGCTGCCTGCTCGCTGGCGGCTGCCAGCCCCGGAGCAACCTCTCCAATACCGGCCTCTGACAGCTCTCCACCGGCTGCCCGCGTCTCTTCTTCCAGTTCTTCGAAGCCCGCGTCATCTCCGGGCTCTTCCCCGTAGGACACAAGGTCAGCTTCTTCTTCCTCGATCTCCTGTTCCTCCACCGCGCTATGCGCAATATCGTGCGTAACCTGCGGTGCCGATAAGAACTCCGCTTCGCGCCCCCCGCCGCGCACGGTCATCTCCGGCGTCGAGTAAGTCTCCGACGCCGCTCGCGGCTCATCCTCCATATCTGCAACTTCCGACCCAGCGTTTGAAACGGTCTCGCGCACTTCTTCATCACTTTCTGCGTGCAGCACGTGTTCATGCTGTTCGTGTAGTGGCTCGGAAGCCTCCGCCGCGAAGAGGTGCTGGCCGCCCCGCCGGTTCTGCGCTCGGCGCCGGCAAAGCCGGGCCTTGATTCTGATTCTGACCCTGTCGCTGATACTTGGAGATCGATTCGCCAGGAAGCAGGATTGGTTGATAACCCGGGGGCGGTCCGTAATCGTAGTCGCCACCGGCACGAGCAGTCGGCGCCGGTCGCTGGAATCGCGAGTCCGACCTACCGCGTCCCGGACGGTCGCTGCGGCTAAAACGGTCGTTCCGCGGTTCGTTCCTCGGTTCGATACGTGGTTCGATACGTGGATCACTGCTGCTTTCTGTGCGCACTTCGCCACGCGGTTCGCTTCGAACGTCACCGCGATCTGCGCTCGGGCCGCGTCCGCCCCGGTCTCCGGTTTCTCCGCGACGACCGCGACGACGACGACGTCCACGGAAGTCGCGCGCAGCAACCGTGGCGTTGCCCGGCACGTCCGACGAGGCCGCTTCCGAGGCTTCGCCCTCGCCCGCTATGCTTCCGGCTTCGGCAAGCTGCCCTTCACTATGAATCGCCGGCCCACCTGTTTCCAAACCGAGGCGCGGTCGCGCCTCCGCCACCGGACGATTCGCCGGGACCGCTTCATCCAGGTCCTCGTCCTGCTGTTCCAGATCCATGAAGTCGGAGACGTACAGAAACGCGTCGCGTTCCAATCCGATATCCACAAAGGCCGACTGCATGCCTGGCAGCACGCGCGTTACCCGGCCCTTGTAAATCGAGCCTGCTAAGGTGTATTCGTTATCTCGTTCGAGGTAAATTTCTGCTAACTGATCGTCTTCCGTGATCCCCACTTTAGTTTCATGGGGCGTGGTCGATACATACAATTCCTTGTTCATCGCTACTCCGGTTTTTCTTCACCGGACCAGAAGCGCAAGGCGGACCGAGGGATCGATAGCGTTCAGCGCCGCTCCGGGTAGGAGCGGGCGCGGTCCCGGAGTTCCTTCCGGGGCCTACACTGCAGTGAATTGTTTGTACTCGTCTGCACTGATCGCGTTAAGCCTTCTGTCAGGTCTGTGGCCACTCTCTCGCGTTCCGCTGAGGGGGCCGTTCCCCGCCTGACTGGCTTCAATCCTGTCCGGCTTCCACTTCGCCGGCATTCTGCCCTCCTTTTTCGCGAGGGCCTTCGTAATCTTAATTTACTGCCTAATCTTGTTCGTGGCGCCGTTCTCGTGTTGATAAGACCAGTTGAGTAAGACGCCCCAACTTCTGCCGACCGTTTCAGTTCACGAAGCGGCGCATCCTGACGTTCATTACCATCCCCAGCGCCAAAAACATGAAAAGAACGGAAGACCCACCGTAACTCATGAGCGGCAGAGGTATTCCCGTGACTGGCATAAAGCCAACCACCATGCCGATGTTAACCAGAATGTGAAAGCTAAGCACAGCCACCACACCCATCACGAGGAATGCCCCGGCGCGGTCGGGCGCCGTTTGTGCATTCTGGGTCAACCGCATCAGCACTATGAAGTATAGCAGCAGAACCGCCAGAGCTCCTACAAACCCGTGTTCCTCGGCAAACGCCGCAAAAATGAAATCGGTCTGGGGCACCGGCAGAAACGCCAAATGCGTCTGCGATCCCTGGCTGCTTCCCCATATCCCGCCTGATCCAACGGCAATGAGCGATTGATTCACTTGATACCCGGAGCCCTGGCGATCCGCGTCCGGATTGATGAAACTCGTCAACCGTTCCTTCTGGTATGGCTTCAACACCTTGATCCATGCCACCGGAACCAGCAAACCCATGATCGCGAGGACGATCAGCGCCTGCCTCCATCTAAGACCACCGAGAAATAATCCCATGATCGCCACTGGCAGGTAGGTCAGGGCCGTTCCCAGGTCCGGTTGGGCCAACACCATCAGCATCGGGAAACCGACAATTGCGCCTGCCTTCAGAAAGTCCAGCCACGACAGTTCGCGTTCATGCAAATCCGCAAAGTACTTCGCCACCGCCAGAATCAGGATCAGCTTCACCCACTCCGACGGCTGAAAATGGCCGCCCGCCGGCATTTTGATCCAGCGCCGCGCTCCCAGGTATTTTTGTCCGAAGAGAAGCACCGCGATGAGAGACGCCAGGGCTGCCACGTATATCCAGTGGGTTTGTTCGAGCAGGGCTTGATAATTCAACAGGCTGACCAGGAACATCGCGCCAACGCCGGCCAGGACCCAGTAGATTTGCCTGATGTGGGCTCCCGCAAATTTCGTGTGCTCGGTCGCACTGTGAATCTGCAGTACGCCCAGCGCGCAGATCACCAATACAAAGCCCATCAGGACCCAGTCGAAATCACGGTAGGAAACGTAGCGCGACATGGCTTCAGTCGCCGAGTCCGAAATTCATTGGCAGGAACTCATGGAAGCACTTACGGCAAGAATTCGGTCGCAACAAAATCACGGGCAGTATTTCACCGGGCATGCCGGGCTCACCGGAGGTTCCTGCTGCAACCACACCCACAACCCAGCCCCAGCCATGACACCCAGTCCGCCATAAACCACCGGCGCCGAACTCATGATCCCCCCACCCGCCGCTGTTGCCGCACCGGCTCCGTGCCGGCGCTTTTTCTTCTTTTTCTCCGTATCAGTCGTATCGTCGCGTGTGGTCTGTTGCCCCTGTGTCACCGTCGTCGTTCCCTTGTCGTCTTGCACCGTTACGTCGCCCCTGTTGGCAGCGATCTGAACGCGCCCATCCACGTCGGTCACCTGAAACTCGGTCCAGGTATTGGCCGCCGGTTTCACCGTCACGTCGCCGGCGCGAGCTGCCAGTCCGCGCGAAGTCGTCACACGCACTGCGCCATGCTCAAGCTCCACGGCCAGCCCCTCAAATTTCACAAGCGAGTCAGCCAGCACCATCACGCTCGATCCGTTCGATTGAATACTGGCCGTCGAATCAGGACGTGTCTGCAGCATGTCTCCTGCGAACACGGCTGCCGATTTCGGCACCGCGCTCCCGTTCAACCACGCCGCGCCATTCGTGTACAACATGGCCGATGCCGTCTCTCCCGCCAGCATCACTTGCGCCGGAAACAGGGTCGCCAGTAAACAGCACACCGCAGACCGAAACGCTGATTGTGACATGAGTATCGGAAAGCTCCCGCAGTTCTGAATTTCTGAATTTTAGTTATCGTAAGCCTGTAAAGGGTTGTCGGTCAATTCGTTTGTTTACTTCCGTGTACTCATGAGCCACTGCCGGACGCTTGGGCCTCCTTGCAGAACTCGAACTCGGCCCACTCACAGCAGACCTCCGAACCGGGTCGACCACCGGCTTTCCGATTAGCATCTCGCCATTCATCCCGTCGACTTTCACATCCATCCAGTGGTTCGCTTCATGATGCCCGGGGATCTTCATCTTCAGATAATTGTCCGTCAGCGCCCCGGTGAATTCCGCGCCTCCTGATTGCAAAGTGATCGCTTCGACCACCGTACCCAACAGGGACCGCATAAACTCCGCCTTCTTCTTTGATGCAATTTCGCGCAGCACGCGGTTTCTTTCGCGAGCCAGTGCGACCGGAACTTGCCCGGGCCGCTCCGCCGCCGGCGTTCCAGGACGCGCGGAATATGTGAAGACGTGCAGATAAGTGAACGGCAGCTCTTCGATCAATCGCCTCGTCTCGTCGAACTCCGCTTCCGTCTCGCCCGGAAATCCCACCATCACGTCGGCGCCGATCGCCGCGGTTGGCATGGCCGCTCGGAGCTTTAGGATCTTTTCGCGGTAATGCCACGGCCGGTACTTGCGATGCATGCGCCGCAGCACCGCATCGCTTCCCGACTGCATCGGCACATGCGCGTGTTTGGCGATCCGTCCAGACGCCGCCACCAAACTGATCAGCTCATCACTCCAGTCCATGGGCTCGACGGAACTGATCCGCAATTTCTGGAGAGAGGTCTCTTCGAGAATCGCGCGAATTAGAGATTCCAGTCGATGGTCGATGGTCGTTGGTCGTTCGGAGGATAAAACCTGTCTTCGGTCGTTGGTCGCTGATCGTTCGGGGTTCGACTCTGGCTGCTGGCTGGAATGCGAGGCGCTCCAAGGTTCTTGGTCGCCAATGACTAACGACCGACGACTAGCGACCAGATCTCTTCCCCACCGCCCCAAATTAATTCCCGAAATCACTAACTCGCGATAGCCCGCCTCCACGAGAGTCAGTACTTCCGCGATAACGCGCTCCTTTGGCAATGAGCGACTCTGTCCGCGAACATATGGAATCACACAGAAAGAACAGCGGTTGTCGCATCCATCCTGCACCTTCAGGTTTGGACGTGTCCGCTCGTTGGCCGCTTCAAAAACGGGAGCTGCCAGCAGTTCCGTATGCGCGAAAATATCGCCCACAATCACATTGGCAAACTGATCCCCGAATGGTTGATCGTTCGACAGGTGTGACAGAGAAAGTTGCCCAAGCGGGACGAAACCGGAACTTGAAGATGAACCAGTCGAAGGGAAAGAAGAAGATATCGCAATCTCCGCCGCCTGGTGCTTGTGCGAATTACCCACCACCCACGTCACACCCGGCAGGGCCGCCAGTTCTTCCGGCGCTCGCTGCGCGTAGCAGCCTGTCACAAGGATGCGGCAGTCCGGATTCACCCGCTGTAATCGCCGTATGGATGCGCGCGCGTCCTTATCCGCGCTCTCGGTCACTGTGCAGGTATTCAGCACCACAATTTCGGCGTCGCGAGCTGCCGTGGCGCGATCGAGTCCGCGCTCCAGAAATTGTCGCTCCAGGGCGGCCCCATCCGCCTGGGTAGCCCGGCAGCCGAAATTCTCTATGTAGAAGCGAGCCACGTTCTAATACTAAACGACTGGATGCTGTGGCTGAAGGCTCCGCGATCGCCGCATGGAGGTTCGCTACGAGATCAGGTCGCGGTGCCAGGCGCAAGAAGCCAGCCGCCGCGCCGGATGAGTATCCCGCTGGCCCATTTTTCCCAAAGTTCGAAGAATAATCAGGCGCTCGCGGTCTGCCGCCCGTGCTGAAAGCACTCGCGGCACAGCACCGGACGTCCTTGTGTCGGCCGGAACGGCACCGTGGTCTCTTTGCCGCACTGCGAGCAGTTCGTCCGGGTTTCCGTCTTCGCGTACGAATGCCCGCGCGACGGACCGTGTCCCTGCGACGTAGCTCCAAGGACTGCCACTCGCTTGCCCTTACAATTCTTGCAGCGTTTCGGTTCGTTCTTGAACTGCTTGTCGTGGAAGAACAGCTGTTCACCCGCTGTGAACACGAAATCCGTGCCACAATCGATGCACTTTAGAATCTTATCCTGGTATTCCATTGAAGAGGCGCTCCCATTCCGCGTCCCTGCTCAGCACGGGAGACCCGAATAGGGAAGGATCCGGTTCACATCGTGGGCAGGGGATTTACATCCCCCTCATTCTGACCCCTGGATTCGGCCCGCCAGGCGGTGTGCACCGCATGGTTACTCATTTACCGTTACTGATTTACAGATAAGACGACTGCCTGGGGAAACTCGAGTCTTCCCTTCGAACAATTTCCAATCCGAAATATTTTCGAGGGCGAATTTCGAGTGCGAAGAACGGGCCGTCCCCACTAGCGAACGGCCCGTTTTCCTTAGTCCTGTTCCTTACGTGCTTTCTTGCGGCTGCGCTTGCGAGCCAGCGCTTCTTTTACTCGCTTCCTCTCGCCGGGCTTCAGGTAAAACGAGTGACGCTTTACTTCCTTGATAATGTCCTCGGTTTGTACCTTCCGCTTGAACCGCCGCAGCGCGTTTTCGAGGGATTCACCCTCTTGAAGTCGAACTTCTGCCAACGGACTACACCCCCCCACTCGTCATAACTGGACTCGTTAGTTATGGCAAGCATTGCCATCTTAAGTCAAGTGGATTATGAAAGAATTTTCATCCCGGCTCAAAAGCTCAACCGCATTGAGAATTGCATCCGTCGCGGTGCAAACGAACTGGTCGGCTTCATGAGATTCGTAGGTTGTTGATAATAAGCCGGATAATAAGTTCCGCCGGCGGATTGTGAATACTTAACGAACTTTCCCGCCGCAGTATAGTAGCCGCTGTCGGCGACCCCGTATCTCTGATTGTCGCGGTTGAACAAATTGAATGATTCCCCGGTCAACTCCAGATGATACCGCCCGCCCAGATTCAACTTCCTTCCCACCCTTAGATCCAAGGTCGCGTAATCCGGACCGAGAAAGGCATTGCGTCCGTACTTGGACAAACGGTCATTGCTTGCGTTCCCATCCTGATTCGGATCGCCCGATACCGTCGCATTCGCCGGGCGTCCGCTGCCATAGGTCATGATCCCTGATATTTTCCAGTGATTGAACATTGCCGCTGGAATTTTCTGGCCAGCCTCAAACGGATTCGGCTCCTCGATCGCTGAGATCGTCAGCCGCTGCCTTTGATCCGTCACACTTGACGCCCGCTCACGTTTTGTTGAGTACGAATTCTGCACCGTCGCCGGCGCTCCCGCCACCAACGCGTCCTGAACGTTGTCGATTGCGTGCGCCCAGGTATACGCCACACGAAAATAGAGTCCCCCAGACATCCGTTTGTGCAGTGACAACGTCATTCCGTGATACATACTCGAGGCCGCACTCTCAAACTGGTTGATTGCGCCCAGTTGCGATATCGGTCGATTCACAGTGTTGATACACGGCGGAAACGGACAACTGATGCTGTCAGTTGTCTGCCACGTCGCAAACGACTCCACGTCATAAAACGCATTTTGAAAATTGGTGCCGGTCGGGTCGTAGATCGGATAACTATAAAAAGTTGGCGGCGGCAGATTCACGTCTCGTGCCCGGATCATATCCACCCCGTGCACATACAGATAGGACAGCGTCCCCATAACACCGCCGGGCAGTTCCCGCTCCAGACTCAGACTTCCCTGCTGTACCCGCGGCGTTTTAAAGGCCGGTGAAAACGCCGTAATGTCGCTGGTCGCATACTGCTTCCAGACGTCGGGCAGGTTGCAAGAGGCCGGACCTCGCGGACAGTTAACGGCCGCATTCGGATAGGAAGGAAATACCTGCTGCTGGTAGAAATTCGTATTATCCAGGGAAAGAAAATTGTTGCTCTTGCCATTGTTATTCATCACCGCCGACTCATAAATCTGCGGAATGCGGGTATAGAAGATTCCAAATCCCGCCCGCACCATCAGCGGCCGATCGTCGCCGATCGCATAACCAATTCCTATCCGCGGGGCGAAATTCTTCTCTTGCAACGGCATCTTCCCGGCCGCCGGCCACAGCGGGTTACTCACCATCCCCGTCTTCGAAAACGTCTGCACGTCATAGCGCGCGCCCAGGCTCAAGGTGAAGTGTGGCGTCAACCGTACGGTATCCTGCACGAACCCCGCATAGTCGTTGCTGTTCGGATGCGACACCGGATTCCCGAAATTCTGTACGTAATATCGCGGCACGTTATGCGCCCACGCCCGTAGGGGCGTCAGCACGAGCCCCCCGTGCATGGGCACAAACGTAAAGGGATTTACGGGAATGTTCTCGTAGAAATACTCCCCTCCATACAACGATGGGAAGTAGTTGTAGTCCCAGGTCAACATTCCGTCGCCGCCGAACTTCCACTGATTTCGTCCGTGACTCAGACTGAAAGTCTCCGCCATATGCAACCGGTGTTCCCGCGTTTGGCGCGGCAATATCGACGACTGCCCAAAATTCTGGAGCCAACTGTAGATATTCGTCCGCACCGCTGTCGTATTTGAAAACGATTGCTGCAGATCACGCGAAAACTGCACTCGCAGATGGCTAGTCTGCCGCGGAGTAATAGCGCTCAGCAAACCCAGCGACGCGCTTTCGGTCGCCACGTCCTCTTCCCCATTCCCGCTAATCGCACTATTCGTAATCGGACTCGCCGGATCAAAGAAGACATTGTTCGTCCCATAATAGCGGGAGGTGCTCAGCCGCGCCGAAAGGTGCTGATGGGGCGTCAGAACTCGATCCACCTTCACAAATCCGGTATCTCCGAGCAACTTCGCACGAAACGTTCCGCCCATCGTCGAAAGCTGCGCCGCCGACGCAAACACCAGTGTCTTGTCACAAGCTTGTCCCCCGATCGCGGGGTCGCAGATCTCGTAATCCAACGGCTTCAGGTTCGTACCTAACTGCGGCACCACTACTGTTTGACCATTCTCGAACTGCACTACCGAAGGCACATGAAAAATGTGCTGATCATATCCCACAAATAAAAACATCTTGTTGCGCTGGATGGGACCCCCGATGGTGCCTCCAAACTGTTGCTGCCGATCGCCCGGATTGAAACCCACAAAAGCGGGTTTCGCTCCGCCAAGTGAACTGTCGCGCAAAAAATAGAACGCGCTCCCGTGCCAATGATTCGTTCCCGACTTGGTCACCACATTCACCACTGCGCCGCCGGCTCGCCCTGACTCCGCTCCATAACCGCTCGACGACACGCGGAACTCCTCGACGACCTCGTTCGAAAACTGGTAAGGCGCGCGGTACCGTCCCGACGCTTGCGCGAAAAAGCCGTTATTGTCATCCCCTCCATCCACCAGGAAGCTGTTGTTATATCCCCGAATTCCGCCATACGAAAGGTCTCCGTTCGATCCCGATGTCAATCCCCGCGGATCCTGCGTAACTCCCGGCATCAGCAACAACAGATCCGTAAACCTGCGGCCATTCAGAGGCAGATCTTTGAGCGCCCGCTCATCCAGCAGCGCCGATACCGAACTCGGATTCATCTCCATCCGCGGAGCATCGGCCACCGTGATCGTTTCTTTCGGTCCCGCCACGTTCAGCTTGAACGTCAATTGCGTTGCCGCTCCTATTTCCACCCGAAGCACCGGCGAAATCTGGGGCGACATTCCTTCCGCCTCCGCCCGCGCCGAATAATCTCCTGCCGGCAGAAGATCCAAGACGAATCGTCCCGCAGAATCGGTGGCCGAATGGTAGCGGAGCCCTGTCTCCACCCGGATGGCCACTATGTCCGCAGTTGTGATCGCCGCCCCCTGGGCGTCCAATACAACGCCCCGCAATGCGCCCGTGGACGCATCCTGCCCCCACGCCACCCAAGCTGCAAGAACGAGTTGAAAGAGGAATACCCGGGAGGCAATTCCCCGAAGAACATTGCGAATCGTAACCAGATGTGGCTCAGAGCAGCGGCACATAACATCCCCTCGTGACCAAGACTGCGGAACCGGAGGGGATTCCAGAGACTCTGACAATCTATATACCACCGTGCGTGTCACAAGAATGTGACGCACGTACCTGCAATATGTTCAGTTTTTTCGGCAGCTGGTCGTTGGTCGGGGGTCGGTGGTCGTTCGCCAGTCGGGGTTGCCCGCGACCTGCGACTATTCACCACTAGTAACCACGCGTTCCCCGCCGCCACAGATATACGTCTTCTTGAGTTCCCTCTCCATCCCCTTCCCATATGCAACTCTTTTCACTTGGAGATCGCCCCCTTGCATCGCAAACAATTGATAATCATGCGCAATCAATCTGGTCATGAGGTTGCATTTTAGGAATGCATCGGGCGCATCCCTCACCGAAAAGTGAACTGGAACAGAGTAAGCCAGAAAGTAACTTCAGTAACAAGAGGAGTTCGCACCATGAGAAACCGCAATAAGAATCAAGCAGGCTTTTCGCTGATCGAGTTATTGATCGTCGTCTCAATCATCCTGGTCATCGCCGCCATTGCTATCCCGAGCCTGCTTCAGGCGCGTGTCACCGCCAACGAAGCGTCCGCCGTGGCCTCGCTGCGCACTGTCAATACCGCAATGATCTCTTATGCGAGCAGCTATCCGACCGTCGGCTTTGCGCCGACGCTCGCCGCTCTCGGCGGCACCAATTGCGCTCCGCCCGATGAAACCGGCGCATGCTTGATCGACTCCGTACTCGCGTCAGGCACAAAGAGCGGATACACCTTCAACTCCACGGGCATCGGTTCCGCGCCTGCCGGCGAATATTTTGCTGTCGGATCGCCCATGTCTGGCAGCGGCAACCGCAGCTTCTGCTCGACCGAAGATGGCGCAATCCATTACGATCCGACGGGCGCTGCCATTGCCGACCACGATTCCTGCCTTGCCCTGACGCCGCTCCAGTAACAACCCGTCCGCGTAGAGACGGGGCTCGCCCCGTCTCGCTCCGCGCCGGGGGACGCGGGCTTCGTGCCGAAGTCCACCTTCGGCATTGCTCGCGAGGCTTCCGCGCCAGGTCCGAGATTAGCCTCGCCGCGGAGCACGCTTTTTCTTCCCGGCATTCTTTTCCACCCGAAGCTTCCAAGCCGTGCGCAGAGCGCCGGTCAGCACGTCCTCGTTCGCTTTTGCCAGCCGAAGGTGGGTGCTCCCCATCCGTCCCCATCCACCAGGAATGGGCAGGAAAACTTCCGGCAACTCCTGGACAAATTGCGATTGCAAATCCGGTGTGAGCATCAGGTTGCCATAACCTTTGTCCTCGGAGGCCAGCGTGGCAAAGATCCTGCCTCCCACACGGAAGTCGGCCGCCCCCATGTGTGAGCCTTCCTCGGCGCCTTCGAGGCTCAAGGCAATCCTGCGGAAATCTGATGGCTTCATAAGGACAAGTCTCGGCTGTGTCGAGGTCTCAGGACTAGTCTCATGCCAGCTCTGCGACCTGACACCTTTTTGACCACCCGCCGTTCATGGTATGTTGGCACGTCGCGCAGGACAAGCCACACCACTTTTTTCCTAAATGGTAGTTCTGAGAATGCGCGTTGGGCATCAGACATCCATGATCCGCTCCTACAAAGGCGTCACTCCCCAATTCCCGGAAACCAGTTACATCGACGACTCCGCCCAGCTCATCGGCGACGTCACTATCGGCGAGCACTCGAGCGTCTGGATGAACGCCGTCCTCCGGGGCGACGTACAGGAGATCCGCGTCGGCCATTATTCGAACATTCAGGACAACTCGGTCCTCCACGGCATGAAAGGACAATACGGCGTGTACGTGGGCGACTATGTCACGGTAGGCCACAACGCTATCCTCCACGGCTGCACGATCGAAGCCCGCTGCCTCATCGGCATGGGCTCCATCATCCTCAATGGCGCGGTCATCGGATCGGGATCCATTATCGCCGCCGGCACCTTGCTCCCGGAGAAGACGATTGTCGAGCCGAACTCCCTCTGGATGGGCTCCCCGGGAAAATTCCGACGCCGCCTGGAAAAGAAGGACGAGGAAACAATCCTCCGCTACGTCGACAATTACGTGGCTTACACGAAGTCGTACTTGATGGAGAGAAAAAGCGTTTAGTTATCACTTCGCAGCGTCGCCTTCATTGAATGACTCTCCGCGACGCATGCCCGCGGATAACCAATCAAATAGGTCACCGGAACCCTTCCATCCGCAAGCTCGCCGATTTCCCATTGGTATTCGCTGGCTGTCAGCTTGTCGACGATCTCACGCAGTTCCGCTGGCCGATATGTCCGAAGGCAGGACACCACTCCATCGAACAAGAAGACCAGGGGAATGACGGGAATCAGATACGTCCAGAGCAACCGTGACCAGCGAAACGGACGAATCCATGGAGTGCAG
>WNFM01324797.1_pt2 | contig 18302 bp, 10 predicted proteins | sample 5400271 | NCBI WGS metagenome assembly WNFM01 (sample SAMN13153352, study PRJNA577476) | soil metagenome | isolation source: 60 cm saprolite on Douglas fir-dominated hillslope | place: USA:California | collected 2013-09-17 | reverse complement strand
AGTACGCCGCCACGGCCATCTGGGCGGCGTCAGTCCCGAGGCCTTCGAGAGTGCCTCACAATGAGGTTCGGATCTGTCCTCCAGACCAGGGGAAGTCCACTTTTTTCTCGAGGCGGTCCATACTTCGCGCAGAGGCATCTGGGATACCAATACGACACTGTGGGGATCTTTTCTCATCGATTCCCCGGAAGGGCGAATCTATTTTGCAGGGGACACCGCGTACGGCAACCACTTCAAGAGTATCTACGCCAGATATGGCGCCCCGAAGATCAGTCTGCTGCCCATAGGCGCCTATGAGCCGCGATGGTTCATGTATCGCATGCACATGAACCCCAATGAAGCGGTGCTTGCGCATATGGAACTGCATAGCGAACACTCCATTGCGATTCACTTCGGTTTGATCGACAACGCCGGGGAAAGCTACGCGGCCCCTGTGAACGACCTCGCGGTCGCTCGCAAGGCCCACGCAGTTGAGGAGACCCAGATTGTCGCTCCTCATCTTGGACAGGTCTTTCAATACTAGTTGGCGAAACTGGCCCTAAGCCCTGTGACTCGCTCATTCGAATCAACGGTCAAGGGTATCCGGGCAACCTATCCATGACGCCCGGTGCCAAATCGCACCAGATCCAATCCGCAAGGGCTGTAGCGCTGGGGAAGTGACCTTCATCCTGCCGGTACGTCATTGGTTTTGGAGACCCCGAAGCGGTTATTGCTGGTTGGCGGCTCAGGGTCGATCGTCGCCACTCGCCGCTTTTCGGTGGCCGATAATTCAAGTCGACCGGCGCGCTGCGTCGAGAACCAGGGTCTAGTGAAGTGCCCCGATTCGCTTGCGCCAGATGAAGCGGCAGGGTCGGTATCTGATCGATTAATCACTCATTATCGGCTTAATGAGCGATTTGAGAGGCTTAACTTGCTTGACCTTTGATCTCGGCAGAGCTAAGATATGCTCGATTAATCACTCCTTATCCGATCAACGCTTGGTTAAACGAGTATGAAGGTCACCCAATCCGCACTCCTGAGCGCAAGCCAGGCAGCTGAAGCGAAAAAGCTGGGGGCGGACCTCGCGCGCCTACGGATCGCTCGCGGCATGAAACAGGACCAAACGGCGCTGCGGGCTGGCCTGTCACGAAACACGGCGTACCGGCTGGAAAAGGGCGATCCCGGAATTGCGATGGGTCAAATCCTGCGCTATCTGGGAGCCATTGTGCCGGGCAAAACCCTCTTGGAACTCCTGTCCGAGACGGATCCGGCTTTAGCCGCTCTCGGTGCGAAAGAACAGCGGCGCCGGGCCCGGGAGCTCTCAAAGCGCGAACTCGAAGAGATCGACTTCTGAACCATGACTGCAACGGAACAGAAGCTATATGTCTTCACCTATCTCGACACGGAGTGGGTGACTTGCGGCCAGCTCACTATGTCCGAGGACGGAGCGAAGCTGTCGGCCTCAACATTCGCGTACGGCTTGCGCTATCTGCAACGTCCTGGCGCCCTCGAAGTGGATCCGGTCAGCCTAAGCCTTCGGGACACGGACAGCGTACGCGGTACGGCTCTGTTCCCACCGAACAATCTCCCCTTGTTCGGCGGAATTCGCGATGCAGCGCCCGATGCCTGGGGCCGGCGGGTCATCGAGTCCCGCCTGAAGGTACCCGCCAACAGCCTGCCAGAGTCAAGTTATCTGATTCATGCGGGCAGCCAGCGTGTGGGAGCGATCGACATTCGGGCTTCCCGCGATTCCGCCGCCACGCCGGGCTTTGGAGCCTGGGACAACCTCGAGTACTTGATGGACGCTGCCCAACGCATCGACGAGGGTTTACCGGTTCCTGCCTCGCTCGAGGAAATCTTCGCGGAGGGTAGCGCGCTCGGCGGTGCGAGGCCGAAAGCGACGGTTCGTGATGAGGAACGGGTGTTGTGGCTCGCTAAATTTCCGAGCCGGAAGGATGCGCTGCTTGTTCCCGTTATTGAGACGGCGACGCTGCGGTTGGCGGCCGCCTCGGGTCTCACCGTTCCTCCCGTCAGGCTGGTGCATTTTGGTTCCCGGTCCGTAATGCTCATTCGCCGCTTCGACCGATATTGGGCCAAGGCGGGTCACGATGCCCCGATGCCGGACGATCTGCTCAGCACGGTTCCAGCCTACGGACTGGCCGAGAAGCGTTTGGGGTTTGTCAGCGGGCTTACGCTTCTGGCGTGTGGCGAGATGGAATCTCCGAATAAGTCCTATGGAGATCTGGCCCAGGCGGTTCGCCGGTACTGCCACCCGGACGTGATACGGGAGAACAATCGCGAGTTGTTCGAGCGCCTCGTCTTCAACATCTTCGTCAATAACGACGATGACCATCTCCGCAACCACGGCTTTGTTTGGGATCCGCGACTTCCCGGATGGCGGCTGAGTCCGCTGTACGATGTCATGCCGCGCGCGAGTTTGGCGCCCGAGCGGCGCTTGCACCTCGGCGTAGGGCCGCAGGGACGGATCGCGACCCTCGACAACGCTTTTGCCGGTCGCGAGATGTTCACCTTGTCTGCCGAGGCCGCCGCCGAAAGCATCACCAAGGTTTGGAGGATCCTACGAGAATGGAAGGTGTACTTCGAAGAGTACCAGGTGCCTTCCCATCAGATCGAGAGGATCGCACCGGCATTTCGGCACATTGACGATCTCTCCACGCCGTCACTGCGTAAGCTGATTCCTTGACCGTGGTAACAGTCCAGGATTTGGAGGGCGATGGTCACGCGGAAATTCGCGCGTTCGCGGAAACTATGTACAGACCGGTCAGACCGAACGAGCGTGCCACTGTGGTGCCCGGTCGCAATCACACTGCCGGGGGAGTAATCGGCTACTGAAGCACGCGTTTGAAGAACTCTATCGAGTCGTTGATCTGCTTCCTTTCGTGGGCCGGACTCCAGTATGAATGTCCTTCGTCCTCGAATTCCTCCAGACGGACGCTACGGCCGGCGCGCTCCAGCGCACTCTTCATCAGTCTCGATTGCTGCACGGGCACGTTAAAGTCGACGGTGCCGTGCAGGAGGAGCACCGGCACGCGGATGTCTCGCGCGTGCTCGATCGGGGATGCCGCGCGAATAGCGGCGCTGTCGGCGCTCAAGTCTCCGATACGATCGCTCCAGACGCGGTACGAAATGCCATCGTCGTCTCGCTCATATTTCTCGAATCGCAGCATGCTGACGAGGTCACTGATCCCGGCCCTGGCAACGATCGCCTTGTAGAGATCTGGCGTGACGAACCCGCCCGCCAGTGCCGCGTAGCCGCCGTAGCTTGCGCCGTAGATTACGATGCGATCAGGTCGTGCGAGACCGGCCTCCACGACATCGTGGACCGCGTCCGTCACATCATCCTGCATGCGGCGCGCCCATTGCCGATGTCCTGCCTCGGTAAACATGCGGCCATAACCCCCTGACCCCCGAAAGTTCGGCTGCAGCACCAGCCAGCCCTGGGCGGCGAAGGATTGTGCGATCGGATCGAAGTCCAGCTGGTCCCGTTGCTCCGGGCCGCCGTGCGGCATTACGACCATCGGCAAGGCTCCGGCGAGGCCGGCCGGGCGTGTGAGATAAGCCGTGATCAGCGCGCTGTCACGCGTGCGGATTCTGCGCAAATCGACGCTCGCCAGCCGCGCAGGCTCCAACCATTCGCGGCTCGCCATCAGGAAATCGAGCTTCACCTTTCCAATGTCATAGAGGTAGTAATCGCCGGGATCGCGTGGCCCCTGAACGTAGACCAGCATGCGGGTCATTCCGCGATCCAGTCCAATGAGGCTGACGTTCGCCTGATTCTTGAAGTAGGCATTCACGCCGTCGAGGTGCTTCTGCAGGGTTTCCTCTGCCATGACGTACTTCAGTGTGTTCTCGACGTAGCGGGCACCCACATACGCACCACCGATTGTCACGGCGCCCGCCATGTCGTATCCGGTCGTCTTTGCAACGAGATCCACGAAGGACTTGGTCGGGATATCGAACGTGTAGATGTTCGAGGTGTCAGAATCCTCGCGGGGCGTCAGGACGTAGATCTTGCCGGCCCCTGGAGCCGCGCCCGCATAGATCCAATCCGGCCGGTTGAGTTCCTCCCGGTGATATCGGGTAACGAGGGCCCACTTGTCTTCGGAGCCATCCGAGCGCCCGTATACTGACACGACGCTTCCAATGTCGTTGATGTCGTAACGGAGGACCGCATGCCCGTCTTTCGCCTCCCATCCGACCGTGTTCGCGCGGCCATGGGCGATTGCAACTGCCTGGCCCGTGATGATGTCGACCCGAAACAGGTCGTTGGTCCAGTCGCTCCATGCCGACATGATGACGTGCGTGGGATCATCCGGAACGCGTGCAGTAATGCCCGCGAGATTGAGGTTTGTGCCCAGGACTTGCTTGGACCCGCTGAAAAGAACGACTGGATTCAGGCCGTCCGAATCTACGGCCTCGATGCGATCACTCCACAGCGCGTGAATGTCGGGTGATCGTACACGCAGGCCTATCAGGAGCCGCGTAGTGGTGGCCCACTCGACCCACCGGGCGTGCAGACTCGCCGGTGCGCCGAGCGAGAGTCGATGCCAAGTGTGTGGATCCTCGACGTGATCGGTATCGATCACACAAAGCATGTCCGGGCTGTTCTCATCCTTCCTATAGAGGAGCACGACATGCTTGCCATCTTCCGACAGCGCAGCCCCGCGTACGGTGGGTTCGCGCAGCAGCTCATCGACGCTGTGAGGAGCCGCGTGCGCAAACTCGAGAGGCGTGATCAGCATGACCATGAAAGCCGTCGTGGCGCTAAACGTCAGCCGCCGGCATGAAGCGCGTTTCATTGAAATGGTTGCTCTTATGGAATGCTGAACCCGGCCACGTAAGAGTGTCCCGATGCCCGCCAATCGCCGCGCATAACGGCACAACCATTAAGATGGTAACCGCAGATGCAGAGATTGTCGCGGTGGCACCATCGGCAGAGGCTGAGGTTGCTGCTCTCGGCGGTGAGACTCTTCGACGGCGAAATGTCCATCCGGGCTCCAAGCGGAACGTACACTATTTCGCTCCTTCAGCCCGTTGATGCAATGCGACTGCCCGCCAAGTTCGGGCGCCTGGCTCGAACGCCCAAGCTTCACCACAATGTGAACCGAGAGTGGACCAACAAACGACGAGCCCTCATGTGTGGTTCGCCGCGGCGGCGGTAGGCGGGTGAGGTTGGTCGATCGGGCCGGGACCCGCGGGCGGTTGACGGATCAGGCGCCCAGGGCTGTTTCCGACACGACGGGTCAGCAGTGCCCATTTTGTGGGCCCGTTCCGAGCACATCGGTGACGTTTATTCCGGGCACATGGGTGACACTCTGGCGCCGCAGGGGTTCGGAGCGTATACGACGCACCCCATTCAGGAACGAAGGAGCCTGGGGCTTAGCGCTTGAAGCTGACGATCCAAATGTGCTCTGCGGCTTCCCTGACGCCGACGTTCCGACCGGCAAAAACTGCACTGAGGTTGATATTTCGGCCACCTGAGCGCAGGCGGCCCAATTGGGTGACGCTGAAGGTGCGGTCCTGGAGCGGGTACTCCAGCTTCTGCAAACCCGTGCAGGGCCGCGGTGAGGGGCGGTAGCGCTCGGCCGGGCGCTTCATGCCGAGGACCAGACTGGTTTTCAAACAAATCCCGGGCATGGCCGACGGCGTAGGCCATTCCATCGACCAGGAACTTGGGGCCGGACGGTGCAATATCGGTTCGCTGGGTCCAGGTGAATCCATAGTTCAAATCAAGAAGTTGCATCAGAGCGAATGGACCCCATTGTCTAACTTCGTCGCCGGTGTACAAAATACCCGCCCGCTGTCCGGGCGACCGATCCGGGTGCCCATTTGGAATCGCCGCAACAGGGCTGAGCAGCAAGAGGCATCGGCATACCCCATCCAGCCTATTTGAATTATCTAGCTCGCAGGAGATGACACCATGAACAAGCGCTTGCTTAGCCGACGTGAATTCAGCGCGCGTTGTGCGGCCCTCGGCCTATCGTTTCCCGCCCTGAGTGCAATGATTGCCGCGCAAGCGGCTGCACAGGATCCTGGGACCGACGCGACGTCGAAGCCCACTGTGCGGACCGTAAAGCTTCCCGACGGCACGATCGTCCCGCAGCTCGGTCAAGGCTGCTGGCATTCCGGTCAGGGTAGGCACCCGCTGGCGGTCGAAGAAGAGGCGCTGCGCACGGGTATTTCGCTCGGCATGACGTTGATCGATACGTCTGGAAACTACGGCAGCGGCCGATCCGAACAATTCATCGGTAAAGTGATCGCCGGTCAGCGCGACCGCATATACCTGGTCTCCAAGGTGGAGGGCGATGAGGTGTCCGGCGATGGCATCGCGCGTGCTTGCGCGGCGAGCCTCGCTCGTCTCGGCTGCGAGCACCTGGATCTTTATTTGATGCATTGGCCGCCCCCCAGCGCGCAGTTCCCCGGAATGGTGACGGCATTTGAACAATTGCGCGCGGCAGGGAAGATTCGTGCCTGGGGCGTATCCAATTTCAGCGTTGGCCAGATGGAGGATCTCTTTCGCGTTCCAGACGGCCATCGCTGCGCCACCAATCAGGTCGCATACAGTCTCAACAACCGCCGCATCGAGCGCGATCTCTTGCCTTGGTGCAAGCAGCATGACGTGCCCGTCATGGCGTACTCTCCGCTCGGCGGCGAGAATAATCTGGTAGTAGGAGACCGCACGCTGGCGCAGGTCGGCACCGTCCATGGTTGCTCAGCCGCCACGGTCGCGCTGGCCTGGGTGATTCGCGGCGGGAGCGTTATCGCAATTCCGGAATCCGGCTCACCGGCGCACGTCAAGGAAAATGCCGCGGCGCTGGCGACTACCCTCACGGCGCGAGACCTTCAGACTTTGGATGCCGCATTTCCCGGGCCCCTCGGCGCAACCTAGCGAGCTGGCGAGAAGTGTGCAACCCAGGCCAATCACCGACGGCCTGGGGCCTACCTGCGCATGCCGGTGTTTTCTGGCGGCCCAGGAGCATCTCCACAGCTGATGCGCACCGCACGCACTGTCGGTCCCTTTATAGCTGCCCTTGCAGAGCCTCCTTGGTTGTCACTTCCGCTTCGACGTGAAGGCCATTGCTCACGACATTAAAACCGCCGACTTCAAGATCGGGGTCTGTGCCGCGCAATATAGAAACATCGTATGCCGCAGTTACGGACCGTTCCTCGCCTGGGAGCACCGAGAAGTAATTATCTTCCCAAAGAACAGGCACGACGTCCTCGCCGCCCTTGCCACGGGTAAGCCGAAGATGAACCATGAAAGCAACGCTGCGACTCGGGTTTTTGACCCTCACCAGCATGGAGGCCCTGCCTGCGCTGGTCCTTGCGGTCGCCGTGGCCTCGACATTGACCGGCGGCAGAGCGGCTAATCCAGTCAGATCCCCGAAATCCCTCTGTGGAGTGTATGCCCAATCGCTTTTTTCCCACGCCATGGTGTCCGCTTTCCTCGACAGCCAATAAAAGTTGTCGCTCACCGGTTTTCCGCCGGCGTCCAGGAGCTGTAGGCGCAAGAAATAAGTCCTGGCGAGACCGTCCGCAGGTGGTAAAGCGAAAGCCTTGACGCTACTGTCCGGCAACAGATTCAGGGTCAACTCCTTCGCTATCTTTTCAGACGCGTCCAGGTCGTATAATTTGGCACTGACCCTCATATCCTTGAACGGCTGATCGGTGTTGTTCACTATGACGACGGAGTTGTCGTCGTAGGAATATTGCACGTGGACCGGCTCGCAGGCCTTCTTGGTGCCGAAGTATCCGCCCGTTGGAACGAGATAGTAGTCGTACAAATGCCAGATGAGTGAGGGCCATGCATTGTTCAGCAGCCACTGTATGACGCCCGTCGATGTATATCTGTTGCGCGAATACGCCTCGAACATGGCGCGTTCACCGTCATAGCTGATTGCCTGCGATTTGCGCAAATAGTCATCCAGGGAAGTCGCCTGGCCGTAGCGTCGGGTCAAGGCCTCAGTGTAGACATTGAGGGTCGTAAAGTGGCCTCCGCCGGCGTGAAAGTTCCATGTGTCATTGATTGGCCACAAGCGATCTTGGGGAATGAAACGCTCCAGACTGCCGCGGGCCGGAACTGCCGGCCCCGGACTGGTCTCGGTGTTGTAGCCATAGGCACCGCCTGCCTGAGTGTCAGCCGACCAGTACATCGGTGGCACGTATTCGTATGGCCCGGTCATCTTTACCCCGGACTTTCCGCTCAGGGCACTCGCCTGGCCGGATGCAGAGGAAAGGACGGGGTTGGGCCAGTGCAGGCGGTTCAGAATTTCCAGATAGGACTTCTCTACGTCGGTTGGAGGCGGATTGTCGCTTCCGTTGAGCCACACGAACACACTGGGATGCTTACGAAGAATCCGGATCTGACTTGCCAGGGATTCCGCGGCCACAACATGTTGTTCCGGCCGCCAATCCTTCCACTGTTCCCAGGCGTCGCAACAGGTCCAGCCTGCCATGACAAGAATGCCGAGGCGGTCCGTCTTTTCGAAAAACTCCTCGCGATCCAGCCGGCCTTCGAGCCGGATCGTGTTCAGCCCCAAGTCCCGCACGTACGCGAGATCGGCGTCCAGTTTTCCGGATGACCAGCGGAAGAGAAAATCCGGTGTCCATGCTGCCCCCCGGATGAATATCTTGCGCCCGTTTATCCGGAATAATCGGTTGCCTTCAGGTGTTAACCCGGAAGTGACTTCGCGAATTCCAAAGGCCAATGTCGCTGAATCGCTGGTCTGGTTCCCTATGGCAAAGGAGATGGTCGCCTCGTACATGTTCGGCTGTCCCATCGTATAGGGCCACCATACGCGGGGGTGTTCCAGATGCAGTTCGGCAAAATCTTCTGGTGCGAAATAAACCGTTCGTGATTCACCGGGGGCGAGCGTCACGGGTTGAGCGATCGTGACGCCCTCTATCTGCGCACGCAGAATGCCGTCAACAACGCGGCCGGAGACGTTTCGCAGATCCGTGGCAATGGTCAGAGCCGCAGTGTGATAGTCGGCAGCGAGCTTGGATCGTACGAATGGATTTCGCAGTGACACGGGTCCACTCCGAGTCAAAAACACTTCCTTCCAGATTCCCATATTCTTGTCCGGCGGCGTGGGATTCCAATCCACCCAGGTAATTCCCAAATCGCCTTTGCCTGGTGCAGCCACCTCTATCGCAATGACATTGGCTATGCCGTTTCGCAGCACCTTCGTGACATCGAATTCGTAGGTACGGTAGGTGCCGGCTACCTTGGTGTTGTCTGCGATCAAGTGGCCGTTGATCCAGATATTGGCGCGATAGTTGATCCCCAAAAAATGGAGCCACTCGGTCCTGGCCTCCTGTTCCAGCGGAAGCGGGAACTCCGCGCGGTACCACCACGAGCAACGGAACGGACTTCCTGCCGGCATATCCTGAATGCCAAAGTAGGATTGCTTCGAATAGTTCATGCCCGGCATCGACTGCAGGTTCGTGCCGTAGTTCGGGTCCGAATACGTTCCGTCTGCCACCAGAGCCGCCACCACCGTCGCAGGAATATCCGCGCTGTGCCAGTTCTTGGTGTCAAACCCCATGACGGATATTTCTGCACCCGTGGCTTTGACCTTGCAAGATGACTGCAGCCGCCAGCCCGTGTGCAAGTACAATTTCGCCGGCTCAGTTGACGGTACTTCAGTGGCGAAGGTGTTCCCACCAACAATGGCCAAAACTCCGCCAGCCACAGAACTGAACCATCGGGATCTCGACATGGCTTTACTCCGAGACTTGTGCGATCGACGTTGCAATAAGATTTGGGTTTGAACTGGCGTATTCAGGCAAATCGACCCAGGCCAGAAGACTCCTGGCCTCGGGATGGTGGCTGGAAGAGCATCAATCCTGGCGGGACGTAGGCGCGCGATATGGACCGCTTCCATGGCGTCCTGCGCTTCCAGTATCTCCGTGACCGGTGATGTTAGGAAATCAGCAGTCAGCCTGCGCAGCATAAGTGAATTGCCCACCAGGAGTGCGGTCCTCCCATGCCCCGCACTGGGAACTGGCGCTACGGCAATCTTGGCCTGACGTAAGCTGAGGGAACGCAGAATCAGCAGCCGCAGCATAAGCATCCCCGCTGGCGCAGCGAGCATTTGTCGCATCCGTTTGTAGGCGCTGTCCTGCACCGCAAATAAAACAGCTCGTTATCAATGAGATGACTGCCATTCGAACCTGGCTACGTAGGCCGGCGCGAAGCGGGATTCTCCGTTCGGCCTACGGGAAGTGAGCATCGGGGGCAATAAGGTATCCGCGTCACCCATCAACAAACCGAGAGCGCAATATGATGAACTCTGTTTCAACCAGTAGGATCGTGGTTGGCCTTGGCCTCGTCGCGGTCTTCGGTATCGGAGTGTCGGAGCTCGCCGTGCATTCCAATCAAGCGTATGAGAGCCAGGCTGCCCTCAATGCACCGACTCTCGCGACGGTTGATCCAACCGTTCAGAATGCCACTGACGCCACGGTGCCAGCTCAGGGCGTGGCTGGGCAAGGGCTGAATGATCAGACAGCCGCTTCGTCGAGTGCCCCACCGGCCGCTCCAATCAGCAGCAACAGTGCGAAGGACGACGCCGGGATCCCGGCCAGCGACGAGTCCAAGCCAGCTCAGTCGAAGAAAACTGATCGGGCTGATCGCCGCGTCGCCAAAGCGCGCAGCACCGCGGACATTCCAGCTATACGTGTCGTATCCGCGGCCAACTCGACCCCGATACTCGCGGGCGAGAGTGGTTCGTCCAACTCAGTCAGCGTGACGAGCGACAAGGTGCCGGCGCCGGCCCCGTCTGCAAGTGAATCGATGCCAGCGGTCACGGCGGGCATGACAGCAGATACGCAGCAGGCGCCTGCTCAGACCGGGCAGAAAGCAGCGACAGGCGCGGATCCGGCCGCTACGAGCAGCGAACCGGTCGCTTCAGACAGTCAGATCACGGCCAAGGTGAAGACCGAGATTGCGACGGCTGCGCCCAATAGCAATGTCGAAGTCATGACGGCGAACGGTATCGTCGCGCTGGCTGGGTCAGTGCCCAGCAAGGATGCAATCGTTCAGGTCCAGGAAGCTGCCCAGCGAGTCGCGGGCGTCAAGTATGTCGATTCTTCTGCACTCGTAATCAGCAATCAATAACTGTGGTGAGCTCTCCAACAGGACCGGTGGGGCGATCACATCGCGCACCGGTCCACGCTTATCGGGAATCCGGCGGGAAATAGATAATTAAAACAACCAGTTTGGCCATCGACTGAATGGCTGCGTGTCGGTGGTTCGATTCGACCCCTGGCCACGGTCTAATCATGCACTTGGGCACCAGTGACTTTGTGGGCTCCCTCCGCAGCCCGGCGCCAGTCAGGAACCGTCTGCGCTACAATTGGCTGCAACAAAACATTGGGGGATTGCATTCCATGCAGAACCTATCCGTCGGCGCTTCGAGCCCCGCAGCCTGCCTGGCGCTGGCTCTGAGCCTTGCCGCTACCCTTGCCAGTGCGACCGATGCGCCGCCCGTAGCCGCAGTGCGCCCGGTCATCGATACCTATTTCGGCACGGCATTCACGGACAACTACCGCTATTTCGAGAATCTGCAGGATCCGCAGGTGCAGGGCTGGATGCACGCCCAGGCGGGGTACACGCGCGCCGTGCTCGATAAGCTGCCGGGTCGCGCCGCGCTGCTGGAGCGCGTCCATGCACTCGCCAATGCCGATGCCCAGCGCAGTGGCTTCATCCTGCGGGGTCAGCGCTATTTCTACCAGCTCGTGGAACCCGGTGCCCAGCAACCCAAGCTGATGTACCGCGACGGGCTGAAAGGCGAAGAGCACCTGTTGATCGATCCGGCCAAGCTGGCGGCGGATCCGGCAACACACTATGCGCTCGATTACTACACGCCTTCGTGGGACGGCCGACTGGTCGCTTACGGCCTCTCTGCCGGCGGCTCCGAAGCCAGCACGCTGCATCTGATCGAGGTCGCGAGCGGCAAGGTGCTGGACGAGGCAATCACGCGCGCCGATGACAATTTGATTGCCTGGCGACGCGATAACCACTCCTTCTACTATCTGCGATACGCGGAGCCGACGCCACAGACGCCGGCAGCTGAACGGATGTACAACGCGCGCACCTACCTGCACACGGTCGGTGCGCACCCGGGCGGGGACCAGGATGCGGTGGTATTCGGCCGCGGCGTCTCCAAGGCCGTCGAGGTACCTGACGGGCAGGGCACTTACCTCGTCGGCTCGCCGCAATCTGCCTATTTTGTGGCCGTTGCCAACCACAACATGGACTCGGCCCCGGCGACGCTCTATGTCGCACCGGCAGCGAAAATAAGCGGGGCCGCCACGCCGTGGAAAAAATTCGCGGCAGTTGACGATGGCGTGACGCAATTCGTGCTGCACGGCGATTCGCTCTACTTCCTGTCGCAGCGGGGCGCTCCGCACTTCCGGATTCTTGCCACCCCGCTCGCGCGGCCGGACCTGCGCCATCCGCAGGTGATCGTGGCCGAGGGGAGGGCGGTGATCACCGATTTCGACATCGCCAGCGACGGACTCTACTATCGCGAGCGCAACGGAGCTGGCTCGCGCCTGATGCGCGCCAGCCTGGAGGGCGCGCACCAGGAGGCCGTGCCGTTGCCCTTCGAAGGGAACGTCTACGGACCGGTCAGCGATCCACAGCAGCCTGGGGCGTTGTTCAACATGCAGGGCTGGACCCAGCCGGCCCAGCTCTACGCTTACGATCCGTCGAGCAACTCGTCGAGCAATACCGGCCTGCTGCCGGCGTCCAGTATCGATACCTCGCAACTCGAATCGCAGGAAGTGATGGTCACGAGCCATGACGGTACGCAGGTGCCGTTGTCAATCCTCTATCGAAAGGGCATCAAGCTCGATGGTTCGCATCCGACCATCATCGAGGGTTATGGCAGTTATGGCATCGTGCTGGATGCGGCATTTCGCCCCTCTTCCGTAGCATGGCTGGAGCGCGGTGGCGTCTGGGCAGTGGCGCATGTGCGCGGTGGCGGTGAACTTGGGGAGGACTGGCATCGCGGCGGCATGATGCGCACCAAGCCCAACACCGTCCTCGATTTTATCGCCTGCAGCCAGTATCTGATCGATCAGGGCTACACGTCTACGGCGCTCCTCGGGGCGACCGGCGGCAGCGCCGGCGGCATCACAGTCGGTGGTGCCCTGACCATGCGGCCGGATCTGTACCGCGTAATTCTCGATGAAGTGGGTATGTCCGATTCGTTGCGCATGGAGACCGAGCCGAATGGACCGCCCAACACTTCCGAATTCGGGTCCGTCAGCACGGAAGAGGGCTTCCACGGACTGTACGCGATGAGTGCCTATGCGCATGTGCGCGACGGCACAGCCTACCCCGCCGTGATGTTCCTGACTGGCGCGAACGATCCGCGCGTCGCACCGTGGCACATGATGAAGATGGCCGCGCGGGTGCGGGCAGCCACAAACAGCGCCCGGCCGGTGCTGCTACGCATCGATTTTGACGCCGGCCACGGCATCGGCTCGAACCGCTCGCAGCGCGAACAACTGCGGGCCGACATGTGGGCATTCGCGCTCTGGCAAATGGGTGATCCGGCGTTTCAGCCGGCCCTCGGGCAGTAGGCCTCCGCCGGGCGATGGCGCTACGGCCGTACTCACCCCAGGGCCGATCTCTCGCCCGAACCCGGGCTAATATTTCCCGGTTGAATGAGCCGGGCGCGGCAGGGCATCCTCGGGCACTTGCGGCCGCGGTTTCGCCCGGTCCGCATCCAGCAGAAAACGCTCCTCGAGTTCGGCGGCGGACAAGGGCCTGGAGAGCAGGAAGCCCTGGGCTTCGTGACAGCCACGGGCGCGGAGCCAGTCGAGCTGGCTGGGCCGCTCGATACCTTCGGCGGTCACCACGAGTCCCAGGCTTTCGCCGAGCGAGAGGATCGCCCGCGCAACCGCGGCATCGCTCGTCGAACGATCAACTTCGGAGACGAACGCCTTGTCGATCTTGATGCGATCGGGAGGAAAGCGGGTCAGGTAGGCAAGCGATGAATAGCCCGTGCCAAAATCGTCGAGTGCGATCCGGCAACCCAGGCGACGCAGTTTCTCCAGCGCGCTGCGCACCGTAACGGAGTTCTTGACCAGCAAAGACTCCGTGATTTCGATTTCGATCAGGGCCGGGGATACCCCCGCTGCGGCGGCCTCGGTTTCCACGACGCGCGCTGGATCCCCATGCAGCAGATCCTTGGCGGAAACGTTTATCGCCACGGGTACCGCGATGCCGCGGTCCTGCCAGCGGCGCAGCTGCCGGCAGGCAGCCCGCACCACCCAGTTGGTCAGATCGATGATGAGGCCGCTGTCTTCGGCGATTTCGACGAAGCGGCCGGGCGCGATGTCGCCATATTCGGAGTCGTGCCAGCGCAGCAGGCCTTCGACGCCGGCGACGCTATTGTCGCGCAGCCTGAATTTGGGCTGATATTGCAGGCGCAGGAGATCCTCCTGGACGGCCCGCCGCAGCCGTGCCTCCAGGTCGAGCCAGTCGCGCAGGTGACTGCTCATGGCTGCTGAATATACGGCGACGCCGGAGCTGGCTCCGTTCTTGGCCTGGTACATCGCGGTATCGGCGTGCTTCAACACCGTGGCGACATCTCCGCCATCTTCGGGGTAGACGGCCAGGCCAATGCTGGGCGCGGAATAGAATTCCAGGCCTTCGTGGGCAATGGGCTCGCGGAACTCGGTGCAGCAGGCGGCAGCGATTGTCATTGCGACGCTGCGCGCGTCGGCGTGTCGCACGAGTATGACGAATTCATCGCCGCCAAATCGCGCCAGGGAGACCTGCTCCTGAGTTGTCTGGTACCCATGCAGCGCGCGTGTGAGCTTGGCGGCCACGGTCTTCAGGACGGCGTCGCCCGCGGCGTGACCGAAGGTGTCATTGACCCGCTTGAAGCTGTTGAGATCCAGATAAAGCATGGCGACCGATTCACGCGACTGAGCGGCTTCGGTGCAGAGGCGCTCGGCGATTTCGATGCAGCGTTGCCGGTTTGGAAGGCCGGTGAGCGGATCGAAATAGGCCAGGCGCTCGATTCGACCAGCGGCGGCGGCGTTGCGCAGGATGTAGGCGAGCCGGTGCGGCAGCAACGCCCAGTTGACAGGCTTTGACACGAAGTCGGTCGCCCCGGCATCGAAGGCCAGACCGATCGCTGCCGAGTCCTCATGGCCGGTGACCATGACGATGGGCGTATTGGCCAGCCGCGGTTCGGTCCGGAGGCGCCGGCAGACGGCGTAGCCATCCATGCCAGGCATATCGACATCGAGCAGGACAATGGCCGGCTCTTGGGTGAGCGCTGCTTCCAGCGCCGCGATCCCGCCTTCAAAGACGAGTGGTCGCAGCCCGGCCGCCGCCACCGATTCCGCCAGCAGCAGCCGGCCGAGCTCCTCATCGTCGGCGATGATCGCGACCGGTTGCGGTGACGGTGGCGTGGCGGTGCTCATGCGCTGGCCCGCAGCCGCACCCGCAGCAGTTCCTCGACGAGCCGCGGGTACGCTGCCGCCAATCGCGCGTACAGGCGTTGCACACCGCGCACATCGCCAGCATTGCAGAGTTGTTCGAGCTGACGTGTGTGCCGGGAAAACGCCAACGCGCCCACGTTGGCGGCACTCGCCTTGAGCTTGTGTGCGATGGCGCCGGCAGCGGGGAGATTGCCGTCCTGGAGCACCGTGCCGAGCTGACCCATTGCCGCGGCCGAAGAAGTCTCGAACAGAGCCACCAGTCTGCTGTAGAGATCATCGCCCCCGCCGGAAGGCAGGGATTGCAATCCGGCTACCGCTGCGCGATCGACTTCCACGAGTTGCTCGACCGGCCCCGCGGCGGGTTGCTCCGCGGTGGCTGCAGTGGCCTCGCCGTCGAGCCAGTGCCGCAGCAGCTGCATGAATTCGGCCAGTGTGTACGGCTTGCTGAGTAAGTCGTCCATGCCGGCCGTGAGGCAGGTGCTGCGATAGCTCACCGCGTCGTGCGCGGTGAGGGCGATGATCGGCACGCGCCGCCCGCCGCCCTCACGCTGGCGGATCAGTGCGGTGGTCGCAAAGCCGTCCATCGTCGGCATGCTCAGGTCCATCAGAATCAGGTCAAAGCGTTCCGCCGCGCTGCGCGCGACCGCTTCCGCTCCGTCTTCGACCCAGACGGAGGTGCAGCCCAGCGTAGCGAGATAGCCTTCCGCGACGGCTGCGTTGACAGCCTCGTCCTCGACCAGCAACACATGGCCGCCGAGCCGCGTGTCGTCGGAGCGCGGGAGCGACGGCGGAGCGGGAAGTGCGCTCGCCAGGCCCAGCGCTGCGCGGAGCGCATCTCTCAGTGCGTCGTGCAGCACCGGTTTCGCGACAATAACTTCTGTCGACAGCTGTCGCCGCAGATCGAGCGAGTCGGCTTCTCCGGCGGACGCCAGGACGACGAGCGCCGGTCGCGAGGGTGCTGCGAGATCCAGGCAGGCCCTAAGCAGGGGCTGTTGACTGCTGGCGTCCACGATCACGGCTCGATGGTTGGCGGGCAGCGCGGCCGGTTCGTCACAGGCGTGGGCGGTCGCCGTCAGGCCCCACGTCGAGAGGTGGCGTGCCAGGGCTTCGGCCAGGGCCGGGCGTCGCGTCACGATGGCCACTGGGCCTGGCGGGAGCGGCGCGGGTTGCGACTCGGCACCGCTATCCTCGAGCGGGAGAATCAGGGAAACGCAGAACGCCGAGCCACCGCCTGGCCGGCTGTCGACGCTGATTGTGCCGCCCATCAGCGTGGCGAGTTCGCGGCAGATGGCGAGCCCCAGCCCGCTGCCGCCGTACCGGCGGGTCGTGGATTCATCGGCTTGAGTGAAGGGCTCGAAGATCTTGTCAATCGTTGCGGTGTCCATGCCGATGCCGGTGTCCGCGACGCTGAGCCGGACCGTGGCGCTGCCGCCATGGAGGGCTTCAGCATCAGCCCGGACGACCACTTCACCCTGAGCCGTGAACTTGACCGCATTGCCGACCAGGTTCATCAGGATTTGCCGGAAGCGCAAGGAATCGCCGATGAGTCTGCGGCATTCGGGGGGCGGCGGACACACGATCAGCTCGACGCCCTTGTCCGCGCAGGCGCCCGCAAACAGCGTCGTGCATTCCTCCATCACCTGCAGGAGATCAAACGGGAGGGCCTCGAGTTCGACCTTGCCGGCGTTGATCTTGGACAGGTCGAGCAGATCGTTGACGATCTTCAGCAATATCTGCGTCGAGGAGCGGATCGTCTGGGTCAGGCGCGTCTGGGTTGCGGAGAGTGCCGTGCGCGTGAGCAGTTCCGTCATGCCGACGACGCCGTTCATCGGTGTGCGCAGTTCATGGCTCATGCGCGCAAGAAAATTGCTCTTGGCCTGTGCCGCTTCGGCGAGCTGGCGATTGCTTTCGACCAGTTCGCGGGTACGCAGGGCCACCTCGGACTCGAGACGCTGCTGCGCCAGCGCAATGCGGCGAAACCTGCTGCGTTGCAGATTCAGGGCGTAGGCCGCCAGTATGAGTGCAATCAGGCCGTAGGCGGCGTAGGCCCCGCGCGATTTCCAGGGAACGGGCTCCCGGTGGATGGTGAGCCGCAGCGGCGTCTCGCTCCAGACGGAATCCGCATTGGCCGCGCGCACTTCCAGCACGTGGTCACCGGCGTCCAGATTGGTAAGCGTGATACGGTGCTGTGTGCCCAGATCGATCCAGTGATCGGTCAGTCCGGCCATGCGGTAGGCAAGGCGATTGCGCTTCGGTGAGGTGAAGTCCAGTGTGCCGAAGTCGAGCGAGATGACACTGGCGTGGTAGTTCAGGGCGAGGCGCGGAAGCAGCCAGTACGGGGTCTGGGACGGCAGGGGCACGCCGAGGACGTCGACGCGCGTCAGCACCAGATGCGGCGCCCGCTGGTTCTCGGTGAGCAGGGCGGGGTCGAAGACATTGAAGCCACTGGTGCCGCCGAAGCACAGGCGGCCGTCGGCGAGCCGATAGTAGGCTCCGGAATTGAATTCCTCGCCCTGCAGACCGTGCTCGCGGTGGTAGGTCTTGACCACACGGGACTCGGGGTCGAGGCGCATGAGCCCGGCATTGCTGCTGAGCCAGAGGCGTCCCCGGGAGTCTGTGAGCGCGCCGTAGATCGTGTCGCTGGATAGTCCGTCTTCGCGGGCCACGACCTTGAAGCGGATGGCGTCCGGCGCTTTGGGGACCCCGACGACCATGGCCAGACCGCCGCCGTCGGTGGCGACCCAGACGTGCCCCTGCAAATCCAGGGTCAGCGCGTAGACCGTATTGGCGGGCAGACTGGTCGGGTCGGCCGGATCGTGCCGATAGACCCTGAT
>WNFM01309116.1_pt2 | contig 18306 bp, 22 predicted proteins | sample 5400271 | NCBI WGS metagenome assembly WNFM01 (sample SAMN13153352, study PRJNA577476) | soil metagenome | isolation source: 60 cm saprolite on Douglas fir-dominated hillslope | place: USA:California | collected 2013-09-17 | reverse complement strand
TGCGCGCTCTCGCCGGGAATGTTAGGTTTTGCGCAAGATTCAAGCACGCCGTGGCTGCTGATCAAAACAATCACTCCGGGAGGATGGCAATGAACATTCGAAAATTGGTCATCGGACTGATCGCCGGGTCGGCGCTCGGCGGCGGCTTGGCGGTGAGCCAGGCCATGGCGCAGAACGAGCAGTTCATCCCGCGCCTGGTCTATCGCACCGGTCCCTACGCGCCGAACGGTGTTCCCTTTGCCGATGGCTATGCCGACTATCTCGACATGCTGAACGCGCGCGACGGCGGCATCGACGGCATCAAGCTCGTCTACGAGGAGTGCGAGGACGGCTACGACAATTCCAAGGGCGTCGAATGCTACGAGCGCCTCAAGGCGAAGGGGCCGAGCGGCGCTGCCCTCGTCGATCCGCTGTCGACCGGCATCACCTACGCGCTGATCGAGCGCGCCGCCGCCGACAAGATCCCGCTTGTCTCGATGGGCTATGGCCGCGCCGATGCGAGCTATGGCGCGGTCTTCCCCTACACCTTCACCTACCCGGTGACGTACTGGGAAGGCGCCGACGCGATGATCACCTATATCGCGCAACAGGAGGGCGGCGTCGCCAAGCTCAAGGGCAAGAAGATCGCCCTCGTCTATCATGACAGCGCCTATGGCAAGGAGCCGATCGCGACGCTCGAGAAGCTCGCCGCACAGCACGACTTCAAGTTCGATAAATTCGCCGTCTCGCCGCCCGGCCCGCCAGCAGCGGCCCAACTGGGTGCTGATGTGGGGCTGGGGCGTGATGAACTCCACCGCGGTCAAGGAGGCGGCGGCGGTCGGCTATCCGATGGATCATTTCATCGGCATCTGGTGGTCGGGCGCCGAGCCCGATGTCGTTCCCGCCGGCAAGGCCGCAATCGGCTATAAATCGGCCGTCTTCCACGGCTCCGGCAGCGACTACACGGTGATCCGCGACATCGTGCGCTATGTCTATGACAAGGGCCAGGGCAAGACGACCAAGGATAAGATCGGCGAGGTGCTCTATCTGCGCGGTGTCATCAATGCGATCTATGACACCGAGGGTATCCGCACGGCACACAAGAAGTTCGGCAACAAGCCGTTGACCGGCGAGCAGGTGCGTTGGGGTCTGGAGAGTCTCGACATCACGGCCAGCCGGATCACCGAGCTCGGTGCCGAGGGTTTGTTCGCACCGATGAAGATCTCTTGCGCCAATCACGCCGGAAACGGTCTCGTCCGCATCTCGCAATGGGACGGGCAGAAATGGAAATACGCCTCGGACTGGATCGAGCCGCATCACGACATGCTTGACGCGATGTACAAGGAATCGGCGCTCGCCTATGCCAAGGAGAAGAACATCACGCCGCGCGATTGCAGTAAGCCGCAATCGTAAGACCGCACCGCGAGAGACCGATGATCGCTCTCGCCGCCGATGACCGCGCCGCCCGCCTCGCAGCGGGCGGCGCGCTTCTGCGCGTCAACAACATCGAGGTCATCTACGACCATGTCATCCTGGTCCTGAAGGGCGTCTCGCTCGAGGTGCCCGAAGGCGGCATCGTCGCCCTCCTGGGCGCCAACGGCGCCGGCAAGACGACGACCCTGAAGGCGATCTCGAACCTGCTGCGCGCCGAGCGCGGCGACGTCACCAAGGGCACCATCGAGTATCAGGGCAAGCGCGTCGAGCGCCTGTCGCCCAACGAGCTGGTCAAATCCGGCGTCATCCAGGTGATGGAGGGCCGCCACTGCTTCGGCCATCTCACCGTCGACGAGAATTTGCTGACCGGCGCTTTCACCCGTCCCATGATCGGTGGGGGCCGCGCCGAGATCAGGCGCGATCTCGATCTTGTCTACGGCTATTTCCCGCGCCTACAGCAGCGCCGCAAGAGCCTCGCCGGCTATGTCTCGGGCGGCGAGCAGCAGATGGTCGCCATCGGCCGGGCGCTGATGGCGCGGCCCAAGATGATCCTGCTCGACGAGCCGTCGATGGGCCTGGCGCCGCAGATCGTCGAGGAGATATTCGACATCGTCCAGCGTCTCAACCGCGACGAAGGCGTCAGCTTCCTGCTCGCCGAGCAGAACACCAACATCGCGCTGCGCTATGCCGATTACGGCTATATCCTCGAGAACGGCCGCGTCGTGCTCGACGGCGACGCCGCGACCTTGCGCTCGAACGAGGACGTCAAGGAATTCTATCTCGGCATCGCCGCCAGCGGCCGCAAGAGCTATCGCGACGTCAAGCACTACAAGCGCCGCAAGCGCTGGCTGGCGTGAGGCGTGGCGGATCGGCCGTGCGTCCCCTCACCGTGAGGAGCCGCGGCATGGCGGCGCCTCGAACGGCGAGACGCGCTCTATGAGCGCTCCTCAGGATGAGGTCAATCTGCTCTGGCATAATCAGATATCCCTGATCCTGAGGAGCGCCTGAAAGGCGCGTCTCGAAGGACGCAACGATGCTGGTCCGAGGCGCGAAATGATCGACAGCCCCTTCTACGACGCGCTCGAGACCCGTTCCGCCGAGGAGCGCGAGGCGGCGTTGCTGGCGGCGCTACGCGTCCAGCTCGCCCATGCCAAGGCGCACGCCCCGGCCTTCGCCGCTATCCTCGCCGATGTCGATCCCGCGGAGATCGTCGACCGGCGCACCCTTGCCTTGCTGCCGGTGACGCGCAAGAGCGCGCTGATCGAGCACCAGCGGTCGGCACCGCCCTTCGGCGGCTTTGCCGCGCTGGCCCCCGGCGATCTGGCGCGCATCTTCAGCTCGCCGGGGCCGATCTACGATCCCGAGGGACGGCGGGAAGATTACTGGCGCATGGCACGCGCCCTCTACGCCGCCGGCTTCCGCGTCGGCGACATCGTGCATAATTGCTTCTCCTATCATCTGACCCCGGCCGGCTCGATGCTCGAGAGCGGCGCGCACGCGCTCGGCTGTGCCGTCATTCCCGGCGGCACCGGGCAGAGCGAGCAGCAGGTCCGCACCATCGCCGATCTGAAGCCCGCCGGTTATGTCGGCACGCCATCCTTCCTCGCCATCGTTCTCGACAAGGCCGCCGAGCTCGGCACCGATCTCGCCTGCCTGACGCGCGCGCTGGTCTCCGGCGAGGCCTTTCCAGCGGCGCTGCGCCAGCGCTTTGCCGGCGCCGGCATCGCGGCGCAGCAATGCTATGCCACCGCCGATCTCGGCCTCATCGCCTATGAGAGTCCGGCCCGCGAAGGGCTCATCCTCGACGAAGGGGTCATCGTCGAGATCGTCCGACCCGGCACCGGCGATCCGGTGGGGCCGGGCGAGGTCGGCGAGGTGGTCGTCACCACGCTGACGCCGGAATACCCGCTGATCCGTTTCGCCACCGGCGATCTCTCGGCCTATCTGCACGGCACCAGCCCGTGCGGGCGGACCAATCATCGCATCAAGGGCTGGATGGGGCGCGCCGATCAGGCGGCCAAGGTCAAGGGCATGTTCGTCCAGCCGGCGCAGATCGCCGAGCTCGTCAAGCGCCACAAGGAGATCATCCGCGCCCGCCTCGTCGTCGCGCGCGACGCCAAAGGGGGCGATGAAATGACGCTCAAGGTCGAGATGGGCGAACCGGCGGAGGAAGTCGGACGCATTGCAGCGACGCTGCAGGCCCTCACCAAGCTGCGCGGCACGGTCACCCGCGTGCCCCAAGGCAGTTTGCCCAATGATGGCAAGGTCATCGACGATATTCGACCGCCGGATTAACCTCCGGCATGGTTGTCACGCAATATCACGCTTTCGCCGCTTTTCCGTCGAACTGCCGGCGCATTCCCGGGCTCATATGGTAACCGTAAGGCTCGTCCTTATGGGTTTGCCCCCCAAACCCTCGCGGCGGCTTCGGATCCCCCTCCTCCGAAGCCGCCGCCTCCATTTTCCGCTCCTGTCTTCCGCCGCCTCGCCGTGACTCTGTTCATCGGTCATGCCTTGGCCTGCCGACGCGGCGAACGCCTGATTTTCCGCCGCCTCGGCTTCGCCCTCGAAGCGGGAGCGGCACTCGTTCTCAGCGGACCCAATGGCAGCGGCAAATCGAGCCTGCTGCGCCTCATGGCCGGTCTGCTGCCGCCATTCTCGGGCACGCTCAGCTGGGCCGGCGAGGCGATCGCGGAGGATCCGGCGGCGCATCGCGCGCGGCTTCACCTCATCGGCCATCAGGATGCGGTGAAGCCGGTGCTGACGGTGCTCGAGATGGTGAATTTCTGGGCCGGCTTGCGCGGCATCGATGACGGCGCGGCCGCCGCGGCGGTTGAGCGGCTCGGCCTCGCGCCGCTCGCCGATGCGCCGTGTCGGCTGCTCTCCGCCGGTCAGAAGAAACGGCTGTCGCTCGCTCGACTGCTCGCCGGCAAGGCGCCGCTCTGGCTGCTCGACGAACCGACCACCGGACTCGACGCGGCGGCGACACGCAATTTCGAGAACATTCTCGCCGAGCACCGCGAAGCCGGCGGCATCGTCGTCGCGACGACGCATATCCCGCTCGCCCTCGCCGACGCGCAGAGCCTGTCGCTCGCCGATTTCACGCCGAGCCGCAGCGAGGCGGCGGCGCTCGTCGGCGATCTCTGACCTGTCGGACCGGTGCCTGCCCCCAACCTTAAGGGATTCTTCAAGTATCCGGGCCAGAATCCACGGTTTCCGCCGACGTCTCACTCGAAAGATTGGCATCATGTTCCGTCAGCGCGCGCTCTCGATTCGCCTGCTCCTCCGCCTCGTTCTCGGCCTGATGACATTGGTGGTGATCGGCCTCGGCGGCAGCGCGCTCAAGGACAGCATCCTGCAGCAGCGCCTCTACCAGCGTCTCTCCGACCTTGCCGCCGTCGACTCCCTGCTGTTCGACGCGACCCATGCGGTGCGGTCCGAGCGCGGCGCCTCGCTGACCGGACTCGCCCGCAGTAGCGCCGACGACGGCAAGATCGGCAACGAGGTCGCATCCGTTCGCCGCATCTCCGAGGCGGCGCTGGCGAAGGCGATGCCGCTGCTCGCCCAACTCCCCGGTGCGGCGCTCGCCAAGCGCGCCCGCGAGATCATCCAGCTGCGCGAGCGTGTCCTGCCGCTGCGCGCCACGATCGATGCGGCACTCGCTAAGCCGGCCAGCGAACGCGACGAGAAGATCATCAAGGATTGGGGCTCGACGATGCTCGAGCTGGTCGACGGCATCGCCGGCACCGCCGCCGACATCGAGAGCGCCATGCTACTGGCCGATCCGAGAGTCGATCAGCTGATCCAGGTCAAGCAGGCCGCCTGGCTCGCGCGCGACTATGGCGGCCGCGAGAACCTGCTGACCGGCAAAGCGCTCGGCGCCGCGACAGGTTTCACCGAGACGGAGCGCCAGCAAGTCGCCGATTTCCGCGGCCGCGTGGCGGTCGCCTGGGAGACCGTCCAGAAGGGCGCCGCCACCGACGCCGCAACGGCAGAGCTACGCGCCGCGGTTGAGGCGGCGAAGAGCGGCGTGTTCGGCGCTCCCCAGGCGCAGCGCCAGGCGATCCAGCGAAAGCTGAACGCCGGCGAGAAGGACGACACGACGAGCGCGGCATTCAACGAGATGGCAATGTCCTCGGCGGCGATCATGGCCGGGGTCGCGAAGACCGCGATGATTTCGATCACCGGCTACCTTGCCGATCTGGCCGCGGCAGCGACGCGCTGGGTGATGGGCTACGGCATCTTGCTCCTCGTCTCGCTCGCCTTGCTCCTCGTCGGCTGTATCGTCGTCGAGCGTCGCGTCGTGCAGCCGGTGGCTGCCTTGACCGGGACCATCCAGAAGCTTGCCGATGGCGTCTATGGCGAGGCGATTCCGGAAATCCGCCGCGACGACGAGATGGGCCGCATGCAGCGCGCGCTCGAGATCCTGCGCGTCAACGCCGTCGCCGCGGAAACCGCCGCCACTTCGCGGGCCGAGGAGCAGCGCGACGTGGCGCGTCGCGCCGCCGCGCTCGACGCGCTGTGCCGCAGCTTCGACGAGACGGCGACCGCCGCGCTCGGCACCGTCGGCGCTTCGCTCGCCGGCATGCAGGGCGAGGCCGCAGCGATGACCACGGCTGCGGACCGCACCAACGAGCGGACGGGAACCGTGGCCACCGCTGTCCATGAGGTCGCCAGCGGTGTCAAGACGGTGACCACGGCCGCCGACGAGCTGGCCGGCTCCATCGCCGCGGTACAGCGACAAGTCGAGCAGGCCGCCAGCATCGCCGGCAAGGCGGTTGGCCGGGTCGACGAAACCAAGGCGACGATCGACGCGCTATCGGCCGCCTCGCAGAAAGTCGGCGAGGTCGTCGGCCTGATCGCCGCGATCGCCGGCCAGACCAATCTCCTGGCCCTCAACGCAACGATCGAGGCGGCGCGGGCCGGTGAAGCGGGCAAGGGTTTTGCCGTCGTCGCCTCCGAAGTCAAGTCGCTCGCCACCCAGACGGCAAAGGCGACCGAGGAGATCACGGCGCAGATCTCCGCGATCCAGGCCGCGACCGTGACCGCAGTGAGCGGCGTCCACGGTATTGGCGCGGTGATCACCGAGATGCGCGACATCGCCACCGGCGTCACCCAAGCGGTGAGTCAGCAGGGCGAAGCGACGGCGGCGATCGTACGCAATGTCGTCGGCACCGCCGGGGCCACCCAATCGATCACCAGCAACATCGCCGATGTCAGCGGCATCGCCCAGGACGGCCGCCTCGTCGCAGAACGCGTGTCGGTCGCGGCGCGCGGATTATCGAGCGACGTCGATGGGTTGCGCGACCGGGTCGCCGAATTCCTCCAGGCGATCCGCGCCGCCTAACGCTTTCTAAGACGCCGCGACTGCGGCTTCGGTCGATTTCAGCAACTCGCTGCGCCGCTGTTTGATGCTGTCCGACTTGAGCTGGCCGCAAGCCGCCATGATGTCTTGGCCGCGCGGCGTGCGCACTGGCGAGGAATAGCCGGCCTCGAAGACGATGTCGCTGAACTGCTTGATCGCCTCGCGAGTCGAGCATTCATAAGGCGCGCCGGGCCAGGGATTGAACGGGATGAGATTGACCTTGGCGGGGATGCCGCGCAGCAGGGCGACGAGGGCACGCGCCTCGGCCGGGCTGTCATTGACGCCCTTGAGCATGACGTATTCGAAGGTGATGCGGCGGGCATTGCTCGAGCCGGGATAGTCCCGGCACGCCGCGAGCAGCTCGGCGATCGGGTATTTCCGGTTGAGCGGCACCAGCACGTCGCGCAGCTCGTCGGTGACGGCATGCAGCGAGATCGCCAGATTGACGCCGAGCTCGCTGCCGCAGCGCGCGATCGCCGGCACCACCCCCGAGGTCGAGAGGGTGATCTTGCGCTTGGAGATCGACAAGCCTTCGCCGTCCATGACGATGCGCATCGCGGTGGCGACGGCGTCGTAATTGTAGAGCGGCTCACCCATCCCCATGAGGACGATGTTGGTGAGCTGGCGATCCTCGGCCGGCGAGGGCCATTCGCCGAGCGCGTCGCGCGCCACCATCACCTGGCCAACGATCTCGGCGGGCTCGAGGTTGCGTACCAGGCGCTGCGTTCCGGTATGGCAGAACTTGCAGGTCAGCGTGCAGCCGACCTGGCTTGAGACGCACAGCGTGCCACGATCCTCCTCCGGGATGTGGACGGTCTCGACCTCCTGCCCGTCGGGGAAGCGCAGCAGCCATTTGCGCGTGCCGTCGATCGACTCGAGGGCGCGCGAGACCTCGGGCCGGCGAACGACGTAGCTCGCGGCGAGGCGCGCGCGAAAACCCTTCGACAGGGTGGTCATGACGGCGAAATCTGTGGCGCCGCGGTGATAGATCCAATGCCAGAGCTGGCGCGCGCGAAACGGCGCCTCGCCGACATCAGCCATCTCGGCGATGAGCGCCTCGCGGCTCAGCCCGACGAGATTCTTGCGCGGGTCGGGCGACGCCCCCCTGTGTAATGTGGGGGTGTGCAATACGGGGGCGTGCATTACCGGCGGGTTTGCCAGATCATTGTCCATGGTGGCAGGAGATATAGGCGGCCGGTCGCGCCGGCGCAAAGGAAAACCCTGAATTTCCCGCTTGTGGGGATTTCCCGCCTGTTCAGCAAACCTTAAGGACAATCGGTTGGATTGAGCCATGCCGCACGATATCCAGCCGCCACCGGCGACGGCACATCCCAAGACGATCCGGCTCCATGATTACTGGCGCGGGAAGACGCCCGGCGCCGGCATGCTGCCGGGTCGCCAGCACATCGATCCGACGGAAATTCCGGTCCTGCTCGAAAATATCTGGCTGCTCGACATCGTCGGCGAGAAGCGGCGCTTCCGCTTTCGCCTGATCGGCGACGCCATGCAGCGCAAGGGCATTCCCGGCCGCCCCGGTGAATTCATGGATCAGTTCTTCAGCGCCGGCCTTGCCGACGAGCGGCTGGGCGCCCTCCATGCCGTCGTCGCCACCCGCCAGCCATCATGGGAGCGCGGCAAACCCAAGCTCGCGCACCGGACCGAGATATCCGAGATCGAGCGCATCGTCCTGCCGCTTGCCGCCGATGGACGAGAGGTCGACATCCTGCTGTGCCTGACCGTGTTCTATCAATCGGACGGCAAGGAATTCTGAGCGACGCGGCGCGGCGGCGATCGCCGCCACGTAAGGTTCGGCCAAGCCAACCGTCAGATTTGCATAAGCTCCGTCACGTTCAATGCAACCAACAGGGGCAAGGGCGCATCTGCCACGTTCGCCCGAGCGCCGTCACTGCCGATTGATGGAATGGCAATATGATATCGGTTCAGCGTCGCGCCGACATCGGGAGCCCGCAACTGCCCGTCCATATCACCGTGCCGCCGGCTACCGCCCATGCGAAGGTCGTCCAGCTCTATGACTACTGGCGGCAGGCGATGCCGCTTGGCGGCGCGCTGCCCAGCCGCAAGAATATCGATCCGACCGAGATTCCGACGCTTCTCGACGCTCTATGGCTGCTCGACGTCGTCGGCGAGCCGCGGCGCTTCCGCTTTCGCCTGCTCGGCGGGGCGGCGCAACGCAGGAGCCCGCCGGGACGGATCGGCGATTTTATCGACCAGTTCTTCGACAAAGGCCCGGCGGACGAGCGGCTCGACGATCTGCACTTCGTCGTCACCGAGCGCCAGCCCGTCTGGTTTCGCGGTCCGCCGCGGCTCACCCATAAATCGGAAATCGCCGAGCTCGAGCGGCTTCACCTGCCGCTCGCCGCCGATGGCGTCACCGTCGACATGATCCTCTGCCTGACCGTGTACTACTCGTTCCTCGGCAACGAGATTTGAGGTCGGTCGCTAGCCCCGGTCGAGCAGGGCGCGCGCTATCGCGTCGCGCTCGACCGCCGGCGCTTCGCTGGCGACCGGCTTGCCGGCGCGGCGATACCAATAGCCGGCATTGGCGAGATCGCCTTCCTCGCGGTGAAGATGGGCATGCACCCAGGCGCCGGCCGCGTCCTCCTGTGCCTGCGCGCATTCATGCGCCTTCTGCCAATCGCCCTTCTCGGCCCACCACAGCGCCTGGAGGGCAAGACTGAGTCCCGCCGGCGGCGCGGCGGCCGAGATCGAGCGTTTGAACGCCTGGCTGTCCATCGCGGCGATCCTCCTTTCGGCGGATCGGCGGCGGGTTGCCGATCCGCGTCTCGTCAGACGACGAAATATAGCAGGGCGAGCGAGAGCGCGCCGGCCGCCCAGCAATACCAGGCGAAGGGGTCGAGCGCCTCGAAATCATGGGTTTTGAAATAGCGCATCAGGAAGGCGATGCTGAGATAGGCGGTGATTCCGGCGATGAGTCCGGCGACAACGGCAAGCCCGGTGATGCCGCCGCCGGTCGTCCCGTCGTGATGCAGCAGCTTGGGCACTTCGAGCACCGCGGCGCCGATGATGATCGGCGTCGCGATGAGGAAGGAGAAGCGCGCCGAATCCTTGTGATGAAGCCCGGCGAGCAGGCCGCCGACCATGGTGACGCCGGAGCGCGAGACGCCTGGAATGAGGGCGGTGCATTGCCACAGCCCGATCATCAGCGCGCCGCGCCAATCCAGCGCCGCGAGCTCCGTCGAAGCGCCGGAGGCGCGGCGCTTCAGCCGCTCGCCGACGAAGAGGACGAAGCCGTTGACGATGAGAAAGAAGGCGGCGACCGACGGGACGCCGAACAACCCGCGCAGGAACTTGTTCAGCGCGAAGCCGACGATGGCGGCCGGAATCGTGGCGATGATGATGAGAACGAGCAGGCGCAGCTCCGCGCTGCGCGGCCGCTCGGTCGGGCGGCCGAGGACGGCGAGGAGAAGCTGGATCCAGTCGCGCCAGAAATAGATGAGAAGCGCCGCCGCGGTGCCGAGATGGAGGACGACGAGAAAGGGCAGGAAGCTCGGCGAATGCTGGTCGATCTGCCAGCCCAGCAGCGCCGGCAGGACCACGGCATGGCCGAGGCTGCTGACCGGAAAGAGCTCGGTGATGCCCTGCAGGATGGCAGTAAAGATCGCTTGGAAGGCGGTCATCGGGAAGCTCCCACAGAATGACGTTCCGCGATGACCCGTGCGGTCAGCGCTTGACCTTGCAGGCTTTGTCGATCTCGCCGAGGACCTGGGCGAAGCCGGCGAGCGCATAGGTATCGGTCGTCGCCGTGCCGCGTGCCGAGCTGCCCTTGATCACCGCCTGCTTGGCTTTGAGCATCGCCTCCACGATCGCCTTGTCGGTCGCGGCGTCGCGCGCCCATGCGGTGTCGTCCTTGGTAAACAGGCTGAACTTCTTGCCGCCGATATCGAGATCGGCCGCGCTGCCGTCCTTGAAGGCGTAGCCGGCGATGAAACTGACGACGCTGTTCGTCTTGTCCGCCGTATTATGCGTCACCAACAGATGCAAGGGGTCGCGCTTGATATTCGCCGGCTCGCTTTTCGCCGGCTCGCCGACGATGTAGCAGATCTGGCCGTTCTTCTCGCGCGCGCTATAGGCGGTCCAGCTCTGCGCCGCGTTGAGGCGTTGCGGCGGTGCGGGCTGACTCGGCGCCGCCGGCGCCGGCGTTGCCGGCGGCTTCTGCGGGGCTTTTGTCTGGGAATGGACCGGCAGGGCCAGGAGTATCGCTGCTCCCAGCACCGCGCAAGCGGCAGGACGATGCATGGCGGCTACCATAGCCAGACGCGGCGAGCGTGCCAAGCATGGCAACGATGCGACGCAACGACGCGCGCCGGCGCCGCTTCCCGAAGCGTTTCCGGGCTATTGCTGCGCGCCGCGCGGCGCGATGCGGATGGTGAGCCTGAGCTCCCCCTCGATCAGGCCGAGCGTCTTGGTCGCGCGGACCGGCATCGGGATCTTGTGGTCGATGCAGTAGAAGATCAGCGCGGCGGCGAGCGCCTCGTCGATGATGCGGATCGTCGTTCGCTTGCCGGTCAAATCGTCGGCGATCGCCATGTCGGCATAGATGCCGTTATCGGCCCGCACCTCGAAACCGGTGACGGTTCCGGTCGGCAGGGGATTGCGGATGCGCCGTCGATGGTCACGAATCGCGACCATCACCTCGGTCGAGGTGAAGGTGATCTGGCGTAGTTCTGCGGGCAAGCAACGCATCCTATCGGTGTGGCGCGCGGTTATAGCAATGGGATGATTAACGTGAGGTTACATTCCCGGCCGGGCGCGACGGCTTGCATCGCCGCGGCGAGCCCGGCAAGGTGTCCGCCCGCTTCCCGCATATTGCGAGCCCGATGCCGATCCCAACTACCGTCCAAGCCGATCCCGTTCTCGTCGAGATTCTGCGCGGCGATCTCGTCGAGAGCCGCCATCGCGGCGCTGCCGCGGTCGTCGATGCCGCAGGCAAGATCGTTGCCAGCTGGGGCGATATCGAGCGGCCGGTCTTCGCTCGTTCGGCGATCAAGCCGTTGCAGGCGCTACCTTTAGTCGAGAGCGGTGCGGCCGAGCGCTACCGGCTGGACGTCGCCGAGCTCGCTCTCGCCTGCGCCTCGCATCACGGCGAGAAAAGCCATGTCGAGGCCGTCGGACGCTGGCTCGACCGCCTCGATCTCGGCCCCGACGACCTGCAATGCGGCAGTCACCTGCCGACCGATATCGGCGCCGCCCATGGCCTCATCCGCGCCGGCGAGCGCCCGTCGCCGCTGCACAGCAACTGCTCGGGCAAGCACACCGGTTTCCTCACCACGGCGCGGCATTTCGGCGAGACGACGCGCGGCTATATCGACGCCGATCATCCGGTCCAGCGCCGCATCATCCAGGTACTCGGCGAGATGTGCGGCATCGACGCCGGACGCGCGCCGCGCGGCACCGATGGTTGCGGCATCCCGGTGCTCGGCATCCCGCTGGTGGCGATGGCACGCGGCATGGCGCGCATGGCGGACCCCAGGGGTCTGCCGACGGAACGCGCGACCGCCGCGACGCGCCTGCTCGACGCGATGGCCGCCCGGCCGGTCATGGTCGACGGCACCGGCGGCTTCCCGACGGTGATCATGCAGGCGGTCGGCGCCCGGGCGCGCCTCAAGCCCGGGGCCGAGGGCGTCTTCTGCGGCGCCCTGCCTGGACTCGGCTATGGCATCGCGCTCAAGATCGAGGACGGCGCCGGGCGCGGCGCCGAGATCGCCATGGGCGGCATCCTCGAGCGGCTCGGCATCTTCGGCCTGGCCGAGCGCGCGAGCCTCGATTTCGCGCTGCGTCCGGTGATCAAGAACATGGCCGGCGCGGTCGTCGGCGCGATCCGCCCGGCAGCCACCCTGTTGCACTGAGGGAGCCATGCGCGCAGTCCTCTGCAAGGCGTTCGGCGGGCCTGACAGCCTGGTCGTCGAGGACGTCGCGGCGCCGCCGCTGCTGCCGGGCATGGCGCGCGTTGCCGTGCATGCCGCCGGGGTCAATTTCGGCGACACGTTGATGGTCGCGGGCACCTATCAGGAAAAGCCGCCCTTTCCCTTCACCCCCGGCTTCGAGATCGGCGGCCAGGTGATCGAGGTCGCGGCGGATGTCGGCTCGCTCACGCCGGGCGATCGCGTCATGGGCACGCTGTCGCATGGCGGCTACGCCGACGAGGCGGTGGTCGCGGCGGAAGAATTGACGCCGATTCCCGCCGGCATGGATTACCACGTCGCCGCCGGCTTTCCGGTCGCCTACGGCACCTCGCATGGCGCGCTCGAATGGCGTGCCCGGCTGCTTGCGGGCGAGACCCTGCTTGTCCATGGCGCCGCCGGCGGCGTCGGCATTACCGCCGTCGAGATCGGCAAGGCGATGGGGGCGACGGTCGTCGCCACGGCGGGGGGTGCCGAGAAACTGGCGATCGCCCAGCGCCACGGCGCCGACCATGTGATCGACTATTCGCGCGAGGATATCCGCGAGCGCATCAAGGCGCTCACCGGCGGGCGCGGCGTCGATGTCGTCTACGATCCGGTCGGCGGCGACGCCTTCGACGCCAGCCTGCGCTCGATCGCCTGGGAAGGCCGCATCGTCGTCATCGGTTTCGCCGGTGGACGTGTGCCGCAGATCCCGGCCAATCTGGTGCTGGTCAAGAATTGCGACATCATCGGCTTCTACTGGGGCTCGTACCGCAAGCGCAAGCCGGCGGCGGTGCGCGATTCCTATCAGCAGCTCTTCCGTTGGTTCGCGGCGGGCAAGCTGCAGCCGCATGTCTCGGCGCGTTTCGATCTCGCCGATGTCGCCGCGGCGTTCGAGGCCCTGCGCAGCCGCCGCTCGACCGGCAAGATCGTGCTGACGACCGGCCGACGTTAAGTCGCCCGGTCGCGCAGATAGAGGATGAGGTCGAGGGAGGGCGGCACGATCTGGATCTGCGAAAGCAGCCCGTGGACCTGGCCGCGATGATGCGTCTGGTGATTGAAGAGATGGGCGAGCACCAGCCGCAGCGGCGTCTGATGGCGCTGCCCCGCGGTATTCGCATAGGCGAGCGGCTGATCGAGGCTGCGCTCGGCGATGCCGCCGACGAGGTTGATCAGATGATCGTCCTCGGCCTGGCGGGCAACCCGCAAGGCGACGAGATCGCCGTAGAGAACCTGGTCGAGCGTGACCTTTGGATTGGGCTTGTGCTCGAGCCGCGCGATCCAGATGCGGTCGCCGACCAGCAGATGGTTCAAGGTGCCGTGGATCGAGCCGAAGAAGGCCGCGCGCGGCTTCATGTATTCCGCCTCGGGCAGCGCGGCGCAGGCATCGTAGAGCCGGCGATTGGCCCAGGCATTGTAACGTGCCAAGGTGAGAAAGTAGCTTTCGCCCATCAGCCCGTCTCCGGGCGGCGTCAGGCGCCGCCTCTCGCCGTCGAGCTTACCCCGACGGCGATGATTTCGCGAGCGCTAGCGTTCCGCCTCTGATGGCTGGGGCCATAGCATGAGCGCGCAAGCCCGATTGATTCTGTAGGACAAACGCGATCACGGCGTTCTATGCTTGCATCGTCTCGCGGAGCCAATCGAGGAGACGGCACGCAATGAACCGGGTGCGGCCAGCGATCATGACGGATGCGGCGGCGATCGCCCGCATCGATGTCGAATGTTGGCAATCGACCTATGCCGGCGTGCTGTCGGACAAATTCCTCGTCGGCCTGTCGGCGAGCGACCGCAAGCGCGTGTGGTCGAGCTATATCGCCCGCCATCCGGGCGACATGGTGGTCAGCGTCGCGCCGTCGGGCGTCATTCAGGGTTTCGGCAGCTGCGGGCGACGACGCGACGCCGATCAGGGCTTCGCCGGTGAGGTCTTTACCCTCTATGTCGGCACCGACTATCAGGGCCGGGGGCTCGGCCGAGCCTTGCTGCTCGGCCTGTTCACCCGCCTCGTCCGCTGCAGCATGACATCGGCGGCCATCTGGGTCTTGCGCGACAATCCCGCGCGCTTCTTCTACGAGCGGCTCGGCGGCAAGCTGGTCAGCCATCGCCAGCTGCGGGTCGCCGGCGTCGCCGTCGAGGCGATCGCGTATGGCTGGCGCGATCTTGCTGCCGTGCTGAAGACGCAGGCCGGCACTGGTGGGCAGCTCGACGGCGAGAGCTGAGCCGCCGAGCCGATCTCAGCCCGACGCGGCCGGGTCCGCGGCGAGACGGCGTACCAGCGCCATCCAATTGCCCTGCGGCGCGACACAGCGCTGGGTCCCACCCGTCCCCGCTTCGTCCGCCACCAGCGTGATGCCGCCGAAACGCCACAGACGCTGCCAGATCTCGCCGTCGCCGAGCGCCCGCTCGTGGACCCGGCGGCGCAAGCGGCGGCGCACGTAGCGCCGTCCCAGCGTTAAATAGAGCACCAGGCTGACAGCGATCGCGACGACGCCGGGAACCGGCCCTGCCTGCCAGAAGACCGCGGCGCAGATGACGAACAGGCCATAGACCCAGATATTGCTGTCGGCCTCGACGGCGACCGGGCTATCGATGTGATCGAGGCGGGCGAGATCGAGCTCGAGGCGCAGCGTGCCGCTTGCCACCAGCCGACGCAATTCGCGAAAGAGATCCGCGGCGCTCGCCTCGTTCATGGCGCCGTCGCCGGTTTCAGCATTCGCATATAGGCCTTGCGCATGAGATGCGGAACGAGGAGACGGGACGGCATGCGCAGGTGATGCGAGCGCACATAGAGCAGCCACAGCGCCGTCGCGGAGAAACCGTCGCGGCAGCTCGCATGGTCGGGGCGCAAGGCGCGCTCGAAGAGCGCGTCCATGACGGCGCGAAGCACGACGCCGGGCGGATGCAGCCGGGCCGCGTCGCCGATCGCAGCGGGAACCGCCGCACCGAGCAGCGCCGCCGCATAGCGCAGCGCATAGTAGAGCGGCCGGCGCAGATCGAGCTCGGCGGCGCGGTCGAGCAGAAGCGGCCAGAACGCGGCGTCGCGTCCGAAATATCCGAGCAGTTCGGTGACGTCGTCGAGATCGCGCAGGCCCCGCCCGTACTCGCCCTCGTTGAGGAGATGGATCGCGCTGTGCAGGATCATGTCGGCCGGCGCTAAGGTCAGCACCGTGCCGTCGCCGGCAACGCGGCGCGCCGCCGCGAACAAGGCATCGGCGCGCAGGTCGAGGCGTACCGTCTCGGGAACGATCGTGTGATGGACATCGAGCGTGGTCTCGCGCAGGCGATTGGTGAGCGGCGGGATCTGGTGCATCCATCTTCGGTAGTAGCGCTCGTCATAGGGATCCATCCGGCCGCCGCTCCAGCCCTGCCGGTGCAACGCCTGCTCGACGGCGGCGAGCGACGCCTTGGGCACCAATATGTCGATGTCGCTGAACAGCCGCCCGCTCGCCGGCGGCAGATCGGCGAGGACATAGGCGGCACCCTTCAACAGGATGACCGGCACCCCGGTCGGCGCCAGCGCCTCCGCGATGTAGCGCACCTCGTTGCGCACGTCGCGGCGATGCTTGTCGGCGAGGCGGCGTTCGCCGACTAGGTGATGGCGCGGCGCCGCCGGGACGGCATCGAGAAGCCCGGCTTCGTCGAGCCGCACCGCCAGCCGCGCCAGGATGCCGGCACGCCGCGCCTGGCGGATGACCAGATCCCATTCCGCCAGGGACAGCGACAGCAGCCGGGCCGGATCGCGCAGCGCCCGGCGCAAGCGGTCGGCCGATGAATTCATGCCGTCGCGCGGCGCGTTGGATTGCGGGCCATCGCCGCTACTGTGGCCGAGCCGGACGCCATCCGCTAGTCGGACGCGTCGCGGAGAATCGCCTCCAGCTCCTCGAGAAAGCCCAGGCTGGCCGCGAACACCTCTGCCGCGTCGCTTTCCCGATCGGCGGCTTCGTCGGGGCAGAACCGCCGGGCGAGCTCCGCCGGGGCGACCGGCCCGCCGCGCAGCGCGGCAAAAATCCGCGCCGCCATGCCGCTGATCAGGAAGCTGTTCCCACTCGCCTCGTGATAGGCGACGATCTCGCCGTCGAACTCGCGCCAGGCGAGGTCGAGGTTCAGCCGCAGCATCGTACGCGACGAAACCGTCTGTCCCGCCATTAGGCCGTGTTGAGCGCCGAATATTTCGTGATGAAATTATTGATGTTGGTTTGCCCGCTCGAGAAGCTGTTGGGCAGGTCGGTCGCCACCTCGCTGATCAGCGCGGCGGTGGTTTGCGCATTGGAGCTGGTGCCGTATTTGTCGCCGTAGAAATTGGCATTCAGCAACGCGGCGACGGCCTGTTTGGGGAAATTCGACGACAGGTTGTTGCCGCTGCCATGCTGGATGACGATGTTGCCGGCGAGGGCGCTGGACAGGCTGTCGGTACCGCTCTTGAGGCTCCAGCCATTGGCAGTGACCGCCGGGAAGGTGGTGGTGAACTTGGCCGTGGTGGTGTAGGCGGTGCCCCAGCTTGGCGCCCACAGGCTGGCGGCGTTGTTCGACCAGGTGGCCGGAGAATCTCCCGTGCAGCTAGCCGGCTCCTGCGAGGGATGCGTCAGCTCGCCCTTCCACGAGATCCATGTCGAGTGATTGCAGGCCTTGGCCGCCAAAGCGGGCCGATTGGCGAGCGTCAGGATGAGCGAGGCGGTGGCGCCGGCGCCGATGATCAATTGGCGGCGCGGACGCGGTGGCCGAATGACCACGTCGCTGGGCTCGCTCGGGGATTTCGGCTCTTCGGACATCTCTTACCGCAAAGGTGCGAATTACACTGGGACTGCGTCGGACGGCCGCGATCTTACCACAGAACGGGGTGCGGATTCTGGTTGCCGATCTGCGCCGCCCCCGGCACTCTGCCATCGATCCGGACCATCGATCTGGCGCGCTACGAGCGAGATAGACATTATGGAGCTTAAGTTAAGCTTAACCCGGCGCGCCGTCCCACAAATCCCGTAGCGTCGCCACCGCAAGCGACAGATCGGAATAGGTGAAATCGGCGCATCGGCAAGCGCCGACGATATCGCCCAGGCGATCGAAGCCGCGCCTGCCGTGCAGTTGGTAATTGAAGGCGTTCTCCGCCAGGCCGATCAGGCTGCTGCCGCGCGAGCGCTCGGTAATTCCGGCAGCCGCCCCCTCGACGAAGCGCGGGAACAGGATGTAGCGCGCCGTCGCGCGCTCGCCCATGCGATGGACGCTGTCGGGCGGCGCGCGCAGCAGGGCCAGCGTGCCCTTGCGGGTATCGGCGATGGTCGGGGCGAAGACGGCGTCCGGTGCGAGGTCGCGGATGGTGGCGATCGAGCGGTTCTTCAGGCTCAGCGGGCGGCACAGCGGGAGGATCGAGCCGTCGGCCACGTCGATGACCGCGAGCTCGTCGGAAAACAGCCGCCAGCCGCGATGCACGAGCGCCGCGCAGAGTGTGCTTTTCCCCTTGCCCGGCTCGCCCGGCATGATCGCCACCCTGCCGTCCTTCTCGACGCAGGCGGCATGGATCAGCAGATAGTGATTGGCATAGGTCGAGATCGCCCAGTTGAGCCCCCATTCCAGCACCGCCGGGGCCTCGCGCCGGGGAAACGGCTCGAAGGG
>WNFM01231961.1_pt3 | contig 18310 bp, 15 predicted proteins | sample 5400271 | NCBI WGS metagenome assembly WNFM01 (sample SAMN13153352, study PRJNA577476) | soil metagenome | isolation source: 60 cm saprolite on Douglas fir-dominated hillslope | place: USA:California | collected 2013-09-17 | reverse complement strand
GTTCCGCCGCGGGTCTTCCGCTTCGGGGCGAGCATCAACTTCTAACCTCGAACGGGTTAGAAGCCGACACGCTGAACGGACCCGGGATTCGTCCTGGGTCCGTTTGTGTTGTACGGGGAGCTGATGGTGTCTCGGAATCTCAGGGGCTGGGTTGCCCTGACGTCGAAAGCTACCAGTCACCGCGCGGACGGGTCCCGTACCCACAGAGTGTAGTGCTCGGTTTGCAGTTGCGGCCGAAATCCGCGCCGGGACAGGGCGTCCGGAGAGGCGTTCACCAGCGGGAGCATCTGAATCGGGGCATCGGCGATCACCGCGTTGACGGGACCGCCGGTGGCCACGCCGCTGATCACAAGGTCATTCCACAGTGCCGATGTCTCGTTGATCACCTCGAAAAAACTTCGCCGCCCGTATCGTTCACGCGCGGAAAGAAACCCGTTGGCAAGGTATTCGGCCTCTGCGGCTCGCATGACCCCAAGATTCTCCGGATAGCGCACCCGCTGCACGCGGTTTGCCTCGAATGCGATGAACGAAGGTGCGATGACCTCGTCATCCGGCCTGGTGGCTGAACGCACGGCGGCCGCCAGCTGGGACAATTCGCGCCGCGGCACGAACCCAAATCCGTAGACACTTCCTCGCTCCGAGCTCTCATTCCAGAACGGTGTGACCCAGACCAGACTCGACGCGATCAGCGCGCCGCCTGCGCCGAACGTCAGCCACGACCTTCGATACGCGTCGAGCATCCACACGGCGCCCGCACCGGCAATAATCGTGAGGAACGGCAGAAGCTCCAGATAGTTGTGTCCCCACGCGGTTGGACTGGCGACGCCGTAAAACACATAGAGGGCCGCCAGTAGCGTCACTACGGCCGACAGCGCGGAATTCATCGGACGCACGCGCCAGATCGCCGAGAGGCCGAGGACGAAGAGCGGACCGAGGACATCGACAATCCGCGCCGGGTACCAAGGGCCGGCCCCGGCGAGATCACGGCCCTTGAAGAAGTGAAACAGGAATGCCTGGAACACAAACTCGAACCCGTAACGCCAGTAGCAGAACGCCGCCAGCGCCGTCAGACCGAGGCCGGTCCCAAGAGCGACCGCGACCGCCCGCCAGGGGCGCCGCAGGCCGAGCGCGATAAAGACGATGACGGCAGCGGCGGACAAGGCGGCAGTCAGCTTAATCGCACAGGCAGCGGTGAGACACGCGGCAATACCGGCCGCCTGCCTGGCGCTGCGACGGCCTTCATCGATGGCCAGGAGCACAGCCGCCAGTACCAGCGCGCTCACGAAGAATTCGCGGGCCCACACGTGGTAGCGAAAGACCAGCGAGCTGCAAGAGTACAGCAGCGCCGATGCAATCGCGACCCGGCGCCCGAGCGCACGATGAGCCAGGACGAAGATCAGCACGTTGGTCGCGTAGATGGCGGCAGCGTTCAGCACTTCCATCGCCAGGTGGCTGGCGCCGACGACCGAGATGTAGACGGCAGCTATCCACTCCAGCAACGGCATCTGGGCGTGCGCGAAGTCCAGGTAGGGACGCAGGCCCCTCGAGACCGCGAACGCGCTCTCCATCAGGAGATCGTCTTCCGCCCATACCTGCGGGTACAGAATGCGAACGATGCGGGGAACCAACAGGGCCACAAGCAGCCAGCCCGCGATCCGTGTGCTGTCGGGCTGAAAGCGGGCCGCCTCACGGCGCCCGGGATGTGCGCCGTGGCGCAGTGCCCTGGAGCGTTTTCCTGGCATGCGCCAGGAAGGATAGTTCAGGCGGGGCTGGACGGTATAGTAGGCGAGCGCATGCGGAGACGACAGAGGCCCAGCCGGTCGGGTGCCGCTCGGCCCAGGAGTCAGCAGGCCGGAGGTGCGAGCGCCAGGCAGGAGACTGCCCGCCGTGTCATGCTGGCAACGGGCGGAGCGCTGGCGGCGCTCCTCATGTCCGAGGCCGCCGTGCGCATCCTGGGTGTCGGCGCCATTCCATCTCCGCGGCGCGTCGTGATCGACGGACACTCGAGGGAATGGTGTTGCGGGCCTGAAGTGATGGCCGGCAACGTCCATCGCTTCATACCGGGTTCGTCTTTCAAGCACTGCTATGATGGCGGCGCGGTCAGCGATCTCGATGCCGACGGATGCGTGACGTATCGAATCAATAGTCAGGGTTACCGCGGTGCGGAGTTTGGCACGCCGAAACCCGCCGGCGCGTACCGGATCGTCATCCTTGGAGATTCCTTTACGTTCGGCGAGGGCACCCCCGAGCAGTTGACCTATCCGCGTGTGCTGCAGGATGCATGGAGGAGCCGGCCCATCGACGGTCGTCGCGTCGAGGTCATTAACCTGGGCGTCCCCAACGAAGACAGCGGAACGGAGCTCACGACATACCGGGACTTCGCGCGGGGCCTCAGTCCAGACTGGCTGATCGTGCAATGGAATACCAACGACGTGCCGATATCGGCCGTACAGAAAGATCATGTTCGTCTGATTGGCCGGCAGTACCGCGATCTGTACGCGGACGCCGATCGCTACAAGTGGAGCCGGCTGCTCGTCATTCTGTACGAGCGTTGGCGGGCCGCGGCCATTTCGAACGAGCTCATGACGACGACGCGCGCGGACGCCGAAGGGGCCCGCGCGAGCCTCGAGGATCTTGGCCGGATTGCCGAACTTGCCAGGGCTGACGGCAGCCGGTTCACGGTCCTGGCGTTCCCGGAGCTCATTCGGTTCGACGCCTATCCCTACGCGGCCATCCTCACGCTCCTGGAGGAATTCTGTCGAGCCCGGACCATAGAGCTGGTAAATCTCCTGCCGGCCTTGTCGACCCACCGAGACCGGGACTTGTGGGTCCATCCGACCGATCACCATCCGAATCGTGTCGCGCACGCGCTGGCGGCGCGTGAACTGAACCTCGTCGTCTCCCCGAGCGGCCGCAAATGAGAAGCGCCGCACTGTGGGCCCGCTGGAAGCGCGTGGCGCGACGTGCCGCCGAATGGCAGGGCCAGGCTCTTTTCTTCCTTCTCTACTTCGTGATGGTGATGCCGATCGGCTTTTTCCGTTTCCGCGTGAAGGCGAGAGGGCGGACTGCCGGCGCGCCCCCGCAGTGGAGTCAGTACGACGTGGCCTCGACGGACATCGAAGCGGCGAGACGACAGGGTTGATGCGTATCCTGGGGTTGTCATGCTATTTCCACGACGCCGCGGCGGCGCTGCTCGTGGACGGCATGCTCGTCGCAGCCGCCGAGGAGGAGCGCTTCACTCGGGTCAAGCACGATTTCCGCTTTCCTGAGGCGGCTATTCGTTTCTGCCTGAAACGTGGAGGCTTCAACGGCAGCGATCTTGACTACGTCGCGTTCTTCGAGAAGCCCTTTATCAAGTTCGAACGCATCCTGCAGACCGCGATGGCCACAGTACCGAGATCGCATGCCGTGTTCCGCAAGGCGATGACGGCCTGGATGCTCGACAAGCTGTGGATCAAGAGCCGCATACGCGACACGGTGGGCGTGCCGGCGGATCGTATTCTCTTCGTGCCGCATCATCAGTCGCACGCCGCCAGCGCCTATTACTGCTCTCCATTCGACGGTGCGGCCGTTCTGACCGTCGACGGCGTGGGTGAATGGGCCACCGCCACCATGGGCTCTGGACACGGCACCGATCTCTCGCTCACGTCCGAGATACGGTTCCCACATTCGCTCGGGCTCCTGTACTCGGCCTTCACCGCCTTCCTCGGCTTCGAGGTCAACGAGGGCGAGTACAAAGTGATGGGGATGGCGCCGTACGGGCGACCGCGTTACGAAGACAAGGTGTGGAAGCTCATTGATGTTGGCCCGGACGGGGCGTTCGCGCTCAATCTTGACTACTTCTCGTTCCGGCACTCCGCGACACGGATGTACAACAAGCGGTTCGAAGCGCTCTTTGGCGAGCCCAGGCAGCCTGAGACACCGTTCTTTACCCCGACGTCAGAGTACCCGGCGTATTTTCCGCCGCAGCCATCGAATCATCACGAGCTCGCCGCCCTGAATCAGCACTACGCGGACATTGCCGCCAGCGTCCAGGCCGTTGTGGAGGAGGTGCTCCTGCGGATGGCTCGGACCGCTTGCACACGCGCCGCGACCACCCGGCTCTGCATGGCCGGCGGTGTAGCGCTCAACAGCGTGGCGAACGGCCGAATCCTGAAGGAAACCCCGGTCACCGATCTCTATGTGCATCCGGCTGCCGGCGACAGCGGCGCCGCCGTCGGGGCGGCCTTCTTCATCGAGCACACGGTCCTTGGCAGACCGCGTCGCTTTGTCATGGATCATGCGTACTGGGGCAGTGCCGCGACCCCGGAAGAAGTGCGCACGACGGCGCGTAGCGGCGGCCTGAAGTACCTGGAGTGTGACAGCGAAGACCAGTTGATCGACCGAACGGTCGCATTGCTGACCTCAGGAAAGGTCGTCGGCTGGGTCCAGGGAGCGTTCGAGTGGGGACCGCGCGCACTTGGCAATCGCAGCATTCTTGCCGATGCCAGGCAGGCGGATATGAAGGACATCGTCAATACGAAAATCAAGTTTCGCGAGCCATACCGGCCGTTTGCCCCCTCGGTCCTCGAGGAGCGCGCGGCGGACTGGTTCGATCTGGAGGAACCGGCCCGGCACTACGCCGCGAGATTCATGTTGCTGGTGGCCCCTGTGCGCGAGGCCGTCAGGGCGCAAATCCCGGCGGTCACTCATGTCGACGGCACCGCCCGGCTGCAGACCGTACGGGCCGACACGAATGCGCGGTACCATCGACTCATACGGGCGTTCGGCGATGCGACCGGCGTGCCCGTGATCCTGAACACGTCGTTCAATCTGCGCGGCGAGCCCATCGTCCGGACGCCCGATGAAGCGTTCAGTACGTTTACGAGGAGCGGGATGGACGCACTTGTGCTGGACCGGACGATCATCTACAAGGATGCGCGATGAGAGCCGCCAAGAACATCGCCGGCGGCGCCGACACGATTGTCGAGCTGTTTCGGTTCCTGTGGATACGCCGCCTGTGGTGGCTGATTCCATTTGTCGCGGTGTTGCTCCTCGTCGGGATCCTCCTTCTCGTCAGTCAGGCCAGCGGGATCGCGCCGTTCATTTACACGATCTTCTGACGGTCCAGAATGGGACGGAGACGATCCTCGCGAAAGAAGGACACAGCCCGTGCGGAAAAGGCCGGGTGGAGCCGTCCGCTCGCGCTGGTCGTCTTCTTCGCCGCCGTCTTCGCCGTCAAGCTCGTCGTCCTTGGACAGCTGCAGCACCACCCCTTATTACAGCCCGACGCCGGACTCGATTCGGCGAGTTACGTCGATCTGGCGCGGCGTGTGCTCGCCGGCGATCTCGCGCTCGGTCCTGGCCTGTATTACCTCTCGCCCCTGTACGTCTACTTCCTCGCGGTCACGCTGGCGATGTCCGATTCGTTCACCTGGGTCCGTCTCGTCCAGATCGCGCTCGGCACGGCCACCGTTGGATGCGTCTTCGTCACGGCCCGCGACTGGTTCGGACGCCGCGCCGCCTGGGCAGCCGCCGGACTGGCGGCGCTCACCGGCGTCTTCACGTTTTACGAGATTCTGATCCTCCAGGCAGCGCTCGACGCGTTCCTGACGGCGGCGGCGCTGATGTTCCTCACGAAGGCGCTGCTCGCTCTTCCGCCTGAAGGCGGCAGCCACGAGTTTCCCGCGCGTGTGGCTTCCGCCTTCAGGCGGAAGGAGCTGCTGGCAGGCGCGTTCTTCGGCCTCCAGATCCTGAATCGCCCGAACGTGATCGTGGCGGTTGCGGGCGTCACGCTGTCGCTGCTCGTGATCCGGCGCGCGAGGATCGCCGCGCTCCTGGTGGCCGGCGTGCTCGTGGCGATCGCGCCGGTCGTCCTGCGGAACGCCATCGTCTCCCGGCAGTTCGCGCTGGTATCCTCGCAGGGCGGGCTCAACTTCTACATCGGGAACAACGCGTCGGCGACCGGGCAATACGCGGCCGTCCCAGGCGTGCGGGCGAATATCGAAGGACAGTCGGAGGACACCCGCCGCGTGGCCGAGCAGGCTGCCGGCCATCCGCTGACGGATACCGAAGTGTCGGCGCATTTCACGGCCCTCGCCATTGACTGGATGCGCCGGGATCCCCAAGCGGCGTGCAGACTGTTTGGCCGTAAGCTGGCGCTCGTCTTCAATGCTCGACACCAGTGGCTCGATTTCAGTTATCCGTACTACGCCCGCGACACCGACTCGCTGCTCGGCGTCCTGTTCGTGGGACCGTGGCTGCTCGTGCCGATAGGCCTTGCCGGTCTGGTTGTAATCGGCCCCGAGCATCGGGCTGAGCTCATCGCCTGGGCGTCCTTCGTCCCGTGGTACGCCCTCGGTGTGGCCCTCTTCTTCGTCGCGGAGCGATACCGGCTGCCGATGTTCGTGCCGCTCTGCGTCGCCGCCGGAGGGGCGGTCGATCGGATGGTCTCCAACCTCCAGGCTTCGCGCTGGCGAAGGCTCGCCTTGCCCGCAGTCATCATGGTCGCTGGCGGTGTGCTCACGTGGTGGCCGTTTCATCTGGACGACGGGCGGTTCGGAGAGCGGCTGCGTCTGTCGAAGGTGCTCATGAACCGGGGCGACTACGGCACAGCGGTGCTGGAGCTCGAGAAAGCCCACGCGATCGATCCTGGTCATACGGTCACCGAGCTCAATCTCGGCGTGGCGATGGTGGCCAACGGCCGGCTCCAGGAAGGCATCAGCCATCTCCGTCATGCCGTCGACGCAGGTGTGCCCGTTCCGGGCGCCCGGTATGCGCTCGCCGGCGCCATCCTGACGAGCGGTGACACCGCGAGCGCCGCGGCGCTGCTGCGCACGTTTTCACCGGCGCCAACCGACGACGCGAACAGCTGTTACCAGGTGGGCCTGATGGCCCTGAACGCCGGCGAACCGAGGGTCGCCGAGAGGTTCTTGAGCCGGGCGCTGAGCCTGCGGCCGGGATGGACGGAGGCACAGCACGCGCTCAACCAGGCGCGAAGTCGGTGAGCATGGCGAAGGCGCGCCGACCAAAGGGACCTGCGGCCCGGAATGTTCTTCAAGAACAGCCTGACCCTGCACGGATCTCGCGCGCCACTGTACCCGGACTCGCCGCCTTCGCCATCCTGTACGCCCTCCTGGCCTGGACGAGCTATTCCCGGACGTCAGCCACATGGGACGAGCCGGGTCACCTGGCCGCCGGCTACGCCGCGCTTGCGCGCGGAGACTATCGGCTGGACATCGAGCACCCGCCGGTCGCTCGGATGCTGATGGCGGCGCCGCTGCTGGCCACACCAGACGTCAAGCTCGACACGACGGCGATCGATTCGGCGTCCCCCGTCGTGACCGCGTTCAACGGCCCGTTCGATCTCGGACACCGGTTCATGTACGCCGACAACGACGGCGATCGCCTCCTGTATCGGGCCCGCTTCGTGAACGTGCTGGTCGGGGTGCTGCTTGGGCTCCTGATCTTTGCCTGGGCCGCCGAGTGGCTGGGTCTCTCCGCAGCCGCGGTGGCGTTGACGCTTTACCTCCTCGAGCCCAACATCGGCGCGCACGCGACGCTGGTGACGAACGACGTCGCCGTCTCGGGCTGCTTCTTCGGCGCCGTCTATCTTCTCTGGCGCGCCTCACGCAGACTGAAAGGCCCAAACGTGTCGGGAGTCGTCGTCTGCTTCGTGCTTGGCGTCCTGAGCAAGTTCTCGGGACTGTTCCTTGCGCCCGTTCTGATAGTTCTCGCCTGCCTGGAGGTGCGCGCGGGTCGCGCACTCTCGATGCGCGGTATTGCCACCACCGCCGCAATCATCATCGTGGCGCTGTGGGCGGCCGTGTGGCTGGCGTATGGTCTGCGATTCACCCCGTCGAATACTCCGGATTGGCTCTTCAGACTGCACGACGATCCGGTCGTGCGCCAGGCGGCACCCATGTCCGCGGCCGTCGGGGCCTGGATCGATGGGCACCGGCTGCTGCCGAATGCGTTCACCGAAGGGTTCCTGCACGCGCAGACGCTGGCGCAGCAGCGCCCGGCATTCCTGGGGGGCAGCTATTCGAGCACCGGCTGGTGGTACTACTTCCCGGTGGCATTCGCGCTGAAGACACCCGTCGCGCTGCTCGCGCTGCTCACCGTGGGAATTCTCGGCTGCGTCAGGCGATCGGTCCCGCTGGTCGGCGGCAGTCTGGCGTTCGTGGTGATACCGCCGCTCATCTTTGCGGCCATCGCCATGACGTCGGCCCTCAACATCGGCGTGCGGCACATCCTGCCGGTCTATCCGTTCGCGATCATGCTGGCCGCGCTCGGGGCCGAATGGCTGCGCCGGGGGCTGCGCACGCGTGGCCCGATCGTCGTTGGGTGCATCCTTGCGGCAGGAGTCGCGGAATACGCGCTGGCGTATCCGAACACGCTGGCGTTCTTCAACACGCTCGCCGGCGGCGGGCGAAACGGGTTTCGCTATCTCGCCGATTCCAACGTCGACTGGGGACAGGACCTGAAGCCGCTGAAGAAGTGGATGGACGCCAACGGCGTCGAGCACATCAACCTCGCCTACTTCGGCACGGCGGAGCCGAAGTACTATGGTATCGACTGCACGCATATCTGGGGGACGACGATTCCCGGCGTGACGCCGTCGATGATGCGTCCGCCGCGGCTTCCGGGCTACGTCGCGATCAGCGTCACCCTGCTGGACGGCGTGCCGTTTCAGGCAGACCAGCGCGATTTCTACAAGCGGCTGCGGGATCAGGAGCCCGTGGCCGACATCGGCCACTCGATCAGGATCTACCGCGTGGAACGGCCCTGGTGGTCACCGCGGTAAGCGGTCAGTATAGGCGGCGGTTCGCGAACCGCCCCTACTTCGAGAAGCCCCAGATGGCTTCCTGGGGCGGGAGCGCCACGGCGGCGTAGCTCTTGCGCGCGCGCACCTTCACGCCGGGGACGCTCGACTTGACCTGGATCTTCCGCACTTTGCCGTCCATCGTCGCATTGTCCGGCTGATAGCCGATCACGTAGTAGGTGCTCGTGTCGCGGACGATGAGGCCGAAGGCGCGGGACATGTCGTCGAGGTTTCTGACCATGAACCCGCCGGTGCCCTGGGTCAGGATGTTGGGGCCGTCTTCGCCGGTGTCGAACGCCGCCGTTCGGCTGCGCTCCTTCCGCACGGCGTCGGGGTTCGCGCCGAGCCCGTTGATCAGGCCGCGGCCGTCGATGGAGTAGAACGTGATGCCGCTCCGCGCCGCCTGCGCGGAGAGCGTCTCGAGCGTGCCGCGCGAGTCCTCCACGAAGAAGCCTTCGGTCATGAACACGACCGTCTTGCGGCCGGGGATCTTGGCCAGCCCGCGCGCGACCTTTTCGAGGTTCTCAATCGTCTGCTGCGTCATCATGCGCGCCTGCCGGACGTAGAGGCGCGCCTTTCTCTGGATCAGGTTCTCGACGTTGCCGAGGCCGCCCTCGCTCTGGCAGGCGGCCGGATCGTCCTGGCACGCCTTCACGCCGAGCGCGTCGGTGACCTCGCGCGCACCATCCGCGATGCGCGCCGCGTCGGTCTCGCTCGGGATGCGGGGCCACTCGACGAACGGCGCGAGGATCGCCTGGCGGTTGTCGAACGCGGGCTGCACGGCGCGAACGCCCGCGAGCAGCTCCCCCTTGTCGACGGTGAGCCGCCCTTTGTACATCCCGCCGTTCAGGAACACGCCGGCGGCGTCCCCGTCGTGAATCATGTCGCGGATGAAGCCCTCGGCTCCATTCTTGACGCGGAGCAGCGAGTCGTTCGCGAGATGCGCTTCGTCGAACACCATCACGAAGACGCGGTGGGCGCCGTATTGCGCCTCGTCGGCGTGCTCGCTGGCGAGCGCCCCGGGGGTCTGCCCCAGGTTGTTGGTCACCATGAAGAACTGTTGGATTCTCTGGGGCTTGCCGTTTTCCAGCAGGGTGATGTCGTCGGCCTTGAGGCCGGGGACGAAGTTGCCGTCCTTGTCGAGCACGACGGCGTCGACTTCGACGAGCGCGGTGGCCGACTTGAACGTCGTCTGTTGCCTGGGCGCCGAAGCCTTGGCGGAGGCGGCCCACCCGGCGGGGCGTACGGTTCCGGCCGCCAGGAAGGCGGCCGCGCCGCACACCGCGAACCGTGCACTACGCAGCTTCACGGGAACACCTCCGATAGGGTGATCTTACTTCGACCCTCGTACCCGTTGCGCGCGCGGATTTCGTATTTCGGGTGCTTCTTCACCGCGACCAACACCTCGTGCCAGCCTTCGGGCGCGACGCCGCGCGGCACGTACTGCAGCACATAGCTCGCGCGGAAGTCGTCGAGCATCGCCTTGAAGACCTGGCTGATCGGGCCTACTCCCATGAGACGCCGCAGGGGGTGCCGGCTCATCGTCCAAAAAGTATAAGGCCGGGTGGCCTCGACGCGCGTCGTATACTTCGACAGCACTTATGCCGGGTCGGATCCTTCGCACCGCCCTGTCCCTCGCCGCCGTGGTGTTCGTGCTGATGAACGGCCGGCCCGCGGCCGCCAGGCTCGGAGAGAAGGCAGCGCTCGTCACCGTCGTTGCCGAGGGCGGAACACCCATCCGCGACCTCAAAGCGGGCGATTTCATCGTCAAGGAAGACGGCAAGAAGAGGGAAGTCGTCGACGTGAAGCTGGCGACCGATCAACTGTCCGTTGCGCTGCTGCTCGATACGGCGCAGCCGCCTCGGGGCGTGGCCTTCCCGACACCGGAGCTGCGCACGGCGGCGGCGGCGTTCGTGAAGGGCATTCATGCCGTCAACCCGGATGCGCGCATCGCCCTGTGGCAGTTCGCGAGCGCGGCTGTCGCCACGGTCGACTTCACCAACAAGGCCGAGGATCTGGAGAACGCCATCTCCCGGCTCTATCCTAACCAGCAGACGAACGCGGTGCTCCTGGAAGCCGTGGAGGCGGCAGCAAAGCAGCTCGCCGGCGGGACCACGCCTCGCCGGGCGATAGTGACGGTCGACTTCAATTCGTCTGAAGCCAGCAGCGAGGCCATGACGCAGCGGGCCGCCGACAGCATCACCAATTCCGGGGCGACGTTGTGGGCGGCGTCGGTCCGCGTCACGGCGGGGACGAGCCCGACGCGCGAAGAGCTGCTGGACAGGATGACGAAGGCGAGCGGCGGCAAGCGCTTCTCGTCCGGCGACGCGACCGGGCTCGAAGGGATGCTGAAGAAGATCGCCGCCAGTCTGACGTCGCAGTACATCGTCACCTTCAACAGGCCCGGCGACGGGTCCGTGAAGTCGACGACCTTCGAGACCGTGGGAGGCCCGAAGGTCCTGCCGACGCCGTTCATGAGGTAAGTGCGTGGCGCCATCGCCCGCATGGAAAGGATGAGTATGTCGGGTCGAGTCCTTCGCACCGCACTGTCCTTCGCGGCCGTCGTGTTCGTGCTGATGGACGGCCGTCCCGCGTCCGCCAGGCTCGGACCCAAGTCAGCGCTCGTGACCGTCGTCGCCGAGGCTGGCACCCCTATCCGTGATCTCAAGGCGCGCGACTTCGTCGTCAAGGAAGACGGGACGAAGCGCGATGTGCTCGAGGCACAGTTGGCGGACGAACCGCTCTCGATCGCGTTTCTGATCGACACCACGCAACCGCCGCTGGGCGGGATGCCGCCGACGCAGGACCTGCGCACCTCGGCGGCGACGTTCGTCAAGGCGATCCATGCCGTCAGCCCGGACGCGCAGATTGCCCTCGGAGAGTTCGCGGGCGCGTCGGTCACGACCGTGCCCTTCACCAGCAACACCGCCGATCTCGAGAAAGCGATCGCCCGGTTGTACCCCAACCAGCAAGGGGTCGCCGTCCTTCTCGAGGCCCTGGTGGACGCGGGCAAGAAGCTGGCGGCCAGGCCTGCTCCGCGCCGCGCGATCGTGACCGTCGATCTCCATTCGCCGGAGGGCAGCGCCGAGCGGACGATGAAGGAGGCCGTCAGCAGCGTCCACGACGCGGGAGCGACGCTCTGGCCGGTGACGGTCCGGGGGAACGCGCCGGATGACCCGAACCGCGAAGACGTCCTGAACCGGCTGACGAAGGCCAACGGCGGCATGCGCTTTTCGTCGATCGACGCGTCCGGGCTGGAAGGGATGTTGAAGAAGGTCGCCGCCAGCCTGACGTCGCAATACATCGTGACGTTCACCCGGCCCGGCGACGGGTCCGTGAAGTCGACGACCTTCGAGACGGTGGGCGGCCCGAAAGTGCTGCTGACGCCGTTCATGCGATAGGGTGCGCTGCCGCGTGCTACTCGCGTCCGAAGGGACCGGCCCAGCCGTCAGTCCGGAACTGATCCTGCAGCTCTGCCCACCGTCTTTCGGCTTGCTGGGACGTCGGGTACTGCTCGACTCGTTCCGGGGCATCGCGCTCGGTGATCACAAGCTCGAACGAGCCGTCCTTGCGCCCTTGAATTTCGCACCGAAGGTAATCGAGCCCCTTCTGGAAGAAGTAGAACATGGCGGTAATACAGTCTACGCCGGGACGCATGGCGGCGTTGACCGCATGACCTCATCCATTCCGTCGAAGGGATCCTGGATCTGTCCGGCCGGGGGCGCTTCGCGCGGGCCCTCGACGGACCGCCCGAGCTCTAGGCCGCCGCGGCCGAAGCGGTCGGGCGGTGGCGGTACAAGCCGGCTACCATGTTCTACGCGCCGATCCCTCGCGTGATGCAGGCCACCGCGACGTTCACGCGACAGTAGTCCGGCCACTACTTCTTCGGTTGCGCGTCGAGCCGCTTGATGACCTCCGTCGAGATGTCCAGTCCGGGGTGGATGTAGGCTACTTCGACACCAGCCGCAGGTTGGCCGCGGCGTTGGGGTCGCCGAGATCGGCGGCGCGCTTCCAGGCGTCGATCGCCTCAGCCTTCCGGCCGGTGCTGGCGAGGACGACGCCCAGCGCCGTGTACGCGCCCGCGAGTGACGGGTCCAACCGCACAGCGCGCCGCAGTGACGACTCCGCGCCCCTGTAGTCCTTCCCCTGCAATTGCGCCGTCCCGAGGTTCTCGTAGGCGAGCGCGTTGTTCGGGTCGAGCGCGAGGAGGTGCGTGAAGGTGCGCACGGCGTCCGGAATGTGTCCCGCAACGACGTAGGCGTTGCCGAGCGCAATCAGCGCGTCGGGGTCCTCTCCTGCATCGTGCTCGAGCAGCGCGATCGCCTTGCCCGCCTGGCCGGATTCCGCGAGGTACTGGCCGAGCTTCACGCGCACTTCGTTCTGGGTGACCCCGTTGCGCAGCGCCGCTTCGAGCGTCTCGATCGCGAGTTGGGGGCGGCCCGTGCTCCAGTAGACGAGCGCGAGCTTCCGGTACGCGTCCTCGGTGTCCGGACGCTTCGCGATGATCGTCTTGAAGAGACCCGCCGCTTCCTCGGCGCGGCCGGCACGCCATGCGTCCGTGGCGGCGCTCAGCATCTGCTCGATCTCCACGAGGCGCTTGGGATCGTCCGCGTCCGTGTACTTCTCGCGGACGACGGCGGTGCCGCCGCCGATGTAGCCGAGCGACCGCAGACGTTCGATCGTGTCGGCCGCCTCCTGCCTGGCCCGTGCGGGGGGCGCGACGTCGAACCGCTTGAGCGCTTCGGTCAGCACGCGCGCGCGGTCGGGCCGCGCGCGGACGACGTTGGTCGCTTCCTTCGGGTCGGCCGCGAGGTCGTACATCTCCACGATCGGCAGGTCGATGAACTTCTCGCGCCCGACGAGCACGCCCCGCAGCGGCGCCCAGCCGCGCGTGACGGCGGCGCTCATGGCCTCGAAGTAGGAAGGGCGCTCCGGCCCGCGACCCGCCGCGATCGTCTCCAGGAGCGACGCCCCCGGCAGTCCGGCCGCCGCGGGCGAGCCCGTAGAGGCCAGGATCGTCGGCAGCAGGTCCACGTGGCGGACGGGCGTGTCAATCACCGTGCCCCTGGCCGTCGACTCGGTCTGGCCCGGCGCAACCTCGGCCACGATCAGCGGCACGTGAAGGGTCGGCTCGTACGCGAACAGGCTGTGCGTGCGCTCGCCGTGCTCGCCGAGGCTCTCGCCGTGATCGCCGGTCACGAGGACGAGCGTGGGCCGCGTCTGGCCGGCCAGACGATCGAAGAGCGGCCCCAGCGCCGAATCCGTCCACGACACTTCGCCGAGATACGGGTCGGACGGAAAACGCGCGGCAAACGCGGCCGGCGGCGCGTAGGGCTCGTGCGGGTCGTAGACGTGGACCCAGGCGAACCACTTGGCGCCGCGCGACGCGATCCAGTCGAGCGCGGACTTCACGACGACGTCCGCGGGACGTTCGCGGTCGCTCACCTCCGGGCTCGCCGCGGTCGTCATGCGGTCGTCGTACAGATCGAAACCGGGGGTGAGGCCGAAGCGGTGGTCGAGCGGGAACCCTCCGACGAAGGCCCCGGTCGCGAACCCCCGCGCCTTGAGCAGCGTCGCCGCGGTGGGCTCGTTCCCCGAGAGGCGATAGCCGGTGTTGTCACGGATGCCGTGCTCGTAGGGATAGCGCCCCGTGAGCAGGCTGGCGTGCGACACCAGCGTGACGACCGCGTGAGCGTGGGCGAAGCTGAAACGCGCGCCATGGGTCGCGAGCCGATCGAGATTCGGGGTCGACGCCCGTCCGCCGTACGACCCGAGCGCGTCCGCCCGGAGTGTATCGATCGTGACGAGAAGGATGTTGCGATCGGGATTCGCAGCGACTGAGAAAGTTCGGCCGCCGAGGATACTGCACGAGCCGACGGCGAATACACACAAGCCACCAAGGCACGAAGACACCAAGGATCTTTGTGATCTGCGTGTCTTTGTGACCTTCGTGGTCAACCCGTCGGGTCGTCTCACTTCTGTTGCGAAGTCGATGTCCCGTCTTCTTTCTTGAGGTACTTGTTGAGGAACACTTCCATGCGCTCCCAGAGCGGGATCCACCGCTTGTAGAGCAGCGTCTCGTGCGTGTCGTCGGGCATCACGAAGAGCTCGTACGTCACGTGGTGCGCGCGCAGGAGCTGGACGAGGCCGACGGTCTGCGCGAAGTTCACGTTACGGTCGTCGTCTCCCTGAATGAGGAAGACCGGCGACTTCCAGTTGTCGATCTCGGAAATCGCGGACGATTTGTACGCCAGGTTTTCCGGATCGAGGCTGTTCCCGTACAGGTGGACGCCGGCGAGATCGACGCCCGCCACGAAGAGATCGGAATTCCGCGCGAGCGCCTGCGACGTCAGGAGCCCGCCGTACGACAGGCCCCAGATGCCCACGCGCTTGGGGTCGACGTCGGGTCGCGACTGCAGGTACCTGCCGCCGGCCAGGACGTCCTGGTACTCCGAGTTGCCGCGCGCGTTCGTGTTCGGCGCCGTGCGGAACGACTTGCCGTAGCCGATCCCGCCGCGATAGTTGACCGACATCACGATGTACCCCTGGCTCGCGAGCCACTGGTTGACCCCGTAGAAGAGGTGATAGACCTCCATGTAGTGGTAGCCGAGGAGCATCTGCCGCACCGGGCCGCCGTGGACGAAGATGATGGCCGGGCGCTTCTCGCCGGGCCGCAGGTCTTTGGGCAGGAACAGCTGGTTGTGGACTTCAGTGCCGTCGGCTGCCTTCGTCACGATCAGTTGCGGCATGACGTGCGCATCGGCCGGGAACTCCTTCGGCAGGATCGGATAGATCACCTTCTGCGCCGCGCCTTCGCCAAGGCTGCGGCGGGCAGGCTCTGGCGCGGGGAAGATCCCGACCGACTGTGGCCGGTTGTACTCGGCCGTGAGCGCGGCGAGGTACTGTCCTGATGGCAGGACGACGGGATCGTGCTCGATGCCGTCGCCCTTCGTGATCTGCACGGGCTCGCCGCCGGCGGTGGGCACGCGCCAGATGTGGCGGCGTTCGATGTCGCTCGCGTTGGTGCCGTAGTACAGGAACTTGCCGTCGGCCGAGAAGCCGGACGACTCAATCTGTCCCGCCTGGGGCGTCAGGCTGATCGGCTCCGCGGACGCCGGCGGGGAGGCGACGGGGCCGAACACGTCGGTGTGGGCGTTGGGGCCGGTATTGTGCAGCGGCCCGGTCAGGGCGGGCACGGGTACCGAGTAGAAGCGCGTCCACTCCTCGGGCTCGAGCTGGAACACGACGTGATCGCCGCGCCAGCTGATCGTGTTGATGACGTTGAACACTTTCTCATCCGGTGCGTTGTGCCAGAGCTCCTGCGCGTCGCCCGTCGCCGCATCCGCCACCCAGAACGACAGGTCGTAGCCTCCGGAGAACGTGGCGGTCGTCAGACCCGGGCGGGGAGCCGGCGGAGCGGGCGGGGTCGTGCCCGCGGCCTGCGCGTTCGTCGGGGCACTTGTCCCGAGCACGGTCGAGGGCTCACCGCCTCGTCCACCGCGGCCTTGCCCGCCGCCACCGCCGCCGCGACCACCACCTCCACCCCCGCCGCCGCGGCCGGGGTTTGCCGCGGTGAACGCCGGTCCCGGAGGATTTCCGAGTCCGCCAACGCCGTTCTGCGACTGCTGCGCGAACGGCGTCCCCGGCCGGCGGATGAACGCGATCTGCTTGCTGTCGGCTGACCAGGTCGGGCTCGTGTCAAAGTCCACGCTCGGCGACAGGTAGCTCACTTTGCGCGAGACAACGTCGAAGACCGCGATGAAGCTGTGATCGGTGCGCCGGCTGACGAACGCCAGCTTCCTGCCGTTGGGCGACCAGACCGGGTTGCCGTTGGTGCCCCAGATGCGGATGTAGGGCTTGAGGCCCTTGTCGAAGTCGTTCAGACGCGGACCGTGCGCCGTCGGCACGCGGAAGATCTGCCCATCTTTCGCGTACGCGACGTACCGGCCGTCTGGCGACAGCACGCCGTTGCTGCCTTCGGTCAGCCGCCAGGACGCGCCGGGCGTCGCCGTCTTGGCCGCCCAGATGGCTCGTTCGACGCCATTCGGATCCGCCTCGGGGCTCGCGACCCAGTCGCTCGAGTTCTTGGTCGCTCCACGCGTAAACACCACCGTCGCCCCGTCATCAGAAATCGACAATTGCGTCGTATCGACGCCGTCGTCTTTCAGGTAGGAGGTGACGCGGACCGGGTGGAATCCTGGCGCGGCCGCGGTGAAGACGTTCCGAAGGCCCTTGTCGTTCGAGATCCACGCGATGCGGTCGGCCTTCGCCGCGGCCACGAGCTCCATCGGGAACGCAAAGCTCATGAACTGCGTCATCGCCGGCACGTGGGGTATCGCCTTTGCCGCCGGCGGCGTGTCTGCCCGGGGCTGGACGCCCGCCAGCAGGAGGACCGCCAGAACCGCTATGAGTGTTCGCTTCATGCTTCGTGCTCCTGTTGAACCCGCGACATCCGGGCCCCGCGAAAGATTACCCGATCCGGGCGTCCCGTGGAACAACGGCGGCTCGTCACGACGATTTCACGCGGAGGCCGCAGAGGGGCGGAGATCGCAGAACACAACGCTCACAGTTCTCTGCGGATTCTGCGCCTCCGGGAGCTCCGCGTGAGATCGTCCGTGACGGGGAGCCGCGAGTCACCACTGGCCGTGGACGTGTCCGCGAATGCGGCGATCGTAGACGTCGCGGACGGCGTCCATCGTCTTCCTGTCCAGCGGCGGTAGATCCGCGGCGGCGGCGTTCGAGCGGGCCTGCGACACCGTCCGCGCCCCTGGAATCGCGCACGTCACCGCGTCGAACATGAGCGTCCAGCGCAGCGCGAGCTGTGCGAGTGTCGCCGCCTTCGCGCCAGGCGGCGCTACGGCGGCCAGGGCCGGAAGCAGTTGGCGCAACTCCTCGACGGCCGTCAGGCCCACGTCGTACGGCACGCCGGAGAACGTCTCGCCCTTGTCGAACGCTTCCCCCTCACGATTGAACGTCCGATGATCGTCGCCGGCGAACCTGGAGGAGGCTGACAGCTTGCCGGTCAGCAGCCCGCTTGCGAGCGGCACGCGTGCGAGGACGCCGACTTTCCGCTTCAGCGCCTCGGGAAACAACCGCTCCGCCGGCTTCAGCCGGAACATGTTGAAGATGATCTGGACGGTCTTCACGCCGGGGTGCTTGATGGCCTCGAGCGCCTCGTCCACACGCTCGGCGCTGACGCCGTAATGCCCGATCTTGCCGGCCGTCACCAGGTCGTCGAGAATGCCGTAGACGCCGGCCTGGCGGAAGACCGCGGACGGCGGGCAATGGAGCTGGAGCAGATCGACGCGGTCCATCTCGAGATTCTTGAGGCTTCGATCGACCCAGTCGGCGAGGTTGCGCCGGCTGTAGCCTTCCGGCGTCTGCGCGGGCAGCCGCCGGCCCGCCTTCGTGGCGACGTAGATGGTCTCGCCGGGCCGCTCCCGGCGCAGGCGCGCCACGAGACGCTCGCTCCGCCCGTCCCCGTACACGTCCGCCGTGTCGATGAAG
>WNFM01088343.1_pt4 | contig 18320 bp, 14 predicted proteins | sample 5400271 | NCBI WGS metagenome assembly WNFM01 (sample SAMN13153352, study PRJNA577476) | soil metagenome | isolation source: 60 cm saprolite on Douglas fir-dominated hillslope | place: USA:California | collected 2013-09-17 | reverse complement strand
GGTCGGTCTGCCAGGAGCTGACGATGACCCGCGGCATGTTCATCCCCTTGCGCGGCCAGCCCCCCTTGATCAGGCTCTCATCGAAATAGAGCGCCGGGGCTCCGCCGCCGTTGAGGACCCCCTGATTGGCCACCATCGAGCCGTAATAGATGGCGTTCCCCTGCGCCGAGAAAGCGCCGCTGGTGTAGAAGACGCCGTCCATCGCGACGGACGTCTGGAACGGCAGACCGACGGTGTCCTGGACGATCGCCGGCCCGGACGGAGTAGCTCCGCATGTGGTGTAATCGGTGCAGAAGTCGGTCGCGCTCTCGGGGTCAAGGAAGTGCCGGGGTATCGCCGTGGTCTGCCTGACGTAGATGTCGCCAGTGAGGGTGCCGGGATACTCGAGATTGACGAAGCCCGAGGAATCGGACGGCTCGCCCGGCGGATAGAGCGTCCGCGTGCCGCCGAATGAGCCCGCTCCGGTGGTCGAGAAGGTCTTGGCGTTCAGATAGATGAACCCTTGTCCTCCTCCCCAACCGCTCGAGGAGGCGATCGTGATGTCGGGGGTGAGATTGGTCTGGCCGGCCGGGGTGGGGCCGGTGCCGGTATAGGCCGTCATCGACCTGTCGCCGGTGACGACCTGGGCATTTGTCGTGTCGAAGAAGTAGATCCCCGGACGAGCGCTGGTCGCGTCCTGGAACGACACCGCAGAGCCGGTACCGTCCAGCAGGAAGGTATCGGCGCTCGACCACTTGTAGTAGTAGTTCCCCTTGTTCCCCCCCTGCGCGATCGACTTCCAGAGGCTGTAGTCGAAGGTGGGGCAGCTGATCGGGGTGTTCTGGAACTCGTTCGTGTGGCTGCCGTTGGCGTCGGTGCCGCTTGCCGGCCAGTAGGTCGACATCGGCCAGGGCTGCTGCCCGGCGGGAGCGCCGATGATGAGGCCGCCCGCGAGGAACTTGAACCAGGGGTCGTTGATCTTATTGTTGTTGATCGCCCCCTGCGTGGCCCAGCTGGCCAGGGTTCGAGGCGGAATCGCCGCCAGGTCGGTGTAATAGGTAAACGGATCGTTCAGCGCGTATGGCAGGCCGCTCGGCTGCTTGGTCGATGGTGACAATTGCAGCGTCGCGTCCGATTGCGACGACCCGGTCCCCCAGTGGACCTGGAAGTCACCGTTGTAGTCGAGCGTGGTGCATGACTGCAGCGGTCCGACCGGGCCCGGGACCGGGATCTCGTTGATCACCGCCTTCACCACCCGGGTGGCGATCTGTCTCTGCTGCGCCGTGCCCGGAAAGATGAAGACGCCGCCGATCACCTTGACCGTCGCCACCCCCATCCGGGTCAGCGAACCGCCGAGGCTCATGATCGGCGGACCGTAGATCTCGATCCGCGCGATCTGCGCCCGCAGGTTCTGGGTCGGAAAGTTCGGGAAGAGCGCGTTGTTGATGGTGGTCAGATGCGAGGCGCTGACGACCAGGTCGGGCCCTCGGGAGGCGTTGTTCGGGTCGCTGTCGCTGCCGGTCTCGATGCCGCTGAACCCGTCGGCGAACGAGGGACGGTACGGCCGGTCGAGGATCGGGCTCGTGGTGCAGGTGGCATCTTTATAAAGCGGCTTGGTGCAGGTGCCCGATACGGCGAGGACCCGGGCGGTGTTCGGGTCATTGTCCTGATCGACGAGCCTGAGGGTCCTGTCGACCTGCGCGGAGGTCGGCACCAGGTACCCGGTCGTGCTCGGGTCGTTGAACCAGTTGATCGCGAGCCGCGCGCCCGCCTGCGCCACGTAGAGCGCCATCGCCGCGTTGCGCTCGTTCTCGGCGATGGTATTTTCGGTCTGCGCCATCAGCATGTACGAGATGCCGAGCAGGCTCAGGATGACCGAGACGAGGACGGCGATGATCAGAGCCGAACCGCGCTCGTCCTGTCCGCTTCCCCGCGTCATGCTGCTCATCGTTCTGTCCATTCGCTTCATCGTCGGCTCCTTCCTACGGTCCCTGGATGACCGTCAACGAGCAGACTCCCGAGGTCGACGAGGAGTCCTGGAAACGATAGGTGACGGTCATCGTCTCGGTGTTGCCGGTCGTCGTGTTGAACATGGCGCTGTCGAAGGTGAGCGACATGTTGACGATCGGCGTTGTCGAGACGAAGGTGATGTCGCCCGGCAGATAGGTATGGACCGCCGTGCTCACGACACCCGCGCCGGAGAAGGAGAACAGGCCGGGCGCCGCGCTCGCCGTGCTCGGCCACTTGATCTTCTGCAGCTTGTGGGTGCCGGTGCCGGCGGTGCTGGTGAAGGCGACGTCGATCTCGTTGATCTGCAGATTGTCGCCCGAATAGTTCTGGACGTCCCAGGCGACGACGGTATAGAGGACGCTCGCTTTGCCGCTGACCGGCGCGATCGTCGGGTTGGTCGCCGAGATCTTGCAGCTGGCGGCCACCGACGCGGTGAAGGTCGTGCTCGGAGTCTGGATACATCCCTTGTTCGTCTCGATCTCCCACTGAAGGGTGTAGCTGCCTCCCCCTTCCGCCGAAGCATTCCAGAGCGGCAGATCGATCGGGCTCGAAAGACCCGCGGAGTTCTGGACCGTCTGGTCGTAGATATCCCCCGAACCGGAGAGCCTCGCGATATGGACCCTGAGCCGGGTGACGAAGGTCGACCCGGTGGCCGTGTAGGTGAGGCGGATCAGCTGGTTTCCGCCGCCGCTTCCGGCGGGTGGCGGGGTATAGGCGGGGCTCAGATTGGACGCGCACTGGACCGGCAGGATGACCGACGGATCGCTCTCGTTGGGACAGAGATCGACGGCGGTGACGTAATAGTACAGAGTGATCGTCAAGCCGTTCAGATCCTGCTTGTCCTGCGCGCTCAGGGCGTCGACATAGCTGGGCGTGGTCGAGCTGCCCATGTAAGTGAAGCTGCCCGTCGAGGGGGTGACGCCGGTCGTACCCTTGTACCGGTAGACATTGTACTGGCCGACGGCGATGGTGGTGCCGTTGACGTTCGTCGTGACCGGATTCCAGGTGATGGTGACGTTGTTCTGCGAGGTTCGATCACCGGCGAGGCCTGTCACGATCGCGGGCTTGACCGTCGTGTGCGCCTGCCCCGAGACGACGCTGCTGTAGGCCGAGATCTTGCTGCAGGTATCCAGAGTCGCCAGCCTGTAATAGTAGGTCTGGCAGTTCGTCACCGGCGTGTCGGTGAAGCTGGTCACCCCGGCGGTCAGCGGGGTCAGGGTCGGCGTGGTCGGGTTGGCGATCGTCGCGAAGCCGCTCGACGCCGACACGATGGAGCGCTCGAGCTGATACCCGGCCGGATCGCGCAGGATCGTGGTGCCGCTGATGGTATTCGGGTCGCCGGTCAGGACGTTCGTGTTGTTCTTCACCTGCGACCAGGCGAGCGGGATCTGGCTGTCCTGGTTGCTGGTCAGGGTCAGGCCGGTCGGAGCCGCCGGGTTGGTGTAAGGCACCGTCGCGGTCGTGTTGTCGGTCACCACGGCGCAGGGCGCGGTGGTCGGAGCCCAGGCGCTCTGGTTCCCCGCGGAATCCTTCGCCTGCACCTGGAAGCAGTAATTCGTCCCGAGGGTCAGGGCGGTCACGAAACTGTGGCCGAGGTAGTCGACCGTGCCATATTCGTTGTGCGGGTAGGTGAACGACTGGCTGGTGATGCTCGTCGTCGAGCTGGCCGGCCAGAATCGAACCACATAGGCGCTCACGGCGTCGGTCGAGGCCGGCTGGTTCCAGGTCACGAGCATCCCGTTGCAGTGTCCGGGCACGAGAGCCACGCCGGTCGGCGCCGGCGGCGGCGTGACGTCGACATCCTTGATCCCGGTCTTGCCGAGATTCTCCGGGTTGACGTCGGAGGAGAGATCGAATTTGCGATACGCCTGGGTCGCCGCGTTGGCGTCGGTCGTGTCGACATAGTTCATGTCAGGGTCTCTGGTCATCCCGACCAGGCTGATGGAGATCCGCTTGATCGCGGCGCGGGTGACCTGGTTGGCCGCGGTGCCGGCGATGTCGTCGGCGCTGTTCGCCGGGGTGTTCGGACTGATCAGGGTCCCGCCGTCGTCGTAATACAGGAAGGTCATCGACTTGATGTTGTCGGCGACCGGCTCGTAGACGAAATTGCTCGAGGCCTGAGGCGACGTCGGGAAGGTCCCGGTGACGTCGGCGAGCGTCACCCGATAGAGCGTGTAGGGAGGATTATCCTGGATCAGCGCCACCTTCGGGATGGTGACCTGCTTGACGGTCTTGACGCGCGGCTTGTCGACGTCGAGCCAGAGATCGAGGGTGCCGGTGCTCGTCAGACCCGGCTTCGAAAGGACGTAGGTGACGATCTCGTCGTTGCCGGTCGAGACCGAGTTGTAGACCGTTCCGGCCAGGGCCGATTCGGGGCTGAGGCTCGCGACGGGATCTTCGCGGTCGAAATCGCCACGGACCGTGACCGCCGTATCCCAGGCCCCTTCGATCTGCTCGTCCACGCGCGTGGTATCACCATCCGGATTGGTGTTCAGCCCTGCCAGGCGGACGTCGGAGATCATCCGATCGAAGGCGACGCGGGTCGACTGCTGCTGATCGCTGGAGTTCTCCCCCGCCTTGTACGACTTCTGGGCGGCGGTGTAGAGAATGAACGCTACCGAAGCCGCCAAGGCGAAGATGGCGGTCGCCACGACCATCTCGATCAGGCTGAAGCCCCGTGCCGCCGCCTTATCCCGGCGGCTTCACAACGTCTCGTTACAATCTCACCGTCGACAGCGACACGCTCTGCGGCCGCCCCAGCTCCGACCAGGTCAGGGTCACCGTCAGCCTCAGGGCCACCGCCGCGCCGAAGTTCGGGGATCCGGGGCCCATCGGCAGCAGCGTCGCCGTCGCGACGCCTCCATCGAGCTTCCGGGTGATCTCCGGATTCCAGGGGAACAGCGCGCTGCCGCTGACGGTGCTCACCGCGGTGGCCGTGGTGGAGGTCGAGGTGGCTCCCATGCTGGTGTAGAGCGCGACGAACGATTGCCGGGCGTAGGTCTCCATGATGTCGTGACAGATGGCGGTCGCCTCGGTGATCGTCTTGCCGGTCTTCACCTGACGGCCGCCCAGGATGAACATCGAGCTGATCGAGATCAGGACGCCGGCCAGCACGCCGATCGCGATCACCACCTCGATCAGGCTGAAGCCTCGCTCCCTGTCCACCGCCAAGCTCTCTGTCGTTCTCATCGCCCGTACCTCGTCGCCTCGTCTCATGGTTAGAAGGTGGAGTAGGCCGACGATACCGTTCCCGTCGGCGTGATGGTGATCGTGTAACGGTCGCTGCGCGAGCCGTTGATGGTGCAGCTCACCATCACCTGGGTGTTTCCGCTGGCGCCGGTGCCGCCGTTGATCCCGAAGCTCACCGAAGCGGCGCTGGTCGTCTCGATGTTCACCCCCGTATCCATGGTGACGGTGATCAGCACTCCCTTGGAGTTCGAGAAGCTGTAGGTGTTCGGAGCCGTCACGTTGCTCTGGTTGTTCAGGGTCAACGTGCCGGTCGCCCGGTTGGCGACCGCGATGTAACGCTGCGCGCGCAGATCGTTCAGCAGATTGTCGGCGGTGGCGCGCACCTTGTAGGAACGGTACGCCTCGTTCATCGCCGGGCCGCCGAAGAGGATGAACAACCCCATCAGCGCAATCACGGTCAGAAGCTCGGGAAGCGAGAAGCCCCGTTCCTGCCGCCTCATCGTGCCGACCTTTAGGTTCGTCACTCGCGTTCTCCCTGCTCATCGTTGCGTCCTGTCCCCGGCCCCTCTCAATCGGGTCCGGGCGGCACCGTTCAGGAGAGCAAGCGATGTGCCACGGTCGCGCAGAATGCGGCTGGACCGGCTATGTCGAGTATTCCAGAGGGGTTGGCGGGAGGTCCTCCGGTTCGGAGATGATCACGATAACGTGATCGACGACCGGGCTGTTACGAATCGTAACGAGCCGCGCGGGCGGGAACGGGCTCCGGCAGGAGATTCAGGCGAGCGGGCCGGCGGCCGAAGCATTCCCCGGATGATGCGGAACGAGCAGAGTGAAGCAGGTCCCGCGCCCCGGACGGCTGGTCACCTCGATCTGTCCGTCGTGAAGGACCGCCACCTTCTGCACCAGCGCCAGGCCGAGACCGGTGCCGCGCTCCTTCGTCGTGAAGAATGGGGTGAACAGGTGGGCGAGATCGCCGGGCTGGATCCCGGGGCCGTTGTCCTCGATCTCGATCCGCGCGCCTCCCTGCGGGCCTTCCTGGCGCCGGCCCCGAAGCACGATGCGCGGCTCGGCTCGTCCCTCGACGGCCGGCTCTCCGTCCGGCGCCGGATCTTCCGAGATCAGCGACTCGGCGGCGTTGCGGAGCAGGTTCTGGATCGCCTGGCGCAGCAGCATCTCGTCGCCGACGATCGACGGGAAGCTCCCCTCGATGACGAGGTCGATCCGTGCCGTGCGCGGATCGTTGCGGAACTCCAGGGCGAGATCGCGAACCAGCGCGGTCAGGTCGAGGCTCTGCAGCTCGAGCCTGGCCGGTCTCGCGTAGCGAAGAAAGTCGTCGACGACCTTTTCGACGCCGCCGACTTCCCGCAGGATCGCCTCGGCATGCTCACGGCTCGGAGCGGAGGCGGCGTCCTCGGCCCCCCCGTTTCGCGCGATCAGCCGCGCGTATCCATGGATCGTCGCCAGGGAGTTGCGGAACTCGTGGGCGATCCCGGCCGACATCTCTCCCAGGGCCGCAAGATTCTCCTTGAGGCCGACCCGCTCGCGCAGCGCCTTGATCTCGGTCAGATCGGCCAGAAGACAGACGACGCCTTCGACCGCCCCTTCCATTCCGGCCCGATCGGAGAGAATCGGGGCGATCATGGCGCCGAGATGCGCGGTACGGCCGCCGGGCCCCTCGATCGAGACGACTTCACGCGAGTGACTGGCTCCGGTGCCGAGGCTTCGGGAGAGGAGCTCGCCGAGACGCGTATTCTCCCCGAAAAGGTCGTGGTAGGAGCGTCCGACCGCCGAGCCGTGCGTCAGTCCGAAGAGGCCTTCCGCGGCGCCGTTCAGGACGGTCAGCCGGCCCTCCCGATCGAAGACCAGGACCGCGCTGCCGAGACCGCGGATCAGCTGCTCGCCCGGAAGGAGCGTGGCGCCCGTCTCGCCGCCCCGGGCCCGCAGCTGGCCCAGCTCCTGCTCCTGCTCGTGCAGCTTGTCGAGGACGCCCTGAAACGCGGAGACGAGATAGTCGGGCTCGCCGGCGGCTCCGGGTCCCGCGGCGCGCAACAGACCGGGCGCCTCTCCCGCGGCCGCGGCGAGCCGGCGGTACGGTTGCAGCAGCCAGCGCGCGAAAAAGGCGACCAGCACCAGCACCAGCACCAATCCTCCGGTCTGCAGCGCCGCGATCGTCTTGAGGTTCAGGTCGACGGAGGCGAGCACCGGCACCTCCTGCTCGACCCGGATGACGGCGACGGCGGCGCGGCTCCGGTCCTGGATCGGACGGTAGGCGGCGAGCGTTCCCCACGGCTCCCGCCCCGGCCGATCGAGCGTCGTCAGGACGCTTCCTCCCGAGAGGAGCCGGCTGCGGGGGGCATCGTCCCGCCCGCCGATCACCTCGTCCTGCGCGCCGACCCGGGCCCCCTCCGAGGAGGAGATCACCCTCCCCTGCAGCGTCAGGATCTCGATCGCGCTCATCCCCTTGAGCCGCGCCATCCTCTCGAGGTATGTGGGCGGAATGTAGGGGGGCACGCCGGGGGAGGCGCCCAGCCCGCGCAGCATCTGGTCGCGCTCCAGCTCGACGCGCACCAGGTCCGCCTCGAGCGCCATCCGCTGTCCCGCTTCGTCCTGCAACGCGTTGCGCGCCACGACCAGGAGGTGAAAATTGAAATAGAGGGCGACCGCGAGAAAGAGGACCAGCAGGACCAGGAAGATCTTGATCTGCCCCTCGTAGCTGCGGAGGAGCGACCCGGTCATGGCGCGATTCCGGCCAGGCGAAGATACCAGGCGATCCAGGGCTCGCCGACGAAGAGCGACAGAAGCGCCGCGCCGCCGAGGAAGACGCCGTAGGGCAGCTTCGATTTCCATCCGTAGCCGGCGAAACGGATCATCGCCAGGCCGAAGATCGCGCCCGACAGGGCGCCGAAGAAGAGGCAGAAGAGCAGGAGCCGGAGACCCAGGAAAGCGCCGATCATCGCCAGCAGCTTGAAGTCCCCCTGTCCGATGCCATCCTCACGCTGCGCCGCGGGCACGCCACGGGCCATCTGCCAGATCCGGTAGGCGAGGTTGACGCTCCAGGGGATGGCGTAGCCGAGGGCGGCGGCGGCCGCGGCGTCCCGCAGATTGATGAGCGCTTCCCCCGTCCGGAACGGGTCGGCGCCGTCGCGCCAGGGACTGATGAGAAGACCGACCGCGATCCCGGGGAGCGTGATGGCGTTCGGCAGGATCTGATGCTCCGCATCGATCAGGATCAGGGCGACGAGCGAGGCGCCGAACAGCGCCTGCACGAGAAAGGCCGGGGTCGCGCCCCGGGCATGAAACAGAAGGAGGAACAGGAGCGTCGTCGCCGCTTCCACCAGCGGATACCGCATCGAGATCGAGCCGCCGCACCGACGGCAGCGGCCGCGCAGGATCAGCCAGCTCGCGAGGGGGATGTTGTCGTACCAGGCGATGCCGGAGCCGCAGCGGGGGCAGGCGGAGCGCGGCCTCACGATCGAGGCGCGGCGCGGCAAGCGGTGGATGCAGACATTGAGAAAGGAGCCGACGCAGGCGCCCAGACCGGCGACCAGGAGCCAGAGGAGCGTCTCGGGCATGGAGAGACCTCCGCTCACCGGGCGAGGATCAACCCGCCCCGGTAGGTCACCGCACCGGTGGCCGGGTTGTAATCATACTCGCGGTCTTCCGGATCGCGGGGCAGGCTCTCCACCAGCCTCCTCTCCTTCAGCTCGAGAAGACGTCGGGGCGGCCGACCGGCCGCGGCTTCGAAGGCGCGCAGGCGATCGCGCAGATCGGCGAGATCGATCTCGACCTTCAAATCGTGCATGTGGTTCCAGGCGACCGTCCGGACGAAGTCGTCCTTCGCGGTGTCGTGGATCTCCGACCATTCCCTGAACGAGGTTCGCTTATCCCCCGCCTTGTCGTACATGCCGGCGTACAGACGGTGCACGAGAGGATTGACGTCCGGCGCCTTGAGCGCGGTCTCGAAGTAGCGCGCCGCGCGGACATAGTCTTGCAGGCTCTCGTAGCAGACAAATCCGGCCTCGACCGGCAGGATCCAGGCCTTCGGGTTCCTGGCGATCCCCTTGTCCAGCAATCGCAGCGCCATCTCCGGGTCGCGCGCTTCCGCGTTCATGATCAGCGAGCCGATCAGGTAGGGGTCGAGGTAGCCCGGGTCGAGCTCGGAGATCACGTCGCCGTAGATCTTTTCGATGTAGCGGTAGCGGTCGGCGATCTCGTAGTTGCCGTAATACTGGATCGACCAGAGGTAGAAAATGTCGGCGGCGAGGCCGTTGAACCCCAGCACGGCAACCCGAAGATATTTCCCCGATGGAAGATACAGAAGCGGATGGAGCTCGGCCCGCGAGGCGGCTCGCGCTTCGATCCCCCGCTGCAGGAGCGCCGCCAGGAGCAGCCCCGCGAGCGCTCCGAGCGCCAGACCGCGCCGGGAACCGGCCGCCGCGACGGCGCGGGACATTTACTGCAGCTCCTTCCTCTGGAAGATGGCGCAGGCCCCGGCCAGGACGGCCGACCCGTACAGGACGAGATAGAGCGCCGCGAACCCGAAGGTCGCCGCGGGGATCGGCAGAGCGTGCACCGCCTCTCCCTTGATGTCGAAGTTGCCGAGGTTCGGCAGCAGGTAGTAGAGCGCGCCGCACAGGGCTTTCCCGGCCGGGGAATCGATCTTTTCCTTCAAAAGGTCGAGGCTCCAGAGAAGATGTCCGATCACGTAGAACGCCAGCGTCATGACTCCCGACAGAATCGGGCTGGAGAGGCAGGAGAAGAAGATCGCGATGGCGGTGATCAACAGGAACTGGAAGTAGAGCAGGACGACCGCCCCGACGACACGCAGGTCGAACATCCCCTTCACCGCCAGGACGAGCACGAACCAGGCGGTCATCACCGCGGTGTTCACCAGAAGCGTGATCACCAGGCCCCCGAATTTCCCCAGAACGAACTCGAAGCGGTGGATCGGCTTCGCCAGAAGCGTATAGACGGTGCGTCGCTCGATCTCACGGCTCACCAGCCCGATGCCGATGAAGACGGAGGTCAGCACCCCGAACAGCTCGATCGAGGCGAGCCCGAAGTCCTTGATGATCTTCTCCTCGCTCCCGACGGTCAGAAGCGACAGGATCTGGGCGCAGGAGATCATCGCAACCGCGAAGACCAGCAGAAGATAAAGGATGCGGTTGCGGATCGCCTCGCGGAAGGTGTTCAGGGCGATCGCCCTCACCCTAGCCAGCATGGCGCTCCCTCCCCGAATCGTGCGCTGCCGTCGCATCCGCTCCCCCCGCGGCGGCACCCTCGACGCCGCCGGCGGCCGGGCGCGACTCCCGGATCAGCAGATCTTCGAGCGACTGGCGGCCGGGCGGCACCGAGCCCAGGGCGGCGCCCCGTCCGTCGAGAAAGGCGAGCAGGCGCTTCAGCTCCTGTTGCGAGTCGACGCGAGCCAGAACCAGGTCGTCGCGCCGCGAGACCACCTTCCCGCACGGCAGGCGATCCTCGCGCAGCCCGCGGACCGAGACCTCCCAGAATCGCACCTCGCGGGTGAGCAGATCGTCGATCGTCCCGACCGCCTTCAAGCTGCCGCGCACCAGCATGCCGACCCGGTCGCAGATCATCTCGGTGTCGGAAAGAATGTGGGTCGAGAAGAAGACGGTGCGTCCGCGCGCCTTCAGATCGAGAATGATGTCCCGGACCTCGCGCCGGCCGATCGGGTCGAGGCCGGACATCGGCTCGTCGAGGATCACCAGCTCCGGATCGTTGATGAGCGCCTGGGCCAGGCCGACCCGCTGCAGCATCCCCTTGGAATAATGACGCAGCTGCCGATCGCCGCGGTTCGCCAGCCCGACGCGCTCCAGGAGCTCCCCGACGCGGCGGCGGCGCAGCGCCGCCCCGAACCCGAACAGGCGGGCATGAAAGTCGAGAAACTCCGCACCGGTCAGGTAGTCGTAGAAGTAGGGGTTCTCCGGCAGAAACCCGACCCGGCGTCTCACCTCGACCCGCCCGGCCTCCTCCCCGAACAACCGGATCGTGCCAGCATCGGGGAAAATCAGACCCAGAGCCAGCTTGATCGTGGTGGTCTTGCCGGCGCCGTTGGTGCCGATGAAGCCGAAGATCTCTCCCGGCTCGACGGCGAGGTCGAGACCGCGCAGGATCCAGTATTTTCGCAGCGACAGGTGGGTGGTGTAGCTCTTCGAAACGCCAGAGAGTTCAAGGATGGCCATGATCAATCCCCGGGGCACAAGGCGCTTCGGACGCCGCGGGTGCATCCTGAGGCGCCGGACGGACCTCTCCGCCGACTCCTCCAATATAACCCCGCGATCCCGGCAGTCAAGTCGTTAACCCGGCAGCTCTTGAAGCTCGAAACGGGCCGCGGGTCCGGCCTCGCGAAGGAGCCGATCGTAAAGCGCCTCCTGAGCGCGCACCATGCCGTCGATCTCGAATTCGGGCAGGATCGATCGGGCGCGGCTCGCCAGCTTCTCTCCCAGCCCCGGCTCCCGCAGGAGACGAACGGCGCGGTCGGCGAGCCCGGCCGCATCCCCTGGAGGGCAGACGAACCCGTTGACCCCATCCTCCAGGATCTCGCCCGTACCGTCGACCGCGGTGGCCACGACCGGAAGCCCGACGGCGATCGCCTGAGGGATCACCTTCGGTAACCCCTCCCAGAGAGACGTCAGCATGAACAGGTCGAGGCCGGCCATGATCCGAGGCACATCGCGGCGCCAGCCGAGAAGATGAAACCTCCCCTCGAGGCCGCGCGCGCGAGCCCGCGCCTCCACCGCGCCGCGCAGATCCCCGTCCCCCGCCAGGACGAAATGGGCCTCCGGGATCGCGGCGGCGACCCGGGCCGCCGCTTCGACGAACGTCAGAGGATCCTTCTGAGGCTTCAGACAGGCGACCATGCCGACCACCGGCGTCCCGTCCGGGGCGCCTATCTCGCGCCGCAGGCGGGCACGCGCATCTTCCTTCCCGCGCGCCGCCGCCTCGAAGAGGGCCACCGGAAAGCCGCTCCGGATCAGGCTGGCTCTCCCGGGCGGGATCACGCCGAGGCGGGTGCCGTTCTCCAGGTCGGCCCGTGAGACCGCCACGACATGGGTCGACAGCCGCGACGCGAAGCGCTCCAGCCCCCGGAACAGGGCGCGGGTGAAGACCGACTGACGGACGTTCCAGCCGAAGCCGTGGATCGTATGGACGACGATCGGCACGCCGGCGAGGCGCGCGGCCAGCCGGCCCAGGATCCCCGCCTTGGAAGAGTGGGTATGGACAATCACCGGACGGGTCTTCCTGAACAGCCGCGTCAGCTGCGCCACGGCGGCCAGATCGCGACCGGGCCGGATCGGACGGACGAGCGCCGGGAGAAAGGTGGTCGAGACGCCGTTCTCGTCGCGCGCCTCGCGATCCAGAAGCCCCCCCGCGCCGCAGACCAGGCGCGCTCTGAAACGCGGGTGAAGGTGGCTGACCGTGTAAAGGGTGTTCTCCTGCGCGCCGCCCAGCTCGAGCTGGGTGATGACATGGCAGACCGCGATCGGGCCTCTCACGCCGCCTCGCGCGTCCCGGATCGGGGCAGATCGCGCAGCCAGAGCTCGAGCACCAGCAGGGTCCAGATCATCTCGTCGTAGTTGCGCTGACCGCTCCGATGGATCTTGAAGATCGCCGCCACCGCCTCGCGCCTCAGATAATCGCGCGAGCGGGCGCCGGCGTCCAGGAGCAGATCGCGCGCCTGGGTCCCGAGATCGCCCCGGAACCAGTGATCGAGCGGCAGCCCGAATCCCGCCTTGCGTCCGCGCAGCACGGGATCGGGGAGGCGCCCGCGGTAGGCGCGGCGCAGGAACCACTTCCCCGTACGCCCCTTCACCTTGAGCCCCGAAGGGACGGTCGCCGCGAACTCCACCATCCGATGATCGAGGAACGGACTGCGCAGCTCGAGGCCGAAGGCCATCGAGGTGAGATCGGCCTTCATCAAGAGATCGTCCGGCAGGTACCATTCCTGGTCGGCCTGGAGGAGCGTGCCGATCAGGTCGGGCGAGCCCCAGTCGTTCGGGATCGCTCCGAGCCCCCGGGTCGGATCGATCCCCGCCACCCGGGCGGCGAACTCGGGCCGGTACAGCCGGGCAATGCGGCGTGCCCCCGGATTGGCCATCCAGAGGGCATTCCGCTCGCGGGTCGGCAGCTCCCACCCCTCCAGGAGCCGATGCAGACGCCCCGGAAGGTTCCGCCGGCTGCGCTCGGTCGACAGCGCCTCGAGAAGCGCGGCGATCGGCGTGCGCGTCATCAGTCCCGGCAGCCAGCCGAAGCGATCCGCCAGCAGGTGGGCGCGGTATCGATCGTACCCGGCGAAAAGCTCGTCGCCGCCGTCTCCGACCAGGGCGACCTTCACATGTCGCGACACCTCCCGGGCCAGAAGCCAGGCCGGCACGACCGAGGGGTCGGCGAACGGCGCCTGCATATGCCGGATGATCGTGGTCAGGTCGTCGATCGCGAGGCGCGGAAGCTCGATGGTGTCATGCTCGATCCCGAAGCGCTGCGCGACCTGCCCGGCCAGCGGTCTTTCGTCGTAATCCGATTCGGAAAAGCCGACCGTGAAGGCGCGGAACGGGCGGGTCAGATTTCTTCGGGTGTGATAGGCGACCGCCGCCGAGTCGATCCCGCCCGACAGGAGCAGCGCGATCGGCACGTCGCTGCGCAACCGTATCCGCACCGCATCGTCCATCAGGGTCCGGTACCGCTCCTCGAGGAGGCGCGCATCGACGCTTCTGTCCCGTCGCGGCGCCGGCACCGACCAGTAACGTTGCAGGCGCGCCTGCCCGTTCTGGTAGATCAGGACGTGGGCGGGCGGCAGCTGCAGGATCGAGGCGTACGGCGTGCGGGGATGCGGCCAGTACCGGAGCGCGATCAGATGGTGGATCGCCTCCGGGTCCGGCTCGGGAGAGAACCCGGGCTCGGCGAGCAGGCCGCGCACCTCCGAGGCGAAGTGCAGGCCGTCCGGCGCGAGGCGATATCGGAGCGGCTTCACGCCCATCCGATCCCGGACCAGGACCAGCGCCCGGCGCCGGGCGTCCCAGATCGCGAACGCGAACATGCCGATCAGACGGTGCAGTCCCTCAACCCCCTCCTGCTCGTAGATCCGGAGCAGCACCTCGGTATCGCCACCCGAACGGAATCGGATTCCCTTTCGCTTCATCTCCTCCCGGAGCTCGATGTAGTTGTAAATCTCTCCGTTGAACACCAGGACAATCTGCCCGTCGTCGCTCGACATCGGCATGTGACCGAGCGGCGACAGGTCGAGGATCGCCAGGCGCCGGCTGACCAACCCGATCCCGGGAGCGGCATGCTCGCCGGCGTCGTCCGGACCGCGGTGCACCAGCGCCGCCCCCATGGCGCGCAGGCGCGCGACGTCGGGCACCTGCTGGGCGTCTCGATAGGCGATGCCGGCCAGACCGCACATCTCAGCCTCTCCCCGGGCCGGGGCTCATGACGACACCGCCCTGCGGGCGGGTGCCGCGCCCGGGGCGAGGCTCCTCCGCAGCAGGGTCGCGAGCTCCCGTCCGGCCTTGATCGCCCCTTCCATCGAGTTGTACTCCCAGGCCCCGAACCGGCCGGCCGAATGGATGCCGGCGGCGCTGAGGGTTTCGAAGATCCCGGGCAGGCAGTCCGCCCGGAAGCGGTCGTAGATCACATACGCCGGGTCGAGAACGCTGACGCGCCGGTAGACAATCCGATCGGACCGCCACAGGATGCCGGCGCGACGCAGGTCGTCGACCGCCCTGGCGATGACCTCCTGCTCGTCGAACGGCTCGTCGCGATGCAGCGAGCGTTCCACGTACAGCGACGAGCAGCCAGGGGGCACCAGCGCCTCGGACAGGTTTCCAGGGAATCCGACCCGGTAGAACGAGTAGTCCGGCTCCGGAAAATAGATCCAGTGCGCCCCGGAGAGCGCCGGTCGATCCACGCCGAGGCTGATGTTGAGCACCCGCACCGCCTTCAGTCCCTTGGAGACGGCCGGCAGATCGCCGGGCAGCCCGCGGGTGATCGCAAGCAGCCGATCGAGGGGAATGGTCGAGATCAGCGCCTCGTACGACAGGCTCGCGCCGCTGCGCAGCCGCACCGTCCGCGCCGCCGCGTCGACCGCCTCCACCGTCTCGCCCAGCCGCAGATCGGCGCAACCGCGCGCCAGCGCCTCCGGGAGGATGCCGATGCCGCCCCGGCGGGGATATAAGAAGGTGGGGTTGTAGCCGAGACCCCGCACCGTGGAGCCGAAGGCCCCGTCGAGGATCTCCTTGAGGGTCGGCCGCGGGATCGACCAGGAGACCCAGCCGCACTCGATCTCGCCGAGGTCGGTGCGCCAGAGCTTCGAGTTGTACGGGATCATGAAATGACGCGCGATCCCCGAGCCGAAGGTCCGCTCGATCCATTCGCGGAAATTGAGGCGCGCCAGGTCGGGCTCGCCGTCCCGCGCGCGCGCCGCGAGAGACTCGACGAATCCGGCCACGCATTCCTTGACCACCTCGATCGGCAGACCGTGCAGATTGGCCTGGAACGGGTAGGCCGTCGAGACCCCCTTGGAATAGATCAACGCGCGGCGCTCGTGCGTCGCCAGGGCATCGGGGAGGAGCCGCCCCACGAGTTCCTTCACACCGTCGTCGCGCAGATGCAGCAGGTGTCCGGTGCAGTCGAAGGTGAAGCCCTCCTCGACGCGCGTGCGCGCCAAGCCGCCGACCTCACGCTCGCGCTCGAGGACCACGCTGCCGATCGGGCGGAGATGGTGCGCCGCCGACAGGCCCGTCAGGCCTCCGCCCAGGATCACAACCGGTGACGATCCGCCCATCCCGCCCTCACAACGTCATGTCGACCCGTTTCAGGAACAGAGCCAGTGCGATCGAGGCCGCGGCCAGCGTGGCGAGGATCGCCAGCGCTCCGGCCGGTCCGGAGAGCATCATGGCGATCGCCAGGATGCCGAGCGCCAGCGTCGCGGCGTACGACAGAAGGACGGTCTGCCGCGTCGACAGCCGCCACTTCCGCAGACGCAGCGCGAAATGATCGGGACTCCCGAGCATCACCGGGATGCCGCGCCGGTAGCGGACGTACATCACGAACAGCATGTCGAAGATCGGCACGCCCAGGATCACGACCGGGGCGAGCGAGGCCACCAGATTGCTGCGGGTGTACGAGTTGTTCATCGCCAGCGCCCCGAGCATCAGCCCGATGAACATGCTTCCGGTGTCCCCCATGTAGATGCGGGCAGGCTCGAAATTCGAGCGCAGGAACCCCAGGAGCGCGCCGCACAGGGCGGCCAGGATCACCGCGGAGGTCCCGCGTCCGTTCCAGGCGGCGACGAGGAAGAGGACGAAGGCCGCCACCGACGCCACGCCCGCGGCGAGCCCGTCCATGACATCGATGATGTTGAAGGCGTTGGTGATCGCCAGGAGCCAGACGAACGACAGCACGATCGCGACAGGAGGAGGCAGGAACGCCAGCTTGATGTAGACGGACGAATTGATCAGCGTCAGCACCGCGACGACCTGCCCCGCCAGCTTGACGCGCGGAGTGAGCACGCCGAAATCGTCGATCAGCCCCAGGATGACCGCGATCGCGCCGGCGAGGAGAAGACCGAGCACCTCCGGAGACTCGAAGCGCAGGGTCGCCGTGAGCGCCAGCAGGAACGAAAGATAGATCGCGATCCCTCCGAGATAAGGGACCGGCTCCGCCTGCTTCTTGAGCCGGCCGTCCGGGCGATCGACGATGCCGAAGCGGATCGCCGCCTGACGCATCAACGGCGTGGCGTACAGGGCGATCACCATGGCCAGCGTGAATGCCCCCGCCGCCCTGATCATTCGGGCCTCCGTTCGACGCGGCCGGTCGCGGCGGCGGTCGCGGGCCTGAGCAGGGCGCGGTAGACCCCGGCAAGCGCTTCGACCATGGCGTCGAGCCGGTGCGCCTCGGCGGCACGCCGCTGCGCCGCTTCCGACATCCGGCGGGCCCGGGCGCTATCCTGAAGCAGCGCCCCGCAGGCGTCGGCCAGCGCCGGCGCGTCTCCGGGCGGTACCAGGAGCCCGGTCACCCCATCGTCGATCAACTCCGAAAGGTCGCCCGCGCGAGCGGCGACCACCGGCGCCCCGGCCGCCATCGCCTCGAGCACCGGGAAANNNTGTCACGCCGGGTTCCCGCGAAGGTGGTTCGATGGCTCACGCCTTCCTCCGCCGCCCGGGCCTCGAGGGCGCCCCGGGCCGGGCCATCCCCGACGATGACGAAGCGCACCTGTGGGATCCGATGCATCAGGAGGCGGGCGGCCGACAGGAACACCGACAAGCCCCGGTGCGGTTCGCGCAGCGCTCCCACCACTCCGACGAGCGGTTCGTGAGGCCCGGCTCCCAGCTCCCGTCGTAACGCCTCCCGACCGACTCCCCCCTCCTCCGCCGCATCGCCTGCGACTCCGGTCGGCAGAACGCAGACCTGCCCGGGTCCGAGACCGAGACTCTTCATGGCGCTCCGCCGCATCGTTTCCGTCGGCACCACGAAGAGATCGTTGAGCGGCGCCGAGAGTCTCTCGAACAGCCGGCGGACCCGGGGACCGGAAAGATCCCCGCCATAGAGCGTGCTCACGACCGCCGGCACTTCGGCGACGCGCCCGAGCGTGCGCGCCAGAAGCCCGGACCGTGGGGACAGGGAATGAACGATCTGGATTCGGTCGCGCCTCAGAAGCGACAGGAACCGGCCGATCGCGCGCGGGTCCAAGAGATTCGAGGTCCCGATCGCCACCGCGCGCACGCCCCGTGCCTCCAGACCCTCCCCGATCCCGCCCCAGGCTCCGAGAGCCGCCGCTTCGACGTCGAACCCCTCGCGCTGCAGGAGCCCCGCCGTTCGAAGCACCATCTGCCCGGCGTGACCGACTTCGAAATCGTCGAGAACGAACAGCAGGCGCGGACGAACCCCTCGTGCCGGCGCCGGCCTGGCGCCGGCAAGGTCACCCCGCCACGGGAGCCCGGGATCAGGCCATTCACGCTTTTCGGCCACTCCCACCCAGGCGCCTCCATCTTCGTACGGCGAAGCGATTCATCCCATGAGATCACAAGCAGTTGCGGGGGCTCAATATATGTCCCGTCCGCGAGGTTGTCCAGAATTTGACGGGGCCGTCTCGAGAGGAGAGCCGATCAGGGAACGGTGCG
>WNFM01077355.1_pt1 | contig 18321 bp, 13 predicted proteins | sample 5400271 | NCBI WGS metagenome assembly WNFM01 (sample SAMN13153352, study PRJNA577476) | soil metagenome | isolation source: 60 cm saprolite on Douglas fir-dominated hillslope | place: USA:California | collected 2013-09-17 | reverse complement strand
CCGCCCAATGAAAATTCGTTAAGTTCCACTCAATGGAATCTTCAATTCTTACAATTTGACACCTCTGTTCCCGGTTTATACTCTGCCGCCCCTGTGACTCCGGGTGGGACGTTTGTCCAAATTCCGTGGTCAGCGCAAAACGTGACAACAGATTTAGCCAAATCGACGCCGCACTCTGCGCTCTCTGCCAACGGCACCTCTCTGACCACTTCTCAAATTTCCGTTGAGGTCGAGCAAGCTCTCTCTTCCATTCCGTTCATAGATATTCACACGCACCTGTTCGCTCCCTCGTTTGGCAATCTCGGCTTGTGGGGCATTGACGAACTTCTGACCTATCACTATCTCGAAGCCGAATTTTTTCGCCACTCCGAGATGGCTCCGGAAAAGTATTGGCCTCTTTCCAAAACTGAAAAAGCCGAGCTGATTTGGCGCGCGCTTTTCGTGCAGAACACGCCGATTTCCGAAGCGACTCGCGGCGTGATTGCAGTTCTCAACGCTTTTCAATTGTCCACTGGTCACTCGGCTTTGTCCGAAGCCCGCGCATTCTTCAAGAATCAAGACCGCGAAACGCACATTCAGCGCGTGTTGCAGATGGCGGGCATCGGCTCGGTCGTCATGACCAACGATCCGCTCGATCCCGAAGAGTCGCCGCATTGGATCAAAGGAGCGGCCGGCCACGGTCAGTTCCATGCCGTTTTGCGCCTCGACCGGATTCTGTGTACCTGGCACGACCATTGGCAAGCCGTCGTCGCGCAAGGATATGCGGTTGACGCGCACGCCTCCGGTAAATCCGTTTCGGAAGTACGCCGCTTCCTCTCCGATTGGTGCAAACGAATGCAGCCGGTTTACATGGCGTGTTCGCTGCCCGATACCTTTGAATTTCCGAGTGACACCGTTGGAGGACGCTTGCTGCAGGAATCTGTTCTTCCCTCATGCCGCGAACTCGGACTCCCACTCTCGCTCATGATTGGTGTTCGCAAACAGGTCAATCCGCGATTGCGTTTGGGTGGCGACGCCGTTGGTCGAGCAAATCTGCGCTGTCTTGAAAATCTTTGCCGCGATTTTCCCTCCAACCGCTTTCTCGTCAGCGTGCTGAGCCGTGAAAATCAGCATGAACTCTGCGTCCTCGCGCGAAAGTTCAATAATCTGATGCCGTTCGGTTGCTGGTGGTTCATGAACAATCCGTCCATCGTCGAGGAAATTACGCGCGAACGCATCGAAATGCTCGGAACAAGTTTTATACCGCAACATTCCGATGCGCGCGTCCTCGAGCAGGTCATTTACAAATGGGTAAATACCCGCAGAACTCTTGCACCGATTCTCTCCGCGAGCTATCGGCTTCTATCAGAAGATGGGCGCGCGATCACACGTTTCGATATTCAGCGCGATGTTACGCGCCTGTTTCGATCGAATGCTGAGACATGGATGAACCTGCGGCCTCGTTCTTGAATTTTCTGAAAACCACTCCCAATCCAGCCCGCTTCGTGGTGCAATATTTGTTCTTCACCCGTGGAGGCTCGTTATGAAATGTTCCAATCGAATTGCTGAACTCGCAGGGCTTGCCGCGCTGTTTTTTCTCGCGGCCCAGTTCTCGAATGCGCCTTTACTTGCGCAGAACGCGAATTTTCATAACGCGCCGGCCTCCGTAAAATTCACGAAAAATTCCTACCAGGGCCAGCAACCCGACGCCGCGAAATCCGTCTACCAGTCGCGCTGCGCCGCGTGCCACGGTCCAACCGGCGAAGGCTCGGGCAATATCCCAAGCCTTGTGAGCGGCAAAGCGCAAGGCGCCAGCGATGGCGAACTCTTCTGGTACATCACCAAGGGCGATGTAAATAACGGCATGCCTGCGTGGGAATCGCTACCGGAAAAAGATCGTTGGCAGGTCATCAACTTCTTGCGCGTTATCGGCGGCTCGAAGCCGGGCTCGCCGCGTGTGCGCCTGTCCGCCGACGAAGCGGTCGAAACAGCCTCGGCTGCTCCGCCACCAGCGGCGCCCTTCACCGATTACCGTTACGAAAAACCCGGCACCGCTCGCAAAATCACGCTCGCCGATCTGCCCGTCCCGTTTGCCACGGCATCCTCGGGCAATGGCCCGCAACTTGTGCCGCGGCCCGAATCCGCGTGGCCGCAAGTGCCGCCGGGATTCAAAGTTGAACTTTACGCTTCGGGGTTGAACGAGCCGCGCTTGATTCGTACCGCTCCCAACGGCGATTTCTTTGTCGCCGAAAGCCGCAGCGGAGAAATTCGCGTCTTCCATGGCATCACCGCCGAAGGAAAACCGGAACGCGCCGAAGTCTTTGCGACTGGCTTGAACCGGCCATTTGGAATTAATTTCTACCCTCCCGGATCTGATCCGCAATGGATTTATGTCGGCAACACGGATTCCGTCGTTCGCTTTCCATACAAGAATGGCGATCTGAAGGCGCGCGGCCCCGCCGAACATATTGCCGACGTTCCCGGCGGAGACGGCCACTGGACTCGCGACATCGTATTCACGGCGGATGGCAAGAAGATGTTCGTTTCCGTTGGCTCGGCTTCCAATATCGATGACCCAGATACGACTCCGGCGGAAAAAAATCAGCAATGCGTGTCTTCGCCTACGGCATTCGCAATTGTGTCGGCCTTGCCCTCAACTCGAAAACTGGTGAGCTGTGGTGCTCCGTCAACGAACGCGACGCCCTGGGCGACAATCTCGTGCCCGATTACATCACGCATGTGCAGGAAGGCGGATTTTACGGTTGGCCGTGGTGGTACATGGGCGGCCATCAGGATCCGCGTCACGCTGGCAAGCATCCGGAATTGAAATCCAAAGTCATCACGCCGGACGTGATCCTCCACCCGCACAATGCTTCGCTGCAATTGACCTTTTACGATGGCAAACAATTTCCCGCGGAATATGGGGGAGACATCTTCGCCGCCGAACACGGCTCATGGAATAAATCCGTTCGCGTTGGATATGAATTAATTCGCGTTCCTCTTCGCCAAACGGGCCACGCCAGCGGCGAATACGAAGATTTCATGACCGGGTTTGTCGTGGACAATGGCCACGTTTGGGGACGACCGGTCGGAGTGACCGTTGCGCCGGATGGGTCATTGTTTGTTACGGACGACGGCTCGAAATCCATCTGGAGAATCAGCTATACGGGGAAGTGAGCGTTTTATTGGTCGCGCGATTAGTAGCCGGCTTTTTTGTCCACTACGTGTTGTAGCGGTTCGCCCTTGCGAAACCGCTCGAACTGCTCGGTGAAGAAATCCATCGAGGTTTCGAGCCAATCCGGCGTGTGATCGGCGCTATGCGGGGACAGTAGAACATTTTCCAGAGAATAGAAGGGATGACCGGCAGGCAATGGCTCGCGGTCAAAGACGTCGAGCGCCGCGCCCTTAATTCGTTTTTCTTGCAGCGCGCGCACGAGCGCTGCCTCGTCGATGACTGGGCCGCGGCCGACATTGATGACCACCGCGGTCGGCTTCATTGCTGCGAATTCCGCTTCGCCAATCAGGCCGCGTGTCTCCGGGGTTAGCGGTGTGGCAATCGAGACGTAATCGCTGCGTGAAATCATTTCAATTCGCTGCCCTGGCCCGAAGAATTCCTCTACAAACGGATCTTTATCTCCGGGCTTCACAGTGGTTCGCTTTAGTGCCAGCACGTTCATTCCGAGTGGACGCACTCTCGCGGCAATGGCCTTCCCAATATCTCCGTAACCAACGATGCCGACTGTTGTGCCCTCCGCCATCGCCACATCGAACTGCTCCCATTTTTCCCCCATCTGATTGCGAACCAACCGCCGGAAATCTTTCGCGAAATAGAGAATCGCGCCGAGCACAAACTCGCCGAGAGAGGGGCTGAAAACGCCTCGGCCATTTGTGAGCGGCACGGCGCTCGCCTTGAGTTCAGGGAATAGCGACTGCTCGAGTCCGACTGACCGTGAATGCACCCACTTCACTTGTGGGCACATCGCAAACACTTTGCGAAAAAGTTCCAGAGAACCGGACCAGTTGCACAGTACGGTAGCGCTTGTTGCGTCTTCCGCAAACGCTCGTTCGGAAAGTCCGGCAACGATTTTCACTTTGGCGAGTTGTTTCGCCAACCTTTCGATTTGCGCTTCGTGCGGCTCGGCCAGAATCAGAATCGTTTCTTTTGTCATTTTTTTGGCGCTGCCGATTACATCATATTCGCGGAAAATTTGCGCAGTCGGTCCGTTGAGCAAAACTGGAGAACAGCCGCCGCGAATTTAGTCTGGCTAAACCACGTCTTTAGATTTTCGAGATTGACAGGTTCTCGAAGCGTCTCCTAATGTCGCCGCATCAGATTCTATCCAAGTATTCGATAGCGATTATCTGGCAATTCGATGGTGCTGCGCGGCGAGTGCGCTTCGTTCATGGTGCGAACGGCACGGACGCAATGTTTTTGCATGTCGCCGGGGTATGGCACGAGTTTGCCGGGGAACTCGGTTGGCCCGACGAAAGGGAAAAACGGAAATGAAGAAGAATCTGTCGATCGTATTTTTTGCTCTTCTACTCGCTCCCTTGTTTTCTCAAGCCCAGGGATTGGGGAGCATCACCGGACGAGTGACCGATCCCAAAGGGGGTGCTGTCGGCGGCGCACAAGTGACGGCAGCGCAGGAAGACACCGGCTTTGCCCGCACGGCCACAACGGATGAGGACGGGCTCTACGTGATTCCGTCGCTGCGGCCGGCGACGTACGGCGTGACGGTTGAAGCGAAAGGATTCAGCGTTACGCGGCAGATGGGCGTCGTGCTGCAGGCCGATCAAACGCTGACGTTGAATATTTCGATCGCGGTAGGCTCGAACACGGAAACCATCACCGTACTTGGAAATGCGCTGCAGGTGGATACGTCCACGTCCACGTTGCGGCAAGTGATCGAGCAGCAGAGAATTTCGGAACTGCCATTGAACGGAAGGAACGCCGCGCAATTGACATTGCTCGTGGCGGGCGCAGTGAACTCGCCGAACGGCGGCGCCGATCAGGGCGCCACGAAAACTTTTCCCGGCGCGGTAACTTTTTCCGCGAATGGCTCGCGGCAGAACTCGATCAGTTACCAATTGGACGGCGGCAATTACGTGGATGAATACACAAACGTGAACCAGCCGTTCCCATTTCCTGACGCATTGCAAGAGTTCAGCGTGCAGACGAGCAATTACAGTGCAGAGTACGGATCGAATGCCGGCGGCGTGGTGAACGTGATCACCAAATCTGGAACGAACAGTCTTCACGGCGATGCGTTTGAGTTCAATCGCAATCCGGCGTTTAACGCGCAAAACTTTTTCGCGACGCCGACAACCCCGGATCAGGTGAAACGCAATCAATTTGGCGGTTCGCTCGGCGGGCCTATTCGCAAAGACAAAACGTTCTTCTTCGGAGGCTACCAGCGAACCGCGTTCCGCAATCTCGTTCTCGGCAGCCAGAAAGCTGTAGGGCAGACCGATATCAGCAATTTCCTGGCCTCCGGGCCGTTTCTTGTAACTCCGGGTGTTACCGCTGGTCCGCACCTTCCTGGAACGATTGACCCGGCTGTCGCGAGCATGCTCGGAATCATGCCCGGTTGTAATGTCGTGGGTTGCGGCGCTGCCTTCAACGCAAACGCGGGCCAACAAGATCCGAACGCGAAGTTTTCGTTGTTCGGTTCTATCCCGACTGGTTCAAATCCCACGAGTCCATTTTCCAAGCCCGATATCGAGAATTTCGATTCGGCAATCGGCAGAATCGACCATTCCTTCCGGCAGAGTGACAAATTCAGCGGCCGCTACGAATTCGATCGTTTCACCAAGCAAGCGGTGTTCAACCCGATGCAACTCGTGTCTTACACGGATGCCACTTTCTCGATCATCGCGCAGAATTTCCTGGCACATGAGACGCACGTTTTTTCGCCGCGCCTCATAAACGATTTTCGGTTCAGCTACTCGCGTGAAGTGTCTCATCGCGGTCCTGCGGCCAGCGCCGCGGACGTCACAGGGTTTGGCGTCAACATCCCGTTCCAGCCGTCGCCCGCCGGCATACAAGGCGTTGGCGTGCAGGGCGGTTTTTCGTTCGGCGACAATCCGCCGGCGTTTTTCACGCGCAACAACTACACATGGGCGAACGATGTAAGCTGGGAAAGGGGAAAGCACGACCTACACTTCGGTGCGTCGATCGAACGCAGCTCAGTGGACCTGAACAACTTTTTCAACCAGCCGGGAATTTTTGGATTTGGAACGTCCGACAATTACTTGTCCAGCGCTCCAATTTCTGCCGTGCCGACGGGCTCCTTAGCGACATATCAATTTTTCCTTGCGGGCGTTTTGTCGGACGGAGCGGGAGTTGGAAACGGTTTTGCGCTACAGCAGGGCGCCGGAGAATTTAAACAGAATCGCGCCAATTTTGTCGGCGTCTATTTTCAGGACAACTTTCGCGTGACTCGCCGCTTAACCTTGAATCTCGGACTCCGTTACGAACCGGCGTTCCCATGGAGCGATCTTGGCAATCGGTGGGCGCAGGTGAATTTGGCGGCGATGGCCGCGGGCACCGTTTCCCGCGTTTACCCGAACGCGCCGCCAGGAATTTTCTTTTCCGGGCAAAACGGTATTCCCAGCGATCCGGGAATGCCGGATAACGCTTTGAGGACCAATTGGAAGGGAATCGCGCCGCGCCTCGGCTTTGCCTATGACGTCTTCGGCGACGCGAAAACCAGCTTGCGTGGCGGCGCTGGCATTTTCTATGACACGCGCGTGATGGGCATGCTCAGCAATCGCTTCGTGGACGAATGGCCATTCAGCCCGCAATTCATTCTCTCGACTGCCAAGAACAGCGCCCCGACGGCCTCTTCCAGCCCCGGCTCCTTCAGTGACCCATTGTGCACGCAGCCTTCGACGCAAACGGCTTTGCATTGCGATGGAGGGCAGGCCGCGAATTATCCGACGTTCCCAAGTCCATTCCCGGCGCCGACGAACTTTGTTTACCTTCCGCCATTCAACGAAATTGCTGTGAGCTACGATCCGAGCGGCGACTATCACGTTCCCACAACGTACGAGTGGAATCTGACGATTGAGCGTCAATTGCCCAAGAATATGTTGTTCCGCGCCGGATACGTGGGTTCGCGCACGCTGCACATTCTTGAGACGCAATATTACAACCCATCTGCGCCAAACGCTTCGGGAACGCCGACAACCGGACTGGCAAACGTCACAGTGTGCGAGGCGACTGGGGGCACTCCGGTGTCCTGTCTAGGCAACCCCAACACCAGCGGAGCAAAATTCAAGCCCAATACCTTTTCATCTACGGTTCAGGCGGACATTACGGACATCAACGCCAGCTACCACGCGTTGCAGACATCCATCGAAAAGAGGATGTCTCACGGATTCAGCGTCCTGGCCAATTACACTTACTCGAAGAGTCTGGACGATCTGCCGTTCGGCGAAGGGGTCTCCGGTTTCGACACCGGGTATTCCACTCTTCTATTCAACGACCCTGACCGGCACAGAATCGACCACGGCCCGTCCGGTTTTGATCACACACATGTATTCAGCGGTTCTTACGTCTGGCACTCGCCGACAATCAAGAATTCGAGCACGTTCCTACGTTATCTGCTGGACGACTACGAAATTGGGGGCATCGTCACCGCCGCCAGCGGCCGTCCGATCACGGTGCTGCAAGGGACTGAAATATCTGGCACGGGTATTGGCCAGGATCGCGGCACGTTTATTTCCGGCGTCGATCCATATAGCGCTAATTCTTGCGCCGGCGTTTCGGCGAAATGTGTGAGCTGGCTGAATCCGGCGGCGTTCCAACCAACGAAGGTTTCGACCGGTTGCACACCGCCCGCTACAACTTGCAACAACCCGGCAATTTTCGGGACGTTCGGCGATGTTGGCAAGAACGTTCTGCGTTTGCCGAAGACTTCCAACTGGGACGTGCAAGTTTCCAAGTACTTTAACTTTACGGAACGCTGGAAGCTGCAGCTGCGCGCGGAATATTTCAATGTACTGAATCATCCGAATTTCGCGCCGGAGAGCATCAGCACGGGCACAGTGAACGGAACGGATCAGATCAGCGCGTTCGACAAGCTGAATAACAACAACGCTTTCGGCACTTTCCGCGCGGGGCAGGCGGGCGATCCGAGAGTGGCGCAGCTGGCCGTGAAATTGTTTTTCTGAGTTCACCCCCAAAGAAGTGCACTACCCCGAATCGGGGCGCCCTAACCGAGCGCCCCGATTTTCTGTTACGGGAGGAGCCGGGACGTATTACGATGCACGGCGCTAGAGAGAATCTGCGGGCGAAACTGAGGTGAATTGCAATGAAGAAGATTATTTTGCTGGCGGTGGTGGCGGTACCGTTTCTGGCAGTGCAATCGCAAGCGCCGGTGCCGGCGGGGTTTGAGCATTGGACGGCGGCGGATCTGCGGACGCTGGACAAGACGCTGGCTGCGAAGTCGGCGAGCGATTCGCATCATTCCGCGGCGCAGGTCATTTCCGACTATCCGAACGATCTGTACATGGCGGCGCACCGCGAAGCGGACGGTGTGCCCGAGCTGCACGAGACGCAAGCGGACGTATTTTTTGTGGAATCGGGGACGGCGACGCTGGTGGTGGGCGGCGCGCTGGTCAACGCGGAGACGACGGCGCCGCATGAGAAACGGAACGGGAAGATTGAGGGCGGGGTGCGGCAGAAATTGTCGGCGGGAGATGTTGTCAGGATACCCGCGAATGTGCCGCATCAAATGGTGCTCGATGGCGGAAAAGAGTTCGCTTATTTTGTGGTGAAGATCAAGGGTTACTAGGTAGCGATTCAGTTTGAATTTCAGTTCCTTGTGCCGCGATTTAGGAAATTCAAACTGAACCAAAACCCGGCTACCGGGACGGACTGTAATTTCTTGAAGGCGTGGTGCGTTTATGCGCCAGCGGCGCCGGGGCCGATGGCGACGACGAAATACGTCGCGGGCACGGTGCCGACATTTTTGATGCCGTGTTCGTCATTGGAGCGAACGAAGCCAATGGAGCCGGGGCCCATCTGAGTGCTTTTGCCTTCGACGGTCAGTTCGACGGTTCCTTCACGAATCAACCACATTTCGGAGTGAGCGTGACGGTGAGGCGGGTGCGGCATGCCGCCGGGCACCAGGGTCGTTTCGTGGACTTCCAAGGCTTCGGAGGTGACGAGATGGCCTTTGAGGACGCTGCGGATTTCCGTCGTTTCGGATTTGTGCGGAGTGAGCTTCTCGAAGGGATACATCGCCGAGGGCAAGGCGTTCGCGTCGGCGGCAGCGGCTTCGGAAGGAATGATCGCTGGAAGCACAGCTGCGGGCAGCATGGCGCAGAGATCGCGGCGTGAGATGGGCATGAGATTCTCCTTGAGAATGCTAATTCTTGACAGCTTTGCTAAACGGCCGGCTTCAGAAAGCCGGCCCTACAACTTCCTGACTCTTGACACCTTGCAACGGCACAACTTCCTGAGCGTTGACATCTTGCAAAAGTCCGTCCCAGGAAGACGGACCCTACAAGGGCCGAGGACAATATATAGGATAGCGGGAGCGGGTTGAAGGGCTGTGGGGTATGGCGGATCGCTGACATATTGGGTTAGACGGAGAGGGACGCCCCTCCCCCCTGTTTTGCATAAGTGTTCATTCTAAAGATAGTTAAAGTGGTTTGTTTTGATACACATCTGTAAGTGTTGATTCCAGAGAAGTTAGGCGAAGCGAGAAATCGGCTATTTTTCTAAGGCAGGAGCGGTTGGCTGAGCGGGAAGAGCCGCCTGTTTGGGCGCGGATTGTTCGACCGCAAATGAAGAACGGACGGTTCTGCGCCAGTAATCGGAACCAAAAGCGTTGATGTACTCGTGTTGGGCGATAGGGATGGTTTGGACAAGAGTCTGGGCGAGATAGGCGAGCGTGGAGGCAGTTTTGGGTTTGAGATGACCCTGGGCGACGGCGGAGAAGAGGCGGCCGAGGGCTGAGCTGAGATCGCAAGCCGACACAAACTGGCCGGAAAGATAGTTGGCGATGTCTGCTCCGGCTTGATCGCCGGCAAGGGCCTGAGCCTCCTTACGAGCGTGGCTGGCGCAGAGAGACGGATGGCCGGGGCGGCGAGGGGTACGGCAGCGGCGGCCATCGGAAAACGTGAAGGTACACAGGGACGCGCGGTCCTTGGCGCGATCAGTGGACATAGGAATCTCCAGAAAGAAAATTTGGGTTGTTGGGAAAAAATCGAGGCGAGACAGACTACTGAACCGAACCATTGTAAATGAAAAGGATGAGTGTTGTCAAGAACATTTATTTACCACGCGATACATTCGAACGGCAGGCAGGGAGCGGGTAGATTTGTAACAACGATTCTGTAAAAGGGGCTTATTCGCGAGCGGAGGCGAAGTCCTTGTAGGCGGCTTCAGTGGCTTCGGGTGTGGCGATGGCAGATGAGATAAGAATCCGGTAGCGGAAGGTGACGCTCTTGTGCGGGTCGAGAGAGAAATTCATTTCCTCTTTGCCATTGCTGAAAACCTTTTGGCCGAGGGGGTTTGCGGCGAAAAGGCCGTAGCCGCGAGCGTGCCAGTAAGTGGGAAAGCCGGGGTTGGAGGGATGGTCGAAGATGGAAATGGTGACGGGCTCAGAGCCGACCATGCCGCTGAGATTGCACCAGCGTCCGCGAGTGCCCCAGGCCGCGTCCCCCTTTTTGCCCTCGCTGGTGAGGTAGGTGCCATTGACGCCGGTGTTGTCGAGCTTTGCTACCGTGGTGGGGCGGCCGCTGGCGTCGGTATAGGCCTCGGGTTTATCGGAGGGGATTTCCAGCGCGCGAATGACACGAAGGCCGAGCATGCCGTCTTTTGCGTCGGGAAAATTTACCTTGGTATCGAGAGCGGTGAGGGTGGTAATGCGATCGACACTGCGAAAAGCGGGGCCGCCGCGGAAGACGAAGCGAGTGCGTTCGTTGAGAAGAACTTTTTTGTCGAAGGTGACCCAGTCGGTTTCGACTTCAAGTTCGCCCTGTTGCGCGCCACTTTTTGCGGAAATGATCTTGCGATGGAGGATAGTTCCCATTTTGGGTGCTTGGTCGGGTTTGATGGCGTCGGAATTGTTCCAGAAGTCGAGGCCATTGACGTCCTCGTAGTTAAGCCAGAGGCCGGCGTGGTGAGGATGGTCGACGCGTTCGCCGGGGCGTTGCTCAAGCGGAAAGCCGCGGGTAATGATGGTGCCCGTTTCGGTGCGTAGCGGATAGAGGACGGGCTTTTTTAGAGTGGTGGGCCAGATGTAGGAAGTGAAGGGTCTTCCATCGATGGAGACGTCAACGCGGCGGGCATTTTCGTCGACGGAGACTTTGACGCGGTCTTTTTGCGGCGAGGGTAGAGCGGAAACGAGCGAAACGACGAACGCCGCAGCGATGACGGCAAGGGATGCACCGGCAGCAGGAATACGCATCATCAGCTTTTGCCTCCGATGACGACTTGCTGTTTGGCGTCGTCGAACGTGATGCGCTGGCCGGTCTGGATGGCGGCAACGTTCATGCAAAGGGCGATGGAGTGACTGTAGCCGGCGTCGATGTTGGCGTTCGTCGTTTTGCGGCTGCGGACACAGTCGAGCCAGTTGCGGACGTTGGCGACGGTCATGTTGTCGGCGCCGGTATCCGCGCCGGTGGTGGCGGCTTCGGCGGATTTAGTTAGCGAGACGGTGGGGAGGAGATTGCCTTTCATGTCCATTTCGGCGGCGAGTTTTTCGGTGAGGCCGCCCTCGGAAGTGATTTCGTTTTTGTCGAGATCGAGCGTGCCGCCGTTGGAAAAATACAATTCTTTGACGCCGCCGGTGGAGTTCGTCATGCGGGACGAATAGATGACTTGAAACCCTTTGGAGGGATCGTTGAGTGGACCGTAGTCGAAGACGGCCGTCATGGTGTCCCAATTCTGGCGGCCGTCATTCCATTTGTAAATTCCGCCATTGGCGACAACGCTACGGGGATGGGGGAGACCGGTGAACCAATGGACGGTGTCAATTTGATGGACGAGCCATTGATCGGGAATGCCAGAGGAGAAGGGCCAGAAAAGGCGGAATTCGAGATATTTGCGGGCGTTGAATGGTTCGTAGGTATGGTTGATGAGATAGCGTTTCCAGTCGGTGTCGGATTCGCGGAGTTGAGGAACGAGTTTGGCACGGCGCCAACGGCCGGGCTGATTGACGTTCCATGTCATTTCGACGCTGACGATGTCGCCGAACTGGCCGGACTTAATGAATTCGTAGGCTTTTTGATAGGTGGATGAGCTGCGGCGTTGCGTGCCGACGGCAAAGACGCGGTCGCTGTTTTTGACGGCATCGCGAATGGCTTTGGCGTCTTCCATGGTGTGGGCGAGGGGTTTTTCGACGTAGGCGTCGCGGCCAGCGCGGATGGCTTCGACACCGTGAAAAGAGTGCTGAAAGTCCGCGGTGGCAACGATGACTGCCTGGACATTTTTGTTGTCGTAGAGTTCGTCGTTGTTGCGAGCGAGGGCGATTTGTTTGCCGGTGAGCTTGTTGACGTAGGCGGCGCCTTCGTCGCGGCGGCGACTCCAAATGTCGGAGAGAGCGACGAATTCGAAATTGAGTTCGGGGGCGGATTTGAGGAAAGAGGGAATCAGGGCACCGCGGCAGCGGTCAGAAAAGCCGACGATGCCGACGCCGACGCGGTCGTTTGCGCCGAGAATTCTGGCGTAGCTGGAGGCGGAGAGAGCGGCACCAGCGACGCCGGCGCCAGAGAGCTTGAGAAATTCGCGGCGGGAAGAATTTTCTGCGGACATGTGGGCTCCTTCGAATGCGAAGAAATGGACGAGCAAAGCGTCGAGGCAGGTTCCGCCGCCGCCGGGCGATCGGCGCGGGTAACGGGCGCCAGCGTACGCCTACGCGAAGCCGACAGAACTGCCGAGAGCGACGTAATGGTAAGACAAGAAGTGCGGAATTCGGTGTTGAGAGTTGCTAAAGGAATCGTTTATTAGAGTTGCGATAACGGGCAGGGCGGTTCAGCTATTGACGAGAGAAGAGTGAAGAAAGCTGGCGATGGATTCGGTGAGTTTGCGGGGACATTCGGTATTGGCCATGGCGAGAGCGAGGCTGCGAGAGAGGCGATGGCCGACGATGCGGAATTTCTGGAAGAAGTGTGACCGGCCGCGAAGTGCGTGCTCCGGAAGAATCGAATAACCGAAACCCGATTCGACGAGGCGCTTGATGGCTTCGGTGTCGTCCGCTTCCATGACGACGTGAGGCGCGACGCCAATTTCCTCGAAGTAGCGATCGATAACGAGACGGACGTTGCTGCGCTTGGGATAGAGAAGGAACGGTACGCCGGCGAGTTCGGATGCGCGCAAGGAGCCTACATGGCCGCTGCCGACTTTGTTGGAGGACGGGCGGACGATGAGAAGCTCTTCGTCGAAAAGTGGAATGATTTTGAGGTTAGCTTCCGCAACGGGGAGGGAAATGAGGGCGAGATCGAAGCGGCGGTCGAGGAGGCCAGCGACCATTTCTTCTGTGACGCCGACGGTGACGCGGATTTCGGCGTGGGGATACTGCTTGCGAAGTTTTCGGAGCGGGCCGCCGAGTTGGTAGATCAAAGTGGTGACACCGGTGGCGAAATGAAAAGGGTGGACGTCCTGTGCGAGGTCGTTGACGAAGGATTGCTGGATGTGACCCATCATCGTGACGACTTGTTTAGCGAGTTCGGCGAGGCGGAGCGCTGCGGGAGTGGGGATGAGACGTTTGCCGCGTCGGACAAAAAGTTCGGTGTGCAATTCGTCTGCTAGATTGTGAAGCTGAAGGCTGACGGCGCCGGGAGAGAGATGAATTTTCTCGGCGGCGCGAGTCATGCTTGGAGAATTCATGACGGCGAGGAAGAGTTGGAGCTGGTGAATGTCCATTCGGGCGCTTCCCGTGAGCGCAAGTGATTCTTTCGAACGAGCTTGCGCCGCAGATTGTACCGCCATTCGTGCGAAGGATGCGAAGTCGCGAGGGATTTTACACCAGCAGTGGCGGGCGCAGAGAAGGGGCGGTGCGTGTGCAGTTTGGCCAGAGCGGTGGGGAAAAAGTTTTTCGCCCGGGAGGCGCGTTTACCGGACCTCCCAGGCGATTTGCGAACGGCTACTCCAAATTATGGGCGTCAGTTCACGGTGACAGAGACTTGGGCTGTGTGCGTCAGAGTTTGTGAGGCAGCCGTGAGTCTTATCACGTAGGTGCCGCGAGGCGTGCCGCGGGGTTGGGGCGGAGGGCAAAAGAAGCCAACACACGGCAGAGGGAAGGTGGGGAAGAGGGAAGAGGAAGAAGCGAGCCACGGGGGGATGCGCGCGGTGGTGGCGATAGTGACTTTGGAGCTGACGTTATTCGAGCCATCCAACGCAACGGAGGATGGCGAGACGGTGCAGGTCGCGGCAGGGGGTGCGCCAGTACAAGTCCACGTCACGATGCCGTTGAATCCGCCGCCTGGCGAGAGGGAAGCGGTGAAAACTGCGGATTCACCCGCGATAATTGTTTTGCTGGCGGGGCTGGCGGCAGCGGCGAAGTCGGGCGAGGTGTTGGTGGGGTGGACGGATTGGAGGGCCTGGACAACGTCGAGCCGACCATTGCCCATTCCGGGGCCGACGGGTTGTGCGTGAGCGATTGCCTGGGCTGCGTCGGTTTGCGCGCCGCTCGGCTGCAATTCGTGGAAGAGGGCGGCTGTGCCAGAAACAAAGGGAGCGCTAAAGGAAGTGCCGGAACCTGCGGAGTAGGTGCTGAACGGGTAGGTGGTGATGATCTGTTCGCCGGGAGCAGCGACCCAGACGATCAGTCCAAAATTGGAGAAGGAGGAGCGCTGGTCGAGATCATTGGTGGAAGCGACGCCCATGACGTCGGCGGTGTACGCGGCGGGATAGACAGTTTCCGGAAGGCCATCGTTGCCCGCGGAGGAGACACAAATGATGTTCAACTGATTTGCGTAGGCGAGGGCATTGGAAAATTCCTGGGAATTAACTTTCATGTCAAAACTCATGTTGATGACGTTGGCGTTATGCTGCGCGGCGTAGTAGACGGCGCTGAGAATGTCGGAAAGGTTTGCGGAACCGTCGGCACGAAACGCTTTGAGGGGAAGGAGATGCGCATTGGGAGCGACCAGGTGAATGACGCCCATGACCATGGTGCCGTGACCGAATGCGGCGTAGGCGGCGTTGCCGTCGAGGACGGCGGCGGTGGATTGATCGAGGACGGCAGCGGTGGATTGATTGACTTGTGCGGGAGCGGGAGGATTTCCGGAGGGAGGCGGCTCGGTGAAGTCGGTCATCTCGGAGCCATTGGGCTGATTGCGGGTGAAGTCGTACCCGGGAAGAAGAACGGCTTGCAGCGCGGGATGATTAGGATCGACGCCGGTGTCAATGTCTTTGGGCGGCGGGCTGATTGGCGTAACCGTTCCAAACCTGACTGCCGAAGTAAGAGACGGGAGTTGTGTCGGAGAGACCGCTCGGGATAGTGGTGAGCGCGTTTATGCCGCCGACGAGAGAAACGAGTTGGTCGAGCTCGACATGAAGAATGCCAGGCGTGGCATTGAGCGTATTGATCAGCAAAGTTGGATCAACAGTGACCGGAGCAGTAACGAGGAAGACCTCGTTTAAAGTGCCGTCGAGTGCGCGGACGACAGTGCAACCCTCGATCGCGCAGACCACAGACAGCAATTGCTGGCCGACGTTCGTCCGGACAATGAAGCGATTATCTGCAGCGGCCGGCTTTGCGGAAAGCAGAGTCAGGCAAAGAAGGGCGAGTACTATACGGCGTTTCATGGAATACAGTTTTTCACCGACAAACAGCCCTGTTCAATACGGTGTTTAACTGAATTTACCACCCGCCCGCGTTAGCGAACGCTGGCTTCGGCCGAGACTTTGTGGTTTTCCGCGACATCGTTGCGCGGCGTCATGGAAACGACAAAATATTCGCGTTCCTTGTTTTCGACTTCGGGGACGCGAAGAATCATTTTGTCCTTGTGAATGCGAAATTCCGCGGTTTCCCCGACGGGCAAGAGAATGGGATGCTTATCGTCTTTTGGCCGAATGCGGTAAATGACGCGGTCGGATTTGAGGATATATTCCTGACAGAGGACTTCCTTCGTGTTTTTGTGCTGGCCGTCGGTGCCAAAGATCTGGCCTGCGATGGTCTTGCCATCTTTTTCGGCGTAGCCGCAGGAGGAGGAATCCATTTGCAAGAGCGTGCCTTTTTCGAAGACAGGCTTATCCTTGGATTCGGCAGTGGCGGCCAGTGCGAAAAACAAAGTCGCGATGGTGACGCGTTTCATGTTCGGTCCTTTCGAGCTGCGGTTTGGGCCCATTTCACGTCGGAGGCTCTGAACTGGGCGCGAGAATTAGCCATTCGGAAGATAAAGGGGAAGGAGGAGGGCGAAAAATACCGTCTCTTAACTTGTTGAAAAAAAGACAGATAAAGATGACTTTAGGAGTGGCGGCGGGGCGATGGAAGGTGACCTCGCGATTACTCTTAGTTCGCGGATTGGCAGGGCCTGGTTGTTCTGGTACGACTTCTGGCCGAGCATGACTTGACGGCCCGGGAGGCTTTTCCCGATATGGAACTGCTTTTGGACGTGCAGAATTTGAGCGTGCGCTACCGGCCGCGGGGCGGCGGGGACGTGTTTGCGCTGCGGGGAGCGAACCTGCAAATCGCGCGCGGGCAGATTGTCGGCGTGTTGGGGGAATCGGGTTCGGGGAAGAGCACGCTGGCTGCGTCGGTGCTGGCGCTGTTGCCGGTGAACGGTGTGATTGACGCGGGCGCGGTTGTTTTGCAGGGAACGAATTTACTGGAGTTGGAACGCGACGAATTGGAGCGGGTTCGTGGGAGCAAGGTGTCGTTGATTTTTCAAGAGCCGGGCGTGGCGCTGCATCCGATGATGCGGGTTGGCGCGCAGATCGAAGAAGTCTTGCGTGCGCACGGCGGGAAAGGCAAAGAGGAGCGGCGCGCGGCGGTACGCGAGCTGCTCGATTTGATTTTTGGCGGCGAGGCGGAACGAATTTATTTCTCTTACCCACACCAATTGAGCGGCGGGCAGCGGCAGCGGATTGCGATCGCGCAGGCGATTGTGTGTAAGCCGAACTTGCTGATTGCGGATGAGCCGACGGCGTCTCTGGATTCGGTAACGCGGCGGGAGATTGTGGAGCTGTTGAAAAAGCTGCAGCGGGAACGAGAGTTGGCGATACTTTTTATAACGCATTCGGCGGAATTGCTGGACGGATTTGCAGATCGAATTGTGGTGATGTATGCGGGGCAGATTGTTGAAGACGGGGATACGAAGAGAGTGCTGAGGGCGCCGCGGCATCCGTATACGGAGGCGTTGCTGAAATGCCGGCCGACGTTAGGGCGGAGCGAGGCCGTTCGAGAGAACGAGCGGATACCGGTGATTGCGGGCGAGGCGCCAGACTTGTCGGCGCGTTCGAAGAGCTGTGCGTTCGAACGCCGATGCGCAGATAGAATGAAGATTTGTTGCGAACGGGCGCCGGAAATTTTCGAGATTGAGAACGGCGGAAAAGTTCGGTGCTTCAAGTTTGGCGGATGAGCGAGGCAGTTGCTGAACATGGAAGTGTTGCTGACAGCAGAGAATCTGGTGAAGGAGTATGCGTCGCAGCGTCTGGGCGGAACGGGCGCCGCTGTCCGCGCGCTCGACGGAGTCAGTGTTGAGATTCAGGCGGGTGCGCGGATTGGAATTGTTGGCGCATCGGGTTCGGGAAAATCGACGCTGGCGTTGTGCCTTGCGCGCGTGGAAAGGCCGGATTCCGGCGCGATTCGATTTCTGAATCGTGATTTGACGCAGGTTGATGAAAGCGAGTTGCGGGAAATCCGGCCACAGATACAGCTCGTGTTTCAAGACTCGGCGAGCGCTTTCAATCCGAAATTTACAACCGGAGAAGTCCTCGAAGAGCCGTGGATACTTCAACGAAAATGGAACGCCGCAGAGAGACGCGAACGGGGCGCGGAGCTGCTGGCGCGGGTTGGTTTGCCGGGGAATATTTTTGACCGAAGGGCCTCGGATTTGAGCGGCGGGCAGCGGCAGCGATTGGCAATTGCGCGTGCATTGGCGCTTCGACCGAAAGTGTTGATTTTGGATGAAGCGCTTTCCGCGCTGGATTATTCAGTGCAAGCGCAGATTGCGAACTTGCTGCTCGACTTGAGCGAGAAAACGGCGGACACGGCGGAACGGCCGGCAATTGTTCTGATTTCTCACGACCTGACGATGGCGGCGCGGATTTCCGATGAAATTGTTGTGATGCAAAGCGGCCGCATCGTTGAGAGGGGACCGACGGAGAAAATTGTCCGGGAACCAGTGCATGCGACGACGCGAGAGTTGCTCGCTTGCTCG
>WNFM01024371.1_pt1 | contig 18321 bp, 18 predicted proteins | sample 5400271 | NCBI WGS metagenome assembly WNFM01 (sample SAMN13153352, study PRJNA577476) | soil metagenome | isolation source: 60 cm saprolite on Douglas fir-dominated hillslope | place: USA:California | collected 2013-09-17 | reverse complement strand
ATTCTGCGCGAAAGCTGGCGGGGTACATGGACGGTTTCGCGACTTACCAGGGATTGATGGTCGTCGTGATAGCCTGCCCGTATGCGTTGGACATCCGAAGAAATTCTCGCAATCCTCGACCAGTGTGCTGCGGCCTTCACGTTTCCCACGTTGGACAATGGCTACGTATACCTCGCAGCTTCGCGCCTTTCTCTTCATCGCACGGAAACGGATTGGGGAATGGTAATAGAGGTGTTCGGCTACTCGCCTCGCGCCGGTTTGCCTGACACGCACATCCACACTTTCGCGAGCACTCTCTATAACCGCGATTCGCCAGAACAGTACAAAAGCCGCTCAGCTTACGAGAACTACCTAGCGAATCACCCTCACAATGAATCGCGTTTCGTATTTCCCATAAGCAGCGAGGACTGGAAAGATACAGAGAGCTGTGACTATGTCGCCGAAGGCTCGACCACGGTGCAAGTGCGTGGCCGAGCCCTAAAGTTGCCTCCCTTGGAAGAATATGGCCGCCGCGGCATTGAGCTAGAAACGCCACCCCAAGTACATGTTTTTGAACTCTGCCGCTATTTGGCTGACATCGAACGGGAGAAACTTCTCGCTGATGCTGACGAACGCCGAATTAGTCTCCCACAGGACCTGCGGCAAATCTTGCGGCTGGAAGAATGGCACCATCCAAACCTCGTCGAAGGTGATTTGCCGAGTCAATCGGAAACATTTCAACAGTTGGCGCGGGTCCTCGTTACCGGAGACCTCAGTATTCATAAACCATCGCACTCTGCAAACACACATTGGAAAAACTGGCCTGAGGGAGGCTTACTGTAATCGCCGTGAGTTCGCGACGAAGCGTTTCGGGCAATTGAGTCCGCATTCCCTCGTTAACGCTACCGGAAGTTGAATCGGCCAAAGGACTTTACCGGTAAGGCGAACTTACCAGGCACAACATTTGATGGTGGTAGATTTAGTACGGCGGTGGTTTCCCTCGGAGCTATTCCTCGCGTTTGCTACCGATCCAGTAACGGGGCCCTGGCCCAAGCCTAGCGGCGCGGTCGTCTGGGTTCGCAAGACGACACTGCGCTAACGACAGACACCCGCAGCCGATACATTGAGTGAGCCCGGCACGGAGCCGCTCCAATTCGGCAATACGCTCGTCGATGCGGCGGGTCCAGCTGCCGGAGAGCTTGGCCCAATCGGAGCGTTCCGGCACACGGTTGTTCGGAAGTCTGCCTAACTCGGCGCCGATTTCATCCAGCGACAGCCCCATCTTCTGCGCGAAAACGATGAACGCAATACGGCGAAGCACCGCTCGGGGGTAGCGCCGGTGTCCGGATCCGGCCCTTTCCGACTGGATCAGCCCCCGCTCCTCATAAAACCGCAGTGCGGACGACGCCACGCCGCTGCGGCGCGAGACTTCGGTAATGGTTAACAGTTCGCTCATGCAATTGTCAGAACCCGAAGTCGAAAATCTCTTGACTTCAAGTTAACTTTAACTTGTACCTTGGCGGTATGTCAAACATCAAAAGACTGGAACGGGAGATTGGCATGGCGAACAAACAGGAAGCGTTACACGCAATCAGTAAGAAAAGACCACTGCGAGGGCTCAGGGTAGTCATTACGGGTGGGACTTCCGGGTTGGGTCTGGCTCTGGTTCGCGAGTTGCTCGATCAGGGTGCGAAGGTCGCTTTCGTCGCACGCAGGAGAGAGGGCGTCGCGCAAGTGCTGCGAGAACATCCGGGGGTACACGGCATCGTGGGCGATGTCTCGAAGAAAGAGGATATTTATCCGATCGCGATCCAGGCGCTCGGCGAACTGGACGGCGTGGACGTGCTCGTCAACAATGCCTCGTCCCTTGGTCCGGTTCCGCTGGCGCCGCTGGCAGATACGGAGTGCGAGGACTTCGAACTCGCGCTCGCGACGAACGTTGTCGGTCCGTTTCGTCTTACCAAAGCGTTGCTGGGATCTTTGGCGGCGTCGGCGCGGGAGGGGCGAAGACCATTGATCCTAAACATCTCGAGCGACGCGGCAATCAATCCCTACCCAAACTGGGGCGCTTACGGCGCCAGCAAGGCTGCGCTCCATCACCTCAGCCGGATTTGGGATGAGGAACTTGCGCCGGAGGGCGTTCGTGTGATTTCTGTCGATCCCGGTGACATGGATACCGCCTTGCACGCTCTCGCCGTGCCCGACGCGGATACTTCGGTTTTGAAACGTCCTGAAGCTGCCGCACGAGAACTCGTCGGCATGATCGCAGATGTCACGTCCGGGCCAGCGACGTCAATCGAATCCATGCAGGAGGTGAAGTTGTGATCGCAGCCAGCGTTCCCATGCAGCGTCCGCGCGATGCGAAGCTTCTTGTCGTCGATTCCGGTGGGCACTTCACTCACCGCTCGCGGGCGCAGTTTCCCGAGCTTTTGCACGAGAGAGATGTCGTGATCGCTAACGACGCGGCGACCATGCCGGCAAGCTTGTTCGGGGTCCATCATCCAACGGGCCGTCGCATTGAGGTGCGACTCGCCGGCCGAAGCTCGCTCTGTCCCGAATGTGTGCGATATTTCTCCGCTGTCGTGTTCGGCGATGGCGACTACCGCACACCCACAGAACATCGGCCGAGCCCGCCGGAACTGCATGCGGGCGACCGGTTGGAACTCGGGCCGCTGCGCGGAACGGTCCTTCGGTCATTGAGGCACCCGCGTTTAATCGCGCTGCGTTTCGAGGGTTCAGTCGCGGAAATTTGGGAAGGACTCGCGCGTCACGGCCGGCCGATCCAGTACGCGCACGTTCCCGCGCCGCTCGCGATCTGGGACACCTGGACGCGAATCGCCGGTCCGCCGGTCGCATTGGAACCGCCGTCTGCTGGCTTCATCCTTGATTGGGCCGGCGTCGAATCTCTCAAAGAACGCGCAGTCCGATTTGCAACGATCACCCACGCTGCGGGGATCTCGTCCACTGGGGAGGCAGAACTCGACGCGCTGCTGCCGTTTGACGAGCCGAATCGCATCCCGGAATCCACAGCGAGGCTGATCAACAGCTGTCGAACGCTCGGTGGACGCGTCATTGCTATCGGCACGACTGTGGTCCGGGCCCTGGAGCATTCGGCTCGTCTGGACGGTTTGGTGTACTCGGGCGAGGGACTCGCGAACCAGAGAATCGGTCCTCATACCAGACTTCGTGTCGTCGACGCGATTGTCTCTGGCGCGCATGAGCGCGGTACCAGTCACTACGAACTACTACGAGCTTTTGTGGACGACGAAGCGCTCCGTCGCATGGACGAGGAGTTGGATAAACACAAGTACCGCGCGCATGAATTCGGCGATTCCGTGTTTCTCGAAAAGATGAGGCTCGTCGCAATGGAATAGCCGGTCGCCGAATCGCAACGTGAATATTGATGCCGCACGACGCCTGGGTTGGACAGCCATCCATGCCGCCGATGGATGGCTGGCGCGGTTTAAGAGAACATATTTCGTTGACGGAGCAGTCAAACACTGCGTAGGTCCTTCCATGAGAAGGCCGGTTGAGGTCAAGCTGCAAGCTACCCCGCCGGTTTCTTGACCATGCACGCACCGGTCTAATACACTAGATAATTCGCAAGCAGCCGCTGAAGCGGCTAGTAGAGTGTGGCCGCGAAGCGGGTGAAAGAAGCTGCCCCGCGACCGCGTATAAGTATTGTGTGTACCAGTAACAAAGGGGGATTGTTTTGCCAAAGCGCACATATCAACCGCGCAAGAGACGCCGCGCCAAAACGCACGGGTTTCGCGCGCGCATGAAGTCGGTAGGCGGCCGGAAAGTTCTTGCGGCACGCCGCAAGAAGGGACGCCATCGCCTCACGCCCGAGTAAAACGGGGCAGGAGTATCCGCGCGCAGCACGTCTGGTGCGCAAGGCGGATTTCGACGCTGTTTACCGCAACGGGAAGCGCCGCTCGAGTTCCCACTTCACCGTGTTCCTGAAAGCGAACGACCTGCCGGAGAGCCGCTTTGGCTTCAGCATCAAGCGAGCGCTAGGTGGAGCGGTGGTGCGCAACCGCATCCGGCGGCGGGTTCGGGAAGCGATCCGGCTGCATCGCGAGGAGATATCCGCAGGATGGGATTTCGTCATACACCCGAAAGCGAACGTGGAGAAGGCGGCGTTTGCTGCGCTGGAGAACGACCTAGTGCGAATGCTGAAGGTGTGAACGTGGAATCGCCGCGAAACATCGTAACCAAAGGCGGGGGCGCGCGAATCGCGCTGTTTGCGTTGCGCTGTTACCAAGCGTATTTGTCAGTGCTGTTTGCGGGAACTTGCCGGTTCGAACCGACCTGCTCGCAATATGCGTATCAGGCGATTGAACGATTCGGCGTGCTGCGCGGAGTTTGGCTGGGCAGCAAGCGGCTGGCGCGCTGCCATCCTTTGTCCCGCAAGTTCGGGTACGACCCGGTTCCCGATGAGTTCAGCGAGACGTTTTCAGAAGACCCGAAACAGCAAATGAAATTAAATCACGCAGCGGCGAATCAGGCGGGTGAACGCTCTGCCGTGCTGAAGGACGGGATACGTTTGTGAGCGAGCCGCAAAAAGATAAGGGCCTGCGCCCGGAACTTCGCATTTTGGTTGCTTCGCTGTTGTCAATGATCGTGATTGTGGCGTGGGCGAAATTCTTCGCACCTAAAACTCCCCCTGCAACGCAACAACCCAACAAGCCCGCGGCGAGCTCCCCCGCAGTTCCTGGACAGTCTTCGGCCACGGCAGGCGGAAACAGTGCGCCGGCAGCGCCGAGCATCGCACCGGCGGTTACCGCGCCAGTGGCGGTGAAGAGCGATTCACAGGAACACACGATCGTTGTCGAAAACGGACTGTATCGTGTCGAATTTTCCAATCGCGGCGGCGTGGTGAAGAGCTGGCTACTAAAAAAATATAAAGATGATGCCAAGCCGCAGCGCGTGCTGGACTTGGTGCACCAGGATGCTTCGCAGGAATTGAGCGCCTGGCCATTGAGCGTGGCGCTGAGCGATCCGAATCTCGATCAGGCCGCGAACACTGGTTTGTATCAAGCGACCGCGAAAAGCGAGCCGGCGCCCGCAACGTTGAACGCTCCCGCGGAACTCGATTTCACCTGGAGCGATGGGCACCTGGAAGTCACCAAGCACTTCAAGTTTGACGACAGCTACGTGGTGCAAACGCAGGTCAGCGCGAAGCTCGACGGCAAGCCGATCACCGCGGGGCTATCGTGGCTGGGTGGATTTGGCGACACCACGGTACAAAATCCGATTCCGGTCGAGACCGTCAGCGCTTTTTATACGGAAGGTGGCAAGCTGAACGGCTTCGTTCACAAGAAGCTCGACGACAACGGCAAGTGGGGGCCGACGCTGTGGCAGGGCGGCAAAGATTGGGCGGGGATTGAAGACCGCTATTTCACCGCGGTATTTCTGGCTCCGATCGGAGCGCCTCCGGGAACGATTGAGACGCGCTACTGGAAAACCTGGCACACCATCAAGACCGCCAACAGTGATGGCAAACAGGAAGACAAACCCGAACCCGTGCCGCAAGTCGCTGCCGTCACATCCGCGCTACCGACGAACCTGCGGCTATTTGTCGGGCCAAAAGATTACGACGATTTGAAGAAGATGAATCCGCCGCTGCAGTCGCTGGTGAATTTCGGCTGGATGGAAATCGTTGCCGATCCACTGTTTCATGCTCTGAAGTGGCTGCACAACTACATTCCGAATTGGGGCTGGGCGATCGTGGTTTTGACGCTGATCGCCAACATGCTGCTCTTTCCCCTGCGCATATCGAGCTACAAAACGACGATGAAGATGCAGCGCGTGGCGCCAGAAATCAAGGCGATCCAGGAAAAATACAAGAAGTACAAGATGAATGACCCGCGCAAAGCGGAAGGAAATCAGGAAGTGATGGCGGTTTACCAGCGCGAAGGGATCAACCCGATGGGCGGGTGCTTCCAAATGCTGGTGCAGATGCCGATCTGGTTTGGGTTGAACCGCGCGCTCAGCTCGGCGATTGAGATGCGGCACGCGCCGTGGTTTGGTTGGATTACGGATCTCTCCGCGCGCGACCCATATTACATTTTGCCGGTGATTATGGCCGGTTCGATGTATCTGGTTTCGAAGATGACGCCGATGACCACCACGGACCCGCAGCAACAGATGATGATGAAATTCATGCCGCTGACGTTCGCGGGCATGTTCGTGGTCTTTCCGATTTCGAGCGGCCTGGCAGTTTATATTTTGACAAGCAGCGTGGTGGGCATCGGCCAGCAGTGGTACTTGAATCGCACTCATCCGGTCACCGCGCCGGTCAAAGCCAAGGGCGGCAAGAAATCCTGAGGCGCTTTCACCAACATGTCGTAGGATATTGGGACGCATCGCGTCCCCGATGACCCTGAACCTATTTGAAAATGGCCAGTTAAATCGCACGGCTGCTGCCGCCGCACTGCAACAATTCCTGCAGGAAATCGTTCGCACCGCCAAACTCGATCTGAAAATCAGCGTGAGCGCTCTTGCGGCAGGAGCCCCGGCCGATGCCGGCGGTGCCGAGGTATTCGCGGACTTAGCCGGCCGCGATCGTGAGCTGCTCCTGGAGCGCGGAGCCGAACTGCTGCATGCCATCGAGCACCTGGCGTTGCGCGCGTTGCGGCTTGAACCTCCCTGGCAAGACAAACTTTTGTTGGATAGCGGCGGCTACCGCGCGCTGCGTATTGAAGAATTGAAAATGACCGCGCGAGTTGCTGCGGAAAGCGTGCAGAGTTCCCGGCAACCGTTCAAATTGAATCCCATGTCGCCGCGCGAGCGTCGAATCGTGCATTTAGCTTTGCAGGAATTTCCGGGAGTGCGGACGGAAAGTATTGGAACGGGCGAGCAGCGGCAAGTGGTAATTCATCCCGCGGATCTTAAATCGCCGCACTGAATTTCCGAGCGTTATTTCGAATTATCTACGTTCCCAACCCTGCGAGATCACTTCGCCTGCGGCGTCGAAACGCACGCGATAGGTAAAGGAAGCAGGCCGGTCAGCGCGGATCTGCGGAAAGCGTAAATCCAGAATCTCCACGACGGACGCGGTTCCTTCCTTGTGAAATCTTGTTACCGGAAAACGATCGAAGGCCAGAACCTTCTGCACTTCGGGGAGTTGCCAGGTCTGCTGAATAAGCGGATTTGTGGCAGCGTCCGGAAAATATTTGTAGCTGAAACCGGCTTGCGACGCGGCGGCGGAAGCGTTATCGTCCGGGATTCCTGAAGGCTGGCTTAAATCCATTCGCAGTTCGTAAACACCGCGCGGCGTAAGTATCAAGCCGTCCCAATTCCAAAGCGATGGCGGCAAGGGCAGCGCGCCGATGGATTGCACTTGAGCCCCTTGAAATTCGGAAAACTTCTTCACTCGTTCGAATGCCTGGTGATGCGCAAATATCGCGAGCGCGATATAGACGCATGCGCCGGCAAAGCCTGCCTGGTTCCACGTCGCAACCCGGAGTTTCGAACCCCATCCGCGAAACGCCGGCAGCAGGAAAAGCGTTGAAAAGACGACGATTGCAATCCAAATAGCCAGAGTCGAAATCGGCGCGCCGACAATTCGTCCAATCGCAGCGATGCCAAAGGTCACGGGAATGAAAAGCAGCCACATCATGACCGCGCGGCGTGACGCGCGTATTGGATAGCGATGAACCCATGCCAGCAACTGTGGAATGAGCAGAATTCCGGTGAACGTAAAGTCCACGATGAAGATCAGATCCCACGCAGGCCGCGACCACTTCAGCGGCGACCAGATCATGGTGCCGAAAGTGGTGACCAGATCGAGCAGGATGTGGCTGAGAATTCCGATAGCATAAATCCCAGCGAGCGCGGCAACGGATGGAGCGTCCCACTTGAATTTGCGAGCCAGCCAGTAGGTGATGGCCGCAAGAAGCAGTGAAAAAATCGGAAGCATGAGTAACGAATGCGTGATGCTGCGATGCCAGGTGATCATCAGCAGCTCGTTGTGCGAAATCATGTCGCGAAAGACGTCGCTGTCCGGAAAAATCGCGCCGAGCATCAATGCCCAGGTGATGATGCGCGCACGGCTCATCGGCTTGGGCGGAAGCATATTGTCGCCGGAACAGAATGCTTTGCCGATTAGTGCGCCTGCAATGCCGTGGGTGATGGTGTCCATATTTAATTAGATTTGGCCTTGGTAGTTAGGAGACTTTTCCCCTTCGCCAGTGGGCTTACTTAACATAAATCAACGGGGATTTCTTTTGCTGCACAACTCCGACGCGGTTGGCGCTGACGCCATTTCGTTTGAGCGCGGCGATCGCATCGGATGCGGCTTCCGCAGAAATGGAAATGAGCAGGCCGCCGGCTGTTTGCGGATCGAAAAGCAGGTCGCGGAATTCTTGCGGCACGCTCGACGAAAAATCGGCGCAATCGCCAATGAAATCGCGGTTGTTGTTCAACCCGCCGGGGAGGTGACCATCTCTCGCTGCTTCGACCGCACCGGTCAAATAGGCAAAAGCGCGATGATCGATTTCGAATGAAGTGGGCTGAACTCCCTTTTCTGGATTTCCCGAGGCCATTTCTCGCGCATGGCCGAGTAGGCCAAATCCGGTCACATCCGTTACCGCATGAATGGCATTTCCCCAGTGAGGATTTGCTTCGATTTCGTGAAGTGCTTCGGCCGCAGCACGATTGAGCGTGGTCATCGAGAGAATCGCCGCCGCGACCGATTCCGCGCTGGCTTTTTCTTTCTTGATCGCAGTCGAAATTACGCCGGTGCCGAGCGCCTTGGTGAATAAAAGCGCGTCACCGGTGCGCGCGCCGACATTCTTCCAAACTTGCTCCGGGTGGATCAGGCCGGTGACCGAATATCCGAATAGAACATCTTCGTTGCGAATCGAATGGCCGCCAATCACGGCGCATTTCGCTTCGATCATTTTTGCCAGGCCGCCCTGCAAAATCTGCGCCAGGATTTCCGGGTCGCCTTTTTCCGGAAAGCCGACAACCGATAGCGCGGAAATCGGACGGCCGCCCATCGCATAAATATCGCTGAGCGAATTGGTGGCGGCGATTTCGCCGAAGGTGCGCGGGTCATCGACAATGGGCGTAAAAAAATCAACGGTTTGCACCAGCGCCGAATTTTCATCGAGCAGATACACCCCGGCGTCGTCGCTGGTTTCGAATCCAACCAACACGTTTGGATCAGTTTGCCGCGGCAGTTGCCGCAAAACAGAGTCCAGCGTCCCGGGACTCAGCTTGGCCGCTCAACCAGCGGCTTTGGCCATCGACGTCAATTTGACGCGATCGGTCATGGAGCCTCCTGTGTAGCCTGCTTGAGCATTATAGAGAGGATGCACGGAGTTTGCGCGGAGCGCGCGCGGTCGGATGGTGCCGGCGTTAGGTCCGGCAGGTTGCGCTTTGTTTCTCTGCCGTGCTTACATCTGTGCATGCCCTGGGACTTCTGGTTAATCTTTTTGATTTTGGGCGTCGTTCTGCCGTGGCGCGGCCGTCATCGCATGAAGTATTTCATGGCGCTGCCTGAAGCCAGTGGCCGCGAGCGAATTAAGCTTTACCTTTCGACCATCTTATTTCAATGGTTACTGGCTGCAATTGTGTGCTGGCGTGCTGTTGCTCGCGGATTGACGATTCAGGAACTTGGAATAACAGCAGGCAGAACGCCAGGAGTCTTCGTCGTCGCCTTTGTGGGCGCGGTGCTGATCGCCGCGGCGCACTGGATGAACATGCGGCGCATGGGTCGCTCGAAGCATCCCGCAGCCACGTTGCTTCGTGCCATGGGCGCACGGCTGTTTCCACGCACGTCGACGGAATTGGTCTTCTACGTGTTGCTGGCGCTGACGGCGGGCTGCTGCGAGGAATTTCTGTTCCGGGGCTTCGTGATTGCGGCCCTCTTTCATTTGAGTTTATCGAAGTGGATTGTGATTCCGCTGTCCGCGGCCATGTTTGGAGCCGCGCACCTTTATCAGGGCAAGGGTGGCAGTGTGGGAACAGCCCTCCTCGGAATTCTTTTCGGCGCGGTCAGAATCGCGTACCATAGTTTGTTTCCGGTGGTGCTCTGGCACGCCGTACTGGACATCGTCGCGGGAATTGCCGGCGCAAAATATCTTGTTGGACCAGAATCAGCCGTGGAGGCTGTAAATCAAATTCAATGAACATTTACTATTATGGCAACTAATGGTCCTCCACCGATTTCAGCGGGCGCCATTCAACGCGCGGCAGGCGAATTTCAGCTCACGTTAAATGGACAGCAAGTCCAGCAAATTCAACAGTATACGAAGATTCTGTTGGCCTGGAATGAGAAGGTAAATCTGACCGCAATTCGCGACCCGTTAGAAATACTTTATCGTCACTTCTGTGAGTCCATGTTTGGCGCATCCCTACTGCCTGTGGCAGACTGTCGGCTGGCCGACGTTGGCACGGGAGGGGGCTTTCCAGGGCTTCCGCTGAAGATTTTGCGCCCGGATCTTGATGTTTATCTGGTCGAATCGAACATAAAGAAGGCCACTTTTCTTGCGGAAGTCGTTCGTGAGCTTGGACTTACGGGCGCCAGGGTGCTCATTAGCCGGTATGAGGAGCTGGGTGAAGAGATTGCGCCGCTCGACGTTGTCTGCTCTCGAGCCCTGGGTGATTTCGCCAGATTCCTCGGTTGGGCCGCTTCTCACGTCCACGCGAAGCAGGCCATGCTTTGGCTCGGTGGCCGTGATCTCGATGAAGTTCGAGCTGTTCCGGGTTGGACCTGGTCCGAACCGAAGCCGGTTCCAAAGTCCCTACAGAGATACTTGGTTCTCGGCACTCGGGCAGAGTGATTGTGTTTTCTTTCTTCGATCGATAAACACCCAGAATCTCGGAGCGCCTGCTGGCATCGAGCTGGCAATTCCGCTCCTGAAATCACGTTCTTGAGCGCTCAAATTGACGGCGCTTCGCTTGGTTGTCAGAGCTCGACGCGCGGCAATACCCCGTTGGTTCAAGCCCAGGAGATTTTGCTAAGTCTCGACATGTTTTCGATCGGGAAACGAGCAAAACCGTGGTGTGGAAATTGGTAGAAAGCCATTGATAATAATGGCGGTTAGATGTCGGTGGGCCGACGCTACGGATACCGCCGAACTTAGAAACCATCCGGCGATAAGCTTTAGCGTTGATGCCAGATACCACTTGAATCAATCGTCCGGAGCGTTTCACGTGGAACGAATTGATTGAGGGCGCAAGGAGATCTTCCTGGCTTCCTGTTTCACGTGGAACAATGGATCGCGCAGCCCGGCGTGCCGTGGTGTTCCACGTGGAACCAATCGAAGCTCGATGGCAACCGAGAAACATGACACTGAAAATGTTCCATGTGGAACAACCGCGACGAGGGTGCAACAGAGCTATTCCACAGGTTCTCATTTGTTCCACGTGAAACAGCTTGCACACTCCTTTGTACTTTGCTAAATTTTCGCCACGTAGCCGAGTTTGGGGGCGTTTTGGCAAGAATCATTGCGGTGGCAAATCAGAAAGGTGGGGTCGGAAAGACCACTACCGCTGTAAACCTCGCTGCCTGCCTTGCCACCGCTGACCAACCAACGCTTCTCGTCGACTGCGATTCGCAGGCCAACGCCACCGCAGCGATCGGCTTTCCTAAAGATCCCTCGCGCAGAACTCTTTATCACGCACTGATCCTAGGCGAGCCTTCCGAGAGAATCATTCAAAAATCGCAGGTGGACCATCTGGATGTCGTCCCCGCCGACAAAAATCTAGCCGGAGCGGCAGTTGAGCTGGTTGCTTCGGAAAATCGCGAATATCGGCTGCAAGCCTTCCTGAAGCCACTCCTGCCACAATATCGCTTTGTGATTCTGGATTGCCCGCCAGCGCTCGATCTTCTAACCCTCAACGGACTGGTTGCGGCGAATTCTGTCCTGGTTCCAATCCAGTGTGAGTACTTGGCGCTGGAAGGCGTTTCCGAGCTCCTTGACACCCTCATGCGGATTCGGCGAACTCTCAGTCCCAGCCTGGAAATCGAAGGCATTCTGCTGACAATGTACGATGAGCGGACGACATTGTCGCGCCAGGTGGCGACCGATCTGCGCAGCTTTTTTGGAGCGCAGGTTTTCCAGAGTGTCATCCCCCGCAATGTGCGTCTTGCGGAAGCGCCAAGCTTTGGTAAACCTATTATTTTCTATGATATACACAGCAAAGGGGCCGAGGGCTACACGCAGCTCGCCCAGGAGGTAATTGCCAATGCCGAGAAACGCCTTGGGACGGGGGCTCGGAGCGCTCATTCGGGAGCCTGAGCCTTCAGTGCCTTCGGTAGAAAGTCCGCAACCATCGGCCGTAGCCACAACTGGCGGCGCTGCAGCGGCGCCTGCGCGCGAACCAGCCCGCCACGGCCCGCAGGAGCTCGACATCGACTTAGTCGAGCCCAGCCCGTACCAGCCGCGCACACGTTTCAAAGAAGAAGCTCTCGACGAGCTTGCGCGTTCGATCCAAGCCAGCGGCATTATTCAGCCCATCGTGGTTCGATCGATCGGAAATCGTTTTCAACTAATCGCTGGGGAACGCCGGTGGCGCGCGGCCCAGCGAGCAGGTTTGCGAACAGTCTCTGCCATCGTTCGGCAGGTTTCCGACGAGCTCGCGCTGGAAATGACGCTGGTGGAAAATATCCAGCGCGAAGATCTGAATGCGATTGAGGCAGCTCGAGCGTTCGAGCGCCTGATGGACGAGTTTCAATTAACACAAGAATCGGTCGCCGAACGCACCGGCAAAGATCGCGCAACGGTAGCCAACGCGATTCGCCTGCTGAAGCTTGAGCCGACGATCCAGGACTGGATCGAAGAAGGGAAGCTCACCGCCGGGCATGGCCGCGCGCTGTTGGCAGTGCTCGATCCGCAACTTCGCATGCGTTACGCACAGCGTGCTTCACGCGGCGGCTTGACGGTTCGTCAGATTGAGCGCTTGGCTTCGCGCCACGCACGTGGGCGCAAAGAGAAAGCTGAGATTCAGGTTGATCCAAACATCCGCGAAGCTCTCGACGAATTGCAGCGTCACCTGGGCACTAAAATACTTCTGCGGCAACGTACGAAATTGCGCCCAGGCCAACTGGTCCTGGAATATTACGAGGACGCGCAGCTGATGGGACTCTACGATCGCTTGATGAAGTAGATCTGAACCGGCATGTCCGCACACTGCCCATTGGTTCAGTGGGTGCATTCGACAACTCCATACACGAGTTGCGTTGACTTGCGCCTGCATCCAGCTAAAGTGAAAGTGTCGAAAGATTCGACACGAATTTCTTTGGGGCGTGGACAAATTTATGGCGTGGAAATGGCCAGGCGGTTCAACGAACGGCAGCGGCGAAGAATGGACAGGTTTCATCGATCAAGGCGTGACCATGGAAGGCACGCTGCAGCTCACCGGAACGTTCCGCATTGACGGCAACGTGAAGGGCAACATCATCTCTGAGCAAACTTTGATTCTCGGCGAGAACGCGAAAGTGGAAGGCCAGATCGAAGGCAATCGCGTGGTGATTGCCGGCCGCTATGACGGCGTAATTTTCGCCAAAGGCCGCGTCGAGATTCAGGCCAAGGGCGTGGTGACCGGTGAAGTTCACTCGCCGTGTCTGGTCATTGATCCCGGCGGCATTTTCGATGGGCGCTGCCACATGTTGGCGTCTTCCGATACCGCAACAAGCGCGAGCGTCACAATTCCGATTCGCGCGCTGAGCCAAGCCTAAACTACGTAGTTCAACTTCAACCGTTCGCAATCTCTTGCCGCTCAAGCAGGGCCGCGTGCGCAGCGTTTTGCGCTGCCTGGCATTGACAGCTGCGCCCGCCGCGACTATCGTCGAAGCTGCGATTTTCTCCGAGGGGCGCGAGACGAATCCGTGAGAGTCCTGGTCATCGGCGGTGGCGGGCGAGAGCACGCACTGGTGTGGAAGCTCAAGGAAAGTCCGCGAGTCGAGAAGATCTGGTGCGCTCCAGGAAATGGCGGCATCGCTGACGATGCGATCTGCCTCCCGGTGGAAGCAGGCGACGTCGATGGCCTGGTTGCCATTGCTGAAAAACTGCGCCCTGACCTGACCGTCATCGGACCCGAGTTGCCGCTGGTCAACGGTCTAAGCGACGCACTGCGCGCCCGCAATCTTGCGGTGGTCGGCCCGTCGCAAATCGCCGCGCAACTCGAAGGTAGCAAAATATTTGCCAAGCAATTTCTACAACGCCATGCGATTCCTACCGCGGAAATGTACGGCGAGTTCGCCGCGCCAGACGAAGCCTATGCTGCGCTCTCGGATCGCAAGTATCCCATCGTGGTGAAGGCCGACGGCCTATGCGCCGGCAAAGGTGTTCTACTGGCACAGTCGGCCAGTGAAGCCAAGGATTTCGTCACCCGCGCGATGCTCATTCAAGAGTTCGGCGCCGGCGGCAAGCGGGTGATGTTTGAAGAGATGCTGGAGGGCGACGAGCTTTCGTTCATCATCGTGACTGATGGCGACAAGCACGCAATACTTGCGCCAACTCGCGATCACAAACGGGTTTTTGACGGCAATCGCGGGCCAAATACCGGCGGCATGGGTGCGTATTCGACCGATGATCTGATGCCACCCGAGTTGCAGAAATTGATCGAGAGAACCATCGTAGAACCCACCCTGCGCGGGTTGACCGACGATGGCATTCGTTATCAGGGATTTCTCTACATCGGCCTGATGCTCACGAAGGAAGGGCCGAAAGTACTTGAGTTCAACGTTCGGTTAGGCGATCCGGAGACGCAGGCAATTTTGGCGCGCGCGGACTTCGACATCGCTGAAGCCATGGCCAATCTGGCAACGAGGCGGTTCGATCCACAAGAATGGAAATGGAAGCCGGGTGCAAGCGCGTGTATTGTCATCGCGTCGGTCGGGTATCCCGGGCACTTTGAGACCAAACGGATCATCCACGGACTAACCGGTATTAACAACAACACCGGTGTGAAGGTTCTGCACGCGGCGACACGTCGCCAGGGCGATGTCCTGGTAACCAGCGGCGGTCGGGTGCTGGGCGTTACGTCCTACGGCCCAAATCTCGAATCCGCTCTTGCCAATGCCTACGCCGCAACTTCGAAAATTCGCTTCGAAGGAATGCACTACCGCACCGATATCGCGCTAGGAGCCGGCAAGGCGAAGTCTGCTGGAGACTGAACCGATGGCAAAGGCCACTCACCTTTTCCGAGCGAACAAACGGCGCTTGCCGATGGTCGAAATTGAACAGACCGAGGCCATCACCGCGTTCGGCTTCGCGGGATGCGTTCACGGCAAGAAGAACGGTAATCGCCAAGTCCTGCTGGTCGATCAAGAAACTCTGGAAGCGATGGGCTTGCAACCGGGCGTCATCCGCGAAAACATCACCACGCAAGGACTAAATGTAAACGGGCTGGTGATCGGCGAGCAATTGCGAATTGGCGAAGTGCTGTTGCAAGTAAGCGCCGTGTGCTCTCCCTGCGATCAGCTCGAACTGGTGCGTCCCGGCTTGCGGCGTGAAATGTATGGCAGAAGGGGAATGCTCTGCCGGGTGGTCGAGGGCGGCGCAATTCGCTCCGGCGATTCCGTAGTGCGAGTCGTGGCGGCAGCTACCGGCTAGTTCGCGAACCTTGCAATTTCAAATTTTATTGAGGCGGTTCGACTCTGCGGCGAAGTGTCGGTGCTTCAGCAGGACGGTTCTTGTCATCTTTGGCGCGTTCAATCGGTTCGTCTGGAGGCACAATCCAGTCGAATCCATGCTGTTCCTCAATCCTGCCCATCACAAACTTTTTGCCGGGAAACAACAGCGGCACGGCAGCTCGCAGTAAACCCGTTGCGTCTTGTGGGGCCGCTTTTTGTGCTTGTCCTTTGCTAATCAGCTCCAATACCTTCAAGAACTTCGGATCCGAACGAGCCGCTTTTTCGAACGTTGGCTCATTGCCTTCGATTAACTGCTGAACGGTTGGGCCTTGGCATTCCCCGGGGTAACACGTTTCGACAATCTTGCGCGGCGCATGTTTCTCTGGCGGATAGATTTGCGTGAAACGCGGGCGCAGCACGCGTGTCTGCCAATAGTCTCCTCGCGTCGCCACCATCGTTTGCGTCATGCGAAATTCCATAATCCAAACCTCGGGCCCGTAATCCGCCGGCCCAAAGCCGATGACTACCATTTCAAAAAGCGGCTGGTCAGGGGGAAAATCCAGTTTGTGATGCAGCCGCGCCGCCAGCGGCGTGAGTTTTTCCAGATATGCCACGCCCATGGTCTCCAGGTCTGGCTCTGCTTCGCCGTTATAGGTGCCCTGGTAGCGTGGGTCGGGTGTGCCGATTCGAGCTTGTCCTTTATCCAACCGAATCGGATTGGGGTCCGCAGGCATGCGCCATTCCGACGAGCCGAGCAGCACACCTACATGCCGGCCATCCAACGTCACCACTCGTGGCGGAACCGATCCTGTCTCAATCGGCTCATCAATCGCAATGAACGTGACATTTTCTGAAGTGGCATGGACGATGACCCGGCCGCCAGAAAGCGTTGCGACAATCTCGTCGTCCTGATCCTGTGCCATCGCAGGCGCCGCGCACGCAATAGTCAAAAATATTGCGATACACGCACCGAGTCGCGCTGGCCAGAGGCCAACGCTCAGAAGCCGCCATTGACTCGATTCGCGCATCTTTTCCAGTTTACTCCTGCCTGTGCGCCTCGGTACCAGAATCGCAGCAGTACCTCAGAAACCGGCAAAAAATGCCATCGGAGGTTTCGCGCTGCAGCGGCTTCCGGTAAAATAGAAGCTGGAATCCAACAACGAAAGTGGCGATTTATGGCTCTCAAAAAGACGAAAAGCATTACTCACGGCGGCAAACGGGTAAGCGAAATTCTGCAAGCACACCAGCTCTTCTTTTCCGGCAAAGACGGCGGCGTGCGCGCTGACTTGAGCGGCGCCAACCTTAGCGGCGCTGATTTGGGCGGCGTGAATCTAAACGGTGCTGTTTTGCAGAACGCCAATCTCGAGGGCGCCGACTTGCGCAAAGCTCGTTTGGCGAGTGCCGACCTCACCGGCGCAAATTTGCGCAAAGCCGATCTGCGCAACACCGACATGACCGAGGCGATCCTCCCCGGCGCGAATCTGGAAGAGGCGCAGGCCAGTGGTGTGGAATTTTTCCGCTGCGATCTCTCCAATACAAATTTCCGGCGAGCGCTGCTGCGCAATGCAAATTTCCGGCTCGCCAACGTGAACGGAGCGAAATTCTCCGGCGCGGATATGGGCGTCGCCATCCTGCGCGAAACGGATCTCACTGGCGCGGATCTTTCCGGCGTGGACCTTTCGACAACCTTGCTGCCGCGCAACTACGCACCCGCAAAGGCGGAGAGCAAGTCCGCTTAAGTCACACTCATTTTCAGCAAGTGGCGATCGGCGAAAACGCGTGGTAGCCTCTCGCTTAGCCCCATGCGGAGTTTCGTGGCGACACCCAGCGCACAACTCGACCGCCCTGCCACGCGTGAACGCGTGCTGGACGTGCTGCGCTCATTGTTGGCTGAACTCGGCAGCGAAGGCGCTCTACCAATGCTCAGGCCGTCCTCACGATTGGACAGTGAACTGGGGTTGGGCAGTCTGGAGCGCGTGGAATTGCTCGCGCGTCTGGAAGCGGAGTTCGGCGTTCGTTTGCCAGACCGGGTCGCCGCAGAAGTAAATACGCCGGAAGAATTGACTGCAGCGGTACTCGCGGCGCCGGGAGCCGACTCTACGGTTGAAGACGCTCGGTCGGCCGTGCGCGATTCGGTGGCCGTTCAGCTGTTGCGCCGCTGCGCCACTGACGAAGGCGCATTTGCAGCACAAACTCTGATCGATGTTCTGCGCTACCGAGCACAGCACGACCCCGAACGCGCCCATCTGCACATCACCGAAGAGTCGGAATCCGGCGACAAAACTTTTACCCTGACTTTTGCGGAACTCTACGCCGCAGCGCAGAGTTGCGCGGCCGAGCTGGCGCGCCGTGGCGTCGCCCCCGGCGGGCGGGTTTCGCTGATGTTGCCGACTTCCCGTGCGTTTTTTGTATCGTACGCGGGTATTTTGCTGGCCGGTGCGGTCCCGGTGCCAATCTATCCGCCGTTTCGCGCCGATCGCATCGAAGAATACGCCGAGCGCCAGTCCGCCATCCTGAACAACGCAGGCGTCTACATGCTGCTGACGTTTCGCCGCGCAGAAGCGGTGGCGAAATTGTTAAAGCCGCGCGTCCGGTCACTCGAAAACGTCTGCGACGCGGAAAAGCTGCTGGTCGCGGCAGACAATGCTCCGCCGCCCGCGCCCGGCGCTCTGCCGGCGCATCTTTCCGGAAGCCGTGTGCGCAAAGGCAGCGATCTCGCTCTCCTGCAATACACCTCAGGCTCGACGGGC
>WNFM01022233.1_pt1 | contig 18328 bp, 23 predicted proteins | sample 5400271 | NCBI WGS metagenome assembly WNFM01 (sample SAMN13153352, study PRJNA577476) | soil metagenome | isolation source: 60 cm saprolite on Douglas fir-dominated hillslope | place: USA:California | collected 2013-09-17 | reverse complement strand
GGGCAGCGATGAACGCTATTGTCTATCTGCTGCGAACCGGCTGCCCCTGGCGCTACCTGCCGCGTGACGGCTTTCCGCCGCGCTCGACGGTCTACAACATCTTCCGCAAGTTCCAGCGCGATGGTGCGTGGGAGGCAATCTGGGCGCAACTTCACATGGCGCTGCGCGAGCATCTTGGCCGCGAGGGCAGCCCCAGCGCAGCGGTGCTCGACAGCCAATCGGTGAAGTCCGCGGAAAAGGGGGCGGTAAAGACGCCGCAGTGGGTTACGACGCTGCCAAGAAGGTGAAAGGCCGCAAGATCCATGCACTCGTCGACACAGAAGGTCTGCCGGTGCGCGTCATCGTCCACTCCGCCACGACCCAGGACCGCGACGGGGCCGCGCTCGTCCTCGACAAGATACGCCGCCGCTTTTCCTGGCTCGAACTGATCTGGGCCGACAGCGCCTACAACGCCGCGCAGGTCGACGCCGCCGTTGCCAAGCTGCCCAACCAGCACCTCGAGATCGTCAAGCGCAGCGACGACATGAAGGGCTTCGTCGTCCTGCCTCGCCGATGGGTGGTCGAGCGGACCTTCTCGTGGTTCGGACGCAACCGCCGCCTCGCCAAAGACTTCGAGAACCTCGCCGAGACGCTCACCGCCTTCGCCGCCGCGATCAACGGTTCGAGTCGCGCCCACTCTGCGTCCGTCAGATCTCTCGGGAATCGATCACCCTCCCGGCGATACGTTCTTCGATGTTCGTCGGTCCACATCCCTCATCACCCCGCCGCCTCCAATCGGCACGATGAATCATCGTTTCGGCTACAATGCAACGATCTTTTGGGTCAGGCTCTTAGCCGATCTAAATCGAGGGAACGGTGACTTGCGGCGGTCTAGTTAGGGATGTCGCTTACAGCGTGGCCAGCTATGGCGAGACAAGAATCTTCGAGGGATCTTCCTTGGCGCCGCTCGAACCGCTGATGCGCCTCGTCGTCAGTCGCTCGCTGGTCCCTGAAGAGCTCAGCGGCCAATGCGCATAGGGCAGGAGTGCGCCCTTGAAATCGCGGCCCTGACGACCTCACTCTGACGCCAATTCGCGCCACCGTGAAGGCGCCGGAACTGGCATCACGAAGCCGGAGCCAGTCCAAAACCTCAAGGCACTCGCAGCGCCGTCTTTCGGGGCGTTGGTGGCGTTGAGCTTCCCGTCGCGCGAGATGTGGAAGCCAATCACCTGACGTGGCGCGCGACTGGCGTTCTACATTCCAGATCGCGCATATGCAAAGGGAGGTAACAATGGCAGAAGCGAAACAACAAAATGTTTCCATGGAGCCTTCGCATCGGTTCAACCTCTTGGAGGTGAACTGGGAGGACGTTAACGAGCCCGGCGCTTATGTAGAAAAAGGCACGGGGGATCTCTTTCGGATCCCCAAGGAGGCGCTCGTGGCCGGCGGCTCGCCAATCGTCATGAAGGAGAGCAGTGGGTCTTCACGCCTGCTCCAAATCAGCCGGGATCCGTTTGTGACCACGCTGGAGGCGCGGCGTCGTTGTGCCCAGCATAACGTCGCCCCGAATTTCTAAGATCGAGCTTGTGAGATGATGCGGGCTCGGCCGCGATGTGGTCGCGGCCGAGCCCTTTGCGCAGTCGAGAGCGAGCGAGTCACTGCCCCGGGGAGTTCCCGGGGTGCGAACCAAGCGACGGGCCTATCCGGAAGGGGGCCTATCCGGAATAGCGGCACCGCAGCCAAGCGCGGCATCGCGGAAGGCCGATTGCCAGTTCCGGGTGGCGATGAGCTGGGCGCAATTCAGGAATTGGGCGCCATGGAGGAACGCGCCGGCAAGATTGGCGCCGTCGAGCACCGCTTTGAAGAAGTTCGCCCCCTCCATCCGAGCACCCGACAGATTCGTATCGCAGCACTTCGCGCCCCGCAAATCGGCGCCGCGAAGGTCGGCCCGAGAAAGATCGAATCCACTCAGATCGAGGCCGCGCAGTGCGGCCGACGACAAGTCCGGCGCCTCGTCGTGCTCTCCCCGCCACGCATTCCATGCCGCGGCGCCGCGTCCGAGCATGGCGATATGCTCATCCTTGGTCATCATCCTTATCCCCTATCAAACCTTCGGGCAGGATCGTTCCACTATCGCAATGCGCCAGATCGAGCTGGGCCTGCGTCAGACCTTCGGTGCCGAACAGATTAGCGCCGGAGAGGTCCGCGCCATCGAGTCTTGCCAAGCGCAAATACGCGCCGCGCAAATCGGCGCCGCGCAGCGAGGCGCCGACCAGGAACGCGCCGCCGAGCCGCGCCTCGCGGAGGTCCACCCCGTCGAGCCGCGCATCGCGAAAGCCGGCCCCGCGCAGGTTCGCCGCGCGCAGCTCGGCCCGCGTGAGCACGGCATCGTCGAGAAGTGCGCCGCTCATGTCCGCCGCATGCAGGCAGGCGCCGCGGAGCATCGCCTTGGCCATCAGGGCGAACTCCATATCCGCCCGTACGAGACGGGCGTTCTCGAGACTCGCCGAAACGAGGTTTGCCCCGCTCAACCGCGCCGCCGAGAGATCCGCGCCGTCGAGGCGCGCCTCGATGAGAACCGCGCCGATGAGATTCGCTCGCTGTAGATGGGCCCGCGTGAAATCGGCTCCCCTGAGGAGGGCATGATCCATCTTGGCCCGCCGCAGATTGAGCGCCGAGAAATCCATCCCGGACAGGTCGGCGGATGCGAAATCCGCGCGGCGGCCCTGGCGCCGCTCCGTTTCGACGTAGAGACGATGCGCCGCCAGGATCCGCCCGATCTCGTCAGGCGACAGGACGCGATGGGGTGCCCGTGGCGAAAAGTCGAACTTTCCGGCGAAGGGCGATCGCGGCCTCTCCGATTCCGCCATGCAGCGATCTTACGCCTAAGCGCGGAGCACGACACGCGCAAGCTGCCGGAGGTCCCTTTTCGTCATCCCGCCATCTGCTCGTCGCGGATTGCGGGAAACGCAATTGGCGTCAGACACCGATAGCGCGCTCCCACGTAGTGGGCGAGTGACCAGGCGGCCGCGCTGGATTTCTTGAACTCGGACCCATCTCCTATCGTTCGAGGCGACACCAACTTTGCTCGCTCTACTTAGCGCAACCAGACCCTTGCCCTTGCGCTTCCTGCGGGTTGACGTGGCAGGAATTATCGACCGGCCCGATAGCGAGACCGGCACCACCGGTGCAGGCTGCCATCGTCAGGGGTATGGCGACGGCAAGAACGAAAGACCCCAGCCGTACCAGTCTCGACCGCTTCGTATTCTTGATCTCGGATGCGGTCCCAGCGTGCGCCGGGGAAAATTTCATGGCTGGCGCGACTGACATCTTCAATCTCCATGTCTTGGTTGATCATAAAGCGCGCTTGGCTTTATCTGACCCCAGAGATGGTATCGGCCGCGCCATGCCGGAAATCGAATCTCGTCACGGCAATATGCCGGCGACGAATTGAGCCACTCTCCCGCTACAAGCCGAATTGAAACCGCCGCGTGGTCCCATACACGCGCCTACGCCGGCTTGCACATTCGCGCGATGACCCAACTCGCTTCGCTTCCCTTCCCGCTCCCTCTTCCTTTCCCGTTTTAGCCGATCGCCGCGGATATCCGTGCGCGTCGGCCCCGCTTCACCACCATTTACCGAGGTTTACCCAGCTTAATTAACGCTCGGACGCAAAGCGGCATAGCTTTCGGAATAGAAATCCAGCCGATCTAGTCCTCAGGACTAAATTGTGGAGGATGTCATGAAGGACCTGAAAGCCGATTGGCGGAGATGGACTCTGGTCGAAAGATCGGTCGCGGTGCTGACCGTGTTCGGGATGAGTGGCATGGTTCCGACACTGCTATTTCTCGGGACAGGGTAGTTCCGGCAAGTTTCCACCTGCGATCCATCACGACACACCATCCTGGAGGATGCTGTCATGTACGTCGCTATCGGACCGGTTCTGAGGCGTGCCAACGGGTATCGCTTCGATACATGGGCCGCCGGCAAAGGCACGACCCCCGGCTATCCATACCGCCGGATCGAAGACGCATATTATGCGCGGAATGCCGCCATCAATGCGTTTGCGAAGGACTGTGCACTGGCCGCGATCGTCTGCCAAACCCTTGACGAGTTCATCGCGCGATCCACCGGTTACGAGATGCTCGACGATGCTGACCGGGCTTGCGCGGCATAGCCATCGCTCCGCGGATCAGTGCAGCCGTAACGAGAGCTGTCAACGAGTTCGGGCGTCGCGACGTGTCGATGGACGATTGCATCGCCACAGGGCGCCGACACCAACCGAGGATTTGAGAATGCGACGACGAGCTCGTTTCGTTTGCCGCCTCCGGACCGCTCCAGTCCAAGATCGTCAAAGGTAAGTCGGGCCGCCGACCAGTATCAAGGGGCGCAATTGGGGTCAGACTGACCCCAATTACCCGGTGCCGGAAACTCACCGTAGCTTTCCAAAATCTCCTTTGACGAGAGGCCTGATCGCGAGCGTGGTCTGCGCGTTGTCGCTCAATCGATCACCAAGGTCCAATCAACGGTATGGAGGCACGCCATGAAACCTTCGATCTGGACGATCGCCGCCTTGGCTTTCGCGGGCATGAGCTGGTTGGGTCTCAAGACGGCACGGGCGGCCGACGCCCGTACCAGCTACTTCATGGTGGCGAGCAACCCCACCGACGGTCGAGAAGCCGACTTCGTGACCTGGTATTCCGGTCAGCACATCCATGACCTGCTCAACATTCCAGGCGTCAAGGCCGCCCAGTTCTTCAAGCTGTCGAACCCGCAATATCGCGAGGGCCAGAAGCATCCGCTGCAGTATCTCGTGATCTGGGAGGTCGACTCCGATCACTTGGCCGATGTCTTTCTCCGGATTCAAAACGGGTTGGCGACCGGGACGACGGTTCGTTCCGATGCCATGAACGGCCCGACCTCAACCAATGACACGTTTTCGCCGGTGACCAAGCGCCTGACCGCCGAGGACGTCCGCGGCAAGTCCGTGGAGGATGTCTTGAGGATGAGCGCCCTGGGGAACTGACGGAAGGACGTCGGAAGGACGCGCCGAGCTTCGACCCAATTACCCCCTTTTTCATCGCCGCTCTCTTGCGATATCCGGACAGCGCTCCCATAACCGAGTCCGCCGACGCCGCTCTATCTTGGGCAGCGGCGATCGAATTCAGTCGAGGCAACCATGCGCGGTAAACCCTTCGGCCTTCGCGCCGGCCTGATCTTGCTGGCGGTGTCGCTCGCGGCGTCCGGCTGCGCCTCGGGAGCGCGGACCGACGCCATGATTGTCGCCGGCTCGCCCGATACCGTCACCGGCAACGCCTCGCCGCTGCGCAGCGCGATCCGCGTCGACGTCGTGACCGGCGGCGCCGAGACGAACCCGCTGTGGAAATCCAATGTCTCGACCGACAATTTCCGCGCCGCCCTCGGGGAGTCGCTGACGCGAAACGGCATGACGGCATCTGGTCAAGCCCGCTATCTCCTCAACGCCGAGCTCGTCTCGCTCGACCGGCCCTTCGCCGCGTTCGACACGACAGTGACGGCGAAAGTCCGTTACACGATCGTCGCCGCCGGCGTCGCCGCCGGCAGCCAGGCGATCAAGCTCGACGAGACCATCGAGACGCCCTACATGGTCAAGTTCAGCGATACCGTCTATGGCCCCGAGCGGTTCCGCCTCGCCAGTGAAGGCGCGATGCGCGACAACATCGATGCGATCATCAAGCACATGATCGCCGCGGCGCAGCCGGGGGGATCGTTGAGTCTGTGAGCCGCCGGTTTCGCGAACGCTGCCAGCGGCTCGCTCCTTCCGGCAAGCGACCCGCAACATCTGGGCCAACGCTAACATCTGGGCCTGGGCTTCGGCGTGGCGTTGCGGATTGACTGCGCGCCGAACGGCGGGGATACTCGCCGTATGTACACGTCTTGGATGCTTTGCTCGACCAACTTCCACCGCGACGCGGTGGGGGCGAGGAGTCTGCGCATCCGATAGTTACGAACGGCGAACAGATGACCAAGGCCCCCGTCGGCAGCGACTGGGGCCTTTTCATTTTCAGATCCCTTGTCGCTCCCGGCGCCGGCCCGGAGGAGAAGGGAATGAGCAAGGCAAGCGACGAACCGCCGCAACAGGAGGCAGCTTCCGCCGCCTTTGAGCAACGGCTGGAGCGGTATGGAGAGGGCGTGCGGCGGGTCGCGCGCTTTCTCGGCATCCTGCGCGGGAAGCGGAGCGGCCCTCGCGGCAACGGCAGCGAGATTTTGCAGCTCGGCGTCGAGCGCGAGGGTTAGAGTGTTAGCGGCTCACGCCGAAATCCCGATTCGGTCATCCCCGCGACGAGAGAGTGACGTTCGAGCCGCAGGAACGTCTCCTGCGCAATTGGGGTCAGACACCGATAGCGCGCGATCGAGACGCCTCAAAGCGCCAGCGTCAATCTCGGGATCACTCTTCCCGGTAGGGAGCCCGACGGAACGACGCCATCTTCGATCGCGCCCATGCGCAGGTAAAACCCGGCCGCGTCCGGATCGGCGTCGATCCCCAGCGTTGCCGCACCGGCTTCGCGTGCCGTGCGCCGCGCCCAGGCAAAGAGTATCCGACCGGCGCCGCAGCGGAGCCGGGTCGGCTCGACGAACAATTTGTCGAGGTCGGCGACGGCGCCGTTCACCGTGACCTGGACCACGCCGACGAGACATCCATCGATCTCCGCGACCTGGAGGCGAGACGACCGCATGCGTTCCGGCGTGAGCGTGAGCTCGTCACGACAGGCACGCATGAATTCCGTGTCGTAGCCCCACACGGCTTTCGAGCGCAGGCAGAGCTCGGTCAGAAGGGCCGCCTCGTCAGGTCGAGGCGTGCGAAGGGTAAGCATGACGCAGCATAGCCGGATGCCATTGGCGTCGGATAGCGACAGCGCCTGCTCGTGAGAACTCATTCGGTCTTCGAGGAGGAGCGTTTCCCTGTCGGTATGCCATATTGAGCGAGGACCGCTTCAAGATGAGCGACGCTCCGCCTGACCTTTTCGGCATGCTCGTTTGTGATATCGATCCACCGGCCGCGCTCCATCCGGCTGACATTCGTCGTGCCGGCGGCAAACGCCTCCAGTTGCTCCTGCAGCTTCGCCAGCTCTTGCCGATACACATAGAGCTGTCCCGGCGTCGGCATCTCGGATCCCTCGCACAACGCGATCNNTGAGACCGCTGTTCCCTGAGACCGCTGTTCCCTGAGACCGCTGTTCCCTGAGACCGCTGTTCCCGGGGATCATCATGAAATGGGCGGCGCCGGCGATCGTGACGGCAGCAGCGTCGGTCATGCTCTGGGCCAGGCGCTCGTTCGCGCGCTACACCGCTTGCCCTCTATCACGGTGAAGGAACTCCTCGAAAAAACGGGCCGGAGCAGGCTCCGATCGATCGTCGCGGCCACCCACTTCGCCCCTTGCCCTGTCGGAAGGTGCGGCCGGACGGTCGCGGCCGCCTTGCGCGAGGATGAACGGGATGTCGACCCGGCACAAACCAAGATCGGCCAGCGTGCGCTCGTCGACGGCATAGAGCGCGGCGGCGGCGCGCTCGCGGCGGCGCCAGGCGGCGAAGCGGCCGATCAGCGAGCGCGCAGGCGCCGGGATTGCGGCCGCCAGACACCGCCCCGCACACCGCCCCACGCGAATCAGCGCGGCGCCGAGCGCCACGGCGCGCGCCGTCCGGGCACGAAGCAACAGCGCGCGAAACTCCGCCTCGGCCGGCGGCTTCTCGGGCGTCGCACCGGAGGGTTCGGCATCGTTCACGGCGGTCTCTCCGTCAAGGATGGCGGCCTGCCGGCGGCGACGTTTCGACATCCGGCCGAGCGACGAGCTTGCGGCCGGGCAGCGGCAGGAGCATGGCGACTTGCTCGCGGTAGCGCCGGTACTGGTCGCCGAAGAGACCGATGAGATCGCGCTCCTCGAGCTGGATGGCGATCAGAACGTAGCCGGTGGTCGCCAGGGCAAACAGCAAATGGCCGGCGGTCATCGACGGGGCGGCCCAGAAGGCGAGGAGAAAGCTCAGATAGATCGGGTGTCGCACGCGCCGATAGAAAAGCGGGGTATGGAATTGCGGCGCCGGCAGCGCCCGGCCGAGCAGGCGGGCGAAGACCTGCTTGAGCCCGAAAAGCTCGAAATGGCTGATCAGGAAGGTGCTGACCAGCAGCATGAGCCAGGCGAACCAGAAGATCGCGTTGATCGCCACCACGGCGAGCGGGGCCTGCACCGTCCAGATCGGCTCGAGGATCGGCCGCCACTGCCAGTAGAGGATCAGCAGGACGAGGCTGGCGAAGAGCACATAGGTGCTGCGCTCGACGGCAGGCGGCACGAAGCGCGTCCACCAGCGTTTGAAGCCCTGCCGCGCCATGACGCTGTGCTGCACGGCGAACAGCCCGAGCAGCAGCGTGTCGACGATCAGGCTCTCGACGAGCGGTCCCGCCGCCCCCGAATCGATCGACTTCGGAACCGCGAGATTGCCGACGAAACCGATAGCGTAGAGGAAAGAGACGAGAAAGAGCGCGTAGGCGCCGATGCCGTATAAGACCGCAACAAGACCTGCCATTGCCTGCTCCTCAGGATTTCGCGGTGGTCGGGTCGATGACGCCGCGCACCTCGGTGATTTTGCTCGCCGGAAAGCCGCTCAACCTCGCGTGCTCGCGGACCGAATCCTCGCCGTCGGCGAGGTAGATGCAGAAGGTCTTGTCGGCCGCGACGAAGGACTGCAGCCACTGCACTTTCGGGGAAAGCTTGGCTAGCGCGGCGTTGGAGGTCGCGGCGGCGTCCTTGAGCTGCTCGCGATCGAGGCCGCCGACGCCCGGGATGTCACGTTCGATCACATAGCGTTTCATGGCTCTTGCTCCCGTATTGGCGTTGATGCCGGCGTTGATGCCGGGGGGAGACTAGGCCGGGCCCGGCGCGATGCTTATCCAGTTCACGACACCGTTATCCGAGGAGTGACACATTTCACAGGCGCCGGCGCTCGGGGTCGCTATGGTCGGCGCCGTCCTGCCATGCTTGACCGATTCGCCATAGACTCGATCCCATCGGTGCTGCCGCGCGGCGTGCGGCGCGCCCTCGAGGCGATGCGCGCCAATCTGGAGCGCGACTGGAGCGTGGCGGATCTCGCTGCCATCGCTTACGTGTCGAGCCGGACGCTGCAGCGGCAGTTTCAGATCTTTCTCGGCAAGGCGCCGGGCGCCGCGCTGCGGGACCTCCGCTTCGAGCACGCGCGCCGCGAGCTGCTCCAGGGCCTGCCCGCCGCGAAAGTGACTGACATCGCGCTGCGCTGCGGCTTCCCCCATGGCGGGCGGTTTTCCATCGAGTACCGTCGCCGCTACGGCGAGACACCGTCGCAGACCCTGAAGCGGCAGGCTGTCTTTGACAGCGCGCTCGCGTCGATGCCGGCAGCCATCCTGCCGAGTCGCGATCGGCCGACCGTCGCCCTGGTGCCGATCGAGGCAAGCGCGGAGAATAACGAGATCGCGCGCAGCGTCGCCGACGAGCTGACGATCGCGCTGATTCGGGCCGGGGTCTCGGTGGCAAGCCAGCCGAGAGCGGCGCGCTATCATCTGGCCGGTGCGATACGAGGATCAGGCGGGCAAACGCGCCTGACCTTTCGCCTGATCGACGCCGAAACCAGCCGTCATCTCTGGGCGCACAGCTCCGATGGCGCTCACGGGGACGATTTTGCTCTCGAGGAGCATCTTGCCACGCGAATTGCCGCTTCCCTTCAGCCATGCCTGCGCCTTGCCGAGATCGAGCGCGCCTGGCGCAAGCCGGATGTCGAGCTGAGCCCGCACGATCTGACCCTGCGGGCCATGCCCTACGTTCTCTCGCTCGATGCGGAGGGCAATGCGCGCGCGCTCGAGCTGCTGAACCGCGCGACCGATCGCGACCCCGACAATGCACTGGCGACCGCGCTCGCCGCCTGGGCGCATGTGCAGCGCGTCGTCTATCATTTCACCGCGACGCCGCTCGAGGAGCGCGCGCGAAGCGCCGATCTCGCGCGGCGGGCACTCGCCCTCGCCGGCGACGCGACCGTGCTTGCCGTCCTCGGCAACGCCCTCACTTTGCTTCACGACCTCGATGGGGCGGAGGCGGTCATCGGCAAGGCGCTCGCGGTCGATGGCGGCTCGGCCTGGGCGTGGAGCCGCAGCGGCTGGATCGACGTCTACAAGGGAGACGCCGAAGCGGCGATCGAGCGCTTCAAGATCGCGCTCGACCTCGCGCCGCAGGACGCCCTCGCCTTCAACAGCCTGGTCGGGATCGGCTGCGCGCATTTCAATTCCGGCCGCTATCTCGACGCCGCCCGTTGGCACGAGCGCGCGCTCATCGAGCATCCGTCGGCGGTCTGGGTCCATCGCATCCTATGTCCCGCCTACGTGCTCGGCGGTGCCGCGCCCGAGGCCCGCCGTAGCCTCGCCGCCTTGCGCGCGCACTATCCCCTTGCCGCCGCTGCCGCAAACCTTCTCCAATCTCGTCTTCGAGACCCTGCACAGCGTCGGACTCCCGCTCTAGGCGTTTGCCGCGAGCGGCACCTCATCGCCGATGCCGGCCGCTAAGGCTATCGTAGGGGCCGGCCTTGTTCCGGCCCACGGGCGAAGACGTGGGCGGGGACAAGCCCCGCCCCTACGCAACACGGGACAAGCTGCCGGAAGCAGGACGTAAAGAGCGGCAGCCTTGCACCGTCAACGTGACAAGGCCCCCTTTTCATCATCCCGCCGTCTGTTCGTCGCGGATCGCCTCCCTCACCTTCAGCGCCATTTCCGGCGGGAGGTGGTGCATGCCATGGGCGGTCTTGGCGTGTTCGGCGGCTTTCTTCATCACCTCGCCTTCGGTCGCGCCGCTCGCGACGAAGTCGCACCCCTTCATCAGGTCGCCGCAGTGTAGGGCCTTCATGGTGACCTCCTTGGGTCCGTCAAGTCGACTTGCCGAACGTCCTCCGGTGGCCATGACGTGCAATGTGGGTTGGTCGCGATGGGAACTCAACGGGCCTGCAGGCCCGGCGCGGATCGAGGCGCGCGATTTCCGCCCGCGAGGCCGTCTCGACGGAAACCATCGCGACCCGCTGACCGTGTCCGAGAAGCGCCAGATCAAGGTCCTTGCCGGGGCCATATCTGGCGCGCCACAGTCGGAGCGATCGCCATGCCAGTCCCTTCCCTTCGCACAAATCGTCTCCCGCCGGCGCGTCGACGCGCGAAGCGGCGGCCGTCGTGAGCGATAGCTCGGCAGTGTCCGCTCCGCGGATATTCTATGGCTGGTTCGTGGTCGCTTCCGCCTTCGTCGTTACCTTCGTGGGCTTCGGCAGCGCCTATACGTTCAGCGCCTTCGTCGGGTCGCTAGAGACGGATTTCGCGGCCTCGCGCGGCTCGGTCTCGCTCGTCTTCTCGCCCGCCGGCTTCCTCTATTTCGGCATCGGGATGGTCAGCGGCCCGCCCGCCGACCGCTTCGGCTCCCGCCGTCTCGCATTCATCGGCATGATCCTGACCGGGCTCGGCCTCGCCATCGCCAGCACGGCGCACAGCCTGGCGGAAGTCTATGCCGCCTACGGGCTGGGCGTCGGGCTCGGCGTCGGCTGCTCCTATGTCCCGGTCGTCGGCGCGGTGCAGCGATGGTTCGTCCGCCGCCGCGGCTTCGCCTCGGGCCTGGCGGTCAGCGGGATCGGCGTCGGCACGCTCGTCATGCCGCCCCTCGCCGCTGTCCTCATCGACGCGCTGGGGTGGCGCAACGCCTATCTCGTCCTCGGCGCGCTGGCCGCGCTCTTGGGGGCGGGGACGGCGCTGATGATCGAGAACGATCCCCGCGATCGCGGGCTCGGCCCCGACGGCGACGCCGTGCAACCCAGCGCCCGATCCGTGCAGGCGGCAGGCGCCGCGGTGGGCGAGGCGATCGGATCGCGGCGCTTCATCGGTCTCTACGCCGCCTGCCTCAGCTGCTCGTTCGGCCTCTTCGTCCCCTTCGTTCACCTCGTCCCCTATGCGCGCGATCACGGTGTTCCGCCGGCCGCCGCCGTCCTGCTGCTCGGGGTGATCGGGGTCGGCAGCACGGCCGGACGTTTCGTTCTCGGCGGCCTCGCCGACCGGATGGGACGCCGGCTCGCCTTGCTGGCGACGTTTCTCGGCATGGCGCTCGCCTTGCTCGTCTGGGCGCTCTCGACGACGCTGTGGCCGCTCGCCGCCTTCGCCTTCGCCTATGGCGTGTTCTATGGTGGCTTCGTCGCGCTGCTGCCTTCTCTCGTCATGGATTATTTCGGCGGGCGCAATGTCAGCGGCATCATCGGCATTCTCTATACCAGCGTCGCGTTCGGCACGCTGATCGGCCCGAGCGCCGCCGGCTTCGCCTTCGACATCAGCCACAGCTACACGCTGCCGATCCTCGCCGGCGCCGGCGCCAACCTCGTCGCCGCCGCCATCATGGCGGCGACATCGCGGGCGGGAGCGGGTTCGCGGCAAAGGGTGCTATGATGCGGCGACGAGCGCATCGCGCGGGGAGGAGCCGTCATCCATGCTGCACAAGGCGGCGAGCTACGAGGCGCTGATCGCCGGCTTCCGCTGGCTTGTGCCGGAGCTCTACAATATCGGCGTCGATGTCTGCGACCGGCACGCGACGGGCGAGAATCGCCTGGCGCTGATCTTCCAGGACGAGGCCGGCGCGGTGCGGCGCTTCAGCTTCGACGACATCAAGGTGCAGTCGAACCGCTTCGCCAACGTGCTGACGGCGCACGGGCTCGCGCGCGGCGACCGGCTCGGCATCCTCCTGCCGCAGGCGCCGGAGACGGCGATCGCCCATGTCGCCGCCTATAAAGCAGGGCTGATCGCGGTGCCGCTTTTCACCCTCTTCGGCGAGGACGCGCTCGAATATCGGCTGGAGAATAGCGGCACCGCGGCACTCGTCACCGACCGCGCCGGTTATGCCAAGATCGCCGCTTTGCGCGACCGCCTGCCGGGCTTGCGGCATGTCTACACGATCGAGGATGCCGAAAGCGGGACGCATGATTTCGCCGCGTTGCTCGCGCGTGCGTCCGATGCCTTCGTGCCGGTGGCGACGCGGGCCGACGATCCCGCCCTCATCATCTATACGTCGGGGACGACCGGCAATCCCAAGGGCGCCCTCCACGCCCATCGCGTCCTCCTCGGCCATCTCCCCGGCGTCGAGCTGCCGCACGAGTTCTTTCCGCAGGCGGGCGACCTCTTCTGGACGCCGGCCGATTGGGCGTGGATCGGCGGGCTGATGGATGTGCTGCTGCCGGCCTGGCATCACGGCGTGCCGGTGCTCGCCCATCGCGCGCGTAAATTCGATCCCGACGCGGCGTTCGCCCTGATGGCGGCGCATGGCGTGCGCAACGTCTTCCTGCCGCCGACCGCCTTGAAGCTGATGCGCCAGGCCGATAGCGGCAAATCGCGTAGCGCCAGCCTGCGCACCGTGGCGAGCGGCGGCGAGACGCTCGGCGGCGAGCTGCTCGATTGGGGCCGCGCGACGTTCGGCCTGACGATCAACGAGTTCTACGGCCAGACCGAATGCAATTTGCTGGTCGGCAATGCCGCCGGGCTCTTCCCGGTGCGGGCGGGCTCGATGGGGCGGGCGATCCCCGGCCACGACATCCGCATCGTCGATGCCGAGGGCCGGATCGTGCAGCACGGCGAGAGCGGGCTCGTCGGCGTGCGCCGCCCCGACCCGGTGATGTTCCTCGAATACTGGCGCAACGAAGCGGCGACGCGCGAGAAATTCGCCGGCGAGTTCCTAATCACCGGCGATCTCGCGCGCCAGGACGAGGACGGCTATTTCTGGTTCGTCGGGCGCTCAGACGACCTCATCACCTCGGCGGGCTATCGCATCGGCCCGGCCGAGATCGAGGATTGCCTGATGAAGCATCAAGCCGTCGCCCTCGCCGCGGTGGTCGGCGTGCCGGATCCGGTGCGCACCGAGCTGGTGAAGGCCTTCCTCGTGCTCAAGCCCGGCCATGCGGCGTCGCCCGCCCTGGCAAGCGAGATCCAGGATTTCGTCAAGATCAGGCTCGCCGCGCATGAATACCCCCGCCTCGTCGAGTTCGTCGAGGCGCTGCCGATGACGACGACCGGCAAGATCATCCGCCGCGCCTTGCGCGAGCGCCCGGCTTGATGCGAGGGTGAAAGCCCTCTCCCCCCGGGAGAGGGTTGGGTGAGGGTATGCGCCGCGCGTAATTTGTCGACGGCGAGACTGCGTCGAGACGCCCTCACCCTGACCCTCTCCCGAGGGGAGAGGGAATTGCGCCGGCTGCGGCGATGGGTGATAGGCTGAGGGCGAAGCGGGAGAGCTGAATGGCCAAGACCGTCGATTATTTCTTCACCCCCGTCTCGCCCTGGACCTATCTCGGCAGCGCACGGCTCGACGCCATGATGCGCGAGCGCGGCGCCGTGCTGCGCTACAAGCCGTGCGATTACGGCAAGATCTTCCCGGTCTCCGGCGGGCTGCCGGTCGGCCAGCGGCCGCAGCAGCGCCAGGCCTATCGGCTGGTCGAGCTCGCGCGCTGGCGCGATCATCTCGGCATTCCGCTCAACATCCATCCCAAGCACTTCCCGGTGCCGAGCGATTTCGCCGCCCGCGCCATCGTCGCCGCGAAGCAGAGCGGCGGCGATCCCGGCGTTCTCGCCAACGCGCTGCTGCGCGCCGTATGGGCCGAGGAGCGCGACGTCTCCGACCGCGCGACGGTGGCGGCGATCTGCGGCGAATGCGGCCTCGACGGCACGGCGCTGACGGCGGCCGCCGACGGCGAGGCGGCGCGCACCGAGTTCGATACCAACACGGCGGAGGCGATCGAGCGCCAGGTCTTCGGGGCGCCGACCTATATCTATCGCGACCAGCTCTATTGGGGACAGGACCGGCTCGACTTCCTCGCACGCGCCCTCGCCGCGGGTTAAGAGCCCACGGACAGCGTCATTGCGGGTGCGTATGGATCGCTGCGCTCGCAATGACGACGGAAGGGAAAGAGGAGGCGTCTTTGCGAGGAGCGCAGCGACGAAGCAATCCAGACGGCGGCGGCGCTCAGAGCGGGATGCCGACGCGGACGTTGCGCATGCCGTGCTCGCTGGCCGAGCCGCGCATGCTGGTCCCTTCGCAGCCGGCGAGCAGCAGGACGAGCGCCAGGGTGCAGAGCAGATATCGCATGGCGCGAGCATAGCACATCGCGCCAAACGCTTGCAGCTTACGGCAAGCGGATCAGAACTTGATGCCGAGCCGGGCGCCGGCATTGGTGATGCCGGCATTGTGGCTGCCGAGATTGGCGTTCGAGATGTGATCGACCATGGCCGAGATGCTGTAGACCGGGGTGATCTGATAGCCGAGCTCGACGCTTTCGCGGAACAGCACGGGCGAGCCGAGCTTCTTGCGGTTGGGCGGCGCACTGTCCTCGTAGCCGTCATGCACGGCGCCGCCCAGGCTGCCATAGATGGTCAGCGCGTCGGTCGTACCGACGATGCTCTTGAAGATCGGCAGACCCCAGGTGAGACCGAAATAGGCCGCATCGGTGTTGCCCTGGGTGTTGACCCAGCCGCCGATATGCGGCCGCGGCGCGCCGATGATGTCGAGGAAACTGGGCGAGACGAACAGGATCTCGCCGTTGATGTCGGCGCCGTTCTCGAGATGACGCCCGCCCAAGGTGATGTCGTGCGCCATCACGCCGGCCTTGAACTCGTCGATGATACGGTCCTGCGCCGCCGCCTGCCCCAGCCCGGCCAGCGACACAGATTGCCTGTTCGCTCTGCAATTTACACTAGAAGAGCGGCCGTGCGGAAGTCGAAATGTGCGCCGAATCAGCCGGTTGAATAGGAAGATCCGGGCCGGGTCGGTCGGCCCTGCCGCGCCCCCGCCGGGCGCCGCGCCGGGCGGAATTGACTTCCCCCGACACGCCATGGGAGCTTGCCCGGATCGTCGGCGGTAAGCCGGCCAGTTCCGGTGAGACCGGGTTCAGGGAGGACGGCTCAGCCTTGTGATGACCGGCATAACCGAACGCGATCGACCGCTCTACGACCGCCCGCTCTACGACAGGGCCGCTCTCGCCCGGCTGATCGACCCCCGGGCGGTGGCGATCATCGGCGTCTCGGTCAATGCCGGCGGCTTCGGCTCGCGTACCCTCGCCAATCTCGCCGGCTTCGCCGGTCGCGTCTACGCGATCAACCCGAAATACCAGGCGCTGCACGGCGTCAGATGCTACGCCGATCTCGCCGCCCTGCCGGAGGTGCCGGACTGCGTCGTCGTCGCGCTGCCGCGCGAGGGCGTCGAGGCGGCGGTCGAGGACTGCGCCGCGCGCGGCGTCGGCGGGGTCGTCATCTATGCCTCGGGCTATGCCGAGACCGGCCTCGCCGAGCGCATGGCGCAGCAGGAGCGTCTCGCCACCATCGCCGCGGCCTCGCGCGGCATGCGCATCGTCGGACCGAACTGCTTCGGCATCGCCAACAACCTGACGCGCGCCAGCGCCCTCTTCATCCCGCGCCATGACCAGCTGCCGCATCATATCGGGCCGGTCGGCATCGTCTCGCAGTCGGGCGCCCTCGGCTATACCATGGTGCAGGCGAGCGAGCGCGGCGTCGGCTACAGCCACTATCTCGCCGCCGGCAATTCCTGCGACGTCGATGTCTGCGACTTCGCCTCCTACCTCGTCGAGGCGCCGGAATGCCGCGCCATCGCCCTCTGCTTCGAGGGGGTCAAATCCGGCGAGAGGCTGCTCGCGCTGGGCGAAAAGGCCGCGGCGGCGGACAAGCCGATCATCGTCTACAAGGTGGCGAACGGCGCGGCGAGCGCCGCGGCGGCGATGTCGCATACCGGCACGCTGGCCGGCTCCGACGCCGCCTATCGCGCCGCCTTCGAGCGCGGCCGCTTCATCGTCGTCGACGACCTCGAGGCGGTCTTCGAGACGGCACAGTTCTTCGCCAAGGCGGGGCGGCCCAAGGCGGCGGGCATCGCCGTGATGGCGACGTCGGGCGGCGCCGCCGTGATCACCGCCGACATGGCCGAGAGCTTCGGCGTCGCGATGCCGCAGCCCGGCGCCGCGGCCCATCGCGTCCTCACCGCCGCGATCCCCGAATACGGCTCGGCGCGCAACCCCTGCGACGTCACCGCCCAGGTCATCAACGACCAGGAATCGCTGATCGCCTGCTGCACGGCGCTGCTCGAGGATCCCGCCTATGGCGGACTCGTCCTGCCGCAGGTGATGGCGCTGCCAGGGCAGACCCCCGCCCGCGTGCCGCTGATGAGCGAGCTGTCGCGGCGCACCGACAAGCCGATCTGCATCCTCTGGCAGACCGAGTGGCTGGAGGGGCCGGGGGCCGCGCTCTACGAGAGCGATCCGCGCGTCGCGCTCTTCCGCTCGGCGCGACGCTGCTTCGCCACCCTGGCCGCCTGGCAGCGTCATGACGAGCTGCGCAGGAGCGCGCCGGAAACGGCGACGCGGGCGAGTCCGCCGGGCGCCGCGGCGACCGCCGTCGCGTCCCTCGCCGCCGCCGGAAAGCTTCTGACCGAGCGCGAGGCGAAAGCGGTGCTCGCGAGCTACGGCGTGAAGGTGACCGGCGAGCGTCTGGCGCAGAGCGTCGAGGCGGCAAAGGAAGCGGCGGCGGCGCTCGGCTATCCGGTGGCGCTCAAGGTCGAGTCGCCGGACATCGCGCACAAGACCGAGGCGGGCGTCATCCGCCTCGACCTGCGCGACGCGGCGGCGCTCCGCCGCGCCTATGACGAGATCAGCGAAGCCGCCGCGCTTGTGACGCCGCGCCCGCGCATCAACGGCGTGCTGATCCAGCCGATGGCGCCCAAGGGCGTCGAGCTCGTCATCGGCGCGCGCATCGACCCGCAATTCGGCCCCCTTATCCTCGTCGGCTCGGGCGGCGTGCTGGTCGAGCTCTTGCGCGACAGCGTCGTCGCCCTCGCGCCGGTCGGACGGGAAACCGCCATGGCGATGCTGCGCCGCCTCAAGGGCGCCCGGCTGCTCACCGGCTTCCGCGGCAGCGCGCCGGTCGATCTCGCGCCGATCGCCGATGCGATATGCCGCGTCTCCGAGCTGATTGCCGACCACCGCGAGGCGATTGCCGAGATCGACGTCAATCCGCTGATCTGCGGCGCCGCTGGACCCATCGCCGTCGATGCGCTGATCGTGCGCAAATAAGGCGGGACGTTCTCCTCGCCGGCTTCGCCGCCGAAGCACTTCGCCGACGCGGCATATGATGACTCGCTCGAAGCCGGCGTCGCGCCGCGATATTTCGCGGCGCCGGCGGAACAAACCGTGTTGCCGACGGTTAATCCCTTACCGAAACCGAGTAGCGCCTTGCGACATCCGCTTCTCGCGGGAGTGCCCCCTCGCAGGCCCCAGACGCGATGCGCGATGCCCG
>WNFM01071584.1_pt1 | contig 18329 bp, 16 predicted proteins | sample 5400271 | NCBI WGS metagenome assembly WNFM01 (sample SAMN13153352, study PRJNA577476) | soil metagenome | isolation source: 60 cm saprolite on Douglas fir-dominated hillslope | place: USA:California | collected 2013-09-17 | reverse complement strand
CGATATGGCGAGTCTATTTCTCGGGGTTCTTTTCCGTCGGCGTGATTCGTGCCGCCTCTTTGCTGCACGCCTTTTTCGCTTTCGCCCTGATCTGCGCCATCATCGTTCACATTTATGCCGGCATCTGGGTCAAAGGATCGATTCGCGCCATGACGCGCGGTGGGGTTACGGCCGGTTGGGCGTGGAAGCACCATCGCGCATGGTTCCGCGAGGTCGGCAAGGGCGTGCATCCCAAATAGCCGCTGCGCAGCCCTGCGCAAGGGTTGCCAAAAGCGCTGGACCTTTGCCGGGGTTGCGGCGAGGATAGTTGAACGTCCCAGGAGCCTGTCTGAGTCTTCTACGTGGCCGCGACCGCGGCAGATTTCCCCTCAGTCGAGGCGGAGCCGACGCGGTTGGGTAATGACCCAATAAGGAGGCGACAACGATGGATGAGGGGAAATCTGCCCGGTCCCGAAGGGTTGGCAGGGAGAGGGAGGGGCGTCTGCGGCGTTGCACGGCTTGCCCGTGGTAACCACCACGGGCGGCGCCGCGCGCCTTGCATCCGCTCCCTCTCCCTGCCAACGCGGCTCACGTAGAAGACTCAGACAGGCTCCCAGGCTGGCCCAATGGCGCAACGAATCCTCCAACCCGGTCAGATCGAAACCCTCGCTCAAGCGTCCATCCCGCGCGTTCGTTTGCCCGATCGCGCGTCCGCATTTGCGCGGCGCGCGGCGCGGTTGCGTAAGCTCGCGGTAGGTTCGGCGCTCGGCGATTATCTGCAATTCCTCGCGGTGCTGGTGGACGTGCAGCATGCCGCGCTCGCGCAGTTCACGGCTCCCATGCCCACGGCAGCGCATGTTGAAAGGTCGGGCGAACACGGCATGCCGCCCATCCATGCCGCGACCTGGCCGCGAGCGCCGCAGTGGCGGGAAACGCTCGAGTTCCTGTGCGCGGCGCTCGCCGCCCAAACGGGCTTCCCCGCAGGCGTCAGCGACAGTATTGCGACGATCCGCCGTGCGACTCCCGCTTGGATCGAGGCTCAGGCGACGGCGATACTAGAGGCGCGCAACGATGCCGTCGACATACCGGTTGCGACGGTCGTCATGGCCGCCCTGCAGGTGCATTGGATTGCACTGACGGCTCACTTCGCCGCCAACCAGGTCAAGGCGCTCGATGTTCCTGGGGTGTGTCCGCTTTGCGGCAGTCTGCCCGTTGCCAGCATGGTATGCGCGCACTCGCCGTATCAGGGTTATCGCTACTTGCATTGCGCCTTGTGCGCCACCGAATGGCACATGGTGCGGGTTCTGTGTTCTCAATGCGGCGCCTCGGGCAAGCATATTGCTTACTACTCTCTCGAGGGCAATGCGTCCGGCAAGAGCTCGAGCGAGGAGGGCGGAGCCGCCGTGCGAGCGGAAACCTGCGAGCAATGCCACGGATATCGCAAGATCCTGTATCAGGAGAAGGACACTGGTGTCGAGCCTGTGGCCGATGACGTGGCCAGCGTTGCCCTCGACTTGCTGCTTGCGGAAGAGGGCTATCATCGCGCCAGCGGCAACCCCCTGCTGTGGCTGCCGAACACGATCTGAATGCCGTGAGCTCCGATCCGATGCCGGCGCGGGCATCGGACATTCCGTCGCTGGATCGGTTGCTGAATGACGCTGTCTTTACCTCATTGTTGACGAAGTACGCTCGGACTCAGGTTACAGGCGCATTGCGCGGTGAACTGGAGCGGCTGCGTGAGCGCGCCGTCAGCGGTGAGCTGACTGTCGATGCGCTGAGTGCGCAAGCGATCGCGGGCAATGTCAACGCCAATCTCGAACGGCGCACGCGCCCGCAACTGCGCCCGGTGTTCAATTTGACCGGCACGGTGCTGCATACCAATCTGGGGCGCGCGTTGCTCGGCGATGCAGCCGTGCAATCGGTGGTGCGCGCACTCACCACTCCGGTCAATCTGGAGTTCGATTTGAATTCGGGCGGCCGCGGCGATCGGGACGATCTAGTGGAACCTTTGCTTTGCGAATTGACCGGCGCCGAAGCGGCTACCGTGGTCAACAACAACGCCGCCGCAGTGCTGCTCGTGCTGAACACGCTGGCAAACCGTCGTGAGGTTCTCGTGTCGCGCGGTGAATTGATTGAAATCGGCGGGGCGTTCCGCATCCCCGATGTGATGCGCAGCGCCGGCTCGAAACTCGTCGAAGTCGGCACCACGAATCGTACGCATGCGTCGGACTATGTGAACGCTATGGCGGCGCACACGGCCTTGTTGATGAAGGTGCACACGAGCAACTACGCCATCAGCGGATTTACCGCCAACGTCGGCGTGGCCGAACTCGCCGCGATTGGGCGCGCACATGGCGTGCCGGTGGGAGTCGATCTCGGCAGCGGCAGCTTGATCGACCTGGGTCTGTGGGGACTGCCGAAGGAACCCACGGTGCGCGAAACGGTGGCAGCCGGCGCCGATCTCGTCGCGTTCAGCGGCGATAAGCTGTTGGGCGGCCCCCAGGCAGGCATCATCGTCGGCCGCAGGAATTTGATCCAACGCCTGAAAAAGAATCCGCTGAAGCGTGCGCTGCTCGTCGGCAAGCTGACGCTCGCCGCGCTCGAGCCTGTGCTGGCTCTGTATCGCGCGCCGGAGCTGCTCGCCGATCGATTGACGACCTTGCGTCTGTTGATGCGCAGCGCGGCTTCGATCGAGACCCAGGCGCAGCGTCTGTTGCCCGTGCTGCAAGCGGCGCTGGGAGAGGCGTATGGCGTAACCGCGGCCGCCATGACGTCCCAGATCGGCAGCGGCGCGCTGCCGGTCGATCGGTTGCCGAGCCATGGGTTTTGCGTGCAAAAGGCCGCGGGCAAACGCGGCAGTCTGACCCGACTCGAGACGCAGCTGCGTGAACTGCCGCGTCCCATCATCGGCCGCCTCGCCGAGAAGGCGCTGTGGCTCGACCTGCGCTGTCTCGAGGCTGCCGACGAGGCGGAGTTCATTGCACAGTGTAATTTCTTCGATCGATGATCATCGGTACCGCCGGACACATCGATCACGGCAAAACGAGCTTGGTGCGTGCGCTGACCGGGGTCGATACCGATCGGCTCAAGGAAGAAAAGGCGCGTGGAATATCGATCGAGTTAGGTTATGCATACACGCCGCTCGCCGACGGCGAGGTGCTTGGATTCGTGGATGTGCCAGGTCACGAGCGCTTGGTGCACACCATGGTGGCCGGTGTGGGCGGAATCGACTACGCGCTGCTGGTAGTCGCGGCCGACGATGGCGTGATGCCGCAGACGCGCGAACACCTCGCGATACTGGAGCTGCTCGGAATCAATCACGGCGCCGTCGCCTTGACGAAGATCGATCGGGTGGATGAGGCACGCATCCGCGCGGTGAAGGCGCAGATCGATGCGCTGGTGGCGCCCACGGCGCTGTCCAAGGCGCCGCTCTTCCCTCTCGTCGCGACCGCGCCCGAGGACTCCGGTGTGGCCGCACTGCGCGCGCACTTGCACGCGACAGCGGCAAACTGGCCCAAGCACCCGGAGGACGGCTTATTTCGTTTGAGCGTAGATCGCGTCTTTACGCTGCCGGGACGCGGGACGGTGGCGACCGGTACTGCGCGCGCAGGCCGGGTGCAGGTCGGAGACACGCTCGCCGTGATGCCGGCCGGCTTCGAGGTGCGGGTGCGTAGCATTCACGCACAGAATCGCGACACCGGCATTGGTCGGGCGGGTCAGCGGTGTGCCTTGAACCTGGTGGGCATTGAAAAGACGGCGTTGGCGCGCGGCGACTGGTTGGCCGATCCACGCGCCCTCGTTCCGAGCACGCGGTTCGACGTGCACCTGCGCAGACTCGCCGATGACAGGATACTGGCGAACCGCGCGCCACTGCACATTCATGTCGGCACTTCGCACCGCGTCGCCCACCTGGTATGCCTCGAAGGCCATCAGCTGAGTGCCGGTGCGAGCACGCGCGTGCAACTGGTGTTCGACGCACCGGTGTGCGCATCGCCCGGCGATGCCTTCATTGCGCGCGATGCGCAGGCACTGCACACCCTCGGCGGTGGTACGGTCATCGATCCTTGCGCGCCGGCGCGGCGGCGCCGCAGTCCCGAGCGCCTGGCTCTTTTGGATTCGATCGAGCGTCTCCTTGCCGGCGAGGGAGTAGAGCCACTGCTCCGCAACGCGCGGCAGGGTATCGAGATGCGCGAGGTGGTCCGCTTATGCGGCCGTGCTCCGCAGCAGATTTCGCTGCCGGCGCAGTCGCGGGTCGTCGAGGCGGCGGGTGAACGTTTTGTCTTTCTCGAGGCGCACTGGTTGGCATTGTGCGATCGCGCCGCGGACGCGCTGCGGACATTCCATGCAGAGCAGCCCGACGAACCGGGAATCGACCGTGGGCGGCTGCGCCGCATGACCTTTCCGACCCTGGCCGACGCGGCCTGGCGCGCCGTGATCGACGACCTCCTGCGGCGACACGCCGTACAGCGCAGCGGACACTGGCTGCATCTGCCGGAACATCGCATCACCTTGGGCGAGCAAGAGCTCGAGCTCGCGCAGAAACTGCGCTCTTCAATCGCCGCCGGCCGCTTCGACCCACCCTGGGTTCGTGATCTCGCCCGCGCCACGGGGGCGCCGGAAGATGAGGTGAGGACGGTGCTGCGCAAGTGCGTGGTGCAAGGCGGCGTCTACCAAATCGTGCACGATCTCTTCTACCACCGCGACTGTGCACGCGAACTGGCCCGGATCTTGAAGGGCCTCGTGGATGAACACGGCGCCGTGGAAGCAGCCGACTTTCGCGATGCCGTCGGGGTCGGACGCAAGCGTGCGATTCAGTTTTTGGAGTTCTTCGTCCGCGTTGGCTATACTCGGCGCACACGCAATGCGCGGGTGCTGCGTGTCGACAGCAGTTGGCACGAGGAGGATTGAGCTTACCGATGCGACAGGCGTCATCGGCGAATTCGGAAGGCATGCGCATCCGGTGGTGCGGCCGGGCTTCAAACCCGGTGGGGGGCGTCAACCGTTTCCCGGTAGGTTCGACTCCTGCTACCTTCCGCCAGGCCGCTGCGTCATGAACTGATGAGCACGGCGCCAGCAACAATGACGAGTCCATCCTCACCTCAGGGACCCGGGCCCCGATTGACGTCGCTCTCGCACGGCGGCGGCTGCGGCTGCAAGATCGCGCCGGGTGTGCTCGCCGAGCTCCTGAAGGGCTCGCTGTCCGGCCGGCGTTATGCCGATCTCATGGTCGGCACCGACACGTCGGACGACGCGGCCGTGTACCGTTTGAACGAGACCCAAGCTGTGGTCGCGACGACGGATTTCTTCATGCCGATCGTCGATGATCCGTTCGATTTCGGCCGCATTGCCGCGACCAACGCGCTGTCGGATATTTATGCGATGGGCGGGCGGCCGTTGTTCGCGCTGGCGATCGTCGGCATGCCGATCAACACGCTATCGCGACAGACGATTCGCGACATCTTGCGCGGAGGCGAGACGGTGTGCGAGCTGGCCGGTATTCCGATTGCCGGCGGCCACAGTATCGATTCGGTCGAGCCGATTTACGGCCTCGCCGTCACGGGCATGGTGGATCCGAAAAAATTGATGCGCAACAGCAGCGCACGCCGCGGCGACATATTGATTCTCGGCAAGCCTCTGGGCGTCGGCATATTCTCCGCGGCGTTGAAGAAAGGCGTTCTGGAAGAGGCCGGCTATCGCGCGTTGATTGACACGACCACGCAGTTGAATGTACCCGGCATGGATCTGTCGAATCTCGCCGGCGTGCATGCCATGACCGACGTCACCGGCTTCGGCTTGCTTGGCCATTTGCTCGAAATGTGCCGAGGCAGTGGACTCGCCGCGCGGATAACGGCCGCGCAACTACCCCTGCTGCCGGGCCTGCAAGCCCTAGTGCAATCCGGCATTGCCACCGGAGCTTCCGCGCGCAATTGGCAGTCGTATGGCGACGATGTGCGGCTCGCGCCGTATCTCGATGCAGCGTTCCATGCGGTGCTGACCGACCCTCAGACATCGGGCGGATTGCTGGTCGCGTGCGACCCCGATGAATTACCCGCAGTGCAGGCCACCTTCGCGCGCTTCGGATTTGCGCACTCTGCCGTGATCGGTCGAATGAGTGAAGGCGCTCCGCAGGTCCACGTGGACTGATCAGGCCGGATTGCACGACTTCCCTTGCGTGCGCAACCTCGCTAAAAAGCAGATCGGGCTCTCTCGACACACGTCTGGTCGTGCTAACTCTCCTGAATGGCCCGACATTTCATGTTGGATATGCTGTCCCGTTGATCGCAAGGGCGCGCCAAGCGCGCGCGAGCGCGGTGGCGGCGCGGTCGACCGCGGACTCGGTCGTGTTGCGTCCCAGCGTGAGCCGGACTGAACCCAGTGCCGCCCTTGCCGGGATACCCATCGCCAATAAAACTGCGGAAGCCGACTCGTCACCGTCGTGGCATGCCGAACCGGTGGACGCAGCAATCTGCGGGGTCGCGGCGAGAAGCGCCTCGCCAGAAACCTGGGGAAATCGTACATTAAGCGTGTTGGGGAGGCGATTTTCCACATGACCGTTGAGCGCTAGCTGCGGGATCGCTTGCGCCAACCGTTCCCAGAGTCGATCGCGAAGCGTGCTCACGCGCGGGCCCTGTGCGTCGAGATCGCACTGCGCCAACGCGCACGCAGCACCCAATCCGACAATCGATGCGACATTTTCGGTTCCCGGTCGCAGTCCACGCTCGTGTCCGGCGCCCAGCGCCAGCGGTTCGAGGTCGGTACCGCGCCGCACGAACAGAGCGCCAACTCCTTTTGGCCCGTAGAGCTTATGGCCGGCAATTGACAGTAAATCCAGATCCATTGCCCTTACATCAATCGGCACCTTCCCGACGGATTGCGCAGCGTCTGTGTGAACGCAGGCACCGGCTCGACGGGCGAATCGAACAGCCTCTTGGATGGGCTGAAATACGCCCGTTTCGTTGTTCGAGTGCATGATCGTCACTAGAGCGGTCGCCGACGTGATCGCAGCATCGAGCTCAGGAACACGGGAGCGTCCGCCGGCATCCACACCGATACGCACAATTTCCCAGCCCTGTCGTTCGAGCCACGAGACGGGGCGGGCTGTCGCAGGGTGCTCTACGATGGACGTCACGACGCGGCGGCGAGTGGTGCGCGCAGTCGTGCCACGAATTGCAAGATTATTCGCTTCAGTGCCGCCGGACGTAAATATGATCTCGTCAGCGTGACTATTGATCAGCGCAGCCACGTCGCTCCGCGCGCGCTCGATGGCGTCGTGCGCCCGTTTACCGTAGAGATGTCGGCTCGACGGGTTTCCGAAGTGCTCTCGCAGATACGGCAGCATGGCATCGACGACTTCGGGCAGCAGCGGAGTCGTGGCGTTGTGGTCGAGGTAGATGGGATCGTCCGCGCCGTTCATTGCCATTCCTGAACCCAGAGTTCCGCTCTTGTCCGGCTTTGACGAGTCCCATCTTGGCGCGGCGACGGGGTATTGGCGCACGCTATCCCGAGTTGGCGGCTCGATCTTACGTCCATTACGGCGCCGACGCTACTCGGCCTCGCCGTAGATACGTTGCAAAAGGCTCGGCGGCCGGCAATAACGTTTAGACTCCGCATTTCCCGATTGCCATGGGTGCGCCGCCAAAACGTCATGAACAAGCTGTTTCGATACCATCCGAGAGTGTGGATCTCGTTCGCTGTCGGCACCGCGATTTTCTTTCTTCTGCCGCACTGGTCGATGATCACCCGCATTCTGGTGTGCTGGAATTGCGGTGTCGTCCTGTTCCTGGGGTTGATCTACTCGTGGATGATGGGATTGAGCGCCGAGCGCATCTGCACCCAGTATATCGAAGAGGACGAATCCGCCGAGTTCATTCTCGCCATCGTGGTGATTGCCGCGCTGTTGAGCGTGGTCGCCATCGTCGAACCATTGGCGACCCTCAAACAGATGGTGGGCGCGAGGCGGATCGCGCACCTCGCGCTCGCGGCACTCACGCTGGCGAATTCCTGGCTTTTGGTTCCCACCATGTTCACGACGCATTACGCCGACCTGTTCTACAGCGTTTCGGAGAAGGATCGCCCGCTCATCTTTCCCAATACGCCGATGCCGGTATTCTGGGATTTCGCTTATTTCTCCTTTACCATTGCGGCCGCCTGCCAAACCTCCGATGTATCGACCACCAATCCGGGGGTCCGCAAGGTCGTGATCGTGCACACCCTGGTGTCATTCCTCTTCAATGCGTCGATTCTCGGATTCGCGATCAATGTCACCGCCGGCATGATCGGCGGCGGTTGAATCCCGCTACCGCTTCCCACGTCATCGCAGCGCGTCGTTCAGCAGCCGCGCGAGGCGCAGCCCGGCCCGCTGTAATTGCCCAGTCACGATGCTGACAGCGTCGGCCTCGTACCCCGCATCGAGCGTGATCGAAAGGGCACCCGGTTGATGCAGCGGGCCGTAGACGTGCTTCCGCGCGATCTGGAAGGACTCTTCGGCCCAGTCCGCGGGCGAGCCTGCGCTCCACGCGCGGCGGTCGCGGTCGGAAATACCGGCGATGAGCTCGCGGGAAACGTCGTCGGCGCGCGTTCCGAGGCGCCTGACGAAGACGGTGTCCCAGTAGTGATGCAAATTGCCGGGGGAACTTCCGGCGCCTTTGACGCGCACGTCGTTGCCGCCGTGATCGTGGTTGTCGGCGGCGTGCAGAGGCTGATGGAGGTCGCCGACGAAGTGCAGCAGGAATTGCAGCGCCAGCCGCCGTTCTTCAGCCCCCGTGGTCGGGCTCGAAAGCTCGACACGGAACTGGTCGATCTTGTCGAGGATGCAGTCCTCCGCGGGACCTTCGGATGCCTTGCTGCCTATGGTGCGTGCCGGGTGCCGGAAGCACGCCTCATCGAGGTCGGGCCGATCGAGTTCGACGTCGACGTAATGCCATTCGCGAGTCTGGCCGTAATGTCGCTGAGTGGTATCGCGATCCGAATCTCGAAATTTGTCCGCCCAGGTTGCCTCCTGGGCAATGCCGGTACCGCGGGTCAGTCCGCTGGCGTCCTGTGCCAGCAGCGCGACCACCCGGGCTCGAACCGCGGGCTCGAGATAGTGCTCGGCGATCAACCCGACGATTTCGTGCCCTTCGTCGCCCCAGCAATGCCCCGTCCCCGGACGCAACAGGAGCATCAGCCCGACGAGGAATATGGCGATATGGGGACGCATGGTGTAAACCTTCATTATCCGTATTTTCAAGGATGGGTGCCCGTTCATGAGTTCCAAAGTTGTGGCGATTCTCGAAACCCGGACCGGGGCTCATTTGGGCGAGTTGATAGCGCGCCGCGGCGCCGTGCCCATGCTGGCGCCTGCGCTCGCGGAAGTTCCGGAAGTCGCCCCCGAGGCGGTGACCTCCCTGCTCGACGGGTGGCACACCGATCCATTCAAGGTGGTGATCTTTCAGACCGGCGTCGGCACGCGCGCGCTGTTTCAAGCGACGGACGCATTGGGCAGAACGGACGAGATGCTCCAATTGTTGGCGGCCGCCGTGGTGGCGGTACGCGGGCCCAAGCCGACGGGAGAGTTGAACGCGCGCCAGGTGCGCATCGACGTGCGGGCGTCGACGCCGTTCACTACCGACAACGTCGTCGAATCGCTGGCCGGCATGGCGCTCGACCGGGCTGCCGTCCTGGTGCAGCGCTATGGCGCCACCAATCAGGCGTTACGCGACGCGCTCGAGGCGCGGGGGGCGATGGTTCGAGAGATCGCAATGTATCGGTGGGCGCTGCCCGCCGACACGCAGCCTCTGAAGGACCTGCTCGATGCGCTGGCGGGTTCGCGGGTGGACGCGGTGGTGTTTACCAGCGCCGTTCAAGTCCAAAATCTATTTGCCGTCGCGGCGGAGCAGGGACGGTCCGAGTCCCTCGCCGGCCTGCTGGACGGACTCGTGATCGCATCGATCGGACCGGTTTGCTCGCGGGCGCTGCGCTCTTACGGCATCACTCCGTCTTTCGAGGCCAGCCCGCCGAAATTGGGGCCGCTGGTGTCGGCGCTCGAGTCGGCGTTGAGCGCTCGTTAGGCCGGAGATTTGTCGGCGTTCTTCCGACAGGCGCTTGGCTCATTGACTGACACTCGGGGCGCGGAAGTTCTCTCAAGACAGCTCACGGCAACCGTGTATAAAACCTGTCTGAAAAATCCCGTCTGAAAGACCGCATTCCCAGGAGAAGAAATCGATGGCTACCCAGAACTCAAACGGCAAACCGTTCTTGACCGACGTCAAAACACTGCGCGATCGGGCACGCAAGCACATGGACATGGGGGCCGTGACGCCGTCGTACCAGGGCGACGTCAGCAAGACGATTGAGATTCTGCAAACCGTGCTCGCCACGGAAATCGTGTGCGTGCTGCGCTATACGATGCATGCGGTGACCGCGACCGGCATTCACAGCGAGAGTGTAAAGGCGGAATTTTCGACGCACGCCAAAGAGGAAGCGGAGCACGCGCAGCAAGTGGCCGAGCGCATCAATCAGCTCGGCGGCAAGCCCGATTTCAATCCCGAAGGGCTCACTTCGCGGGCTGCCTCGGAGTACGGCAAGGCGCAGAATCTGATCGACATGATCAGAGAGAATCTCGTGGCCGAGCGGATCGCCATCGAGCATTACCAGGAGTTGATCCGCTATTTCGCCAATGAAGACCCGGGCACTCGCGCCATGCTGGAAGGTATTCTCGTCGTGGAAGAGGAGCATGCAAACGACATGAGCGACTTGCTCGTGGCGCACGAAGGCCAGTCAACGACCTCGAACTAGCGAATGCGCGAACCAGCCCGCGCGAACTGACCCGCGGGAACTAGCCCGCACCCAACGCGCGCGAGCCGCCTCTAACTACTGGCGCCCACGGACGGCGGATCGCTCGCGGGAAACGATTCGTCGAGGGCCTCGTCCAATAAATCCTCTTCGTGCTGACGCTCACTCCCTTCCGGATGTCGGCGCATATACGCCGCGGCGTAGGAGCAGACTGGATTGATCGTCCAGCCCGCCGCGCGGGCAGCCTCCACTGCGGCATGCATGAGTTCGGCTGCGATTCCTCTGCCCGCGATCGCCGGCGGCACTCCCGTGTGCGTAATGGTCATGACGCGGTTCGACACCCGATAGTCCAGCACGGCTTGCTGGCCGTCCACGACGGTGCTGAAGCGCTGCGCCTCGGTATCGTGGTCAATGTCAATGGTGCTCACGGTCCTTCTCCGGTGGACGTTCAGGATGCGGCGCCGCGGGATGAGGCGCCTGCGGCGGCGCGGCGGGATGAGGGGGGGCCTGTGGCGGCGGCGCACTCGGGCGGGGCGGTGGGGCCGCTTCGGGGGCTCGACGCTCGACCGGCGGCGGCGCCTCGCGACGGGTTTCGGGCGGAGGCCGCGGGGCTTCGGAGCGCGGGGCTTCGGAGCGCGGGGCTTCGGAGCGCGGCTGTTCGTAGCGCGGCTGTTCGCGCGGCTCCTGCGCGGGCCGCGGCGCGGATGGACGCGGCGCTGGAGCGCGTTCGGCCGCGTTCTCGCGCTGCGACGGATTCTCGCGCTGCGCTGGGTTCTCTCGCGGCGCTGCATTCTCCCGGGACGATTCGCTCCTCTGCGCCGGGTTCGAACGAGCCCCACTGACCGCTCCTCCCTGGCGGGCGGGAACCACGCCTGGGGCGCTGAACGCGGCAGGTTTCGGCGTTGCGGCGATCGGTGGGCGCCCCTCATTACGGCTCGCGTGCAGCGTCACGTCGCGGCGCGCCAAGTCCACATGTTGCCGTTGCAGCGGCGTGGGCTCGATGTGCCGCTCGCGGCTGGCCGCGATTTGCTCAGGTGTCGGTCGTGCCTGGACGCCGCTGCCGCCGTTGTAACTCACCCGGTTGACCGTGACGTTGTTGATCACGGTCTTGTTGTACACATTGGTGACGTTCACGTTGCTGATATTGTTGACGGAACGGTTGTAGTACAGGCGGCCGCCCTGCCAATAGCCGCCCTCGTAGCCGTTGCCGCCATAGCCGTATCCGTAGTTCACGCCGCCGTAGAAGCCGACGTGCGGGCCCCAATAGCCGGGATGCCATAGAAATACGACGCCTTCAGATCCCCAATATCCGGGCGTCCAAAGATATTCGGGCTGAGGCGCGGAAACCCACGTCCCCGGCACCCAGTAGTAGTCCTGATCGTCGTCGCTCCAGGCCCAATATCCCGGCGTCCAAACGTAGCCGTCGCCGGGAATGGGCGGCTGATCGTAGACCGGAAGTTCCGGAGGCGGCACGTTGACGGAGACATCCACGGAAATCTGGGCCATTCCGAAGGCGGGCAGCAGCAGCGCCAGCATCGCCGGCAGCAGGAATCGACTCCAGGGCTTCATCATCTTGGTGTACTCCACAGATAAGCGCGGGCCTTCGTACGGCCGGTCCCCCTGAGGGCCTTAGGTTCGAGTGAAATTATATGCCGATGATAGCGAATTTAGGCGCCGTCGCCCCGTCGGCAGCGGACTACCCGATGTAGGACATTACCGATACGCGCACCGGCGCGTCAGCGCGCCGGTGCTGCCGTGCTTCGAGACAAGCGCTTCAAGGCCTCGAGCGGCAGCTCGTCGAGCCCATGCTCGTCCTGCTCGAGACGGGCCATGAGCTTTTCGCGCATCCGCTTGGTCCAAAAACTTGCGATGTGATTGGCAATACCCGCGATAGCATCTTCGCGCTGCGGCGACGCGCGAAAAAAGTTGCCGATGTCGTTGGCCATCTGAACCAAGTGGTCGTTGCCGCTCACCGTCTGCATCTCCGGGCTGAAGTTCCTACTTACCGCCGAAAACGTCCGCGCTCTTCAGCAAGTCTTCTTGCGTTTCACTGAATTCGCGGTACCGGCGCTGCCACTCGGAGGGTTGACCGACGCGGGTGGCCTGGACCGCAGTGACCTTGTATTCAGGACAATTCGTCGCCCAATCCGAGTTGTCGGTCGTAATGACGTTCGCACCCGATTCGGGGAAATGGAAGGTCGTGTAGACGACGCCCGGCTGCACGCGTTCGGAGACCCGGGCGCGCAGCACCGTCTCGCCGGCCCTGCTCGTGATCCCGACCCAGTCGCCCTCGACGATGCCGCGTTCCTCCGCATCGTTCGGATGGATCTCCAGGCGATCCTCGTCATGCCAGCGGTTGTTCTCGGTGCGGCGGGTCTGCGCGCCCACATTGTACTGGCTCAAGATGCGGCCGGTGGTCAGGATCAGCGGGAATTTGGCGTTCACTTTCTCGTTGGTGGGCACGTACTCGGTGAGGAGGAAACGCCCCTTGCCGCGCACGAATTCGCCGACGTGCATGGTCGGCGTGCCCTCCGGGTGCTGGGCGTTGCAGGGCCACTGGATGCTGCCCAGTTCATCGATGCGCGCAAAACTCACGCCGGTGAAGGTCGGAGTCAAGCTGGCGATCTCATCCATGATCTCGGACGGATGCGCGTAGTTCATCGGATAACCCACCGCATTGGAAAGCAGCTGCGTGATTTCCCAGTCCGCGCTTCGGCTGCATCACCTTGCGCACGCGGGAGATGCGCCGCTCCGCGTTGGTGAAGGTGCCATCCTTCTCGAGGAACGAGGAGCCGGGCAGGAACACGTGCGCGAACTTCGCCGACTCGTTCAAGAACAGATCCTGCACGACGATGCATTCCATGGCCTCGAGCGCAGCCGTCACATGCTGGGTGTTGGGGTCGGATTGAGCGATGTCCTCGCCCTCGATGTATAGGCCCTTGAAGTCGCCGTCCAATGCCGCTTCAAACATGTTCGGGATTCGCAGGCCGGGCTCGCCCTGCAGGCTGACTCCCCAGGCGCCTTCGAACAGAGCGCGCACCGCCTCGTTCGAGACATGCCGGTACCCCGGGAACTCGTGCGGGAACGAGCCCATGTCGCAGGAGCCCTGAACGTTGTTCTGGCCGCGTAGCGGGTTGACGCCGACGCCCTCGCGGCCGACATTTCCGGTGGCCATCGCGAGATTCGCGATGCCCATGACCATGGTCGACCCCTGGCTGTGTTCCGTGACGCCGAGGCCATAGTAGATGGCCCCGTTGCCGCCCGCCGCAAAGAGCCGCGCCGCCCCGCGGACGCTCATCGCCGGTACGCCGGTCACTTCTTCCATCGTCTCGGGGGAGTTCTTCGGGTCCGACACGAAGGCGCGCCACTGATCGAAGGAGGCTACGTCGCAGCGGTCGCGCACGAAGTCCTCCTTGACCAAGCCTTCGGTGACGATGACATGGGCGAGACTGTTGATGAGCGCCACATTGGTGCCGGGCCTGAGCTTCAAGTGGTAATCGGCCGCGACGTGCGGCGTCCGCACCAGATCGATGCTCCGCGGATCGGCGACGATGAGGTGCGCCCCTGCCCGCAGCCGGCGCTTCATCTGCGAGGCGAACACCGGATGACCGTCGGTGGGGTTCGCGCCGACCACGAAAATCACGTCCGCCTTCATCACGGAGTCGAAGTTCTGAGTCCCGGCGGACTCACCCAGAGTTTGTTTGAGGCCATAGCCCGTCGGGGAATGACACACCCGCGCGCAGGTGTCGACGTTGTTGTTGCCGAAGCCGGCACGCACCAGTTTTTGGACCAGGTACGTCTCCTCGTTCGTGCAGCGGGAGGAGGTGATGCCGCCGATGGAGTCGCGTCCATACTTGGCTTGGATTCGCTTCATCTCGCTTGCCGCGTAGCCGATCGCCTCCTCCCATGAGACCTCGCGCCACGCATCGGTGATCTTGGCGCGGATCATCGGCTTGACGATGCGATCCGAATGCGTCGCATAGCCGATCGCAAAGCGGCCCTTCACGCAGGAGTGACCGTGATTGGCATGACCATCCTTGTTGGGTACCATGCGCACCACTTCCTCGCCCTTCATCTCGGCGCGGAACGAACAGCCCACTCCGCAGTACGCGCAGGTCGTTACCAGGCTGTGCTCGGCCTGCCCCTTCTCGATCAGGGAATTTTCGGACAGCGTCGCCGTCGGGCAGGCTTGCACGCAGGCGCCGCAGGAGACGCACTCGGAGTCCATGAAGGGAACGTCCTGGCTCGCCGATACGGTCGAGCCGAAACCGCGGCTCTGAATGGTGAGCGCAAGCGTACCTTGCTGCTCGTCGCAGGCGCGTACGCAGCGCGAACAGACGATGCACTTGCTCGGATCGAAGGTGAAATAGGGGTTACTCGTGTCCTTCTCGGCGGTGAGATGGTTTTCGCCTTCATAGCCGTAGCGCACTTCGCGCAGGCCCACGACGCCGGCCATGTCCTGCAGCTCGCAATGCCCGTTCGCGGGGCAGGTGAGGCAGTCCAGGGGATGGTCGGAGATGTACAGCTCCATCACGCCGCGCCGTACATCGGCGATCTGCTTGTTCTGGGTCGTGACCTTCATGCCTTGCGCCGCCGGCGTGGTGCAGGAGGCGGGCAAGCCCTTCATGCCTTCGATCTGCACCAGGCAGAGGCGACAGGAGCCGAACGCCTCCAATTGATCGGTGGCGCAGAGCTTGGGGATCTTCGAACCCAAGAGCGCCGCCGCACGCATCACCGAAGTGCCCTCCGGCACCGTGATTTCCTCGCCGTCGATGGTCACGGTCACCAACTTAGCGCAGGTTCGCGCCGGCGTGCCCAAATCCTGTTCAACAATCGACTGCATACGTATCCCTCTCAGGCCGGCAGGCCGGCTGCCGCGCGCAACGGTTTGACAAAGTCTTCAGGAAAATGATTCAAGGCGGACAGTACGGGGTAGGGGGTCAAGCCCCCCAGCGCGCACAACGATCCGTAGGTCAAGGTCTCGCATAGATCGCGCAAGATCGTCTCCTGCTTTTCCGCGCGATCGCCCGCCAGCAGCCGGTCGATGACTTCCACGCCGCGGGTCGAACCGATGCGGCATGGCGTGCACTTCCCGCAGGACTCGATCGCGCAGAACTCCATCGCGTAGCGCGCTTGGGCCGCCATATCCACTGTGTCGTCGAACACCACGATCCCGCCGTGCCCGAGCATGCCCTTGATCTCGGCGAACGCTTCGTAGTCCAAGAGGGTGTCGAACTGCGACTCGGGCAAATACGCGCCCAAAGGGCCGCCCACTTGCACGGCGCGAATCGGCCGGCCGCTTAGAGAGCCGCCGCCGTAGTCGTACAACAACTCGCGCAGCGTGATGCCGAAGGCCTTCTCCACTAGGCCTCCGTGCTTGATGTTGCCCGTCAGTTGAATGGGCAGCGTGCCGCGCGAGCGGCCCATCCCGAAATGGCGGTAGTACTCGGCGCCGCGATCCAGGATGACCGGCACCGACGCCAAGGTGATGACATTGTTGATGACCGTGGGCTTGCCGAACAATCCGGCGAGCGCGGGCAGCGGCGGCTTGAAGCGCACCTGGCCGCGCTTGCCTTCGAGCGATTCCAGGAGGGAAGTCTCTTCGCCGCAGATGTAGGCACCGGCACCCAGGCGCACTTCCAGATCGAAGCTTTTGCCGCTGCCCTGGATGTCCGCGCCGAGGTACCCGCCGGCATAGGCCGCGGCAATGGCCGCGTCGAGCGCGATTTTGGCATCCGGGTACTCCCAGCGCAGGTAGATATAGCCCTGCGTGGCGCCGGTGGCGAGGCCCGCGATCGTCATGCCCTCGAGCAGCACGAATGGATCGCCTTCCATCACCATTCGGTCGGAAAACGTGCCCGAATCGCCCTCATCGGCGTTGCAGACGATGTACTTTTGGCTGGCTGCCGCACCCAACACCGTCTTCCACTTGATGCCGGCCGGAAATGCTGCGCCGCCGCGGCCGCGGAGGCCGGAGGCAGTCACGCTGTCGACGATGGCCGCAGGCTCCAATTGGAGCGCCGCGGCCAGCCCACGGTAGCCGTCGTGCCCAAGGTAATCGGCGAGGCTGCGCGGATCGGTGACGCCGACACGGGCGAAGGTCAGCCGCTCCTGATTCTTGAGATACGGCAACTCGTCGGTGCGGCCATGGGCGAGCGCGTGCGCGCGTCCGTGGTGAAAATTTGCGTCGAACAGGCCCGGAACGTCGTCAACCGTCACCGGACCGTAGGCCACCCGTCCCGCCGCCGTGACCACCTCCACCAAGGGTTCGCGCCACAACATGCCGCGTGAACCATTGCGGACGAGTTCGATGGAAATGTTGCGCCGCTCGGCCTCTAAAGCGATGGCGCGCGCAGTCTGGTCCGCACCCACGCTTCTCGCCGCCGCGTCGCGCGGCACATAGATTCTGGTTGCACTCATGTGCCGCCCACCGTCGGTTCCTTCAACTGCGCGATCAATTCGTCGAAGCGTTTCGGGGAGACCCGGCCCTGCAGGGTGTCATCGACCATCAGGGACGGTCCCAGCGAGCAGTTTCCGAGGCAATAGACCGGTTCCAGCGTGATTGCGCCGTCCGGCGTCGACCCGTGCCATTCGATGCCGAGCGTCTTCCTGGCGTGCGACTCCAACTCCACCGCCCCGACGGCCTGGCAGGCCTCGGCCCGGCACACATGCACGACGTGCCGGCCGGGAGGCTCTTTGCGAAAGTAATGGTAGAAACTCAAGACCCCGTGAACTTCGGCGCGCGACAGGTTAAGCGCCTGGGCAATCAGCGGCACGGCATCCTTCGGCACGTGTCCCAAGGCCTCCTGGACCGCGTGGAAAATCGGCAAGAGGGCGCCGGGTAAACTCATGAGGCGGGTGCAGGCCGCGAGTACGGCAGCGCGCTGCGGGGCGCTCAGCGAGGACGGCGGCTCGACCTGGATGGGTATGACGCGGCGCGGTGGTTTACTGCTCATCGGAGGTCCCATAATAACCGGAAACTGGCGGCGCTACGCGGCAAATATATCAGATATCTCGAAACGATCCGACGTGGACCGCCCGCCATGGCCCTGGAATGTCTCGATTCTGGACTATCTTAGAATGACTTCCGAGAGTTGCAACGAAGGTTTTATGCAAGTTCCGTTCGAGAAACGCGTTCTCGGACCCCCTTTTGGCTTCCGCGATCGGGCTCGGCTGCATGAATCTCAGTCATGCATACGGCGTGCCGCCACTCGCAGCGTGACTTGGGTCACGGATCGGGTATCTAATCGGCGCCATCCCGGCCGATATCTTCGCTGTGGGCCGGTGTAGCCCTCGTCACCATGTGCGTTGCGAACGCGAAGGATCCGGATCTTGAACCGCTGCTTAGGCCTCCGCGGCTTGATGACCGCCACGAGTCTGCTGCTGCCGTTGTGGGCGGCGGCGGAATCCCATCTTCAGGCCGCACCTCAAAGCGGGAAGGTGTCCGCCACGGCGCATGTGGACTTCAGGATCGTCATTCCCAAGGTGTTGTCCGTAGGCCTGGCGGCCGGCGACAGCCAGAGTCCCGGTGCGCAAAGAGTGGCGATTTTCAGCAATAGCCGCAACGTCACGCTCGC
>WNFM01324151.1_pt1 | contig 18340 bp, 35 predicted proteins | sample 5400271 | NCBI WGS metagenome assembly WNFM01 (sample SAMN13153352, study PRJNA577476) | soil metagenome | isolation source: 60 cm saprolite on Douglas fir-dominated hillslope | place: USA:California | collected 2013-09-17 | reverse complement strand
AGCGCGTACCCCATCAGTGCTAGTGGGCATTGTGCGTGGAGATGGTGAAGCGCGTGCGCAGGGATGCGGTGCTGATGGAGAGCATTGCCAAGCAAGCGGGCGCGGTGGTATAATGTGGGCTATGGACCTCTCTCTCGATGGGCTGGTTAACGTGGTGGAGGAGGTACCCCAAATGAAATACTCAACTAAATCAAATCATCAGCAATAATACCTAAAGGCACAGATTGGTATGAAAGCCCCTTTACACGATACTAGTATCGGTGGTATAATAAGGATGTGGTAAGAGCCACACACTTAGAAAGGGGTTTTCCGAATGAAGGTAAGAGATGCACGCAGAGAACGGGGATGGTCACAAGCTAATCTTGCAGCCCGTGCAGGAGTATCGTACAAGACCATCTATCGCATTGAGTCCGGGGGGCCAGTTATGCCCCTTGTACGCAAAGCCGTTTGCGAGGCTTTGGGCAGAGATGATATCGAAATTGAAGTTTTTGATCGCGTGTTTTACAATGCTCAGAAAAGCAAATAGCCGTAGAGGGTCGAATTTCTACGGCTATTTTGCCTGGCGCGGCAAGTTTTGTCACTTGACCCGCATACTGATATGTACACGCTTAGTATAGCATGAAGGATTGACAACATGCAAGTAACCAGTCATGCATCCATGCATGTCAATAGTCAAGAAAGCCTTGAAGATGAGGTCAAGGCGCTCAGCAATAAACTCAATGCAGCCATGCGGATGGTGCAAACGCTCACAAAGCAGCGTGACGAGAGAGATGCCCACATCCAGGAACTTGAAGAAATTAACGCCGAAATGGCTTCCCAAATGCACTGGGAAGATGAGTGGATGGCGAACCAAACCGCCACAGATAAGACCAAGCTCCACGGCATTGTCCATCATCGGTACTTGCTAGCAACAAAGCCGCGCCAGGATGGGTCACGCTATTATTCTCGTGAAGAGGTGGCGAAGCGCCTGGGCAATATCGTTCCACCCAAAGAAAAGGGTAAGAAGCGGCAGCCCGGCAAGAAGGCTCAATCCTTTTCAGACAGCCACACAATGTTCCGTGAAAATGGCCTCATTTCAACCGTGGAGGAGCCTCAGAAAAGCAACTCAGATAAAAGCAATTATTATGACACCATCCTTCCCCAGTGGGAGAACAATCCTCGCGGAGTTGTGGTTATTGATGGCAAAAGCACTGGTAAGCCTAAAGGCGGCAAGCGGGTTGCAATTCACCGTGGTACATGTGGAGGTGAGTGCGTTGAGGGCAAGAAGACGTACACATGCAAGAAGTGCCACGAGGTCCGCATATCAGAAGAGTATGTCCTGACGATTAGCGCTGAAAAGTGGGAGCATTGGGACGAAGAGCGCGAAACGTATTCTTCAGAAAACCTTGTTGGCCCCGTTGTTCGCTCCAAGCACGCGCAGCCCCGTCAGGAGCCGCCAGCGGAAGAAGAGCTTTCATGGGACGGCCCTCCGCTCTACCTCGAACCAGATGATCCGCCTGACCGCGATTGTATGCACTGCCAGACCGAATGCTGGAAGTGGAGCGTTGATCATGGGGTTTGGTGCCCCAGTTGCCCTGAATTTGTTGCCTATCAAAAGGAGCTTAGTGGTGAATAAATGTAGCGGTTGCGGCAAAGACTTTGGTGGGGTTCATGGGTTCGACCTGCACCGGGCTGGTAGCTATACAAGCGGTACACGGCATTGCCTGAGCGATGAGCAGATAGTACAGAAGGGCCTTATCCTCTCGGAAAGAGGAGTTTGGCTCACCCCTACACCAAATATGGTCCTTGTGAAGGGCCTGGCTACAGTTAGTTCGGATGATGAAGAAGAGGTGGCCTGATGGACTTTGATAACATGACCGAAGAAGAGGTGGAACAAAGCGTCACCTTCCTCGAAAGGCGCATCAAGCGCATTCGCAAGATCAAGCACAATTGCAAGTTAAGCGAAGGGCACAAGTGCATCCTTGTAGAGCAGCAAATGCGGATGGTTCAGTTTTTCAAGCAGGAGGTACTGGGGCATGACTAATCGATACACCATAGGCTGGGGTCCAGACGTGGAGACTTCCTTGATCATAAAAATTGTCAGCATGCAGGAGCAGCTAGACCGCATAGAGGCACAGGTAAACGCTCTATTCCTGATAGCCGATACCCCAGAGCAGAAGGCATTTGAAGCCCGTTGTGATGCCCGTGAAAAGGCATGGAAAGAAGAACAAGCATGAACACGAAGCACGCCGTCATTTCCCGTACGCACCTTATGATAGGAGAAGGGCGAAGCGTTCGCAAGATCGCCCTCTCCGAGCCATGCACAACCATCTCTGATGCGTGCGACCTGGCCCTGGCGCACAAGATCACCCACATCTGGCCTATGCCAGACATCGAAATGTACATGGGTCATGGCGATGATTACAACGTGTTCGCCACCTACGAGGATGATGAGAACACCCGCCCGATGTTCGCACGTGTCTACCGCAAGGGCACATATGGGGAAGTCAAAATAGGCTTCCCCGGACGCGGGCGCTGGGAGTGGCAGATAGACGCGCCAACAGACATTCTGGCATCTATCACCTACCTCGAAGAAGTGCTGGGCGTTCCTGTCGAATGGTCACCCGGCCACATGGGCACAGAGTTGGTAATCCACCTCAACCGCACAGAACGGCGTCAGGCGTGGGTGCGAGAATGCACCATCGACCTGGGCGAACTGCCATTCAAGCGGGCTGCTCGTGATGTGGTTTGGAAGGCAGGCGATGTGAGATTTCTGAAGCCTGGCCTCTATATCCATCAGGTGGATAAGCGCAGTGCCTACCTCTCGTCTTGCCCTGGCGTCTATGTTGGTGCTGGCGATCCTGTTCATACTATTGGTCCATGTGACATTTCCCTGGTGGGCGTTTACCGGGTAACGCTTAAATCGATGCATGTTCTTTTTGATGGTGCGGAGCTGCCGCCTATCATCAACACCGAATGGGTAACAGGGGATGTGCTCAAATATGCGCTCGACAATGGCTACGAGGTCGAGGTTCACGAAGCCTGGCAGTGGAACGAAAAGCACAAGGCGTTAGAGAGCTACGCAGCCAAGCTCTGGAAAAGCCGCCGCGCCTTCCGCGAAGACCTTGTCCGCTTCCCTCACCAGATAGGACGTGAGAATGCAGAGAGCACCATGAAACAGGTGGCCCTGGTGAGCACAGGCAAGTTCGCGTACAAAAGCGCAGGACGTTTCAAGCGCCCCGATTGGTGGGCGATGGTTGTGGGCAAGACACGCACGAATGTCCTGCGCAATATGTATAGCTTTTATATGAAGGGCTGGAAGTCTGCCCTTGTCTATTCTGACTCCGTGTACCTCGTCTCCGATAAGCCGGATATCAGGGATGCGTTCCCAGGCATCCTGGACCGCGAGAAAGAGTCTGGCGGGTATAGACACGAGGGCACGTGGGAAATCACCCTTGCGCTGATAGAGGCATTCAAAACGATGACGCCGGGCGCTATCCAGAAATTATTGGAGCATACACCGAAGGTTGAGGTACAGGCATGAACAGGGATGACATGCTGCGCGATGCTATCGCCAAGAACACAGACCCCATTTTTATGACCAACCCTGGCGATATCATGGAGTATTACAAGGATACCTATCCAGGCTATAAGACCAACAAGAAGGGCGAGACCGTGCGTGATAAGCAGGGCAACCCCATTGCCTTGTGGAGAACGAAGATCGCTTCCGGTTTGGTAGGCATCGCTAAGAATAAGAAGGGCGAGAACATGAGCCTCTCTAATATCGCCCGCCGCTACCAATCTAATCGTGAACAGGGTACTGCGTCTCCAAAGTCAAAATCAGAGTATGCAGCGCTGGGCAAGAAGCTTCCGCCTATCGGTCAGAAGTTGCGCAATGGAGAAATCACCTTGACGGTGAAGGGAAAGCAGGACACAGGCAAGCGCGGCGGTTCGCGTGATCGTGAGATAACGGTGACGCTCAAAGGATCGGCTGCCTTTGATTTCATTAGCAATCCAAACTTCCCTGACTTTTGGGATGCATTCATGCCGGGTGGGGCAGACCTGTTCGAGGATGGCGAATACGCCATTGAGGTGACGAGCGTAGAATAGCAAGAAGGCCGCCAGCGTTATGCCAGCGGCCTCATTTTATTTCGGTTGCATTGCTTGCAGGTCTGCGATAACTTTCTCCGCATCGGCAATCACCTGCGTCAAGTTTTGAAATGCCGCCAGTTGTGCTTGCAGCTTATTCTTCTCCGCCAGGATGAACAGGTATTCCTGCCCGATATATGTCACGCGCACACCCTTTGCTGAGCTATACCCGAAACGAAAGTAGCGGGTAACCTGTGAGCTTCCGCCACCTTGCCAGTAAGCAGGGTTGCTCTCCTCAACAGGATTGACGCTGTGCTCATCTTCGAGGGCCTGGTCATCCAAGGGCACTGTGCCCGCATTGCACATCGCCAGGTACTTGGCCCGAAAGCCCATGACCATCTTTTTGCCATTGCTAAACGTAAGGGTGGTGCCATCATCATGAGCGCCAACTGGTAGTGCCATATTTACTCCTTTAAACCAGCGCGGAAATACTGCCGTGCCGCTGATAAGAAACATCTTACCCTTGTCATAAACCCGCCTACTACCGGGGACCACACCGGGTAAAGAAACGTTAAGATAATCGCGAACGAACCAATTTCCGTCAGGGCTAATGCCAGAAGCAACAACGCAATGGTTCGCGTTAATCCGCCATCCATAGGGTATCTGGTCTCCATTTCCAATATCGTAAAAGCTATCTTCCACCGCACAGATGAGCACGGGGACGCCTTGATTGAGCCAGTGCTCCACTTGGGCCACATCACTGGCATGGTTGCTGTTGGCGTCGATAGGCAGCCCCACATAGCTCAGGCCCATGCCCTTGAGGATGTCATACTCCTGCGGCACAGAAAGCCCTGCGCTTGAATAGGGGTCACCTGTTTCCCTGGCATACCAATAGTTGGCGCTGGCCCTGATCTGGTCCCCATTTCCAGAAGGCTGTCCGTTTGGCGGCCCGCTGTAAAAGATGGTGGCACAGCCGAACGCAACACATTCGTCCTGGTTCGGTGTTCCAACTAATTGGTTGTTCGGCTCCGCAAATGTTGCAACCTCACCCGTCATGGGGTCACCGTTGGCGTAGGCGGAGTTGGCACACTTGTGTTATTTGCCTGGTTGGTGGCCGTCTGATTGAGCTTTGCACCCAAGAGTGCGGCGCTTGTTGGCAGGAATGCTGCCAGGACCACATCAGGCTGAAGCGATGGCACAAAGATCAGTAAAACGCACATCGTCCCCAGCAGCAAAGCAAGCTGGATGAGATGCACGATGTTGTCATTGATGTTCATGAATGTTTCCCCATTAATGAATAAAATGCTGAACGATGGCAATGGCTAGACCAGCCACGATGGCTGAGCCAGTTCCATATAACAGACCAATCACCCATTGGTTGCTTTGAGAATGGTTTGTGATGTGCGCATCAAGCCGTTTGGCTATGCGCTCTTCTAATTTGTCAAACTGGTCGAGCAGCCATTTGCCGCCCTCGCTGGTGTTCTTTTCCACCGCCTCGCGGTTGCGATCAACCGTTGCGGCAAGCTGCGTCACCTGCGAGGCCACGGTGCTGATGAGTGCCGCAAGAGTGGCGTTGTTGGTGACGTACTCCTGGCGGGTCACAAACACATTGTGCTGCCCGTCTACTTTGTCAGAAAGCCTCCGAATGTCATCGCGGAGGGCATTATAGCTATCAGGTGTGTCCGTCACCATCTCCCCCATGTAAACTAAGGTAAATTGCGCTGCGTCCTACGGAGCAGCCTCTTCACTTCCGCCTCACCCTTTATACTTTTTGTAAAGCATGTACGCAGCGATCAGAACAATCGCCAGAATGACGATGTGATAAACACGTGGCTTCATTGCGTTCCTCCTAGACTTTCCCGTAACTATCTATGATGATGGGCAGGCTCTCTGCATCGATAATGTGAAAGGCTTCGCCCTTCTTATCGTAGTGCTCCTGCAACGATGGTTCTACCCGCATCTTCCCTTGGGCCAGGGCTTCTGCGTGTCGCTTTTTCAAGCCTTCCACGCTCAAGTGCTCATCATGTTGCAAGCATGCGATATGCGCTTGCATGGCATGCTCAGGCGTACAACCCCAATGCTGTTCATCGGTGCATTGATAGCCTGCGACTCCTTCGTGAAAGCCCGTTACGGCCCACATGGCGGCAATTGAATATCCGTAATCTTGCATAAATGCGACACCGCACACATCGCATTTGCGAATGGTAATAGGCATGTGTTTCTTCCTACCTGCTCTTAACCCGAACTACACAACCACCACCAGCCTGATCCGGCAGCGCCCGATCCTGCAAAGGTAGTTGCTCCAACACTTCCAGCCCCCACGTTTGATGACCCTGGCTGCCCGATATCCGTTGTCATAAGGACAATCTGCGGAGTGGCTCCAAGACCATGCGTAATGGTGGCGGTTAATACCGCAGAATGCCCAGTTTTGAGCCTGAACAAACGGCCAGCCAAGAAGTTAATAGCGTTTGAACTATCCGGCCATACCCCGTTGACATCAATGTGGGCCTGGTCAACATTGTTCACGCGAAAGCGAATGGTGTTGCCTGTCTGGACATTAAAGATCATGTCACCCGCTGATGAGTTGATATACGCGGGGTTCATTGAGAGCTGGTTCACCAGGAAGTCGTACAGGTCAACATTGTTATTCTTTACGCGGAGTGCCTGCCCCGTTGGCACGTTTAGCACTAGGTCCGTTGCCGCTTGCGAGTTGACCGTATTGATGATGGATGATGGCGCAGTAAGCGTTCCCTTGGAAGTCACGTTTTGGGCCGTCAGGTTATTCGTCCCCGCATTAGTTGTTAGATCGATGCCAGTTGTATTTACTTGCGCGATGCGGGTTCCTGTGGGAACATCGATGTTAATGTTACCTGACCCATCATTGCTGATCTTGGGTGCTGTACCCCCGAATGGGATCGAGATTGACTTGAGTGTCACGTCTCCGGTTCCACTCGTGGTGATGTTCCCCCCATCCAGGTTGGATGACCCATCAACTTTTAGGTTTCCGAGAACTTCGGAGATATCGCCAGCCTTCCCGATAAGCAGCGGGTTTCCTGTTGTCTGCCCTTGCAGAACCGTATGGGCAACACCGCCAACTACCACGCTCCACACGAAGTGATCGTTGTAAATCTGGATAACATTCGTGTTGCCAGCAGGACCCGCATCAAACACGAGCGTCGATAAGGCATTACCTTCATTTGAAAGCGTTTGAACTGAACTCGTATTGACGGTTCCTCCAATTCCGATGGGACTATTGCCCAGCGTATAACTGTCCGGGATGCCCTCGCCTGGTGCGTAGTACACCACGTTAAGCATGCTTACTGGCGGGTTTGGCAGTGTATAGATGACCGTGACCGATATGGCACCGTCATTGCTCTCAATCTCGATATTCGTCCAGGCCCCGGCTGGCAGATATTGCCCACGCCCGCTGGCCTGCATAGTAAGTTGCAACCCGCACCCGCTCTCATTAAACAGGCCAAGATGCGCCTTTACAGAGGAGGGATACATCGGATTGACTTTGACGAACTGCGAAAAGTTCAGGCTCTTTTGTGTGCCCACACTTGCGCCCGTCAGGTCAATGAGAGGTAGTGGTGTGCTCATAGTGCCTCCCCTGCTTTCTTCGCCGCCTGCATAGCCTGTTTCTCAGCCAGGAGAAAGAACCCGATAATGACCAGGCCAAGGGCCAGAAGAAAAATAGCAACGTACTCGCCCCACATCCTGAGCGTATCAAGGATAGGGTTCCCCGTTGATGCTGGCGGAGGATTTGAGCCAGCGCTGGTGGGTGTCTTCCCTGCCATGATGGCCTTCACATATTTCTGCGTCTCCGCAGGCATGTGCGAGAGCCAGCTCGAACCATATTGCGAAACTGCGTTGTTGACCGTGCCCCCGCCAGCGTTATAGGCGGCCAGCATTTTGGAGTAATCTCCACCATATGTTTGCAGGTTGCGGGCATCATAGGACGCCGCAGCTCTCAAGCTGGCAACCGGATCAAGCGGATTGATGCCCAGCCCTGCCGCTGTTTGGGGCATGAACTGAGCAATACCAAGAGCGCCCGCAGGAGACTTGGCGCTTGGATTAAAGCCGCTTTCTTGCTGGATTTGGCTCACAAAGATGCCGGGGTCTACCTTCGCCTGCTGTGCATAGGTGGCGGCGAGTGCTTGATAATCAGTCATGCGAGCGCCGCCTTCCCTGCGAGCTTAATGGCATCCCCTGCCGCCTTCTCATTCAACAGAACAAAGCCGATCACGATGAGCACAATGGCTATGAGAAAGATGGCGATGTACTCGCCCCACATCTTGAGCGTTGGCCCCACCGAACTTATCCACCAGTTGTTCAACAAGCAAATGGGGTCAACCCCGCAGTTTGGCAGCGGCGCTCCTGATGTGTCCGTGGTGTTTGGCGCACCACCAGACCCATTAAGGATGGCGTTAAGCCAGGGACGCGGGTCTTTTACCCAAGGGCCAGGATGGTTCGTTCCCCATGGCTGGCCCCACTGTGCATTAAAGCCCATCTCGATTTCAGCGAAAGGTCCGATGGTTCCGATACGCTGGCCGCGCACAACATCCTGTCCCTGTTTGATGCCCTGGTCTAATTGGATGTGCTGGTAGTAAAGGTCCTGCGTACCAGCCCCAGGAACGTTTACACGGGTCGTGATGACCCCATGCGCGTTATCCCCCCAATATCCTGCACCGATGACCTTACCCGCCGCAATCGCGTACACAGGCGTTCCCACAGGGGTGCCAATATCCACACCACCCTCACCGGGCGTGATTGACCCATCAGCATGCAACCCTGGCGTTTTGCTGTTCCACATGCCATAGGTTGCTGTTGCTAGGTTGTGCATGAATGCTGGCGGCCACTGCATATTAGTGTTGTCCCCCTCCGGCTGTCTTGGCTACGACTGTTTTCGATGCAATCATGCCAGGGCCGGACTGACCATACAAAAAGTTGTTGGTGAGCAATTGCTGCTGGTTACCATTGATGAGCCAGTAGCGCCCATCGCTTCCCGCCCGTGGTGTAAAGCCAGATGGGATGTTAAAGTGCTGCTGGTTTTGCAGCGATGTACCAAAGTAAATCTGGTTGCCCTTACCGAACCAGACCTTCATCGCATCAGAGATGAGCGGCGTCTTGTTGATGTGAATGCCTCCCTGACCAGGCCCCGTAGTTGGCGGATTGGTAGGCACTGGCGGCAACGGTGTAGGCGTTGGCTTTGGCGATGGCGTTGGTCCTGGTGGTGGCGGATTTTGCCAGCCAATCAGGTTCCCACTTGGATCAAAGAGCGGGTTAGTGCCATTTGGTACAACGGGGTTACTTCCTGCCATAGGATAGCCTGCCATCTGCCCACCTGCTGGAGACCCTGCTGACGCTGATGGGGTAGACGTAGAGGCCGCTGTCCCCCGTTTGTACAGGTAGAAGGCCACCCCCACAACAGCGAGGACCCCAACAACGATAACCACCTTTTCTGGTGGCTTCGCGTTCTTGAACTCATCCATGAGATTGGGCATGGTATCAGCCATTTGAGCTACCTCCGCCTAGCTTCGAGAAGGTATCGCTGATTCGATACAGAATGCTCTGCTTCTCAAGCGTTTGGTATGGCCCGATAGGCTTGCGAATAGGTGGCCGCTGCGCCCGGTAGTATGGATTTTTCCAGAGCACCTGGCCTGGCGCGGCAGCACGAATGTGACCGCGAGTGCGTCCAGCGATGGACATCTCCTCACGCCCGCGTGCAATGATATATTCCGGTCTGCGCTTATGCGGATCATTCGTGGTCTCGATGGGCTTTTCGCCCTGTCCGATAGTCCACTTCCCATAGTTCAAATTCATGATAGACCGCGTTAGCATGCGGTTTCTCTCAACTTTGAACTCATTGCCAAAGGCAGGATGCACGTTCGTGTTCTGCGAAAGCGCCGCATGATTTGAGTGTTGACGCCAAGACATGCGCCTACCTCCCTTCTAGGGATTTAGCGATTGTTGCCGCACCACCAGCAGACGAGCCGATGATGCCTTGTGCTGCACTGCCGTGCGTCAGGATGTTATATCCTGCGATAACGGCCAGCATTGCCAGCACGATCTTTGCGATGGTTGCCCCCATGATGTCCCCCTTGTTATGCCTGTGCCTGTGCCTGTGCCTGGACTTGTCTCAAAGTCTGGATGATCTGGCGCACCTTTGACAGTGCCACGATCACATGGACCGGGATATCAAGATCAGACTGAAGAGCCTGAATACCTTGCGCCGTCAAGCTTGCCTTGATTTCCTCTAATCTGGCGATAAGTTCGTCCACGATGTCCCTCTATTTCAGGCCAAGATACGTCTTGTAAATCGGCCAATTATTCAGAATGGTTCCCATAATAATCAGGAGAACCAAAGCGGTAGCGATCTGCGGCGCTGGGTCTGCCAGGGCAATCAACGCAACTGCGCCCAGAAACCAGAGCACCACCTTATGCCATGACGTGTCTGTTCCCGCCACAACGCTCGCTGTTTTGTTCACAATCGTTGAGCTTGGAGCGGTCTTTGGTGCTGGGCTGCTGCCCCCACCATCGCCTGGCTGTACGTTTGCCATATGCCCTCCTATTGCGTTGCCTGGCGGAACGGGTTAAACGCCAGGGTTTGAAAGAAAGCGCCTACATTCGGGTCCTTGAGCACTTCCATAAAAAGCAAGAGCAAGAGCAACCCGAAGACTCTCCATTGTCCATTGCTCATTTTTCCACCACCCTATCCCAGAGCATGAAGGCGATTGTGACGGCCCAGTAGATCAGCATCAGCCCGATAAGGAGCTGCATCTTATTCGCCATGGCCTTGTGCCAGAGATGTTCGAGCACGTTGGGGACCACATAGACCGCTTCCCGTACCTCGCTAAACCCCTTCATATGGCTGCGCAGCATCTCGTTTTCGAGCTGCAACTGGTGGATAACCGCACCATAATCAATTGCTTCGTCCATTAGCGCATCAACCCCCCTGGCGTAAAACACTTCTTATTGATAGGGTCCCAGAGCCAGTTAGGCGGACAGCCTGGATTACCTACGCGTTGTCCATTATTCTTATTGGTTGGGTCCTTTATCTGCTCTGTCGGACTCTTGATATTCGGGATGTTGTCATTAAATGGGCTGCCAGGGATGTTCCCATTCGGGTTAACGCCAGCGAAGGTAATCTTCCCCGTGAAGAGGCCAATCAAAAGGATGATGCCTCCCCCAACAAGCAGCATTCCAAATGGCCCCTTCATACGTCTTCCTCCCACTCAATATCAGGAAAATGCGCCCTCTCCCATTCGTGCAGGGCGGGCCAGCTAAATGTGAAGCTTGTGCCCGTCCCGTCAGGGTAAAAGTAGAGCGCCATGATCACTGTGATACCCCACTCTCCCATGGGTAGAACCCGTAGGCCATTTTATAGGTCAAGAACAGGTCTACCAGCATGAGCGCGATAACAATAACCCCAAGTGTGTGTTCGATCTTCATCGAGACCTCCTAGCGCTTGTTATCCAGGTGCCAGAGGACGTATCCCCCGATGCCGATCACCGCCAGCACGATGATCACGTGTTTGTTGTTCAATTGCTGGACATTCCCCAGTGCGCTGGAGACGGCTGATGGCGAGGCTTGTTTGCCGCCAGCAACACGTCTGTTATTGCCCAGGTAGGCGCTGGCAGGGAAGCCAGTGACGGGGTAGCTTGATGTACCCCCGCTGGCATACCCCGCATTAGCCGAACCCGCGCTGCGCACAGACGCGCCAGGGGCAACGCCCTTAGACCCGCCATAAATGCCGCTTCTCATACCCATGATAGTTCTCCTCTTTCCTGCAATTACTGCATCAAAGCCTGAAGCATACCACGGATCACTTTGCCTGTAGAAGTCGCTCCCAAGCCGCTGGAGAAGTTCATTTGCAGGTTGATGTTACCTGCTGTGAACGTGTCCAGAACATTCTGGAGCGTCAAATCCTGCCCCAAAAAGTCTACGTAGAAGGCACCCTGCGTGAGCTGGTGGCCCATCTCCATGCTTGAGCGGAGACGGTATTCGTTGATAGACTCCACAACCACAGGAGCGTTGTTACCAACGGTCAGGTTGATGGCGTTTGACAGGTTGGTTTTGCTGTCTGCTACGCCAGCCGCGCCAGCGCTATCCCATACGCTGAAGATCAGGCGAGTAATGTAACCGCTGTTTGCCAGCGCACGCCAGTTGATCGTGCTAGAACCGCCAGGAGCCGTGTTCCACAGCTCTTCGTACCATGAATGGACGTATCCAAATTCAGGGTCATTGGCAGGGTCCAGAGGAGGATCGTACATGGTACGAACCACATCAACGTTAGGGGCTGCAATCACCGAGGTGTTAGCGGCCTGAGTGAAGAGACCTGCGCCCGTGCTGGCCGTACCCTCAACAATGTTGAAAGGCGTTGATTGGCTGGTTGAGCCAGGCGTGTAGTTCAGGACCATCTGAATTGATGGGTCCTGCAAATCCCAGATACCAACATACCCATCGAGGGTGTTGATCTTCTGTGCAAGTGGGATAAAGTACGGCAGGATGAGCTGTGCGCCAGCCTGGACCGTCAGAGGCACCTGATACAGAGATGGCACCGGGTTAGAAACCGTACCAGCAGGGCCGCCCTGTGGCTCGTCCACCGTTGTTGCAGGCGTGGCCGTTACTGCGGTATCAAAGGAGTTGCCCATTTTTTCCAACCCCATGATAACCTGATCGATAAGGTTCGTGCCGATACCAGAAACGTTGTAGACGCCAGCCTGGACGTTGCTGTTGACCGCGATATTCTGGAACATGCCCCAAGGAGCGAAGTTGTCCAGCATCGTGATAGCCGTTGTGGTCGTAGTAACTGCACCGCTCAGGATGAGCGCCAGTTCTCGCAGGTAACCAGCCTGCACAATTTGCACAGGAGTCTGCGTATTGCTCTGCCAGACGCTCGTGCTATTAGCCAGGCGCAACAGGCGCGTCACGTTCTGGCTGTTAAATTCGAGGTTCCCCATGAAATCTTCCCCCTAAAAGGACCCTAAGCGAAGTTGACACCCGCTTTAATCGCACCCAAGAAGCCATCCGTTGGCAGCTTGAGCGTTAGCAACTTGACGAGAATGAAACCCGCCATCACCGCCAACACATTGATGAGCCAGCTTCCCGGCCCGCTGTTGGCAAAGTCATCGAAAAACTTGCCCATATTAATCCCTCACGATGCGTCCGTCTTTAAACGTGACGCCCATAGTAAATGTCTGGCGGGACATCCGCCTATCGACTTGCTCGAAGAAAGACTCTTCGGCCAGGCCCTTGCGGGGCTTCCGTGGCAGCTTATCCACCGTCCCTGCCTTCTCCGCCATGCGCTTCATATGCTGCCAGTGGTAGAAGCGCTCCCCCTCAAAATCTGGCTTAACCGTTTTACTGGTCTTATCGCCAGCTTCCTTAATAATCTCTGCCATGTTCCTCTTCACGCTTCCGCTGATAAAATCCATATGGGGTACTGCGCGTCTTCCTGTCCTTTTGGGCTTTCTTGCCCTTCTTGGATTTCTTCGGAGCTTCCACGTTCGTAGTCACCCACCCCATCTCAACAAAAACCACTTCTTCTTCGTCACACATCACGCCACCTTCTGATCTAGCTTTAAAGGCCGAACCAGCATTGGTTCTGGCATGCTATCTTCCCAGTAAAAGAACCAGTATTTCGGAAGCGCCCTATCCACCATCTCCGGCATATCCTCCACGGGCAGGTATCCCTCCACCACCTTGCGATCATCCTTGTTGTTGATCCTGAACAGGAACCAGACCTCCGATTGATCTTTAACAATAATCGGGATGCCCTTTGGTCTCTGCGTTGAGCACCAGGCCCCAATGTTCAGCGAGCGCCCCTGCGTCCAAATGAGCTTGATTTCTCTTGGCACCACCGTGGCGTTCGCCAACTGTGTAATCTCATCGATGTACACAATTGTGTTGCGCGTTGCGATAATGTCCCGGAAATACTTCTCACACTGCCCGTCCCATTCCAAGGGCTGGAAAATCTGCACTGCCAACTTGGGGTTAAACTCCCCCGTCAACCATGGACTATCCACCGTCCCCAGGCCCTTTTCGGCAAACTTATACGTCTTGCCGAGGTAGCGCATCCAGTCCCTCTTTGGGTCCACGATGACAATCCGCCAGCCGCGTTTGCGAGCGAGCTTGAGCAAGGAGCGAGATAGGACGCTCTTGCCGGAACCAGTTTGTCCAATGAACAGGAGCCGCTGGTCCCCTCTTAATGCTGCTGGCGTGAACTTCATTACTTTTCCTCTGCAACGATAGATTGAATGACCTTGATGTTTTCGGCAAGGACTCGCGTGAACTCATCAAGCCCTACCTGCTCGTCTAGCGCGGTGCTGGTAATCGAGCTGAGAGAGGCGAGAAAGGGCCTCATATTGGCGGGCTTCTTTGTCGGAAAGATTAGGGATACCGAGACCTGACTGATGCCGAACATCGACGCCATCGACGTTACCATTGAACCCACCTGCCCGCTGAACAGGAGCATATCCACGGCTTTGGTCGCCAGCTCTGCTTTCTGGTTCAGGAGCGGCTGCTCTGTTGTAGACGCGCCAATCTTTTTGATTGCCCGTGCCATCGGCTTCTTCCTCATTCTCCAGCTTGATCTGCTGGTAAAGCTTCAAACTAACGTGGACATACCCCACCAGGGCGAACATGCTTGCGCCAACATCCGCCACATCGGGATTTACGTCCGTCATAAAACTGGCATGCCGCGCATAGATGCGTAGCAGCGGATCGACAATTCTTTGCGCCGTGGTATCGTCAGGAGCCAGCACGCTGTACTCAGGACCGATACGCCCCCATAGCCACGATGCAATCGCCATAAAGGCCAGCGAGATGGTTGGCGATGCGCTGCTTACGAAGTTCTGGCGCTTGGCATCAAGCTTGGCAGAAAATACAGGCTGCGCTTTGGTATCGTCATTTTTGTCAGCGATCCCCAGCATGCCCTTGAGCGATGACATTGCGCTATCGACAACGCCTTTACGCTCTACTGGCGCTGGGCTGTCCTCAAAATCTAATGTCGTTTTGTCATCGCCGTCTTGTGGCGCATTTTGTGCGTCAACTGGGGCCTGCTGCTTTGGCGCGGCAGTGCGGCCTGGCGTTGCCGTTTTTCCTGCCGTCTTGCCACGCCAACGCTCAAGGGTGCGCGTACTCACGCCAGTAAGGTCAGCCACTTCTTTTGGCGTCAGCCCCTCGCGGAGCTTCTGCATCGCCATCTGTTTTGTGGCGGTGTTGATCTTAATGGGCATTAGCTCTTACCCTTCCGTTTTGCCTTGCGGCGGTGGCTCAACCCCTGGCGCATCTTTTCTGGCGGTGCTGGTGAGGCTTCCACATCGGGCAAGTTCATGTCTACCGAGTCAGGGACAATCTCCTCTGCGCTGGCGGCTGCACTTGCTGCGATCTTCTCTTCAAGCTTGACGATGCGCTCTTCGATACCAGCTACCTGGCTGCTTGTGGCGGTGACCAGGCGCTCTTCCAGTCCAGCCAATTGGCGGACCATCTCTTCCTGGTGCTGGGCCTGGCGCTCTTCAATGCGCGTGATCTTTTCGGTGTGGTCCACCACCGGGGCCACCAGCTCGCTGCCTGCGTCAATGACGGGCGTGATTACTGGTGGCGTCTGTGTGTGCTCGTGCTCACCCTCCACGGTTCTTACCTACCTGTCTGTGTGTCACAGTTGTTGGGCCGAGCGGGAATACCCCGCGCTTAGCAACGCCTGTGTCCTGCTCTGGCAGCCCTACATGCTGATAGGCCAGGCCCTCTTCTGGATACTGTGCGTCAAACCCTTGCGCCGTTGTACGTTGCTGCCGCCTGCTTGTGACATGTGTATGTGTGTGCGGTTTCGTGCGAGGCTTTTCGGGAATGATGCGATCAAGTTTGCGTCGGAACTGAATGGTTACCAGGACCTCGCTTGTGGCTGGTGTGGTAGTTGTCAGGTAGACATATGAAGGGCTTGGCAGTGGCATATAGTTATCGCCGCCAAAGGTGACGAATGGAGCTGCCGATGAGACCGCCCCAACATAGGAAGGCAATGCATTGTTGTTGTCAGGGCTGCTGGTTGCCACGCTGCCAAACGTGTCTGCCCCCGTTGTGGAGAGCGCTGGCTGCTTTGGGTTCTTGCTGCCAAGCGCGAATGATGCTGGCGTGGCAAGAGTGCCCAGGCCAGTCACGGAAATGACGCTCCACTCGCACTCCGTGTGGTATGGGCTAGGAACTACATATTGTCCAGTGGCACCCCCCATGGTGAGAGGATCACTGATTTCGTATTCATCGCTGCACATAAAATGCCTTTGCTAAACGTCATTAAAAACGTAACTGCTGTTACATTTCATTATACCATATGCACATTGAATACGCAACACCCATAATTCCAGGTTATGAATGAGGACAAAAAAAGAGACCGCCACGTTATGTGACGGCCCCCCCTGCTACCTGGCGCTTTATTTCCGCTTCTTAAATCTGCGGAAGTACATGTGATTTGAAATCATCAGGGCTATCCCCCCTGCTGCCAGGGATGCGCATGTAATTGCGTCCCATGCTAATAGCGTCATTTCGGACTCCCCTGCCCCAGCTTGGCTTCTGCTTTCAGTAATTTTACCGCAATCTCATCTTTCCATTGAGTTTCCTGGGCCACCCGCTTCATAAGAGCCTCCTGCGCTTTGGTGTAATTCAATGCCTCCTCGTGGAGTTTCAGCCGGAATGTCACTTCCTGGTCAAGGCGCGTTTCCAGGGTCAGTTTTTCAAGCATAAGCTTGGCGTTCGCTTTCTCCAATTCGACAATCTGATCACGCAATGCCACGCACTGGTCGTATTTTTCATCGTACCAGCTATAGACAACGTTATAAGACTCACGGCACGGCTTGTGCAAAAATCCCAACATATTAATTCCCCCTCTGGCAGGCCGTATTTTAATTCCGGCCCGCCGCTAAAAACTATTCTACTTCGGAATTAATTTCCTCTTCGCTTGTTGACGTATTTTCTGATGTACTCGTACTCATCGGCCCATGGGCACTCCCCTGTTTCGAGGTACTTTTGATAGAGTTCTTCACCTTTTTGGTAACTGAACTTACGCCCTCTTTTAGAACTTCCCCCATTTGCGCCAAGCTCACCCCCTCCTGCGGGCGCGGCAATTGCCTGTTGGCTAAAGGGTCTGCGGTTCCACTCTCCTTTACCGCAGCAAGGTAACCAGTGATGGTATTATGCGCTTCTTGCAACTGCTCGATACTCCAATTCCCCGGAATTAAATTACGGTTTTCGGAATTAATCGGAATTAAATTACGGCTATATTCCGGTGCGTAATCATTTCGGAAATTATTTCCGGGGCGTGAGAAGTACGATGCAAACAAATCGAGAATGAGCGAAACAAAGTGGAAGCAGAAAATTACTTCCAACAGAATTGAGACACCCTGGATAACACCCACATTTTGCGTGATATCGTACTTTGTTGCAAGTAGGGCATAGAACTCATACCCGGCAACACAAAGAGAGCACGCTGCACACGCACAAGTCATTACCAGGGCGATAACTTTGCTGAAAGGGTGGTGGCGGGTAAGCATGAACACAGCCAACCACAAAACAAATCCGCCTTCGGTGAGAGAGAGCGCAGCCCATGGAAACCAGGGCTTATCTTTTGGGGCGATATCAAAGAAGAACATGAATGAAAGTGCGATAGAGAAACCAAGCGCTACGAGAATGATACCCCATTTCGCCACCGAACCAAGAATGTGCGCCATATCAAGAGGCTTGTGCATGGGTAAAATCCTTTCTGACCCTGCTTAACTTTGGAAGGGAACACACTACGGATTACTAACATTAAGAATGCGTTTGAGTTCGTCCAGGTCTATCAATTTAATCCGTTCATCCATCGGATTGTCCCGCAGCTCCAGGTTGTGTTTCCTGGCGATGCGGGTGATCTTACCAATGGATGTGTTAAATTCTTTTGCTGCTCTGGAAAGCGTTACCCAGTTACTCATGTAAAGAACCTCCTATACTTATTTCTTCTATTATACACGATAGTAACGATACTGTCAACCCTGGCATTTGTGCCTGATCATATTCTTGTGCTATAATGCTTGTGGTGCAGTTTTCTGGCAATAGTCACACCTAATGAAACCAGGAGAAACAATGACCGCGTGCTAACTGGTAAACAGTCCAGGGCCAGCGCGGTTTTTTGTTGCCCTTTTCTCCGCTTGCTTGGCAATGCTCTCCATCAGCACCGCATCCCTGCGCACGCGCTTCACCATCTCCACGCACAATGCCCACTAGCACTGATGGGGTACGCGCT
>WNFM01043764.1_pt1 | contig 18342 bp, 19 predicted proteins | sample 5400271 | NCBI WGS metagenome assembly WNFM01 (sample SAMN13153352, study PRJNA577476) | soil metagenome | isolation source: 60 cm saprolite on Douglas fir-dominated hillslope | place: USA:California | collected 2013-09-17 | reverse complement strand
GGGAACCGCCAGCAGCGCCACGAGGGCGAGAAGTGACGCGAGACGACTCACCGGCCGGATGCTACTGACCGAGCAGGGCGACAGTGTTGTTCAGCATGTGCAGGAGGATTCCCGGGACGATCGAGCCGGTCTTCTCGTAGAGGAGCGAAAGCAGGAAGCCGAAGACGATCAACGGCGGCACCGCGCTCACGCCCGTCAGCGCGTGCAGGCCGCCGAAGATCAGGCCGCCGATCAGCGCCGCCCCGACCCGCGGCAGCCTCTCCCTGAGGCCGCCGAACAGCATCCCCCGGAAGCAGACCTCCTCGCTGACCGGCGCCAGGACCACGATCAGCAGGATCTGCACCGGAATCGCCCCGAACCCCTTGGCGATGTCCTTCTGGTGCGGTTCGACGATCAGCAGCGAGTAGGCGAAGGTGAAGAGCAGATAGGCCCCGATAGCCGCCGCCACCCATTTCAGGGCCGACGGCTTGAAGCGCCGCGCCCCGAGCCGCGTCAAGATCTGGCCCATCGACGCGGCCCCATGCTGTGCCGCGATCGCCATCGGCACCATCAGGAACCCCACCGCCGTCGCCAGCTGCACCCCGACGTTGCCGAACGTCGTCAGATTCCCATTCGCCTTGTGCCCGATCGCCGCCGCCGGAATGCCCAGGACGACTCCCGTCCCAAGGGCGAGGAAGACGCCCAGCACAGCGACCCAGGGGCCCCAGTTGGAGTACGGAAAGGGCGTCGGCCTCCGCTCGACTGGTTCCCCGGCTAAGTTGACAGCCATGTCGCCGGCAGTTTCACAGGTCTCCCGAACGACCAAAACCCGGCTGCGGATCCTCCGCCGCCTCCTCCTGATGGCGATCATCCTGGTCCTCGCGGCCCTGGCACTGAGCCAGTTCACCGAGCTGAAGCGCCTGGCCACCGGCATCCTCGCCTCGACCGCGGTGATCGGCCTGATCGTCGGCTTCGCCGCTCAGCACACGATCGCCAACATGGTCGCCGGCGTGCAGATCGCGGTCTCCCAGCCGATCCGGATCGGCGACCGGATCGGCTTCGAAGAAACCGAAGGGCGGGTGACCGACATAACCCTCTCCTACACCTACGTGGACCCCGGCGACGGAAGCTCGGTCGTGATCCCCAACCAGCTCCTGGTGGAGGGCATCGTCCACAACCACTCGACCGAAGACACGCAAGCCTGAGGGCACGCGCGGCGAAGTACCCTCTGCCCGATGACGCAGCGCAATCGGCGACGTCAGCGACGCCGCGGCGGTATCGGCAACAAGCTCCTGATCGTCGGGGGCGGCGTCTTCGTCCTCGTCGGGATCATCGCCATCGGCGTCACCTCCTGGGTGCTCAACGTCGCCGCCGACGCTCCCTCGCTCGCCACCTGCAAGCCGATCGACAAGGGCGGCAACTCGGCCATCTACGCCGACGGCAGCAAGCTCGGCCTGATCGCCTCCGGCGAAGCCCGCACCCCGGTTTCGATCAAGCGGATTCCGAAGAGCGTCCAGCTGGCGACCGTGGCGATCGAGGACCAGCGCTTCTACCAGCACGGCGGGGTCGATCCCGAGGGCATCCTCCGCGCCGCGGTCAAGGACCTCGAAGCCGGCAAGGCGGTCGAGGGCGGCTCGACGATCACCCAGCAGCTGGTCCGCAACCTCTGCATCGGCAACCCGGAACGCAACCTCGAACGCAAGATCGTCGAGGCGAAGCTGGCGATCGAGTACGCGAAGCGCCACTCGCGGCAGGAAATCCTCGGCCAGTACCTCAACATCGCCTCCTACGGGACGATCGAGGGCAGCACCGCGGTAGGGGTCCAGGCGGCCTCGCGGATCTACTTCTCGAAGCCGGTCTGGAAGCTGAGCCTGCCGCAGGCGGGGCTGCTGGCGGGGCTGCCGCAGGCCCCCTCGGAATACAACCCGATCCTCAACCCCGGAGCGGCGCTGGCGCGCCGCAACGAAGTGCTGAGCCAGATGGCCAAGCTCGGCTACGTCTCCGGCCGTCGCGCCCAGGCGGCCGAGGAAGCGGGCCTCGGCCTGCGCGTCTCCAACGGCTACTTCAAGCACCGCCAGCCCTATTTCTTCGACTACGTCGAGAATGAGCTGATCGAAAAGTACGGGGTCAACACCGTGCGCAACGGCGGGCTCAAGGTCCAGACGACCATCGACCCCGGCCTTCAGCAAGTCGGCCTGGAAGCGATGCGCTCCGCCCTCCCCTACTCGACCGACCCCTCCTCGGCGCTGGTCTCGATCGACCCGCGCAACGGCCAGATCCGGGCGATGGTCTCCAGCTCCAACTACGCCCGTAGCCAGTTCAACCTCGCCGCGCAGGGGCACCGCCAGCCGGGCTCGGCCTTCAAGGCCTTCGTCCTCACCACGGCGATCAAGCAGGGGATCGACCCGTACACGACCTACTACACGTCGAAACCCCTCGACCTCAACCTGCCCCGCTGGGGCCATTGGGAAGTCCACACCGCCGACCTCGGCTATCAGGGGACGATCAACCTCAAGCAGGCGACGGTGACCTCCGACAACACCGTCTTCGCCCAGCTCGACCTCGACGTCGGGCCCGCCGCCGTGGCAGCGACGGCGAAATCGATGGGGATCACGACGCACCTCGACGGGATCCCCGCCGAGGGGATCGGCGGCCTGCGCCTCGGCGTCTCCCCGCTCGAGCTGACGGACGCCTACGCGACCCTGGCCTCAGGTGGCATCCACCACAACCCGGTCGCGATCGAGAAGGTGACCTTCCCCAACGGCCACGTCGACCGGCCCCAGCCGGCCGATCCGAAGCGGGTGCTGCCCGAAGCGGTCGCCTACGAGGTGACGCGCCTGCTCCACGACAACATCACCGAAGGCACCGGGACCGCCGCCTACACCGGCTGCGCCGGCCAGGCGGGCAAGACCGGGACCACCGACGAATACACCGACGCCTGGTTCTCCGGCTACCAGCCCAACCTGGCAACGGCGGTCTGGGTCGGCTACCCGCAGTCGAACAAGATCTCGATGACCAGCGTGCACGGGATCACCGTCTTCGGCGGCACCTTCCCGGCCGAAATCTGGCACTCCCTGTACTCCAACGCGGGCGTGCCCTGCGAGGAATTCAAGCGACCCAAGCACTCGATCGCCTGGGCGCCGTTCTACGGCCAGTTCACCCAATCCGGTCCGCGCGGCGGCGGAGCCGCAGGCAACGGTAAAAGCAACGGGGCGCCTCCACCCGGGACCGCCGCGGTCGGCGGCTACAACCCCAACGCCTACGCGCCGGGCGCCGGGCAGGAACCGGCGCCCCTGCCTCCCCCGCTGCCGCCCCCACCCTCCGTCGGCCACGTCGGCAGCGGTAAATCGGCCGGCGGGAGCGGGTAGCTGAGCATCGACCCGGGGGTCGCCTACGCCCTGATGTGGGCGGGCTTCGCGGCCTACCTCGCCATCCTCGTCGCGGCGCCGGCCCTCGGCCGCCGCGTCGTCTGGGCGACGATCGTCCTGGCGGTCACGGCCTTCGCCGTTGCCCCGGTCCTGCTCTCCCACGACGTCTACAGCTACCTCGACTACGCCAGGCTCGGCGTCGTCCACGGCCTCGATCCCTACCTGCACGGACCCCACGCGGCCCCCGCCGATCCGGCGTTCTCCAGCGTCACCTGGCCGCACACCACCAGCGCCTACGGGCCCCTGTTCACGCTCGCCACCTACCCGCTCGCCTGGCTGCCGGTCGGCGTCGCGATCGCAGCGCTGAAGGCCGCCGCCGCGCTCTCGGTCCTCGGCCTCGCCGCGCTGGTCGCCCGCCTCGCCGCCTGGCGCGGCGCCGACCCGCTCCGGGCGGCCGCCTTCGTCGCCCTCAACCCGTTGGTCCTCGTCCACGTCGTCGGCGGCGCCCACAACGACGGCCTGACGATGCTGCTGGCGATGCTCGCCGTTGCCGCGATCCTCAGCGCCCGCGAGGCCACCGGCGGAGCCGCCCTCGTCGCCGCCATGGCGGTCAAGGCCTCCGCCGCCTTCCTGGCGCCCTTCGCCCTCCTCGCCGCCGCGAGACCGACGCCGAGGGGCCGATTTCCCACGAAATACGGGGGTTCTCGGCCCATCGGCCGGTTTTTGGCGGGGGGAGCACTGGCGGTGGTCGGGATCTGCGTCGGGGCCTATCTCGCGTTCCGCTGGAACTGGCTGGACGCTCTCAGCCTCGCCAGCGAGAACCAGGGGCGCACGAGCCACCTCAGCATCCCCACCACCCTTGGCCGCATCACCGGCCTCGGCCCCGACCCGCTTCGCATCGCCGCCCTCTCTTTCTACGCCGTCCTCGTCGCCTACCTCCTGGCCTGGACCTGGCGCGGCAACGACTGGGTCCGCGCCGCCGCCTGGGCCGCCCTCGGCCTCCTCCTGGCCACCTCCTGGCTCCTCCCCTGGTACCTGACGACCGCCCCCTCCAGCTCCTGACCCTCGCACTCACCGCCTTCCAACTAGGAGCCCGCATCCCCCTCTAGCTCCTATCCCCCCACCGAGTTCGCCTTTTGTTCGGCCCACCGCAACAAACCACGAACTCACGCGCCGCCTCGTCCCTGAGCAGCTCCCGGTCACAGGATCTCCGGCGCGTGCCCCCCAGCATCCCGCCCGGCGGCCTGCTCCTCCGCCGACGGATGCAGAATCCCCGTCGCGACGCTCCACCCCTCACGCCGCCCCAGCGCCGTCACGGTTCCGACGTAGAGGAGTTCCGCCACGGTGAGCACGCCCCGCACCGCGATCGCGATCAGAGAGCCGACCGCGAAGCTGTTCCCGGGCACCGCCGCCTTCACCGCCCAGGCGAAGGCGGCGTCGCGGACTCCGAGCCCGGCCGGGGCGACGAGCGTTATCAGCGCCGCGAAGTAGCCGATCGCCTGTGCGGAGCCGACCAGGAGGATGTCGTCGAACGGGATGTGGGTGACCGAGCGAGCGACGCAGTAGATGCCGACGGCAACCACGACCCAGTTCAGCGAGTAGAAGACGATCAGGGAGATGACGCCGCGCAGCGAGATCACCCCTGGCAGCGGTTCGCGGCCGAAGGCCTTCAGTGCCCGGTTTGCCAGAGGGCCGAAGACGCGCGGGTGCAGCAGCGCGATCGCCGCCGGTATCAGCAGCAGCACCGCCCAGCGCAGAGGCTGGCCCTGGAGGTCGGGGTGGTTGATGATGAAGTAGGCGGCGACGACGACCGCCGACGTCGCCGAGATCGCCTGTTCGTAGACGATGCTGGCGATCGTGATCCGGCGCGGCACGCCGGCCCGCTCGGAGAGCAGCACGCGCCCGAGAACGTAGAGGACGCTCCCCGGCACGTAGCGAGCGAGCAGGGGCTGTCCCCAGGCGACCTGGGCGCGACCGAACCCGATCGGATAGCCGAGGAAGCGCAGGGTGAGGTCCCAGCCAAGGGCGCTGAACACGTAGAAGGCCGGCAGGACGACGATCGCCGGGATCAGCCAGACGACGTGGAAGTGAACGCCTTCGTTCTGGATCTCCGACCACTGGTTGATGACGGTGAGGACCAGGAAGCCGAAGATGAGCACGGCGAGGCCGAGCTGGAGGGCGAGGCGGACCCGGCGGCTGCGCGGTGGGCGCGTCCCGAACCGCGCGCCCGCCTCGCCGACCCGGTGCAGAAATGGTTGGCGGCGCTCCACGAGAGGCGCACCTTAGTGACGAGCCCAGCGTCGACCGGTCATGGCGCCCTGTCGCGGGCGAAAGGGCCGGTTTGGGATAGTCAGCCGATGGGCGAGTTCGAGTTGCTGGCGAGGGTGCGGGAGCTGCTCCCGCCACCGGGCCCACGGATCCGGGTCGGAAGCGGCGACGACGCCGCGGTCACCGTCCCCGGCGGCGCCACGGCGACCTCGGTCGACGCCCTGGTCGAGGGCGTCCACTTCCGCCGCGACCGGGCCACCCTGGCCCAGATCGGGCGCAAGGCCCTCGCTGCCGCCCTCTCCGACCTGGCGGCGATGGGCGCCGAGCCGGGCGAGGCCTACGTGGCCGTCGGCGTCCCTACCGACCTCGACGAGGCCGGCTGCCTGGAGCTGATCGAGGGGATCGCCGCCGTGGCGGCCGAGACCGCGACCACCCTCGCCGGCGGCGACGTTACCCGCGCCCCGGTCCTGACCCTCGCCGTCACCGTCGTCGGCCATGCCGCGGAGGCCGAGCAGTTGATCGGCCGCGGCGGCGCCGAGCCGGGCGACGCGCTGGTCCTGACCGGGGAGATCGGCGGCGCGGCGGCGGGCCTGCTGCTTCTCGAGCAGCCGCGGCTGGCAAAGGCCGTTCCCGGGCAGACCGCCGAGCGACTGCGGTTGCGCCAGCTCGACCCGACCCCCCGGCTTGCCGCCGGGCGAGCGCTGGCGGCGGCCGGGGCGCGGGCGATGATCGACCTCAGCGACGGCCTCGGCGGGGACGCCGTCCACCTCGCCGGCGAGAGCGGCGCCGGCATCCGGATCGACGCAGCCGCTCTGCCGCTGGCGAACGGCCTCGCCGAGGTCGCGGTCGCGGCCGGCCGCGACCCGCTCGAGCTGGCGGCGTCCGGGGGCGAGGACTACGAGCTGTTGGCGGCGCTGCCGCCGGGACGCCTGGGCGAGGCCGCCACCAGAATCGGCGAAGCCGCGGAAACCACGCTGACGCAGGTCGGAGAGGTCTACGACGGGGAAGGCGTCGAAATCAGGCTGCCTGGCGGGGGGACTCTGCCGCCGGCTGGGTTCGACCAGCTCGGCTGAGCGCGGGGCTGCCGCCGGTCAGCAGTTCGCGCACTCCGCGCCGCTGCAGCATCGCCGCCGCGACCCGCGAGGGATCGGGCTTGTAATTGCCGGATTCGACAAGGCTCTTCAGTTCCTGTGACTGCATCGCCTTTTTATCGGCTCGACGCCCGAGATCCTTAGTTCTTGGTACTCACACATGCGTCCAATTTCACGCTCGCACTACCCTTAAGAGCGTGGCTAACGGGACGGCCCGCATCCTCCTCGTCGACGACGAGCAGTCGATCCAGACGCTTTTGAGCTATCCGCTGCGCAAGGATGGCTACCACGTCACGTCCGCCCTCGACGGCGGCGAGGCGCTGCAGCGATTCGAAGAGGGCCGCTTCGACCTGGTCATCCTCGACCTGATGCTGCCCCGCCTCGACGGGGTCGAAGTCTGCCGCCACCTGCGCTCGCGCAGCCAGGTGCCGATCATCATGCTGACGGCGAAGGGCAGCGAGACGGACAAGGTCGCCGGCCTCGAGGTCGGCGCCGACGACTACATCACCAAGCCGTTCTCGATGCGCGAGTTCCGCAGTCGCGTCAAAGCCGCCCTGCGCCGCTCGCGGATGGGCGGGGAGACGGTCGAGGACGAGACTATCGACTGCGGCGAGCTGACGATCGACTTCGGCCGGCGGATGGTCACCCTGCACGAAGAGGAGATCCGCGTCACCTACGTCGAGTTCGAGATCCTCGGCGCGCTCGCCCGCTCCCCCGGCCGGGTGCTCACCCGCGAGACCCTGCTCGAGCACGTCTGGGGCGACTCCGAGTATCGCGATCCCCGCACCGTCGACGTCCACATCAGGCATCTGAGGGAGAAGCTGGAGCGCGACCCAAAGCAGCCCGAGTTCCTCTTCACCGTGCGTGGGGTCGGCTACCGGTTCAGGGAATAGATGCGCCGGGTCAGGATCACAAACCTCGGCAGCCGGATCACGGTCGTCTCGATCGCGATCGCCATCGGTACCTCGGTTCTCATCTACGTCTACACGGTCGCGATCGGCGGCGCCGCGAGCGGCCTCGGGGCGGTCAAGGGACAGATCGTCCTCGCCGGCCTGATCGCGGTGGCCGTCGCCACCACCATCGGCCTCTACTACGCCCAGCGCGCGGCCAGCAACATCAGCCGACTCCAGGATGCCGCCCGCAAAGTCGCCGACGGCAACTTCGAGACGAAGATCCCGGTTGCCTCGGCGGGGCAGCTCGGCCAGCTGGCCCGCACCTTCAACGAGATGCAGCGCCGCCTCGCTGAGTCCGACATTGCCCGCAAGCAGTTCATCGCCAACGCGTCGCACGAGCTGCGGACGCCGATCTTCAGCCTCGGTGGTTTCGTCGAGCTGCTCGAAGAGGAGGACCCGAGTCCCGAGGAGCGAGCCGAGTTCATGCGGACCATGCGCCAGCAGATCGACCGCCTGACCAAGCTGACCACCGACCTGCTCGACCTCTCCCAGCTCGATGCCGGGGCGATGGTGATGGAAGCCCGCAGCGTCGACCTCGGCGCCCTGGCGCGGGACGTGACGCGCGAGTTCAACGCCCGTGCCGACCTGCGCGGCTCGCGCCTGGAGCTGCGCACGCCCGAGCGCCCGGCGGTCGCCCTCGGCGACCTTGACCGCGTGCGTCAGATCATCCGTATCCTCCTCGACAACGCCCTCACCCACACTCCCGAGGGCACGAAGGTCACCGTGACCACCTACTCCGTAAACCGCCGCGCAGAGCTGACCGTCTCCGACGAAGGGTCCGGGATCCCCCAGCGCGTGCAGAACCGGATCTTCGAGCGCTTCTACACCGCGGACAAGGGTGGCGGCTCGGGTCTCGGGCTGGCAATCGCCAGTGAGCTCGCCCAACGCATGGACGGTCGCATCACGATCAGCTCCAGCCGCCGCTTCACCGCCTTCACGCTTGACCTGCCCCCCGCCCAGGTGGGCGTCGAGCCGCGGCCCGCGAGCATCCTCACCAAGGCTCCCGCGTGAGCAGGCGCGCGGCGCTCGCGCCGCTGCTTTGCCTTGCGCTGCTCGCCGGCTGCGGCTCCGGCGACACCGGTTCGACCGCGCAGGCCCCGGCGCAGTCGAAGCCGCCGGCGCAGGTGGTCGTCGAGGCCGCCAGCAGCGGCTTCGACGCCGCCCGCGTGTACCGCGAGGCGTCGCCGGGCGTGGTCACGATCCGCTCGATCTTCAGCGGCGGCGGCGGGGCCGCCGAGGGCTCCGGCTTCGTCCTCAACACCGAAGGCGAGATCGTCACCAACGCCCATGTGGTCACCGACGAATCGAGCGGCAAGCGCAAGCCGGCGAAGGAAGTCTTCGTCGAGTTCCCGGACCGCAACGTCGTCGGCGCCAAGATCCTCGGCTTCGACCCCTTCGCCGACGTCGCCCTGCTCAAGGTCAAGCCCGACGGCTTCACCCTGCACCCACTCGAACTCGGCAACGACAGGGGGCTCCAGGTCGGCCAGCCGGTGGCGGCGATCGGCAGCCCGTTCGGCGAGCAGCAGTCGCTCTCCAGCGGAATCATCTCGGCGACCGATCGCTCGGTCAAATCGCTGACCCAGTTCCAGATCGATGGGGCGATCCAGACCGACGCCTCGATCAACCCGGGCAACTCCGGCGGGCCGCTGCTCGACGCCGGCGCACGGGTCCTTGGAATCAACGAGCAGATCGAGACCAACTCTGGATCCAACTCCGGGGTCGGCTTCGCGGTCCCGGTCTCGGCGATCAAGCGCTCGATCGCCCAGCTCGAGGAAAGCGGCAGCGCCGAATATGCCTACATCGGAGTCTCCAGCCAGGCGCTCTACCCGCAGCTCGCCGCCAAGCTCGGCCTCGGCACTACCTTCGGCGGCCTGCTGGCCGAAGTCGTCCCGGGCGGGCCGGCCGACAAGGCCGGGCTGGAAGGCGGCAACAAGAAGCTGCGGTTCCAGGCCGGCGAATACCGCGTCGGCGGCGACGTCATCCTTCAGGTCGACGGTCACAACGTGGTCCGGCCAGACGATCTCGCCCGCTTCATCGCCTTCCGCAAGCCGGGGGAAAAGGTGACGCTGACCGTCCTCCACAACGGCGCAAAGGAGCAGGTCGAGATCACCCTGGGCAAGCGCCCGGACATCGTCTCCGGCGGCTAGACGCCCATTCGCCGCGAAGCCGTGTAGAACTCCGGCCTTGCTTCAGGAAGTCGCCCTCGGCCAGAAGTCCCTCACCGACTACACCCACATAGTCGGCAAAGAGCTGACGGAGCGCATCCGCGAGCTGGCCGAGCCGCTGCGCGGCAAGCGCGTCCTGCACGTCAGCGCCACCGCCTTCGGCGGCGGCGTCTCGGAGATCCTCTACACGATGGTGCCGCTGATGCGCGACGTCGGCCTCGACGCCCACTGGCACGTGATCTTCGGCAAGGAGGAGTTCTTCAACGCGACCAAGCTCCTCCACAACTCCCTGCAGGGGGCCGAGGAGACGCTGAGCGAGGAGCAGTGGCAGCTGTTCGACGAAATCAACCGGATGAACGCGGAGGGCCTGGAAGGCGAATGGGACGCGGTGATCGTCCACGACCCGCAGCCGATCGGCCTCCGCCGCGGCGCGCTCGAGAAGGGCCGGCGCTGGGTCTGGCGCTGCCACATCGACCTCTCGGCGCCGAACCCGGCACCGATCGCCCGCCTGCTGCCGCTGATCGAGGAGTACGACGCGACCGTCTGGCACATGCCGGACTACGTGCCGGCCGGGGTGGACGGCCACAACGGCGTCAACATCATCCCGCCGGCGATCGACCCCCTGTCGCCGAAGAACATGGCCTTCTCGCCCGAGGACGCCGCCTTCGTCTGCCGCCAGTTCGGGATCGACGTCGACCGGCCGCTGCTCACCCAGGTCTCCCGCTTCGACCCCTGGAAGGACCCGATCGGCGTCATCGACGCCTACCGCGAGGTGACCGCGCAGGTCCCCGAGGCGCAGCTGGCGATGGTCGGCTCGATGGCGACCGACGACCCCGAGGGCCGCGAGTACTTCCAGAAGACCTTCGAATACGCGGATGCCGACCCCGACATCAAGATCCTCAGCAACCTCAACAACGTCGGCGCGATCGAGGTCAACGCCTTCCAGTCACAGTCCGACGTCTGCCTTCAGAAGTCGATCCGCGAGGGCTTCGGCCTGACCGTCACCGAGGCGCTCTGGAAGGGGCGGCCGACGGTGGCCGGCAACGTCGGCGGCATCCCGCTGCAGATCGAGGACGGGGTGTCCGGCTTCCTCGTCAACTCGCCCTCCGAGTGCGCCCAGCGCTGCTTGGAGATCCTCGCCGACCCGGAACTGGGCAAGCGCCTTGGCCGGGCCGGCAAGGAGCACGCCCGCCGCGAGTTCCTCTCGCCGCGCCTGCTGCGCGACTGGCTCGGGCTGTTGACGGACCTGGACACCTGACCCCTTAACCTCTGCGGCGTGGACTCCTCGCCGCTGATCATCGTCTCGAATCGAGGGCCGGCCCAGTTCGAGCGCGACGAGAACGGGCAGCGGACGGTGCGGCGCGGCGGCGGCGGCCTCGTCACCGCCCTCTCCGGGCTCGTCTCCCACCGTGAGGCGCTCTGGATCGCCTCGGCGATGACCGACGAGGACGTCGCCGTCTCACAGGAGCGCGGCGGCCCGGTCGAGCTCTCGATCGACGGCATCGACTACCAGGTGCTGCTGGTCGGCAGCGACGCCGAGGCCTACGACCGCTTCTACAACGTGATCGCCAACCCGCTCCTCTGGTTCATCCAGCACTACCTCTGGGACCTCTCCAACGCGCCCGACATCCGCCAGGAGGAGCTCGACGCCTGGGACTTCGGCTATCAGACGGTCAACCGCGACATCGCCGAGGCGGTGCTGCGACAGATCGAGGGGCACGAGCGGCCGCTGGTGATGCTGCACGACTACCACCTCTATACCGCGCCGGGGATGGTCCGCGAGGGGCGCCCCGACGTCTTCCTCCACCACTTCGTCCACATCCCCTGGTCGCAGCCCGACAGCTGGCGGATCCTGCCGGGCCGGATCCGCGAGGCGATCTTCCAGGGCATGCTGGCCAACGACATCATCGGCTTCCACACCCACGCTTACTGCATCAACTTCCTGCGCTGCTGCGACGAACTGCTGGAGGCCGACGTCGACTACGTGCGAGGAGAGGTCCACCACGGCGGCGGCAAGACGCTGGCCCGCGCCTACCCGCTCTCGATCGACGCCGAGCGGCTGGAGCGGGCGGCGGCCTCGCCGGAGGTGGCGGAGGCGGAGCGCGAAGTGCTGGAGCGCCGTCGCAAGCACCTGATCATCCGCGTCGACCGCGCCGACCTCTCGAAGAACGTGCTGCGGGGCTTCACCGCCTTCGACGCCTTCCTCAGCCAGCACCCCGAGTTCCGCGAAGAGGTGACCTTCATCGCCCACCTGCAGCCCTCGCGCCAGGACGTGCCCGAGTACACCGAGTACCTGGAGCGGATCGAGGCGCTGGTCGCGGTCGTCAACCATCGCCACGGCACCACCGACTGGATGCCGATCGACCTCAAGATCTACGAGAACTTCCACGACGCCGTCGCCCGCTACAAGCATTTCGACCTGCTGATGGTCAACTCGCTCTTCGACGGCATGAACCTGGTCGCCAAGGAGGCGCCGGCGGTCAACACCCGCGACGGCGTCCTGATGCTCTCCGAGAACACCGGCTCCCACGAGGAGCTGGCCGACTGCGCCCTCTCGGTCAACCCCTTCGACATCCAGGAGCAGGCGGACGCGATCTACCGGGCGCTGACGATGGGCCCCGAGGAGCGGCGGCTGCGGGCCGAGCGGCTGAAGGAGATCATCTACTCGCGGAATCCGGGGGACTGGGTGGATGATCAGCTGCACGACATCGAGGAGCTGCGGGCGGCTGTTGGGTAGGGGGCGGGGAGGATGGGGTACCCCTCCTCACTCAACTTGCTCGGGTGGGGCGTCTACCGCCGTCCGAGGTTGAATTGCCCGAGAAGTACAAGCCGTTCGGAGGGGTATCCCATCCTCCCCGCTCGCCAGCCCACGGGGCCCTTTAGCTGCTTGATTTGGGGCGCTGGGGGGAGAACGCCTCCGGGCCCCGGTCTTGAGCTGGGGTGAGGGGAGTTCGGATTCGCTGGAGGGCCTTCGGGAAGGGGGCGATGCTCGTCGGGGCCGGGCTGCTGGCGTTGCAGCTGCTTCCGTCGCTGCTGAAGCCGCCGCAGCCGCCACCGCTTGCCGCGGACGTGGGTTTGCCGAGGGTGAAGGTCCGGGAGCAGGCTTCGACTCCGCCTCGGTCCGGCGTTGCGCCGCCTCTGGCGCCCAAGCCCCGCGGGCGCCACCGGCACTCCACGCCTCCGCGGGACCGCGGACCGTTAGACGTGAAGATCAGCTCGAAGCCCAAGCCGCGACACCACAGCAAGCCTCCACCGAGTCCGCCCCAGCTCCGACTCCACCACCAGCGCCCCCTCCCGAACCAATCCCCCCACCCCCGCCCGAACCCACCCCGCCTCCCAGCTCACCCCCGACGCGGGAAGCTTCCACTCAACCGAACGATGGCTCCGAGGAGTTCGCCCCGCGCTGACCCAGCCCTTGCGAACTCCACCGCTATAGTCCCTCGCCGTTTTGGCAGCCCCGCGCGAATACGAGTTGGTCCTGATGCTGGACCCACAGTTGGACGCCCCCGCACGTGACGGGCTGGCGCAGGAGGCGCGTGGCCAGATCGAGGCCGCCGGCAGCCTCAAGCACGAGAACAGCTGGGGCCTGCGCAAGATGGCCTACGAGATCAACCGGCGCACCGAGGCCGACTACCGCTGGCTCCGCTTCGAGGCGCCCAGCGAGCTGCTCGACTCGCTCGATCACAACCTGAAGATCGCCGACGGCGTCCTTCGCTTCCGCATCTTCAAGGTCGACCCCAGCGCCCCGGTGATCGTCCCGCCGGCAGCCAGCGCCGTGCCCGGGCCACGGGAGCGCAGTGCCACGGGAGCCCGCGAGGACCGCGGCGATTCCCTCGACGACTCCGACGAGTAGCGGGGACTCGGCCCGCTCTTTGCGAGGAATGCGCTCCCCTAGGGGGAGAGGTCGCGCCGCCCGCCCTCTTAGACTGGAATTCAGCAAGCGACTTCAGAGGAGTGAGCGCATTGGCAGCTTCGAACGTGAACGTGGTGGTCGTGACGGGCAACCTGACCCGTGACCCGGAGCTGCGGAGCACCCCGGGTGGAACCTCGATCTGCAAGCTCCGCGTGGCGGTCAACAGCCGCCGCAAGGACGGGCAAAGCGGCGAATGGGTCGACAAGCCCAACTACTTCGACGTCACCGTCTGGGGGGCGCAGGGGGAGAACTGCGCCAACTACCTGGCGAAGGGCCGGCCGGTCGCGATCGAGGGACGGCTCGACTGGCGCGAGTGGGAGGACAAAGACGGCAACAAACGGCAGACGGTAGAAATCATCGCCAACTCGGTCCAGTTCCTCGGCTCGCGCGACGGCTCCGGCGGCGGCAGTGGCAACGGCGGTGGCGGTGGCTTCACTCCGAGCAGCGACGTGCCCGCCGACACCTCCGACTTCGAAGGCGCGGCGGCCGGCGCCGGTGGGGCCGGAGGCGGCGAAGACGACATCCCCTTCTGATGGTCCCAGGCGTCGCCATTCGGCGTCCTCAGTCGGCCGAGTAGCGCTGCTATTCGGTCTTCCTGCGTCCTTGCCTGGCGACGCCTGGACCTCATCGGCGGCTGGTCTGTAGCATCACGCCCCCAATGGCTAGAGCGAGAGAGTCTTCTTCTTCGACGAACAGCAACAGGCGCGGCGGCCGGCGCGGCGCCGATCGCGCGCGGCCGCGCAAGTACACGCGCGTCAACGCCGAGACCGTCGACTACAAGGACCTCAACCTGCTGCGGCGCTTCCTCTCCGACAAGGGGAAGACCCGCGGCCGGCGCGTCACCGGGCTTTCCCGCCGTCACCAGCGACAGCTCTCGGTGGCGGTGAAGCGGGCGCGCGAAATCGCCCTGCTGCCTTACGTCGGAGAGCGCTGATGGCGCAGGCCATCCTGCTCCAGGACGTCGAGTCCCTCGGCGAGCGCGGTCAGGCGATCGACGTTGCCCCCGGTTATCTGCGCAACTACCTCATACCTCGCAAGCTGGCCCAGCCGGCGACCCCGGGGGCACTGGAGGAGGCGCAGCGCCGTCGCGAGGCCGCGGAACGGGCCGAGAAAGTCCGCGCCGAGCGCGAAGCCCAAGCCGCGGGCCTGCTCTCGAAGACCGTGCTGACGATCCATCAGCGGGCCGGTGAGGACGGCAAGCTGTTCGGCTCGGTCGGCGCCAAGGAGATCGTCGACGCGCTCCGCGAGGCCCGCGACCTCCGCATCGACCGCCGCAAAGTCCGCCTCGAGCAGCCGCTGCGCGAAGTCGGCACCTTCATGGTCGAGATCGAGCTCGCCGACGGCACCGTTGCCTCGGTCAAGACGATCATCAGCGAGGAGAAGTAGCCCTCGTCTGGGTTTTGGCAGGCGCCCCCCGGGGGGGCGCCTGCGGGCGAGGTTTACGTTCTCGGCGCCTCCCCCCGGGGCACTCACGAAACGCCGGGTAGGCTCAGGTGATGGCTGCTCGACGGCTTCCAAGCAGGCTCAGCCGCCGGGCCAAGGCACGGGCGCGGTTTGGGTGGGCGCGTTCGGAGCGGGCGACGGTTGGGCTGGCCGTCGTCGCTCTCGGCGGTGCGGGGACGGTCATCGCCGGGCAGTTCAGCCGCCTGCTGCGGCGGCGGGCGCATGAGCGCAACGACCACGAGCCGCTGATCGAAGCGGCTCCGGCGGCGGCGATCGACACGGTCGGAGTTGCCGTGCGCGGCTACGCCGCCGCCCCGCGCAGCGAAACCGTCCTCTTCAACCTCCTGGCGGGCTTCCTCGGCTCCTTCGCCGTCGTGCGCCTGTCGACCTGGGGAATCAGAGACCGCTGGTGGCCCTCCCGAAACGTCAGCATCGGCGGCCGCCACATCCACCATTTCGTGCCCGGAATCGTGATCGCCTTCGCCTCCGGCACGGTGGCGCTGCTGACCGACGACGACGAGCTGGAGCAGCGCCTGGCCGTGCCGCTGGGCATCGGCATCGGCCTCACCTTCGACGAGGCGGCGCTGCTGCTCGACCTTCGCGACGTCTACTGGACCCGCGAGGGCCTGCTCAGCGTCCAGCTCAGCCTCGGCGCGACCGCGATCCTCAGCATCGCCATCCTCACCCAGCGGATGCTGCGCCGGGGCGAGCGGCAACAGGAGCAGGAGGGCCTGATCCCGCCCGCCGGCGACCACCTCGCCCCTGCGGTTCAGTAGCTACCCGACCCCAGCGGATTTCTTTCCCCGGGATTTGCAGACACCGAGGGTGTACGGACCCACGGCCTCTGGTTTGCTTGAACGACAGGGCTCCGGGGGGCGCATCCGCCGGCCGGGGGCCTTAACTAGACACCGATGCCGCAGCCAACGTCAACCCATGTCCCGCCCCAGAACATCGAGGCGGAGGAATCGGTCTTGGGGGCGATGCTGGTCGCCGAGCCCGCGCTGACACGGGTGATCGACGAGGTGAAGCTGAACGCCGGCGACTTCTACCTCGACCGCCACCGGGCGATCTTCGAATGCGCCCACGACCTCTACGCGGCCTCGAAGCCTGTCGACGAGCTCAGCGTCAGCGAGGCGCTGACGCAGCGCAACAAGATCGACGAGGCCGGCGGCAAGCACTACGTCTCCGAGCTGGCAGCCAAGGTCCCAGCCGCGGGCAACGCCAAGCACTACGCCGAGATCGTCCAGCAGAACTCGCTGCTGCGGCGGCTTCTCGGTGCCGGCCAGGAGATCCAGGGCTGGGTGAACGACCGGGCTGGCGAACCGCGCGAGCTCTCCGAGCGGGCCGAGAAGCTGCTCTTCGACGTCGCCCACAAAGAGCAGGCAAGCGACTTCCGCCTGCTCTCGGAGATCCTCCACGACGAGGTCGACCGGCTCGAGAAGCTCTCCACCGGCGAGACCGAGATGACCGGCACCCCGGCCGGCTTCCGCGACATCGACGCGATCACCGGCGGCTTCCAGCCCGGCAACCTGATCATCGTCGCGGCAAGACCGGCCATGGGAAAGTCGGCCCTGGTAGCCAACATCGCCGAAAACGTCGCGGTCAAACGCAATATGCCGGTCGCCTTCTTCTCGCTCGAGATGTCGGAGGTGGAGCTGGCGCAGAGGTTCATCGCCTGCCGGGCGCGGATCTCCGGCGACAAGCTGCGCAAGGGACAGGTGTCCCAGCGCGACTGGCCGAAGGTGGTGCGCGCCTGCAACGAACTCGAGGAAGCGCCGCTCTGGTTCGACGACTCCTCCGACCTCGGCATCCTCGACCTGCGGGCGAAGGCGCGGCGCCTGCACGCCCAGGAACAGGACCGCGGCGGCCTCGGGATGGTGATCGTCGACTACCTGCAGCTGATGCGCTCCGATGACCCCCGCGCCAACCGGGTCGAGCAGGTGGGCCAGATGAGCCGCGGGCTGAAGATCCTCGCCCGCGAGCTGGAGGTGCCGGTGGTGGCGATCTCCCAGCTCTCGCGCGCGCCCGAGCAGCGAACGCCGCCGAAGCCGCAGCTCTCCGACCTGCGCGAGTCGGGCCAGCTCGAGCAGGATGCCGACGTCGTCGCCTTTCTCTTCCGCGAGGACTACTACCGCGATCCCGACGACGAGCCGGACGGGCTCGCCGACCTGATCATCGCCAAGCACAGGAACGGCCCGATCGGGACCAGGAAGCTGGTCTTCCTCGACCGCTTCCCCAAATTCGCCGATTTCTCCGGCCAGGAGCAGCCGATCGAGCAGCCGGCGGGCGAGGGCCCGCCGATCGCCGACGCCAGCGCCGCGGGGCCTGAGTTCTGATGCCGGCGATCGCCCGCAGCGAGCCGTTCCGCGAACAGGCCTGCCCGCTCGGGGTCTGCGACGGCTCCGGCTGGATCCTCGGCCCCGAGGACGTGGCGCGCCCCTGCGACTGCCGCGAGGCCCGCCTGCGCCGCGGCCGCAACCGCGGCGTCGCCTCGGTGATCCCGCGCAAGTTCCAGGGGGTCTCCTTCGACCGCCCCCCGGTGAGCACCGAAATCGAGCCGATGGTGGTGCGGGTCGTGCGCAGCTGGGTCGAGGACATGGAGGCGAACCTCGAGGCCGGGCGCGGCCTCTGGCTGATGGGCGACACCGGGACCGGCAAGACGACGCTGGCGATGCTGGTCTCCAAAGCGGCCCTCGAGGACAGCCGCTCGGTCGCGATCTACTCGCTGCCGAAGTTGCTGGCGCGGATCCGCCGCACCTACGACTCCGAGCCCGGCGGCGACTCCTACCTCTCCTTCTTCGAGCGCCTGACGTCGGTCGACCTGCTCCACATCGACGACCTCGGCGCCGAGAAGCGCTCCGACTGGGTGCTGGAGCAGCTCTACGCGCTGGTCAACGAGCGCTACGAGGCGCAGCGCTCGATGCTCGTCACCACCAATCTCGACCAGCGGCAGCTCGAGGAGCAGATCGGATCGCGCACGGTCTCGCGCCTGGTCGAGATCTGCGGCGACCCGCTGCCGCTCTTCGGGCCGGACCGCCGCGTCCAGGCACGCGCGGCGAGCTTAGAACCTATCTCGGTAGATCCGCCGCCAGTGCCGCCTTCCAGGCGATGATCCCGAAGGCGAGGTGGTGAAAGGCGCGGTGGTTCTCGGGCTTCTTGGAC
>WNFM01341791.1_pt1 | contig 18349 bp, 14 predicted proteins | sample 5400271 | NCBI WGS metagenome assembly WNFM01 (sample SAMN13153352, study PRJNA577476) | soil metagenome | isolation source: 60 cm saprolite on Douglas fir-dominated hillslope | place: USA:California | collected 2013-09-17 | reverse complement strand
ACGATCGTCATTTTCATGCCGCCGTGGCCGGCGCCGCAGAAGTGGTCGCAAATGGCCCGGTAGGTCCCGGCCGTCTCCGGCGTCAGCGTGAGCTCGGTGACCCGGCCCGGAGCGATCTCGGCGTCGATCCCCAGGGGCCGGACGAAGAGCCCGTGGGTCACGTCCTCGCTCTTGACCTGCAGCTTCACCGTCTCGCCCTTCGCGAGCGTGATCTGGTTCGGGCTGAACTCGAACCGCTTGGCGGTGATGACGATGACCCGCGGCTCGTCCTGCGCGCGCGCCGCTGGGCTGGCCACGGCCAGCAGAGAGGCCACGACGGCCAGCCCGGCGGCGGCCACGCGAAAAGTCGATTGACCTGTCACTCATGACTCCTTTCGTTCAGAAGGTGGGGGGCTTCAACAGCTGGTCGAAGCCCTCGGTTCCCGACAGCTCGTTCATCGCGAGCTCGACGTCCTGGACCCGGACCGTGTCCGCGTGCGCGGCCGATCCGGCCGTCCGGTCGATGACGCGGAGCCCGAGGTTCTTGAAAGGCTGGTCCTTGTCGAACGGGATGGCCTTCTTGTCCTCGACCTTGTCCGGGTCCGGGAAGGCGAAGCAAAGCGAGCGCGCCGCGAAGTGCTGGGCGTGTCCGATGGCGTGGTGGTCCTCGCGATGGATGTGGCCGTAGAGGACGGTCACGTTCTCGTAGGGAGCGAGGAGGTTCATCACGTCGTCCCCGTCGGAGGTGAACCACTCCCAGTCGGGCCGGAGGTCGAACAGCGGCCGGTGGGTGAAGACCACGATGGGCGTCGTGGGGTGGAAGCGGGAGAGGTCCTTGGCCAGCCAGGCCCGCTGCTCCTCCCCGACCTCGGGCCTGGCCCGCGAGACGTTGTCGAGGGCGATGAAATGGACGCCCCGGTGATCGAACGAGTACGACGTCGGCCCGAAGACGCTCCGGAAGAGCTCGCCGCCGTCGAGCCCCGCGTCGTGCTCGCCGGGGACGTGGTACACCTTCGCGACCTGGAGCCGGCCCGAGATCTCACGGAACAGGCTCATGCGCGCGGCGTGCTCGCCCGGCTTCTCCGTGTCGTGGGTGAGGTCCCCCGTGAACAGGACGAGGTCCGGCCGCCCGCGTCCCGATGGGACCGTCGAAACCGACGTGGGCGTCGCTGAGCTGCGCGAAGGTGAACGGCGTCGGCCTCTCGCCCGTCTTCGCTCCGAGCCGGCGCGCCAGCTCCGCCGCCTCCGCGGAGCGGCCCAGGCTCGGCCACACGGTGTAGAGAGCGCCCACTCCCATCGAAGTGCCGGCGATCTTCACGAATCGCCGTCGGTCCAGGTCCTTCTTCATCGGTCTTCCTCCGTGGGCGCCGCCTGCCGGCCACCCTCGAATGTCCAGACCGAAGAGTGCCGTCGTCTATTCCCGGAGGTTTCTCGTGCGCTCTTCAGAAGGTGGTCCAGACTCTCGCGAGAACCTCGTCGAACCACGGTGAGGCTCCGGCGCACGCCTCGGCGTCTTGGAGGCTCTCCTCCCGCGCGAGCGCGTCACGGACCCGTCGAAGCTGCTCCATTTCGCGCTGCCGGCACTCCAATTCGGCTTCGATCTCGCGCAGGCGGGCGTCGAGCCTCGGCGGCCGCGCTGCGTCTCGCGTCTCGGTCATGGTGTCGTCTCCCTGCCGGAGTGGACCTGCAGGGCGCACCGGATATTCCCCTGCCCCGTCGCGCGGGAATATCCCGGCGAAGCGGCCGGTCTGCTCAGGTGAGAACGGCACGCTTCGGCCCGAGGCCGAGAGGCATGGACACATGGCGCTCGTCGGCAAACTTCATCCGCTGCTCGTTCATTTCCCGATCGGGCTGATCCTGGCCGCCGCCGCGGCCGAGCTCGTCGCCATTCATACCGGCCGCGCGGACTGGCGCGCCATCGCCGCCGCCAACGTGCGCGCGGGGGCGGCGATGGGCGCCCTCACTGCCATCGCGGGATGGGGACTGGCCTCCAGTGATCTCGTGGAGCCCTCGCGGCTGCTCGCGTGGCACGGATGGATCGGGGCCGCGGGCGCCCTGGGCGCGATCGGCGCCGCCCTGCTCTCGATCGGCGTCGCTGACCGGGCTCGCGGCCGCCGCGTCGCCTATCGGGCCGCGCTCTTCGGTGCCGCGGCGCTCGTCGCCGTCGCCGGCCACCTGGGCGGGACGCTGGTCTGGGGCACCGCCTTCCTGCGTCCGTAGGACGCCTTCGGCGAGTTCAACGACGTCAATGAGGAGGAATCAAGGAATGCGTGCATCGGTGACGGCAGGGACGGTGATCGCGGTCGGGCTGTTGATGTCGGGCTGTGGCGGGATTGGCTATTCGACGGGACAGAGCGGAGGCCCGGCGAATCCGACGCCGCCCAGTCCTTCCGGCGTCGTGACCGTCGACGTGGTCGCGGTCAACGGGGCGCAGTCATTCTCGCCCAACCCGGCGACGCTGCCTTCCGGCCAGAGGATCGTGTGGCACAACGTGGACACGATCACCCACCGCGTCGTGCTCAACGACGGGACGATGGACACGGGGAACCTCGCCCCGGGCGCTTCGAGCGCGCCGATGGCGATCGTGGGGACGGGCGCGCCCTACCACTGCTCGATCCATCCCGAGATGGTCGGCAGCATCAACCAGGCCACCGCGAACCCAGGTACGTGCCTGGGAGCGTACTGCGATTGACGGCCCTTCATTCCTTCAGCACCTGGTGCACGAGGGCGATGGCCGTCGATCCCTCTCCCACCGCCGACGCTACCCGCTTCTGGTTGCCGCTGCGCACGTCGCCGACGGCGAACACCCCCGGAAGGCTCGTCTCCAGGAGATGGGGTGCCCGTGACAGCGGCCATTTCGCCGCCGTCAGCTCGTCCCGGGAGAGGTCCGGCCCCGTCTTGATGAATCCCTTGTCGTCGAGCACGACGCAGCCGGCCAGCCAGCGCGTGGCCGGCTCCGCGCCCGTCATCACGAACACGTGCCCCAGCTCGCGGCGCTCGACCGCCATCGTCCGGTTGTCCCGCCAGCGCACGGCTCCCAGCCGGTCGTCGCCGCCCTCGAGGGCCACGATCTCCGTGCGCGTCCGCAGCTCGATGGCGGGGCTCTGCTCGATGCGGCGGATCAGGTAGCGCGACATCGTCTCCGCCAGCCCCTCCGCGCGCACCAGCATGTACACGCGCCGCACGGTCTGGGCCAGGAAGACGGCGGCCTGGCCGGCGGAGTTGCCGCCGCCCACGACGATCACCTCCTCGCCGCGGCAGAGGGCCGCCTCCATGGGCGTCGCCCCGTAATAAACGCCCGAGCCCTCGAAGCGGGCCAGGCCCTCGAGGGCGAGCTTCCGATAGGAAGCGCCGGTGGCGATCACGATCGTCCGCGCGGGCACCGCGGTCCCGTCTTCGAGCTCGATCGAGTAGGGCCTTCGCGTGCAAAGGAGAGCCTGCGCCCCCTTGGCCACGGTCACCTGGGCCCCGAACTTCTGGGCCTGGCTGTAGGCGCGCCCCGCCAGCTCCTGGCCGGAGATGCCCATGGGGAACCCGAGGTAGTTCTCGATCCGCGAGCTCGACCCCGCCTGCCCGCCGGGGGCCGTGGACTCGAGCACGAGGACGTCGAGACCCTCGGACGCGCCGTAGACGGCCGCGGCCAGCCCCGCCGGACCCGCCCCCACGACGACGGTGTCGCGCGCGTGCGCGTGATCGATGGGCGCGTTGAGCCCGAGGCACTCCGCGATCTTCTGATTGGTCGGGTTCTTGAGGACGGTGCGGCCCCCGCAGATGAGCACGGGCACGTCCGCGACGCCGATGTGGAAGCGATCGAGGAACTCCTGCGCCTCCGCGTCCTGCTCGAGATCGATGTACGAGACCGGATGCCCGTTTCGGGTGAGGAATTCCTTGATACGGAGGGTGCCCGCGGAGTGGCGCGATCCCAGGAGGACCACGTCCGCCGAGCCGCGCGCGATCAGCTCGAGCCGGCGGAGGATGAAGGCCCGCATGATGATCTCGCTGAGCTCGCTGTCCGTCTGCACGAGCGCCATCAGCTGCGGCCGGTCCACCTCGATCACTTCCCCGCTCTCGCGCGCGCGCGTGCGGGCCAGGCCCCGCCGGCCGGAGAGGATGGCCATCTCCCCCGTGAACGATCCGACTCCGTGCACCACGATGATCTCCTCGACGTCTCCGGCCCCCCTCACCGTCTCGAGGGTGCCGGCGGTGATCACGAAGATCCGCGCGCTGTCGCCCTGGGCGAGAAGCACCTCGCCCGGCTGTACCTGCCGCACGCGCCCGTGCTTTTTGACCCGCTCGATCTGCTCCGGGGTCAGCCGGGGAAAGACGTGCTCGAGAGGAGAGGAGAGCCGGAGGGTCGTGGTGGCCGCGCTCGCGCTCGACCCCGGGTCGCTCAAGACGCGCCGCTCCCCAGCTCGACCCGGTCGAACTGCTCTTCCAGGCGATGGAACGCGGCGTCGCCGATGTCGCCCTTCGCCCTCATCTCGAACATCGTACACGGCCGGCGCGCGGCGGGTCTCGTCTCTGGTCAGACGCCGGCGGATTTTAGCGCGCGGGTCACGATGGCCTGGGCCTCGCCCAGGATGGAGTCGAGATGGGCCGGGCTCTCGAAGCTCTCCGCGTAGATCTTGTAGAGGTTCTCGGTGCCGGAGGGACGGGCCGCGAACCAGCCGCGTCCCGCGACCACCTTCAAGCCTCCGATCGGCGCGTCGTTGCCGGGAGCGCGCGTGAGCTTGGCCGTGATGGGCTCGCCCGCGAGCGTCGCGTCCTTGACCGCCTCCGGCGACAGCTTCTCCAACGTCGCCTTCTGCTCGGGCGTCGCGGGAGCATCGACGCGCGCGTAGTACGGGGTCCCGAATTCCTCGGTGAGCGCACGGTAGTGCTCGCCGGGGTCCTGCCCCGTCCGCGCGGTGACCTCGGCCGCGAGCAGGGCCATGATCAGGCCGTCCTTGTCCGTGGCCCAGGCCGTGCCGTCCTGGCGGAGGAAGCTCGCGCCGGCGCTCTCCTCCCCGCCGAAGCAGTACGAGCCGTCGAACAGGTGCGGCCCGAGCCACTTGAAGCCCACCGGGACCTCCGCCAGGCGCCGGCCGAGCTTCGCCACCACGCGGTCGATCATCGAGCTGCTGACGAGCGTCTTCCCCACCGCCGCGCCCTCCGGCCAGAGCGGCCGATGCGTCAGCAGGTACTCGATGGCGACGGCCAGGTAGTGGTGCGGGCTCATGAGACCCGCCGAAGGAGTGACGATGCCGTGGCGGTCGGCGTCGGGATCGTTGGCGAAGGCGAGCCGGTATCGATCCTTGAGCCCGACGAGCCGGGCCATGGCGTACGGACTGGACGGGTCCATGCGGATCCGGCCGTCGTGATCGACGGTCATGAAGGCGAAGGTCGGGTCGATCGTCCGGTTGACGACCGTGATGTCCAGCCCGTAGACGGAATTGATCGGATCCCAGTACGGGAGCGACGTGCCCCCGAGAGGATCGACGGCGAGGGCCAGTCCCGCCCCGCGGATGGCCTCCATGTCCACGACGTTGCGAAGGTCGCGGACGTACGGGAGCACGAAGTCCACTGCGCGCGTGGTCGCCGCCCGCATGGCCTCCGCGTACGCGGTCCTCTTCACACCCGCGTTGCCTTCGCGGAGCAGCGCGTTGGCGCGGTCCTGGATCCAGCGGGTGGCGCTCGTGTCGGCCGGCCCGCCATCGGTCGGGTTGTACTTGAAGCCGCCGTCTTCCGGCGGATTGTGCGAGGGGGTGACCACGATCCCGTCCGCGAGGCCAGACGTGCGACCGCGGTTGTAGACGAGGATGGCGCGCGAGATCACCGGCGTCGGCGTCACACCGTCGTTCTCCTGGATGAGGGTGGACACGCCGTTGGCGGCCAGGACCTCCAGGGCCGTGCGCTGCGCCGGCCCCGAGAGCGCGTGCGTGTCCTTGCCCATGTGGAGGGGGCCGTCCGTGCCCTGGCGGCGGCGGTAGTCGCAGATGGCCTGGGTGACGGCGAGGATGTGCGCCTCCGTGAACGAGCCGCGCAGCGACGAGCCGCGGTGGCCGCTGGTCCCGAAGCTCACGAGCTCGCGCGGATCGCCCACGTCCGGCGTGCGCTCGTAGTACTCGCGTACGAGCCGCGCCGGGTCCGTCAGCAGCTCCTTCGGAGCGGGGCGGCCGGCCAGCGGCGAGATCGCGCTCATCGCCGTACGCTACACCGCAACGCCGGTCATGACGTCACCTTGGGATCCTGCCAGCCGCCCGGCGGCGAGAGATGGGGTGCCTTGGGCCCCCACGTCCCCGGCTCGTACTCGTCGGGCGTGGCCATGTCCCTGAGCACCGGGTCCACGATCCGCCACGCCTCCTCGACGTAGTCCTCGCGCGCGAAGAGGGTGGCGTCTCCCTCCAGCGCGTCCCCGAGCAGCCGCTCGTACGCGTCCATCTCCTCCGGCCCCGGGGTGTGGGAGAACAGCATCTCCACGACCTCGCTCCGGCCTTCGGGCACTGCGGCCGCCAGCGGACTGGTGGGCGGCCCGGCCCCGATCGCGTTGGCGCCGATCGCGATCGTGATGTCGGGGCTGATGCGCATCCGGCAGTAGTTCGCCTTCAGGCCGGAGTCCACGAACATCGTCGGAGGCTGCCGCCAGCGGACGACGATCTCCGTGCAGGTCACGGGGAGGCACTTGCCCGCCCGGATGTAGATCGGGACGCCCTTCCACCGCCAGGAGTCGATCTCGAGCCGCAACGCCGCGAACGTCTCGACCCGCGAGTCCTTCGCCACCCCCTCCTCCGACCGATAGCCTCGGAACTGGCCGCGCACGACCCGCGCCGGCTCGAGAGGAGGGATGCCCTTCAGCAGCCGCACCTTCTCGTCCCGGATCGACTCGCTGTCCGTCCGCATCGGCGGGTCCATGGCGAGGTTGGTCAGGACCTGGAAGAGGTGGTTCTCCACGACGTCGCGAATGGCCCCGGCCTCCTCGTAGAAGGCGCCCCGGCCCTGCACGCCGAAGCTCTCGGCCATCGTGATCTGCACGCTCTCGACGTTGCTCCGGTTCCACACGGGCTCCAGGAACGCGTTCGCGAATCGGAAGAAGAGCATGTTCTGGACCGGCGCCTTGCCCAGGTAGTGGTCGATGCGGAAGATCGACCCTTCGGGGAAACAGCGGAGCAGGATGGCATTGAGCTCGCGTGCCGACGCCAGGTCGCGGCCGAAGGGCTTTTCGACGATGACGCGCGCTCCCTCCGCGCAGCCAAATTTCGTGAGCTGGTCCACGACGAGGCCGAACTGTGACGGAGGAATGGCGAGGTAGTAGGCGGGCCGGTGCGCGGAGGCGAGCTCGTGGCGAATGGCCTGGAAGGTGGCGGGGTCCTCGTAATCGCCGCGGACGTAGTGGAGCAGTCCGGACAGCTTCGCGAAGGCAGCGGGATCGAGGCCTCCGTGCTTCTGAAGGCTCGCCTTCAGCCGGGACTGGAACTCCTCGGCCGGCCGCCGTGCCACGCCGATCACGGGCACGTCGAGGTGGCCCCGCTTCACCATCGCCTGCAGCGCGGGGAAGATCTTCTTGGAAGCGAGGTCCCCGGTCGCGCCGAAGAAGACGAGCGCGTCCGACTTCATCGCGCTCCTCCGCCGCTGTCGGGCCGCCGCTCGAGCAGCGCCACGGGCAGCTCCGGAGGAACGTCCGGCGGAAGGGCCATGAGCTGATCATCTCTCGGGATGGGCTGGGGATTGGGCCGAGGAGGAAATTGAATCCACTCGCGTCCCGGCCGATCGCCTGCACCGCCGCCGTCGGCGCCTCGTCGGCGGGTGCTATGCTTCCCACCGTGAAAAGGGCCGTGCTCCTCCTGGGCCTGGCCGCGCTCCCCGGTCCCGCCGCGCTGAGCCAGCCCGCTCCCGCGAACGCCGCGCGCCCCCTGACCCTCTCCGTGGGACCGCGCGACGGCGTGTGGAAGCGCGTGTTCAATCCGCTCCTCTACGAGGCGGACACACGCTGGCCGGCGGCGGCCGGGATCTACGAGCCGCTCATCGTGTACAACCGCGCCACCGCGAGCTACATGCCCTGGCTGGGCACCCACTACGACTGGAGCGAGAACAACAAGCGCCTCAAGTTCACCCTCCGCCCCGGGGTGACGTGGTCGGACGGGGTGGCCTTCAGCGCCCGCGACGTGGTCTTCACGTTCGAGCTGTTGCGGACGTTCCCCGCGCTGGACCGCCTGAAGATGTGGGACTTCCTCTCCGACGTCACCGCCGTCGGCGGCACCACCGTCGACTTCGTCTTCAAGCGGCCCTACACGCCCGGCCTCATATCGATCGGCCAGCTGCCCATCGTGCCCGAGCACAAATGGAAGGCCGTCGCCAACCCCGCGACCTTCGACGACGCGAGCCCGGTGGGTACGGGTCCGTTCACCGAGGTCCTGCGCTTCGAGCCCACGTTCTACGAGCTGGGCCGCAACCTGCATTACTGGCAGCCGGGCAAGCCGCTGGTGAGCAGCCTGCGCGTGTCCATGTACCACAGCAACCAGGAGATCGTGCGGGCGCTCGAGAAGGACGAGCTCGATTGGGCCTCGCTGTTCATCCCCAACATCGAGAAGACCTATGTGGCCGAGGACCCCGCGCGCCATTCGTACTGGTACCCCGACTTCGGCACCACCACCCTCCTCTACCTGAACACCCAGAAGAAGCCCTTCGACGACAAGAACGTGCGCAAGGCGGTCAGCATGGCCATCGACCGCCCGCGCATCATGACCGAGGCCATCAGCGGCTACGCGCCGCCCGCGGACGCCACGGGCCTGGCCGAGTCGCAGAAGCGCTGGAAAGACGCGGCCGCGCAGGCCGCGCCGTGGACGCGTCGCAACGTTCCGGAGGCGAACCGGCTCCTCGACGCCGCGGGGCTCGCGCGCGGCGCCGACGGTATCCGCACCGTGCCCGGTGGCGGCCGGATGCGCTACGACATCCACGCCGTGGCCGGATGGAGCAACTCGGAGGCGGCGGCCTCGATCATCCAGCAGTCGCTCGCCGACGTGGGCATCGCCGCGATCGCGGCGCCGCTCCCCTACCAGACCTGGAGCGACCGGCTGCAGACGGGCCGCTTCGACATGGGGATCTGGGGCTCGACGCGAGGGCCCACGCCCTACCAGTTCTATCGCTCCCAGATGGACGCCGCCCTGGTGCGACCGATCGGCGAGGAGACGACGGAGAACTTCCAGCGCTTCGCGAGCGCCGAGGCGAGCCCGATCCTGCGGCAGTTCGAGGCCTCGTCCGACCCGGGCGAGCTCCTCGCCCTGAGCGGCGAGCTGCAGAAGATCTACGTCGAGAACGCTCCCAGCCTGCCCCTCTTCGCGAGCCCGCTCTGGGGCGTATTCAACACCTCGCACTTCGTCGGCTTCCCGGGACGGGCCCGCGCGTACGCGGGCGCGTCACCCGGTCAGACCGACACCCTGCCCGCGCTCGTGGAGATCGCGCCGCGCTAGCTACTTGACCTTCCACTCCTGGATCCCGGCCGACCACTGCGGCGGCAGCGTCACTTCGAGTCGCAGCCCACTCGTCGTCACGGGCTTGAAGGTCACCTTGTTGTAGGCGTCCTTCGCCACGCCATACGCCCCCGCCGCGTCCACCGGCTTCCACTCCTCGCCATCCTTATAAAGGACGCGCCAGGAGGCCGGCACCCGGCACTCCCCGCTGCCCGTGTCGTCGAGCCAGTAGACCTCGACCTCGGAGACGGAGGCCGGCGCGTCGAACGCGTAGGCAACCCATTCCGTGGTGCCCTTCTCGGGCCACCAGTGGAAGAAGGAGCTGTTGCCGTCGCGTGACGATCGCGGCTCGCTCTGGTCGTTGACCGCGCGCAGGTTTCGTCCCGCCCGCGACGAGGTGACCCTGGCCCCGGAGGCCAGGGTGGGCAGCGGCTGCGGCCGCGCGCTCGTCGGGCGGTTGGCCATCCAGACCGCCATCTCTCCCGGGCCGCGGTTGGCCCACGCGTAGTAGGGGATGGCCAGGAGGGCCTGGTCATGCTGCTCGACCTCGTTGCGATCGTTGTAGGCCAGCGAGGTCGAACGTCCGTTGATCACCTGGACCCCTCCGAGCAGGTCCGATCGAAACTCCGACGTCAGTGGCGTCTCGTCCCGCAGCAAGAGGTTCCGGACGCGGCCCCCCGGGTTGTCCGGCCACTCCGCGGCATAGACCACCGGTCCGCGCTGCAGCGCCACGCGCCCCTGATCCGCTTCGACGGAGGGATGAGCGACCACGCGTCGGACGGGCATGGGCAGGAACAGCTCGACGACGTCGCCCGCCTTCCACCCACGATCGATCCGCGCGTAGCCCTTGTCGAGGGCCAGGGCGACGGCCTGGCCGTTGACCTTGATCGCCACCGGCTCGTCCGATCGGTCGGCGAAGTGGTAGAGGTCGCTGGGCACGGCCTCCCCGCGCGCCCAGCCGGGAACGCGCACGTTCATCGCGAACCGGCCCGGCTTGTCCGGACGCACGGTGATCTTCACTGCGCCGTCCCAGGGATACCGCGTGTCCTGGACCAGGCGGACGGTGCGGCCGCCGTCCATCTTCACGTCGGCCGTGCTGGCCACGAAGAGGTTGACGTACAGGACGTCTCCCTGCTGCGCGTAGACGTAGCCAGGGATGGAGGCGAGGAAGCGCGTCATGTTCCCCGGGCAGCAGGCGACGCCGAACCACGGGCTGCGCTGGTGCTGGCCGGCCGACTCGAGGGGATTGGGATAGAAGTACGACTTGCCGTCGAGGGAGACGCCCGAGAGGAGACCGTTGTAGAGGATCCGCTCCATGACGTCGATGTACCTGCCGTCCGCGTGGAGCAGGAACAGGCGGTGGTTCCAGAAGTCGTTGCCGATGGCGGCGCAGGTCTCGTTGTACGCGCTCATGTTGGGCAGCTCGAAGGCGAGCCCGAAGGCCTCGCCCGAGCTGGTGGCGCCGATGCCGCCCGTGACGTAGAGCTTCTGGCCGACGACGTCGTCCCAGATCCGGTCCAGGGCCCTCACGTAGGCCTCGTCGCCGGTGAGAGCGGCGACGTCCGCCATGCCGGAATACATGTAGGTGGCGCGCACGGCATGGCCGACCGCCTGGTCCTGGTCGACGACCCTCTGGTGCGACTGGTTGTACTTTCGGCCCGCTCCCGGGGAGCCATCGGGCCCGCGGGCATCCAGCATGAACCGGGCGAGGTTGAGGTAGCGAACGTCACCAGTCGCGCGATAGAGCTTGACCAGGCCCATCTCGGTGATCTGGTGGCCCGGCCAGATCGACTGCTTGCCCGGTCCGAAGGTGCGGTCGAGCAGGTCCGCCGTCCGCAGGGCCACGTCGAGCAGCGTCCGCTTGCCCGTGGCCTGGTAATGCGCGACCGCCGCCTCGTAGAGGTGGCCGAGGTCGTACAGCTCGTGGCTGTCCACCTTCTCCAGCTCCCAGCGCCGCTGGCCCGCCCAGGGGTGAGGGTGCTCGGGATCGATCGTCCGCGTCGTGTAGAGATAGCCGTCCTTCTCTTGCGCCGCCGCGATCTTGGCGATGACCCCGTCGAGGTAGGCTTCGAGCTTCGGATCCCTTTGCACGCTCAGCGCGTAGGCCGCGCCCTCGATGACCTTGTAGAGGTCCGAGTCGTCGAAGGGATAGCCGGGGGGCGTCTTGTCCTTCAGCTCTTCGCCGCGGAGAGCGGCCGCGGCGCGCTCGAAGTGGTACATGCGTTTCGTCTCTTCGCACTTCTGGAAGGCGAACGGAATGCTCACCGTGCGGTTGGTCTCGATGCGGGGCAGCCAGAACGCGTCCGTGAAGTGCACCGCGGTGAAGGGCACGGGCTTCACCGGGTAGTCGCGCGGGCCCGCACCTGCGGCCACCACCGTGTCGGTGGCTGCGGCCCCCGCGGCCTCGACCATCCCGAGGGCCGCCGCGACGACGATCCAGCCTATCTTCATTGAATATGCCATGTGGCGCTCGTCATTGACGCTTTCCGTGGGCCCCCCTATTATCGTTGCCGTTTGGACGCAATGGCGACGGTCGACCTGTCCCGGGTGGCTCCTCGGACTTTCAAGTGGGCCTATCGGGCCGTTTTCCTCCTCGGGATCTGCGTCTTCCTCGGGCTCCTCGCCGCCGGTGGCGCGCACGCGGTGACGGATCGCCGTCCCCCCCCGCTCGCCCACGATGTATTCGAGCGAGGCAACGAGCTCGAGCGCCGCGGCGACCTCGCCGGCGCCGCCCGCGAGTTTCGCGCGTTGGCCGCCGTCGCGCCCACCGAGCTGCACGCGTTCGATTCGCTGGCCCGCGTGCTCGGGGCGAGTGGTGACCAGGACGGCGCCCTTGCCGCTCATCGGGCGGCTCTGCTTCATCATCCCTTGAGCGCCTCGGCCCGCCGGGACCTCGGGCTCGCGCTGCTGGCGCGCCGCGCCTGGGGCGAAGCGGGCCTCCACCTGACGGCCGCCGTGCGCCTCGATCCCCGCGATGTCGTCGCCCAGGCCGCACTGGGCGACGTCCGGCGCGAGCGGGGCGACCTCGCGGGGGCCATCGACGCGTACCTGCATGCCCTGGCCCTCCGGCCGGGCGACGCCGCGTTTCACAACAAGCTCGGGATCGCCTATGCCCTGGCCGGCCAGGAGGCCGCCGCGCGGGCCCGATTCGAGGAGGCCATTCGCCTCGACCCCACGTCGGGCACGGCGCCTGCGAACCTGCGTCGTCTGACGCCCGCGACACCATGAGCGCGTCCGTCGTCGTCGCCGACGCTCTTCCCCCGACGTCGCGTGGGATCCTGGTCCTGGGCCGGGCCTTCGTTCATCCTCTCTTCGACTACCTGCTCATCGGCGGGGGCCTGAGCCTCCTGTTCACCGCGGCCGTCGCGGCGGGCCTGGCGCGGTTGGAGGTCGTCGGGCTCGCGCTGCCGCTCCTGCTGCTCGCGTGCAACATGGCGCATTTCGCGGCCTCGACGGTGAGGCTCTACGCGAAGCCCGGCGCCTTCCAGGCGCACCGCTTCTTGACCATGGCCCTTCCCCTGGTGACGTTCGCCCTGCTCGCCCTCGCCATCGCCTTCCCCGTGCGCCTCGGCGCGCACCTGGCCGCGCTCTACTTCACATGGTCTCCGTATCACTATTCCGCGCAGGCCTATGGGCTGGCCCTGATGTACTGCTACCGCTCGGGCTGCCCGCTGACAGGTCGCGAGAAGGCGATGCTGCGGCTGGTCTGCCTGCTGCCGTTCGTGGTCGCGTTCCTCAACTCTCCCGGTGCGGGACTCCAGTGGTTCGTGACGCCGGCCACGATCGTCAGCCACCCGGCCTGGAACGTGACGCTCAGCGGGGTGCGCATCGTGGCGTCGATCCTGACCCTCCTCACGCCGGCCCTGTTCATGCTGAGCCTGGCCCGCAGAGGCAAGGCGCTGCCGGGCATCAGCCTGCTCATCGTCATCGCGAACGGCGTGTGGTGGGTCGTCCTCGACTACATGCAGGCCTTCATCTGGGCCACCGTCTTCCACGCCGTCCAGTACCTCGCCATCGTCGTCATCTTCCACGTCAACGAGCGCCGGGCCCGGCCGGGGGACACGGGGCCCTGGTGGGTGCACGCGCTCGGCTTCTACGCCGTCTCCCTGGTCCTCGGCTACGCGCTCTTCCAGGTTCTTCCCCTCGGGTTCCTGGTGGCGGGCTTCGGCTGGGCGCAGAGCGTGGTGCTGGTGATCGCCGCCATCAACGTCCATCACTTCATCGTGGACGCCTACATCTGGCGCCTGCGGCGCGATCCCAACTATCGGGTGGTGGTCAGCGCGGCCTGATCCGCGCTCCCCTCACCGGACCGGCCGCGGCTCCGGAATCGTCCAGCGATAGATCGTCCTGGGCGGATCGCCCACCTGCTCGGTCCGCTCCGCTTCCCAGTTGCCCATGTCGAACCGGAGCGAGATCACACGCGTGCCCGGACGCAGCTCGCGCAGGAGCCGCGGGCGGAGGCGCAGGTTCGTCGGCCGCAGCAGGTACAAGGTGACGACGGTCGCGTCCTGGATCGGCACCTCGAAGAGATCGCCCTGGACGAAACGGATGAGGCTGGAGACCCCCGCGTTCTCGGCCACCTCGCGCGCCCACTTGAGGCGCGCGGGATCCAGCTCGACGCACACGCCGCGCACGCCGGGGCGCCGGACGGCGGCGATGACGATCCGGCCGTCGCCGCAGCCGAGGTCGTACACGACGTCACCCGGGTGGAGGTCGGCGAGATGGAGCATGCGCTCGACGATCTCGGGCGGGGTCTCCTCGTAGGGAGCGTCCGGAAGCTGCACGAAGAGGAGCGCCAAGCCGCTGGCGAGTGCCAGCTCGGCCGCGCTCACCACTCCAGCACCACCAGGGAGACGGCCTGGCGAGGGAGGACGAGCGGCAACGCGGCCCGGCCGCCGTCGATGCGCACGGTGGCCGGGGCCTCCATCCGCGCCAGCTTGCCCGCGGCCTCGAGCTCCGCGTACTGCTTCTCGTCGGGCGCGATCGGGGAGCCCATCCGCTTCCAGGCCGCGAACGAGTTGCTGTGGCTCTCGTCGATGCGGTAGTGCTGGAGGCGCGCCTCGCCTCGCGCCCGCGGCAGTCCGCTCAGGGCGAGCTCGACGGCGGCGTCGGGGCCGGGCACGTCGTCGTCGTGGTAGTGCCAGAGGAGCACGCTGAGCTTGCGCGCTTCGAGGCTCGCGAGCGCGGAGACGTCCGGGGTGCCGCGCACGCCGTCTCGCATCATGACCTCGAGCCCGGGGTCGGCGGTGCTCTGGACGGCCACCCTCCGTCCCCCCATCTTGCCGAACATGCGAAAGACGTTCAAGACGGGCAGGTCGAGGCCGTTGCTGGCCAGGGCGCGGAAGCCGGCGAAGTACGGCTGGTCCTCGAACTCGAATGCCCAGGTGAGCGCGCCCTCGAGATTGAGGCCGTGCTTGCGCGCGAGGTCGTGCTTGCGGGCGAAGACGGCGGCGGTGTAGCTCGAGTACATGGTGCCGTTGCGGTAGCCGAGCTGCGGGCCCTGGCAGGCGGCGCAGCCTTCGGGGTCGGACTCGCCGATCACGATCGGCTTCGTCCTCAGCTCGGGAAAGGACGCGATCACGGCCATGGCCCCGTCGATCGTCCGCAGTTGGCTGGCGATGCCCATCTGCACGTGCCCGTCCACGACCTTCGGGGCGCCCTTGGCGTGGAACGACAGGAAGTCGAGGGGCGTCCCCGTCTGGCCCGTCGCGTAATTGGTGCCGCGCAGGCAGTGCTCCAGGAAGCCGCCCAGGAACGTGCCGCCGGCGCCGCCCGCGCTGTCCGGCCCGCCCACCCGGGCCGTGGGCAGGGCGCGGCGGACCGCATCCACCGCGTAGTCGTGAAGCTTGTGGAACTCCTCGGGCGTGGCCTGCCAATACGCGATGTTGGGCTCGTTCCAGACTTCCCAGTACCAGCTCTCCACCTCGGCGCGCCCGTAGCGTTCGACGTCGTGCTTGACCCACTGGAAGACCAGCTCCGCCCACTTCGCGTAGTCCTTCGGCGGATGGGCCCAGCCCGTGTAGACCTTGCTGTACGGAAGGCCGGGCCGCCATTCGTGCTGGTAGGGCTCCGGCTTGACCGAGAGCACCCGCGGCATGAACCCGATCTGCGCGTAGGGCCTCAGTCCGCGTTCCCGGTAGGTGTCGAAGATCCGGTCGAGGATGCGCCAGTCGTAGAGGGGACGGCCGTCGGCGTCCTCGGTGTAGGCGTTCGTGCTGCCCCACTTGAGCGCGGGCGTCCCGTCGCCGCTGGTGAGCAGGTTGTGGGCGCGGAAGTAGACCGGGGGCGGCCCGAGCTGCCCCAGCTCCGCGAGCAGCTTCCGGCCGTCCTTCATGGTGGCGTAGTTGGGCTCGTCCGCTCCGAAGAAGCGCCAGATCGGTACGAGCTCGTCCTGCGGCCGCGCGGCGTCGACCTTGATCGTGACCGGGAAGGCGCCCTCCGCACCCGAGGCCGGGCGGGCCGCTCCGGCCGCGATGAGAAGCACGGAGAGGAAACGGAGGATTCGTGGCGTCTTCCGCAGCGGAAGCTCTCCCTGGAAGTTGAACTCGCCGTCCCGGTGAAGGTTTCAATCGTATTACCATTCAACGCGTCTTCGGGCAGCGCTTCGCCGTGTACTGGTGCGTGAAACAGGCATGAAGACCCTTCCGACCCTCTCCACGGCGCTCGCGGCGATCGTCCTGCTGGCGGGCCCCGCGCGCGCCCAGCCGGACATCCCGCTGCCGGAGCACCCGCGCCCCGACTTCCAGCGCCCGGCGTGGCTCAATCTCAACGGCACCTGGCGGTTCCGCTTCGACGCGAAGGACGAGGGGCTGGCCCAGGCCTGGCAGAGGGGCGACGCCGCCTTCCCGCTGTCCATCACGGTGCCGTTCCCGTGGGGATCGAAGCTCTCCGGCGTTCCGGACACGGCGCCGATCGCCTGGTATGCACGTACGATCGAGGTCCCCTCGGCCTGGCAGGGGCAGCGCATCTTCCTGGTCGTCGGCGCCTCCGACTGGCAGACGACGGCCTGGCTCGACGGGACGAAGCTCGGCGAGCACCAGGGCGGCTACACGCCGTTCGAGTTCGAGCTGACGCCCCACGTGCGTCCGGGCACGACGCAGCGCCTGACCCTGCGGGTCGACGACGTGGACCGCGCGTTCAAGCTCGAAGGCAAGCAGGGCTACGGTAATGCGCGCGGGATCTGGCAGACGCCGTACCTGGAGGCGCGGGGCAAGGCGGCCCTCGGCAGCCTGCACTTCACGCCCGAACTGGACGCGCGGAAGGTGACGGTGGATGCGGATCTCCTCGAGGCCGCGCCCCAGGACCTCACGCTGCGTCTGGCCTTCAAGACGGGCGGCCTCCCCGCGGTGGAGCGGCGGATCGCGCGTGGCGCGACCAGCGTGAAGTTCGACGTCGCGGTACCCGAGCCGCGCCGGTGGTCGCTCGAGGATCCGTTCCTCTACGAGGTCGACGCGAGCCTCTCGGGCGCGGGGCTCCCACCGGATGCGGTCGGCACGTACTTCGGAATGCGCAAGGTGTCGGTCGTGAACCTGCCGGGCACGGACTACCGGTACGTGGCCCTCAACGACGAGCCCGTCTACCTCCAGCTCACTCTCGACCAGGCCTATCACCCCGACGGCTTCTACACCTTCCCCAGCGATCAGGCCCTGCGTGACGAGGTGCTGCGCGCCCGCCAGATCGGCCTGAACGGGCTGCGCGAGCACGTCAAGGTGGAATCGCCGCGCAAGCTCTACTGGGCCGACCGGCTGGGGGTCCTCATCATGGCCGACGTGCCCAACTCCTGGGGCGAGCCCACGCCCGAGATGCGGCAGGAGATCGAAGGAACGCTGCGCCAGATGATCCGGCGCGACTACAACCATACGTCCGTCTTCGCCTGGATTCCCTTCAACGAGACCTGGGGGCTCCACACGAACGTGCCCAAGCCGGGCCAGGAGAAGCCGGAGCGGGTCTACCAGCCGGAGACGCAGCAGTGGGTGGCCTCGGTCTACCGGCTGGCGAAGTCGCTCGACCCGACGCGGCTGGTCGAGGACAACTCCGTCTGCTGCGGACGCGGCCACACCGAGACCGACCTCAACTCGTGGCATGCCTACCTGCCTGGCTGGGCCTGGGACGAAGAGCTCGACAAAGCCACCAAGGGCACGCAGCCCGGCTCGACGTGGAACTTCGAGGCCGGCTACAAGCAGGACCGCCAGCCCGACATCAACAGCGAGTTCGGCAACGTGTGGGGCTACGAGGGCTCGACGGGCGATGTGGACTGGAGCTGGGACTATCACCGCGCGGTCAACTCCTTCCGCCGCCACCCGAAGGTCGCGGGCTGGCTCTACACCGAGCATCACGACGTCATCAACGAGTGGAACGGCTACTGGCGCTTCGACCGATCGGAGAAGTTCACGGGGATGGAGGACCTCGTCCCCGGGATGACGTTGCGTGACCTGCACGCGCCGCTCTACGTCGCGGTCGGCACACCCGCGGATCTCAGCCTCGCGGTGAAGGCGGGAGAGACCGTGGAGGTGCCGCTCTGGGCCTCGTTCCTGACCGGGAGCACTGCCTACGGCGACGGCGTCGTGCTGCAGGCGCGCCTTCGCGCCTGGGACACGCTCGGCCGCGAACGCACGACGTTCACGAGACAACGCGCCGTGGCCTATCGTCCCTGGATGTCGGAAGCGCTGGAGCCGCTGTCCGTGCCCATGCCGGCGGAGCCCGGAGTGGCGGTGCTGGCCGTCGAGCTCACCGACCGCTCGGGCGCCGTCCTGCACCGCAACTTCACCACCTTCGTGGTCGAGGGCGCGCGTCCGGAAGAGGTCACCCTCGCGGATGGCCGGCGAGCCCACGTCGCGCGCGTCGATCCCGCGGCCTTCTCAGGCGCGCGCTGGTCGATCAAGCAGTGGAACGTCCTCGATGGGCTCAAGGTGAACGGGGCGGGG
>WNFM01017062.1_pt1 | contig 18357 bp, 12 predicted proteins | sample 5400271 | NCBI WGS metagenome assembly WNFM01 (sample SAMN13153352, study PRJNA577476) | soil metagenome | isolation source: 60 cm saprolite on Douglas fir-dominated hillslope | place: USA:California | collected 2013-09-17 | reverse complement strand
AGTGGTGAAAGCCATCCCCGGACAGGGAACCAATGTGCCGATCACGTTGCTGGGGTCGAGCGATTTTAGCGCGCGCTTGGCAGCAATACGCGGACTACCGTTTGCATTCGCGGCGCACTTTGCTCCTGAGAATTTATATGCGGCGGCACAACTGTACCGCGCGCATTTCCGGCCGAGTGAGACACTGACCCAACCATACCTAATCGTGGCAGTGCAGGTGATTGCGGCCAAGACAGACGCAGCAGCCAGGCGGTTATTCACTACACCACAGCAGCGTTTTCTGCGATTGATCCGAAACCAGCCAGTCGAGTTGTTGCCGCCAGTGGATTCAATGGAGCCGCTATGGCAGGACTGGGAGCGGGCGGCGGTGGAGAACAAACTGGGTGCGGCGATTGTGGGATCGGATGCAACGGTGAGAGCGGGACTGGAGAAACTGGTGGGAGCCACGGAGGCCAACGAGGTGATCGTTGTCACTGATACCTATGAGCATGCAGACAGATTGCGGTCGTATCAGGGGGTAGCGGGCATTGCCACATCAATCGAGGTGAAGCCGAGCCTGGCTATGAAAGCCTGACACTGACCGACACCCTAGTCTCTCGAGATCATTGCCGCGAGACGTATCAAAGGCTTCTCGCAATCGTGACGATCTGTCCAATCACCTCCGCATCCTGTCGGTTTCGGAGCTGCTCCGGTCGCTGATAGTCCAGCGAATAAGGATGGATCACCAGTGTGCCATTTTCGAGGCTACAACACGCGCACAGGTAGGTTCCATCACGCCTCAAGAGGACATACAGTGGCTGCTGCCACAATGGTATCGATCGGAAGTGAAGGGCCTTCTTTCTGTGCCGATTTACTGCCACGATCAATCCGCTCACAAGAAGAGGGTGAAGAGGGTTTTGATCACCGCCAACCCAGAAGAAGTCATTCAGAGAAGGAGTTCTCAGGCCGGACAAGGCAGGGAGAGAGCCATGTAGAAAGACTGGCACATGCTCTGATCGCAAGAGTAAGTGCTTAAGGAATCCGTTCGCCGCCAGAGTATCGCTCTTTGTGCCGCCACGTCCTGATGGAGGTTGCCGAGGGACAAGATTGTCGGGAATGGCATCTTGGCCAGCGTCTTCTACATGCAGACCAATGCTCTTCAGGAATGTTGAGAACTGCAAACCGTATATCGCACAGAGAGTGATTGCTTTATGGACATGCCGTGGGGGAGTGTCGACCGCTTCATAGTCGGAGAGGGAGCTTGGTGCGGCAAAGTATTGTTCATCACCGAGTTCTGAGGCGATGCGGCGGCTCATCGCGGACGCTTCCCGAAATGACATGCCCGTTCTTAACCGGGCACGGCGAAGCGTCGTGCCCAATTTCGTCTCCTTAGCGGGCAGTTTCAAGGGCCTCCAATGGTTTGCCAATTCCTTCGGAACGTCCGGTTGTTCGGGTTTGAGCAAAGACCGTATTTCCAGATCCAAGATCCCAAGAACTCTTGCTTCGCAGGGTATCTCCAGCTCGACTTGCGCATAGGGCAGTTGCGTGCTCAGCGGCACGACACGATGCTTGTTTACCGTTTGGAGTCGGCAGCAACAAAACCCGTTGGCATGTTCGAGCAGGTACAGGGGGCCCGGTACCTCTCCATTGCCAACCGCTATCGTTGACTTTGCTGCGCGAGTCTTTGCGCGGACAATGCTTCCGGGAAGAAGATCGGGGAACGCGAAAGCGTCTTGCAAACCGATTTTTGCGTACACGAAGTCGGTGGCTTTGGTTTGTTGAACTGAGTGTAAGCGCTTCGGCGGCGCGAGATCGAGCAATTGTCCGATTGGGGCGATTGGTGGCGCCGTCGGACTTCCTGACCTGTTTCGGAACCACGGGATCCAGTTCTCGGGATCGTCGAGCGAGGAATCCAAGAGCATCGTTCGCTTCGGGGAAAGAAGAACCTGCAGTCGAACGATGTCCTCGACATTGAATCCGAAGACTCGCAGCCAGTCGTTGAGCCGGTAGCCGGAGATCTTGCTCAGGGCAAAGAGCTGATGGAGACTCGGACTGAATGTTCCGTGTCCGATGTCGTAGTAGAGGTTGTGCGGCAGAAAATAAGGTGACGACCGGCCGTACACGCTTTTCGTCTTTTGTGAAACTTGATACAACGTGAGGTTTTTGCTTGCCAGGGTTGCCCTGACTCGTTCCACGACTGGCGTCTTCTGGGAGACCCTGAATTCCACAGCCGAATTTTCGCCTTGTCTTCCACGAGTAATGGGGCATTAACGTTTCCTCGCAGAGATTTTGGTCTGTATAGATGGAAAGGCTTATCCCTGTGACAGATTTGTCGCGAGTGACCGTTTCTCCGACCAGAGGGAAAGCCCGGAGTGACCGAATACGCAATGGCGTTTCCTAACTAGAAGACGGTCGGATTAACGACCACCGAGAAAATGCTTGTTTCGAGTAATTCGGAAGAGAGTATGATTTTGGAACTTCCCCTTCGTCTGGCTAACTGCGTGTTTGGGGCAAAGGTAACGGATCTGTCCACTCAAAGAAGGAAGTTCTCTGTACCATACCGACGCCGATGTTGGAGTCGACACCGAGCCCGGAAGCTGGGAAGCGGCTCAGAGCAGAGCGTCTGCGCGTCCGCCTGTCGACTCGTGCGGTCCAAACTCTAAGCCAGCAGATTGCACAAGAGAAGAACAATCAGGACTATTACATTTCCCACGGCTGGCTGACTGACGTCGAGAACGGGAAGTTTACCCCGAGCATCTACAAGCTCTACAGCCTGAGCCTCATCTATAAAAGCAGCTACCTGGAGATAGTTGGCTTTTTCGGCATTAACATCCTTGATGTCGCCAAAGAACAGCGGTTGGTGAGCCTGCCGCACACTCATTTAATCGGCTCGAGTCTTGAGGTGCCAGGACAGACGATTGCGCTTCCCCTCGAGCTCCGCAAGAACGTCGAACTTGCGCGGACGAACCTTGTTTCTCGCATGTTTGAAAGTTGGGGTGAGATTCCCGTTGTCCTGTTGCAGCAGTTGGATTTGCGGCACTGTCTTTGCGGATATATCGGGCTTGAGGATTACACACTCTATCCTCTCATCCGCCCCGGGTCGTTTGTCGAGATCGATGCACGACAGAACAAGGTGAAGCCAGGTAGTTGGCAGAACGAATTCGACCGTCCCATCTATTTCGTCGAGCTCAGAAACGGTTACGCGTGCAGTTGGTGTGAACTCGATGGGAAGCAACCGAGGGCAGATCCGCCACGTTCGCTATCCAACGGACGGGGACATAGTCGGTCGAGTCACAGCGGTCACCATGCGGATAACAGAGGTCAAAGGAAGCGCCTCACAGGGGCCCTCGACGAAATAAACCGTCTTGCTAAGGGCACTTTGACCACGCCATCATGTGCGGCAGGCCCCACGGCCCGGCCTGATTCCGACCAACGTGGCAGCCTCCGTGGTCTGCGCCGGCTATTCTGTTGACTTATAATCGTTGCGTGGCAGATCGGATTTTGTGCTCGTGTGTGACATGTCCCAGCTGCGGAGCTTGGGTTGTCATTCGGGGGAGAATCAGCGGACAAGCTAATTGTAGGGACGTGCTCAGCACAACCTGTCCGGTCCAAGAGTCCAGGAAGGAGTTCCTTTTTGAAGAGGCTGAAAGTCGGCTCTTCGACCTGCCTCTGCTCCGCAGATAGAGAACTGGGTACTGAGTTGGGTCAAGCGAGAGCCTTTGCGACGTGCGGACTTCTTGGAGACCGCGACTGGCAATTGTCGCCTTCGATCTCATCTCTGCGCAAGGCTCAGCGAAACGGCACCGACCTGGGGCAAACTCGTTGCGCCATGGGCTGAATATGTGGCGCGTATGCTGTGGACCCGCACTTCACGAACAAAAACACTCCGCCCGCCCGCCACGCCTTTGACCCAGCAACACCGAAGGGAAGCAAAGGGGCAAGCGGAACCACCGAACGTGATCGCACCTCGTCCTCAGAGGACATGCCGTGGTTGTGGAGCCGTGCTCGGCAGGGGGCAAAGAAAGCATTGCGCGTTGTGCGGAGTCGAGATCTCCAGAGCCAATCTTGTAGAACTCGCACGCCGTGGGCAGGTTGTTGCTAAAAGTACCGAATCGCGGAATCGAATGTCCGCTTCGCAACAACGACAGCACGCTAAAAGACGCGGCTGGATTCCTTCAAAACTCCCGGATTGGATCACGCAAGAGACTTATTGCGCGAAGATTCTGCCTCTGCTCGGCAACGTCACGGTGCCCACCATCGCCCAACTGCTCAGTGTGTCCGAACCATACGCGGCGAAGGTGAGGAAAGGTCAGCATGTGCCGCATCCGATGCACTGGGAGGGCCTAGCACAACTCGTAGGCGTGTCAGCGCCCGCGTGAAACCCTGCGTCCCCGTGACCTGCCCCCTATTTCCGTTCACGGCATAATACGACGAGTTAGTTGAACCTCAGCACCTGCCGCAGTGAGAACACCTAGGATGGAATGTTCTACCGCCCTCTTTGCGCGATTCGTTTTGCACGCAAGCGCTGGCAGACAGTCCGAGCCGGAGAGAATCGGGCCTGAGACTCGGTACGACCCAGCGGACGCTCCAGCCTGTCCGGGCGGCAAGTCAGCTATGCAGGGTCTCCGATTGCTCTCAGAGTCCTTTGCACAGAACTAGATCGACAGCTTTTCCGTTATCAAGTATCACGAGCCAGTCACTATCCCGGAGCATAACCACTTCCTTTCCTTTCGAGTGAACTCCGAGTTCGCCCTCTGTTTCGGGTAGCTTGGCACAGTACTGGTCGTAAGGTCGCGCCTGATTGTACGTTCGGATAGCACCGAATCGCTCCGTCAGTTCCTCTTTCGTCTTCCCCTCGACAAGCTTTACTGCCCACGTATCATGAGTCATTGCTGCAACCGCGTGGTCGAGATTCATGTTCTGATTGAGGCCATGCTTCCAGAGCACGTACTCGATGTTTTTCGGGTCGTCGTCCCTGGGGTACCGCTTGACTGTTTCGATGAAGTACACCCAAGAGAACAGCACGCCGAGACCCACCAGACAGGTACCGATTACGGCGCGCTTTAGCCATATCGTCATCGTAGGTTTCATAGGGGATGCCTCACGACTGGGGGCGGAGAGGCAATTCCGTTCCTCTCTCCGTTGTTTGGAGTGGCCGTCGGGCTACGGAAGCCCCAATCGTTAATTGTTACCCTTCCGCCCTGATACGCATTTGCCGAAGCAGTCTGACCAAGACTGTGCGGCGTAGGCGCTGCTACAACGATTCCAACGTGGCCTTCAGGAGTACCATTCGGCCCAGTTCCATGTTCTTGAGCAATCACGTCTCCGGCCCTAGCGTTAATTACGGGCAGCGGACTCGATAGCCCAGTTATCTCGACGTTGGGGTCCGCGAACTGGGTTGCAGTAGGTATTCTCCCCGTTCCGACTACAGTGGGACGGATTCCGTCGGCGCGGGCAACCGTGTCACTTACGTACTCATTGCATTTGTCAGATCCGCTTTTGAAAAGTTGCATATTGCTGAAATTAGTGTTCTTGATAAGGTAATGATTGCTACTATTTGGGTTCGCAGCCTCTTGCGCAATTCGTGTAGCGTGTTGCGCCGCTGCCAAGGCTTGCTGTTGCTGCTTGATCTCCCGGTTTTGCGTGTTCGATTGCGAAAGCAAGTCCGCAGCGGCAATAGCCATGCCAAATAGACCATAGGAAAACGGGGATGTGTCGGCGCGGCTCACGAAAGCGTCAGCCTCTGCTCCTTGATGTCCATCCGCATCCGCGCGGCTCACTGGATCGTTGCGAACGTAGCCGTACAGATTCAGCGACTGCGGATCGCCGAAAACGGCGTAGGGGACCGCCGTCGGCCTCGCAGCCCAGTCCGGCGTCATGAACCGCCCCAAGCTGGACGAATCGTAGCGCGCACCAAAGTTGTCGAGACCGCTCTCTGTGTCCCGCTCCTTGCCGCTGAACTTGTAGCGGTTCGAATCGCCGGTGATGATCGGAATCTCCCCGCCATAGGGATAGTAGTCAGATTCCTTCGTGATCGTCCCGCTGGCATTCGTGATTACGTCCGCCGAACCCAGATGGTCGGAGTAGTAATATTCGATAGAGCCTGCGGGCTGGTCGATCCTGGCGATTCGCCTGCCGTTGAAGAAGACATATTCCGCAGTTGCATTTCCAGAGAGATCGGTCTCGACGAGAGCGTCCGAGCTACTTCCCGCCCAGTAGAGCATTCCGTTTGACTTCTTCACACGTCGGCCGTCGCCGTCATAGGTGTAGGTCACACCTCCTGTCGATATCAGGCGATTCTCGGCATCGTAGCTGTAGGTCGGGGTGAAGGTACCTGTCGGGCAACCCGTGTTCAGTACCAGATTTCCGGCGGAGTCGTTGCAGAATCCATTGAGTTGGTTCTTGATGTTGGCTGGAGCAACGTTCAGAGTTTCAGTATTAGTCTTGCCCGTTATTCCCGCTTTGTTGGTCAAATTCCCCCAAGCGTCAATCGTGAACGCCTCTCCCCAACTCGTTGCCAACGGCGAGTTGCCAGTCGTGGAGGCCTGCTGAATCCGGTTCAGCGAATCATAGACGAAGTTCTGCGTTCGGTTCGTGTCCCGGCAGTTGGTAATCGTTTGTACGGTGCCGTTGTTGCTGGAACCAGCTTGGCCAAAATCGTACAGGCGACTCATGATCGTTGCCGTCGTGGTCGGGCAGGTCGCCTGCTGCAACTGGTTAAGCGTCGCGGAAGAGATCGTCCCAGCGGTGTAGTACACCTGGAGGGGCTGCATCCGCGAATTATACGTGGCCGCTGCGTTCACCGACGCGCCAAGCGTTAGCGTTGCCGCAGCACCGTGAGGAGTGTACGTCGCCGCCGTCGCGAAATTGATATTGTTGGCTGTATCGACCGCTGTGACCGGTCGCCCGGCAGTGTAGTTTCCCGAGCCGTTCGGGGTGTACTTGATCTGTCGACCCGTCTTGGGATAAGTCAGAAGTTTTAACTCACCATCCAGGTAGTAGGTGAATTGGGTACTGTTCGTTATCGCGGAGGATCCCACAATCGTCCGTTTTTCCGTCAGTACTCTTCCCATTGGATCGTGCACCCACGACGTCGCGCCGGAGCCGTCACACATCGAAGTACGGGCATGCACAGGGTTGCTGTCCGTCAACGTGGGTGGAGTCGTGGTACAACCAGTCAGGGAAGTGCCGTTGTAGCCGAACTTTGTGTTCGGAGTGGTCCCGTCAGAATAGGTAGTTGCGATTAGCTGATGATCCTGATTGTACGAGTATGTCACCGTGACGGTTGCGGTTCCAGTCTGGTTTGGTGCAGGAGCCGTTTTCGTAGTGAGTTCGCTATCGGCATCGTAGGCGTAACCGACAGTGCCCGAGGTATACGTTCCCATATACGTGGCCGGACACGAAGCCGGATTGACTGTGCTGAGTCCGGAAGTGATTTCCGGATTCGCCGCGCAGGTAGGGCGGGATAGCGAGTCGTAGGTGAAGCTGCGGGTTCGCCATTGGGTCGAGGTCGTTCCGCCCTTTTGGGTGACCGAAATCACGTTGTCCAGAACATCGTAGCCATAATCGGTTTCATAATTTGAACCGGTCGGGTCCTCAAAGACTTGAACCAATCGCCCCAGAGCGTCGAAGCATGATCTGCGACTCTTGCCGCGCTCGTCGGTACTGGTCTGGCAGTTGCCCGCGTAGGTTGTGGTGGCCGTTGAACTGTCTGTCTGTTGGACGCTCACCGGGCGCTCCAGAGCTTCGAAGTTGCTGGTCGCCGTCAACCCGTAGCCACCACTGGGAGAATTGCAATACGGAGTACTGGCTTGAGCAGTACGCCCCTGGGTGCGATACGTATAGGTGTAGTCCACTTTCACAAGCCCAGCAGTGCAGTCAGGATCGTTCTTCTGTACTTGTTGGACTCTGCCGAGGCCGTCAAAGACAGACGAATCGACGATAGACTGGCTGGACGTAACCGCTGTACTTTGTGTTGCTGAGTATGGCAGCGAAGCGTCGTTGTAGGTGTCGGACATGCCGCCGCCGTCAGGAAATGACTTGGCAACCAGCCTGCTCATGTAATCATAACTGTAGGTTGTCCCGGCGCGACTGGCTTGGATGTCGTTCTCGTCTTGGTCGCTGGCCACGCGACTGGTGCACGAAAAGTATTGGTGCTTCAGTCGGTGCCCAAGGGGGTCGGTGATCGTGGTTGGGAAGGCGTAGGAGTGTACCGAGGTCACGCACTGCGGATTCGAAATGCTCACCCAATTGTCAGTGTAGTCACTCGTTGTGGTATGGCCGATAGGGTCGCTTAAAGTGAGGATTTCGCCAAGGTCGTTATTCGTATAGTTCGTATTCAACCAAGTCCATGTACTCCCGGACTTCAAGCCCTGACTCGATTGAGTGAGATTCCCGCGATAGTTGTACGAGGCCGGGAAGTTCGTATAGTCGTGATTTGGTGCCGGACTTCCGCTCGTGTTTCCCGCAATGGCCACGCCATCGTAGGTGTTCGTGGTCTGCGCAACAAGTGTTCCGGATTGGGAAGAACCGGAGTATACCTTGCGACTCGTCATTTTGTTCAAAATGTTTAGACCACGATAGGTGGAACTCGTGAGATGCAGGAACCCGTTGTCCGTGGTACGAACGATGCCACCCGGAGCCCCTGTGCCATATGCGAATTCGCGCTTTTCAACGACATTTCCGGCAGTCGCATAAAACGTTGTGCTACCGAAACTGGATGCGGCCCAAGAATCGTAGTCCATCTCAACTTTGCTTACGAGATTTTGCGGATTCCAGGTAGTGGTTTCTCGAATTGGCAGGATTGCTGGGGAATTTGTGGTCCAGTAGTCGGTCTGCACTGTCTTGATAAGCGTGCCGGACGTTGCCGAGCCTTGGTAGTATTTCTTGGTAATGATGTAGCACGGGGGTTGGTCGGGTTGAATCAGATCATACGAATACCGTCGACCGTAAAAGCCGCACGTGTATACGGTGTCGTTTCCTGCTGGATCGGTCACTGTTCCGCCTGCCCCTCCCGAATACCGCCAGGGCTGTGGATCGCCAGTCAACTGGCGGCTCGTGAGGTGTGGTCCGCTGTCAATCTCTCCGGTCCACCCCCATGTGATCTGGCCTCCCGTCGGAAGTGTTACGGAAAGCGGCTGCCCGTAATAGGGATGCGTCGCGCTGCCTTGGTCATAAGTAAACGTATAGGTTTTTCCGTTCGGCAGGGTAATTATCTGGGGCACGGACCAGGTGGAGGAATACTCATAACAATAATCGCCGCCGCTGGCCCAACAAAGATTGGTTTGAATCGCAACACTCTGGGAGACAACAGGAATTGTGTGGAGAACACCGTTCGAGTCATAGTAACTTCCGTCCGTATTAGTCGGGCGACCTAACGTGTCAGTCAGCGGAGAAAGCCCAATCTGATTGCCGTTGGCGTCTGTGATCGTACTGCCTGCCACGACAGTCCCGTCTTTAGCTACGGCTTTAATGACACCGCCATTCGCGTTTACGCTCAGCATCCATCCGCTTCCGTCATCGCTGTAGAGCGTTGTCGGCGACTCCGGGAGACAATGGGCAACCTGGCCCGCGATCTCGACGGGTTCGGGCTCAAAACGATGGCTAGTACCATCAGGGGCTCCCAGGGTGTACGAATAGGTAAGAAGTGTGACTCCTGTTCCATTGCACGTGTAGCTACCGTTCATTGCAGCAATTACGTAGTTTTGTGACCCAACGAGCGCGAGTTTCAGGTGATTCCCAAGCGCATGCCTTTGCCAGCTGGGATTGGGAACCACGCGGTCCGTGCAAAGTCCGGATATCCGGTTACAAGTCTGATTGAAGCCCCAACCCAGACTATCGTAAACATATCTGAATCCGACGGAAGGTCCCCTCCCAGAAGCTGACCAAAGCGGCAAGTCGATATGCAAGTTATTGTTGTTCATTTGCACATGCTCAAAATCGCTACCGCTGAACTCTCCATGCGGCGGCAGGCCGATCTGGTAGTCATTCCCTTGGCCATGCGCCAGCGCAGTGAAAACGATGACGAGGAATGCCTGTAGCAGATTCAACGTCGAAGCCAGGTTTGAGCTCCCAACGTTTCGATGCATAGATTAGTTCCCCTTCGGAAGTGCAAAATCGGAGTCAAGAAGACCGACGTTGAAAGTTACCGAGTCCAGCTTGATGTCAGTATCGAGTTGGCTGTCGATGAAAAGTGTCTGGCGAAACGGAATCATCATTCCATTGACTGACCGGTAGTCAGAGAGGTATAGCTCCTCTGTGAACGTGTCCTTATTGGCTCCTTCTACGAAGGGAGTGCCCTCAATCTTGTCGATCAGGCGGGTAGTCTGGTTCACGAAGTAGAGAGTTCTACTCATTGAGGCGAAGAGTGCTCCCTGAGCAGGGTCGAGGTTGGGAACGTAGTCAATTTCAACTATTTCTTCAGCCTGGTCCAAAATCTTAGCCGTGCCCTCGTAGAGAACGTTTACGCTCCCGTTGCCATATTCCGAAAACAGAGACAACATCGGCACGTGGTTCACATGCTCATAAAAGGTATTGTTCCAATAAAGGAGCTTAACCGTGCCATCAGGTCGGAGAATTGCACCCTGCCCTTGGTTCACGATCCGGACATTCGTGCCCTTTGCTACTTGGAGTTCGACACGGGTCTCTCGCAGTCCTTTCGACTTCATCGTGATCGGATAGGAAACGAGAGAACCCCCTGTAGAGATAGTTGCCGCGCCGGAGGCGAGAGAGTCCCGATACCCGAGCACAGCTTGAGGTCCACCCATAGCGATAAAAGCGGCCTGAGCGACGGCCACGGCCTGAGCATCTTGCTTGATTTGGTATTTGTTGGCCGCTGTAGCACTTGAAATCGCGATGACCAAGCACAGGAGAGTGAGGCACACGACTCTGGTTCCAATCATAAGTTGTCCACCTCCGGCAGAAGCCGGACGAAGGAATGCGTTGGACTGAGAGCGGCTCTTTATCGCCGCGAAGGGAAGAATCCTCGCAGAAGCGTCTCACACAGTTGTGAGAACCAGAATCTCTTCTGCAAGAATTGGGGCCTACTTTAGGCAAGTTACAAGCCAGAGTCAAGAAGAAAAACTGTAATCACATTGAGGCGTGACGGGGCTCACCTCCGCAATAGCGCGCAAGCATGATCGTGGCTTGTGGACCGTCTTACGTCCTCAAATTCAAAGGCGATGGCTTGAGCTGTTTTTCCCCTTCGAGTCCTGGGTGACTGAAGAAGTGAATACTTCTCTGATTGCGACACCTCACTCATCTCCGCATTTGACACAGGTGAAACGCATGTCATAGCGATTGGAGCCGTATAAACACTGGCGATATCACAACGCCACACGTGAGGGTGTGTACATGTCTGCATGCGCCACATACTATCCCGTCAACCTCAGGCGGGGATAGTATGTAGCGAGTGCGCATATGTACACACCCCCTCACACTTCGCGTTGCGATATCGACAGTGTTTATGCGGCGACAAACGCTATAACATACGTCGGGCCCGCGTCAAATGCGTTGATGAGCGATAGGTAAAAGTGAGCAACATGCGAGCGCTTTGAAACCGGTCTCATTACCGATCAGTAAACAATCTAGGGCTGGTATTTGGGGGCTGGGGTGCTAGCCTGCCGGAGTTCTGTGCGTTGCGCACGGGGCAGCTCTCAAGTACGAATGCGCTTCAATGATCTCATCCACCCATTCTCCCGGAATCCAAAGGCGCCCACCATCGTCGCTCGCGGACCGTAGTAAATGGCTGAACCACCTGCCTCCTGGTGGGAAGATCGCGGAAACCGACCAGTTTGTGCCAACGGCATCTGCTGGACTTCCCGCCGGGTCTTCGTTCAAGAAGGTCAAATAATCATCCGCGGAATCGCGGCAACCGATCTCGAGCAAAGGATACTTGTTGAAGTGACGATGGAAGTATTGAACTGGGTCTGGAGAGAGTACAAGAAAGTAGGCGCGTGAATCGCCGGACAGATCGATTAACGATTGCAAAAGGCGCAGAAAGCGTGGTGTGCAGAGTTCAGCATCATCGAAGGTAAAGCGCTGGAGTTGCGCCGGTTTACATCCGCTGTCGATAAGAATGAGTTCTTGCGCTTTGGCAAAGAGCTCCCGGAATTCTGATTCTTCCTTCAACCATTTCATTTCTGTGTTTTCCTATCTAAGTCTTATCTTCGCAACGGTACCCTCACCCTGCACCCTTTAGTTGAATACAATGCCAGCCAATTTCGCCAGTGCCTGCCAATGCCTCGGATGCGGGCGTCGGTCCGTGCGAACATCGGCGGCATAAGGTTCCGAGACTCCGATCGACGAAGATAATGCGGAGATCGCGACCGTTGCGAGCTTGCGCCGGACCTTCTCAAAGATAAAGATTAAGGGCACAAAGGCTCTTGGGACAATCGTCCATTCCGATCTCAGAGAATCACAGTCGGTGAATAGAGCTTTTGGCTCGACCGGCCATAGACATTGCAGCCTGTATACCTAAGGGCGTGTCAGGATGGTTTGGACGCGCGTTCCACGGTGCGTCGCCAAGATATGCAATCCGCTGCGGTTCAGTTCTCCGGCAATGTCTCTGCTGTCTGCGATAATTAGGCAGTTTGCTCGTTCAGATTGATCCCTGTTCTCCCCTTGTCTTGGAGGTCTGATGGAAACAAAACGCCTAGTGCCTGCCGCCCAGTATGTGCGTATGTCCACAGAGGACCAGCAGTACTCCATCGCCAATCAAGAGGCCGCGATTCAGACATACGCGAAGAGCCATGGTTATGTCGTCACGTCGACCTATGCGGATGCTGGGAAGAGTGGTGTTGCGATTAAACATCGAAAAGAGCTCCGTCGTCTGCTTCATGACGTAACCAGCGGCCAAGCCCCATACAAGACTATTCTCGTTTACGATGTGAGTCGATTTGGTCGCTTTCAAGATGTTGATGAGGCTGCCTACTATGAGTTTCTTTGCAAGAGTGCGGGTGTCCCCGTGCGCTACTGCGCAGAACAATTCGATAATGATGGATCACTTGCCAGTTCGCTGATGAAAGCCCTGAAGAGAACGATGGCGGCTGAATACAGCCGCGAACTTGGAATAAAAGTCTCCGCGGGCCAGCGTCGCCTCGCGCTCCTCGGATATCGAGTTGCAGGAGAAGCCGGATATGGACTGCGGCGCATGACCGTGTCTCCAGACGGCCGCCGGAAACTTCTCTTGCAAGAGGGCGAGCGAAAGGGGATCAAGACGGATCGAACCATCCTTGTGCCTGGCCCTAAGAGAGAGGTTGACTGCGTCCGTGCAATCTTCGACCTTGCTGCGCAAGGTACAAACACGGCGAAGGAGATCGCGAACGACTTGAATCGTCGGCATATGCACCGCTGGAATGGGAAACTGTGGGATCTCGCCTCAGTTAGCAACATACTGAGAAAGGACAAATACACTGGCTGCAATACATACGGGAAGACGACACAGAGGCTTTCTTCTCGAACTCGAAAGGTCGCACCGAACCTTTGGATCACAAATTCTGATGCATTTGCCCCAATTGTAGAGAGGGGTCTATTTGAGCGTGCTCAACAGTTCCTTCGGAAAAGAGCATTGCAACGGAGGAAGACGGATGCCTGTCTTATTCAAGCAATGAAGAAGGTATTCGCTCGCGAAGGAAAGATAACTCAAAGACTTTTACAAAAGAAGTGCGTGTTTGACTACACAACCTACTATAAGCGGTTCGGTTCTATCACGAAAGCGTATGAATTGGTCGGCTATCGACCGTCCGCGGCAACCACGAAATTTATGCACGCGCAGAAACTGGTAGAGTGCTTGCGGAACGAACTGTACACTCGATTGACAAACTCGTTTCCCGACCGGGTGAGACTGATCCGGTTATACCGACAACAGCAACGACTACAAGTCGTCGAGGTAGATCGATGCATTAGAGTTGCTGTTTACCTTTGCCGAGCGGCCAAAGACACACGTACAGGAGAACGTGGCTGGTTATTGCGTGTGCGGCCTCAGGAAAGAGACTTGTCTGCCCTCATATGTACGATGGACAAGTCATACTCTAAACTACTGAATTTCTATGTATTCTCGCCACTAGCCACTAGTTTCCTGACTGAGAGGGTGATACGGGAGAAGCCGTGGTTGTCCGCTGGACGAAAACTCGACAGATTGGATGACTTTTGCGACGTGGTACGAGAAGTTGCAGCCCAGCCTAAGAAGAGTGAGCACTATATCTCCGTCGATGACATCCTGATCGCATCCGACACCTGGACAATCATATTTGGTAAGGAATCAATCACTCTTGGACCTGTGGGTTCTGCACTGTTTAAAATGTTGGCTCTTAACGCTGGCCAGGTGGTTTCCCGAGATCGGCTACGGCGATCCTTGGCTGGGAAAGTTCTTGATACTCTGAATCTCAATGCCCATATATATTACTTGCGCGCTAAGCTGGGTGCTCATGGTCGGAAACGCATCGAGCGGATTCCAGGAGTGGGTTACATGTACGTCTCACCTAACAACAAAGCGGGATCGCCATTGTGAAGACCGTTCGCCCAACACGGTAGAGTTGCGTTGGAAATATTGAAGACACAGAGCTCCGGACAGTACCGCCGAAACGCCGCTGCTCATGTCCCGAGGCTTTCTCAACGAGAACAGGGGATACCATCCGGTCGCATACAACTTTTGGGACCGACCTTTGGTCTATTTGGAAAGGAGTAGTTGCGATGCGCGGAATGGCTCTCATAGTGCTGGTGCTGTCATTCGGACTCGGTGGGGCAGTTCCCTTTCTCAGTGCTGGTAGGGTCGATATGCTGGCACCGAGCCAGTCGGAAGTGGTGAGCGCTTCATCCTGCCCAAATGGTAGCTCCACGTCGGAACGTTGCGGCACGGGTGCACCGCGCGGGACAACTTATGCCACGACGACGCTAAATTGGACACAGACCATCTCCAGCTCATTGACAGGCGGGTCCCCAGGAACCGTTGTCCTTACTCCTTGCCCAGTCGGGGTGGACTATACCTCTGGTGCGGGGTATCAGGTCTATATCAGAGATGGTGCGTCGAGCGAAACGGTGGCGGTAACCAGTGGGTCTACAGGTAGCGGAAGTTGTTCGATTACGTTCACCACGTTCTTCTCCCATACCTCCTACACCATCGGTTCGGCTTCGTCTGGGATTCAGGAGACGATCAACTCTGCTTGCGGGACCTACGCCGCGACCAATCCGTACTTCAATTCACAGTGCAATGTGACCATCCCGGCAAACGGCCCCTATCTTGGGAGCGGCGGATTATGGTCGTTGAACAACTACCAGATCTACGGCACGATCTTTTTCCACTCGAACCAATCCACGCTAAGCGGATACGGCGTGAGCCTGAATTGCCACGGACGCGCCCATTGTCTCCAAGTTGGGGATCAAGTCAAAGGGACTGACTACCAGAACCTAACGATCCAGGGCATCGCGTTTCGGTCGCCGGACAACCATATCGGATCACCCGCCTATAACGGATGCGCGATTAAGCAGACCCAGACCACGGGCACCAAGGCGACCATTACGACCGCGAGCGACTGCGGCTTCCGGCCCGGCGACCTCGTAACCATCCAGTTCACCGACGACGCGAGGTACTGGGGAGACGCGATTGTCGCAATGGCCTCGGGGACGACGTTCACTTTCTCGAAGCACAAGTTTTCGACCAAAGCAGCGCAGAGCACTCCGGGAGTTGTAGCTTTGGCCTACAACGCAATTCTGGACAACGCCCAGAATACACACTTCCAGGACATCCTTTACGACAATGGGGGAGAGCTTGGGCATTTCAACAGCTTCTTCGATTTCTGGGACGACGAAAATGCACTGATTGAGCACTTCAACAACAACGGCATTTCCCTCACCGGGAATGCGAACTGGACGGGTTCATTCATCTATTCAGGCGGCGGACCCATTGGCCCTGCGGGGAATACTGGGCAGCAGTGGGCTTCAGTCATCACGCTGCGGGATTCGAGCATCACTGCCAACTATTCGAATGGTGTGACCGTTCAAAACTCCAACGGATTATACATAGAGAACACTGTCCTTCAGGCTACAGGACCGTGGCAAGTAAAGTCGGCCAATGAGACCGGGAACTATCAGGGAGCCTACCTTAAGAACATTTATTCCGAGAGCAGCAATGCTCTAAACCCTCTGTCTCCACCTCGGTCTCCTTTTCCGGGTCTTGGAATTGCCGGCTTGATTGCCGGAATATCGAGCGGGGCTGCTAGTTTTCAGATTACTGGGAATGGCAGCCCTGTGGGGGCGTTCGCCAGCGGGGGGAGCGGTTCTGCGCCTTACTCGTACTTCATCGTAGCCAATGACTGTCCGAGTGGCGCTACTTGTCCATCTCCCACGCCATACACGCAGACCTCTCCGATGCAGGTTCTCACTTGGCTTTCTACCGGAAGCGACACCATTCCGGTTCGTTGGCCCAGGGTGGCAAACCAGGCCGATGTCATCACCTACGACGTTCTCAAGCTGCCAACTCCGGGTGGAGTTGGAGCCATATATCCCTATACCGGAGGATGTCTTGGCGGTTCCCTTGCATCCTGCGGATACGTGGCGCAGGGACTCTCTCAAGGGACAGCTTGCGGTGCGAGTCTGGTTTGCACGTTTACCGACAACGGAGCGAGCGTACCTCAGCCATACGCGACTAGCCCGTCAGCGCATCCATTCCAGGGCAACTACGGCGGACAGTTAAACTTCTGGCCGGGATCATTGGTGTCTGTTAACAAGCCTGTGACGGTAGCCGTCGAACAAGGGAACGTCGTGGGTGTGGGACTAGCCGGGGGGCCGATTCAGATTGCGACTCAATGCTCAGGATTCGGAACGGCGTCCCCAGGTGGCTATACCACCTGCATAGGAAGCGTGTCGCCTCCAGGAAACAGCGTTAAGAATCAGACCGCCACAATTTTGACCGATGGGGGCAATACTGGAGGCGGTCAGTCACTTAGCAAAGGTAGATTGAACTTCTCCACCACGAGCGGATACATCCTGCAACCGCACCACATCATCACGCTGATTGATTCTCAGCCTGCCCTGACTCAAGCAACGTCCACGTATCGGCCACCCGCAAATGCGAACGATGTATGGATCGGAACGGATGTGCCGAGTGGGGGAGTTGGGCTGAGTTCAGGGCAGCTTGCTGTCGGAGCCCCGATATCTATCTCAAGTTACATTCGTGCAACCGGAGACGGGATACAAACGAATTGGCTGGAAAGGCTCACGTCGACACAAAAGACGTTCAAAGTACCTGTCAGAATAAATGAGGGAAACAGTTTCACGCTCGGGAACGGCTCGCCCCTGTCACAGATGAGAATCTACAGCGTTAATAACGTGCTTGCAAAACAGGTGCTTCCGCAGAGCTGCGTTGATCTAATTGAAGGAGTGAAGGGACTCATTAAATCGGATCAGATTGCTAGCATCACTCCACCTGGGCGATTGGGAAATCTTTCGCTTAGCGCCTATGTTTCTGTTGAGGGTGCGATCATTTTACATTTCTGTAACCCGAGCAGTTCAGAAGCGACCACCCCACCTGGTGCATACTCATTTCTGGCTGTGCACTAAGCTAATGCGACCGCATCTCCCGGCGGCTCGGGAAACAGATGCTGTTGCCTCGGGCTCAAACGGGACTCTAACTTAGTACGGGGTCTCGACGCGTTTATCGTTTTCACCGGGCATCATTTCCAAAAAGAGTCCATTTCTCGTTTAGTCTGCGAGAAATGGACTTCTCGCTATCCGCGATTCGTTGACGGCTCGTCCTTGGTGTTTTGGAGGTTCCATGGAAGCAAAGCCCTTGGTTCCCGCAGCGCAGTACGTGCGCATGTCCACAGAGCAACAGCAGTATTCCATCGCCAACCAAAAAGCTGCCATTCAGACATACGCGAACAGCCATGGCTATGCCGTGGCGTCTACTTATGCGGACGCTGGAAAGAGTGGGATTGAGATCAAACATCGAAAGGAACTCCGACGATTGTTGGCTGATGTGATAAGTGGCCACGCTCAGTACAAAGCGATTCTGGTCTACGATGTGAGCCGCTGGGGACGCTTTCAAGATGTTGACGAAGCCGCTCACTATGAGTTTCTTTGCAAAAGTGCAGGTATTCCGGTGCGCTACTGCGCAGAGCAATTTCATAATGATGGATCCCTCACCAGCTCGATCATGAAAACCCTCAAAAGAGCGATGGCTGCCGAATACAGCCGCGAATTGGGAATTAAAGTCTCGGCAGGACAGCGCCGCCTTGCGCTTCTAGGATTCCGCGTTGTGGGAAAGGCCGGATATGGCATGCAACGCATGATGGTGTCGCCCGACGGGCATAGGAGACTTATTTTGAAAGACGGCGAGCGGAAGGCGTTCCAGAATGATCGAATCATTCTCGTACCGGGTTC
>WNFM01342090.1_pt1 | contig 18368 bp, 14 predicted proteins | sample 5400271 | NCBI WGS metagenome assembly WNFM01 (sample SAMN13153352, study PRJNA577476) | soil metagenome | isolation source: 60 cm saprolite on Douglas fir-dominated hillslope | place: USA:California | collected 2013-09-17 | reverse complement strand
TCAACACGGAGGAACGAAGATAACGGAGGAACGGAGAAGAGGCTGCGCCGCTGGCTGTCCGCAGGCCGGCCTCCGGCCGGCCATAGGAGTTCCCCGACGAGCGCGGATACAAACAAGATGGGGATGGCGGCTTGCTTGTATCCGCGCTCGTCGGGGAACTCCAGCCGCGCGAAGCGCGGCGGGCGGACAGCGGGGAGCCTGTCAGGAATTCTGTGTGTGGGGCATAACATGAGGAGTGTTGATGCCCCGAAAACCGAAACTGTCCACGTCTGAGATGCCGCTGGCGCCGATTCCCTCAGAAATTCTCGATCAATTGGTCCGCCAGGGACCGCTGACGCCTGAGGAGCTCGACGCGGTGGTCCGGCGGTTCAAGAAGGCGATCATCGAGCGGGCGCTCGGCGGCGAGCTGACGCATCACCTCGGGTATGCGGTGGGTGGCGCCAAGCCGGAGGACACGACGAATCATCGCAATGGGACGAGCGGGAAGACGGTACTGACCGACGATGGTCCGCTGCCGCTGGCGGTCCCGCGCGATCGCGACGGCACGTTCGAGCCGCGCTTGATCGGCAAGCACGAGCGCCGGTTTACGGGATTCGACGACAAGGTCATTGCGCTGTACGCCCGCGGCCTCACGGTCCGCGAGATTCAGGCCTTCCTCAGCGAGATGTACGCCGTCGACGTCTCGCCGGACCTGATCAGTCGCGTCACCGACGCGGTGGTGACCGAGGTGACGGCCTGGCAGACGCGCCCGCTCGAATCGATGTATCCGGTGGTGTTCTTCGATGCGTTGCGCGTCAAGATCCGCGACGAGGCCACGGTGCGCAGCAAGGCGGTGTATCTCGCCCTCGCCGTGCTCCCGAATGGGAGCCGCGACATCCTCGGCATCTGGATCGAGCAGACCGAGGGCGCGAAATTCTGGATGAAGGTGTTCACGGATCTCAAGACACGCGGCTGCCAGGACATCCTGATCGCCGTCACCGACGGCCTCAAAGGCATGAGCGAGGCACTCGCCGCCGTCTTCCCGGCCACCACGTTGCAGACCTGCATCGTGCATCTGCTGCGGCATAGTCTGGACTTCGTGAGTTGGAAGGAGCGGAAGCTGCTCGCGGCGGCCCTGCGGCCGATCTACACGGCGACCAGCGCGGACGCCGCGGCGGCCGCGCTCGATGACTTGGCCAGCGGACCGTGGGGCCGGCGATTCCCGACCGTGGTCGCCTCGTGGCGCCGCGCCTGGACGCACGTCATCCCCTTCTTCGCCTTTCCCCCCGACATCCGCCGCGTGATCTACACGACCAACGCGCTCGAGAGCGTCAACGCGCGCCTGCGGAAGATCCTCAAAACGCGCGGTCATTTCCCGACCGATGAGGCCGCCACCAAATTGATCTGGCTCGCGTTGCGCAACATCACTGCCTCGTGGGGCAAAGCCGCCAACTACTGGCACCTGGCGATGAATCAGTTCGCGATTCTCTACGAGGATCGCTTCACCGGACCCGCAGGCGTAGAATGAACGAGCGCATGGACGCTGCCGTCGCCGTGGACGCACAGAACGCGCCCACCGCGACTTGGAAAACCGCACAGAACGCGGTTTCCCACAGATAGGATGAACCGGCTGGCCCCCCTCAGTGAGATGGTAGCTTGCGCTCCATGGTTGCTGAGACGCGCTCTTGAGGCGCAATGAAGGAGACCAGCCGTGGACTATGGTGCCATCGACTTACACAAAAAGGAAAGTCAGATTCGGATCGTGACAGAGATGGGCGAGATCATTGATCGTCGGATTGCGACGGCGCGAGATCGATTCAGCGCGACGTTCTTGGGCCGACCGCGGATGCGCATTCTGCTCGAAGCCTCGACGGAAAGTGAATGGGTCGCACAGCACCTCGAGACGCTTGGGCATGAGGTCATCGTCGCCGATCCCAATTACGCGCCGATGTATGGTCAACGAAGCCGCCGGGTGAAGACGGACCGACGGGATGTCGCGGCCCTGACGGAAGCGTGTCAACGCGGGATTTATCGTCCGGCGCATCGACGATCCGCACGACAACACGCCGTGCAGTCACAACTCAACGTGCGCCAAGAGTTGGTGCAGGCACGGACACGGGCGATCTCCCTCGCCCGCGCGATCACGCGAGCCGCCGGGTTCCGCATCCGCAGCGGTCGAACCGAGACCTTCCTGACGCGGCTCGATGCGCTGGACTTGCCGAGCCCCATGAAGGTCACTCTCTTGCCGTTGCGGAGCGTCATCGAAGTGCTCGACGACGAGCTGGCGAGCGCCGACGATCAGTTTGCCGCCATGGTTGCGGCTGACGTCATCGTGAAGCGGCTCACCACGTTGCCGAGCATCGGTCCGATCACCGCAACCGCCTTTGTCGCGGCACTCGATGACGTCAGCCGCTTCGCTGGAGCTGGCCAAGTGACCAGTTACCTTGGGCTCGTGCCCCGGGAGTACAGCTCGGGTGAGCGGCAGTACCGCGGTCGCATTCTGCGGAGCGCGCATCCGCACGTGCAGTCGCTGTTGGTGCAGGCGGCGTGGCGCCTGTCGCGGTCGTCCTCTCCGGACACGGCCGGTCTGCGCACGTGGGCGCTGGGGATTACTCGACGCCGCGGAAAGAAGGTCGCGATGGTCGCCCTTGCTCGACGCCTGGCCCGCATTCTCTATGCAATGTGGCGGGACGAATCCGAGTATCACGCGAATCGGATTCACACCATGCAGGTCGATCCGGAGGCGATCACGAGTCGCGAGGCCAGGGCGGCCATGTAGGGTTTGGCTCAGAGAGGGTCATCAAGCTGGAGGAGCAAGCGCGCGTGTGGCGCTTGGCCGCTGTTGAGAGCCGTCCCACAGAGGGCGCTGCTCCTCCTTCGGATCTCTATCGTGCGCCGGCACATACCGTGCCCCAAGCGAGCGCGTATAAAAGGGTGAGCTACCTCGCTGAAACTCTCAGCGAGGCAACGTGCTTGATGACGGTGACGATTTGCACCCGTTCGCGCGCACACCCCCCTGCTGGTTGAGGGGGCTGTGCGCGCTCACTGGAGATCTGTCTTGAAGATCGGACGCAGCTACGACCAACGAGCTGACTTGACAAGCCGGTTCATAAAAGCTACCACAGGCACTCTCATCGGGAATCGGAAACGAGAGTGTCACCCATGTTCCCGGTTAATTTTGTTACCGATGTTCCCGGTTGCACCCACGTTGCACTCAGGGTAGCGGCGCAACACGAGTGAGCGGCTGCAACTGGCTCGCGCGTTCCCACAGTTCTTGAAGCTCCTTCTGGTGCAGCGTCGTCCATTCCGCAACGAGGCCCATCGCACGCGGAGGCAGATTGCCGGACAAGACCGCTAAGCTGCCAATCGCAATTCTGGCTTCGTATTCGGCGTACTCCGCGTGGAAGTGTGGCGGTGCGTGGTCGGCAAAGTACATCTTGATGACGATGCCGTAGAAGCGACTAATCTCAGGCATCAGCCGAAACCAACCGAATGTCCGGGAACACTTCCGCCACGGACTTCCCAGTCAGTCGTATGTACATTGCGTCTGGACAGAGGTCGAGGTCGGGGGACCACTCGATGGCTCCGTGAGAGCCGAGATGAACCGTGTTGAAAAACGACGCGTCGTTCCACGGTTCGAAGACACCTTGCCCGGCCAGGTCCGAGAGGTCTACCTCTCCTTCGACTCCGTCGTCGTACCGCAGCCAGATACGGTGATTCGGCAGCGCCTTTACGTCGGTCGGCTTCGGCATGTCCCTCCCCTACGAGAACAGCATACCGCGATTGAGAATTCCGTTTCGATTCATCCGTCAGCATCAATGGGTGTAGTGGAAGCTTTCGCCGGCATAACGCTCGCGCATCACCAGCGGCGTGCGCCCATTCTGCCTCAGCGCGCCGTCTGGTGCATGCGCTTGTTACGCCTCGGAGCTGGTTGTGGGCAACCCGAGCCCAGGCTCACCGCTCGTTCCACGGGCGCCATCTGACCGGCACTGAGCTTCCCCAACGACCGAATCAACTTGGCGTGCGGAATGGTGATGAGATTCTGTCGCATCGAACACACCCACGCGCAAGAACGAGACCGAAACGGCCACCTCGAATCGGGACTGGCGTGGACTGGTGGTGTGCGGAACGAGCGTGACGAGAGCACGGTCGGCGTCTTCAGCAGGGATGCTGATGACCAGCGCGGGCCGAACCTTTGCCGCCATGTCAAGATCCACCAGCCAGACCTCGCCTCGGCGAGGCGAGGTCATTCAGGCTGCTCGCCCCGATCGAGTTCACGAAACAGGCGATCGGCAGCCGCGACCAAGTCATCGTCCTTCGGCAAGTCGTGGGGGGCCACGGCCACCCGACGAGCGAGCTCCGCCACGAGCTCCGACCAATCCTGGTCCGGAAGCGCGTCGAAGTCGTCGAGCAGCTTCTGTGTGGCTTGGGTCACAAAATCAGAGTCCCATGTTGTGTTCTTTGCGTCAAGAGGGTCGGTGATTCCGAGGCATAACGTCAGGCATCAGCCGCGGCGCTCAATCTTCTGCGGCGCTGTCTGGTGCATGCGCTGTTAGCCTGCCCGTCGATTTCGAGCATGCGGACGAGTACGAAATAGTTCTCGAGCCGATGTCAAATACCCAAACTTGCCGGAATGGACTTGCGTTCCAATTGTCCCTGACGAACGAGTCCAGGCTGGACAGCCACAAGGCCTTCGGCGCCTGGGGTTGAAGTTCGTAGTACGCGAGAAGCTCGATCGGATGTGCCGAAGCGTACGACTTTCGCCATTTTGCCAGAACGCGTTCGAGTGTCGGATCGCCGATGGCGCCAACCGCTTCTACGTCGAATTCTGGGCCGTCCCAGTCACCGCGACTGACTGTAATACCGCGCACCGTTCCATGCAACGTCGTCCCGGAAGACGGCTTCCAGTCGCCGCAGAAGTCTGGCCTGATGGTCGACAAAAGACGAAGGATGTCTGGCACCGCGGAACGGCGCTGTTTGGCGTGAACGTCGGCGACGAACGAAACGTACACAAGGGCATCTGCAATTCGCTCGTCCAGTGCGCGTCGATACTCGCCCGTGCTGGCCCGATAACCGTCTCGTAAGGTTTGGGCCTCTCGAAATTGGCCGGAGGTCAAGCGGGCCCAATCCTTATCGATGATCTCCACGAGCTCGAACGCGACTTCTTCGCCCTCAGCGAGCTTGCACAACACGTCAGGTTCTGGAGGATTGCGTTTCGAGATCGACTCTTGAGTAATGTTGAGAGGGCACACTTCGGCGAAAGTCTGGAAGATGCCGAGTTCACTTCGAGTCTGACTGTCGTTCACGAGTTTCAACCTGGCAGGCTAACGCGCCAAATGAGCCGCGCGCCATGGCGACAAGATGGTAAGGGACGGTGGGCGCGTCGGCTCCATTTGGATGTTAGGCAGCATGCGTCGGCTTCGACAGCCCTCTCACCCAATTGGCCACATCGTCGTGAGCCGAGATCTTGTACCGGCTCATGTGAGGTATGCCGACAACACGGAAACGGTCCGGAACCACGAAGCTGCGACAAAGCCAAGCTCCATGACCCGACGGCTGACATTCCTCCGAGTCAGGTTCAAACATATCGAGCAAGAACCTGTACGGCGACAGGCCGGAGTTTCCATAAACGATGACCATCTGAGGCCGCACGATTTGCAAAACGTCGGCGTGGACCGGCCAACAGATCTTGGACAACTCAAGGAATCTACTGCTGGCAGCGTCACGGCTTCGCGGAAAGATGAGATTCGATGCCGCCACGTCCCGGGGATCAAGCCCAAGCTTCTCAAGCAACCACTTGACGCGCAGCTGAAGAGGCGCCTCGCCCGCCGCATACTTTTTTCCACCGCGGCCCGCCCACTGCGTGTCGATGTAGCTATTCCACGTCTGGCTTGGCAAACCGTCCAGACTGGTGCCCACCGTGGGCAATTCCACATTCTGTTCGTCGCCCCCGGGGTTATGCCCGAGCAGGTACACCGCGCCAGGCCGAAGCGTGGAAGCTGCGCTATAGAGGACCTCGCCACTGAGGTGCAGAAGGTCCTTGCCCTTGAGGTGTTCGCGCGCGGAGCTGACAAACTGATCGACGGTTGTCATTTCTGTCCGCCTAACTATTAGTATCCCTACCTGCCCAGCGCCACGGCGGCGCGCCCCTGCAAGATAACCAGCGCCCCCGTTCGAAGACGCAGGAGAACGCTGCGCGCTGACGCAATACCTGACCGGGGTAGCCCGATAATACACGGTCAGGGTAGCAACGCCATGAAAGGCGCTCACATGTCCAGGGGACTCTTCACACCGCTCGCGCCGCGGTTCAGGACGTGGGCGTAGATCATCGTGGTCGCAACATCCCGGTGTCCCAGAAGCTCTTGAATCGTCCGGCTGTCGGAGCCCGACTTCGGTAGATGGGTCGCGAACGAGTGCCTCAGGACATGGCAGCTCCACGTTGAATGACCGTCTCGTGGAGGTGATGCCGCCGGCGCTCGCCCGTCTCCCGATCGATGTACATGCACGTCGCGGGAAAGACCCACTGCCAGGCCCAATCCCTTGGTGCAGACGGCAACCACTTGGAGTACGCAGAAACTGCGACTCGTTCCGGACCGAGCTTCTCATCAGTCACGATTCAGTCACGATTCGGATTCGCCTTGATCGATTCGCCTTGATTTGACTTCTCCGCGGGACGATGGCATCGTCGTCGTCCCTTTGGTCGATTCGAAACTCCCCACACCCACGGAGGTGCGCATGAAGCAGATAGCCTAGGAGGGCTCAAACAAATGCGCGTGAAGATTCGTGGAGGCACGGTCGCTCGTGGCGACAGTCCTCTCTGCCAGACTTGCCGCTACGCCACTATCGTCAAGGGCGTGAAGCTGCGCGACGAGCTGATCGAATGCCAGGAGCTCGCATTCGGCCGCCAGCGGATCACCTTCCCCGTCACCGACTGCTCGAGTTACTCCGACCGGCGGCGGGCGTCGCTCCGTGAGATGGAAGAGATCGCGTGGGTGCTGCGCACGGATGCAAGCGAAACGAGATCGGATTCGTCCGGGCGTCGAAGCTGCGCGAACGCGAACGGCACGTGTTGACCGAAGATTGAATTCCGCCTAAGGCGGTAACTATTGAGGATCAAAAGAAAAAGGGCGGTGATGCCTCAGCACCACCGCCCCAATCAACAATCCGTCAATCTGCAGTCTTCAATCTGCAGTCTGCAATGCGAGCTACTCGACCTCATCCCTCGTAAACGCCTCCTCCGGCTCCACGAAGTACTCCATCTCCCGTTCGAGCTCCAGCTCCTCCGGGGACGGCGGCGGCGGCGGTGGCGGCTCGTCCGCCGGGATGTGCACGTTCCGGTAGTACTCGAAGCCCGTCCCCGCCGGGATCAGCCGGCCCATCGTCACGTTCTCCTTGAGACCGCGCAGATGGTCGATCTTCCCGGAGATCGACGCCTCGGTCAGGACGCGCGTCGTCTCCTGGAACGACGCCGCCGAGATGAACGAGTCGGTCGAGAGCGACGCCTTCGTGATCCCGAGCAGCAGCGGCCGGCCCTGCGCCGGCCGTCCACCCCCGGCGATCACCCGCTCGTTCTCTTCCATGAACCGGAAGCGGTCCACCTGCTCCTCGACGAGGAACTCGGTGTCCCCCACATCCTCGATCTTCACCCACCGCATCATCTGCCGGACGATGACCTCGATGTGCTTGTCGTTGATGTTGACGCCCTGGAGGCGGTAGACCTCCTGGATTTCGTTGACGAGATAGCTATGGAGCGCCTTCTCGCCAAGGACCGACAGGATGTCGTGCGGGTTGGACGGCCCGTCCATCAGCGGCTCGCCCGCCCGGACCCGGTCCCCTTCCTGCACGTTGACGTGGACGCCGCGCGGCAGCGAGTACTCTCTCGGCTCGCCACCCCCCTCGTCGGGGACGATGATGATCTTGCGCAGCCCCTTCACGATGCCGCCGTGGCGGACGATACCGTCGATCTCCGAGATGACCGCGGTCTCGCGCGGCTTCCGGGCCTCGAACAGCTCGACCACGCGCGGCAGGCCGCCCGTGATGTCCTTGGTCTTGGTCGTCTCGCGCGGAATCTTGGCGAGGACCTGGCCCGCGTAGGCCTGGTCGCTGTCCTCGACCATGAGGTGCGCGTGCGACGGCATGTTGTACTTCCGGACGACCTTGCCCGCCTTGTCGCGGATCTCGATCGTCGGCTGCTTCTTCTCGTCGGGGCTGTCCACGACGATCTTCCGCGACAGGCCGGTGACCTCGTCCACTTCCTCGTGGAAGGTGACGTCGGAAACCAGGTCCTTGTACTTCACCGTGCCCGCGTCCTCCGTGAGGATCGAGAACGTGTACGGATCCCACTCGACCAGGATCGTGCCCTGCTCGACGTGCGCGCCGTCGCGCACCTTGAGGCGCGCGCCGTAGACGATCGGATAGCGCTCGCGATCGCGCCCCTTCGAGTCCTGAATGACGATGGACCCGGTGCGGTTCATGACGACGAGCTCACCCTTCGCAGCATTGTCTCCAACCGGGGCCGACCCAGGCTGTAATTTGGTCTCGACGACCTGCAGCCCCTGGTAGCGGACCGTGCCCGCGTGCTTCGCGTCGAGCGACGACTGCTCGTTGACGCGCGACGCCGTGCCGCCGATGTGGAACGTCCGCATCGTCAGCTGCGTGCCGGGCTCGCCGATGGACTGCGCGGCGATGACGCCGACCGCCAGGCCCAGCTCGACCAGCTTGCCGGTCGCGAGGTCGCGGCCGTAGCACTTCGCGCAGCAGCCCCGACGGGCCGCGCACGTGAGGACCGACCGGATGCGGACCTTCTCGATGCCCGCCTCCTGGATGGCCGTCGCCGTCGCCTCGTCGAGCTGCTCGTTCTGATTGACGATCAGCTCGCCCGAGAACGGGTCAGCGATGCGCTCGAGCGTGACGCGCCCGATGATGCGCTCGCGGAGCGGCTCGATGATCTCGCCGCTCTCCACGATCGCCTTCGCGTCGATGCCGTCCATCGTCCCGCAGTCGATCTCGTGGATGATGACGTCCTGCGCCACGTCGACGAGACGCCGCGTCAGGTAGCCCGAGTCCGCCGTCTTGAGCGCCGTGTCGGCGAGGCCCTTGCGGGCGCCGTGCGTCGAGATGAAGTAGTGGAGCACGGAAAGGCCTTCACGGAAGTTCGACGTGATCGGCGTCTCGATGATCTCCCCCGACGGCTTGGCCATCAGGCCGCGCATGCCCGCCAGCTGGCGGATCTGCTGCTTGCTGCCTCGCGCGCCCGAGTCGGCCATGATGTAGACCGGGTTGAAGTTCCGGCCCGACTGGTCGAGCTCCTCCATCTCCGAGAACATCGCGTCCGCGATCTTCTCGGTGACTTCCGACCACACGGCGATGACCTTGTTGTAGCGCTCGCCGTTGGTGATCGCCCCTTCGAGGTACTGCCCTTCGACCTTGATCACTTCGTCGCGCGCGGCTTCGACGAGCGCCGGCTTCTGCGACGGGATGACGAGGTCGTCGATGCCGATCGAGATGCCCGAGCGGGTCGCGTAGGTGAACCCCAGCGTCTTCAGGCTGTCCAGCATCTCGACGGTGGTCGCGAGACCGTACCGCAGGTAGCCGTATTGCACGAGCTGCTGCAGGCCCTTCTTCTTCAGCAGGCCGTTCACGAACGGCATGCCCTTCGGGAGCGCGCTGTTCAGGATGACGCGGCCGACGGTCGTGTTGATGACCTTGTGGTCGACCGTCTGGACCTCGGCGTACTGGACGCCCTGGTCGTCGCGCGCGACGGTCAGGTCGATCAGCTCGCCGCTGATCCGCACGCGGATCGGCGTCAGCGTCTCGAGCTCGCCCGCTTCGAGCGCGAGGACGACGTCGTCGGGGTTGCCGAACGCGCGTCCCTCGCCCTTGGCGCCGGGCTTCGACTTGGTCAGGTAGTAGCACCCGAGCACGACGTCCTGCGACGGAATCGCGATCGGCTGGCCGCTGGCCGGCGACAGGATGTTGTTCGAGGACATCATCAGGACGGATGCCTCGATCTGCGCCTCGGGCCCGAGCGGGATGTGGACGGCCATCTGGTCGCCGTCGAAGTCGGCGTTGAACGCCGTGCAGACGAGCGGATGGATCCGGATCGCCTTGCCCTCGACGAGGACGGGCTCGAACGCCTGGATGCCCAGGCGGTGCAGCGTCGGCGCGCGGTTGAGCAGGACCGGGTGCTCGCGGATCACCTCTTCGAGGATGTCCCACACCTCCGGGCGCTGCTGCTCGACCATCTCCTTCGCCTGCTTGATCGTGGCGACGAGGCCGCGCTCTTCGAGCTTGTTGTAGATGAACGGCTTGAACAGCTCGAGCGCCATCTTCTTCGGCAGGCCGCACTGGTGCAGCTTCAGCTCGGGACCGACGACGATCACCGAACGGCCGGAGTAGTCGACGCGCTTGCCGAGCAGGTTCTGGCGGAACCGCCCCTGCTTGCCCTTCAAGGTATCCGACAGCGACTTGAGCGGACGGTTGTTGGCGCCGCGCAGCACCCGGCCGCGGCGGCCGTTGTCGAACAGCGCGTCCACCGCTTCCTGGAGCATGCGCTTTTCGTTGCGGATGATGACATCCGGCGCCTTGAGCTCCATCAGCTTCTTCAACCGGTTATTGCGGTTGATGACGCGGCGGTAGAGGTCGTTCAGGTCCGACGTCGCGAAGCGGCCGCCGTCCAGGGGGACGAGCGGGCGCAGCTCGGGCGGAATGACCGGGATGACGTCCAGAATCATCCACTCGGGACGGTTGGTGGACTTCCGGAACGAGTCGACGACCTTCAGGCGCTTGGCGTACTTCAGCTTCTTCTGGACGGAGTTCTCGCCGCGCATCTTCTCGCGCAGCTCGACGGCCATCTTCTCGACGCTGACCCGCTTCAACAGCTCCTTGATGGCTTCCGCGCCCATCTGCGCGCGGAACTTCTGGCCGTAGTCCTCGCGCGCCTTGCGGAACTGATCTTCGTTCAGCAGCTGGTTCGGCTTGAGGTCCGTGTCGCCCGGCTCGACGACGACGTACGCCTCGAAGTAGAGGATGCGCTCGAGGTCGCGCAGCGAGATGTCCAGCAGGTGCCCGATGCGGCTCGGCAGCCCCTTGAAGAACCACACGTGGCTGACCGGCGTGGCCAGCGTGATGTGGCCCAGGCGCTCGCGCCGGACCTTGGCCTGCGTCACTTCGACGCCGCACTTGTCGCAGATGACGCCGCGGTGCTTCATCCGCTTGTATTTGCCGCAGAGGCATTCCCAGTCGGTGACGGGGCCGAAGATCTTCGCGCAGAAGAGCCCGTCCCGCTCCGGCTTGAACGTGCGGTAGTTGATCGTTTCCGGCTTCGTCACCTCGCCGTGCGACCAGGAGAGGATCTTCTCCGGGGACGCCAGCGAGATGCGGATGGCGTCGAAGTCGGTCGTCAGGGAGCCGCGATTATCGAAACTAGGTCTCATTTTTTCCTATCAACCAGTTGGCGCGACCTTCAGGTCGCGCGTCTACGAAACAGCAACTAGGTCGTACCAGCTCGCCCGGCCTAAAGGCCAGGCCAACTGGTCGAGCCCGGCCTGACGGCCGGGCCCTACGGGTCGCTAGGATTCCGCTAGCACCGGAATGCCTTCGTCCGCCGTCGGTGCTTCCGGCTCGATCAGCTTCTTCTTCGTCTTCATCAGCTCGACGTCGAGGCACAGCGCCTGGAGCTCGCGGATGAGGACGTTGAACGACTCCGGGAGGCCCGGCTGGAACGACGCGTCGCCCTTGACGATCGCCTCGTAGATCTTCGCGCGGCCCGTGACGTCGTCCGACTTCGCGGTGAGGAGCTCCTGGAGGATGTGCGCCGCGCCGTAGGCCTCGAGCGCCCACACTTCCATCTCTCCGAACCGCTGTCCGCCGAACTGCGCCTTGCCGCCCAGCGGCTGCTGCGTGATGAGCGAGTAGGGTCCGATCGACCGGGCGTGGATCTTGTCGTCGACCAGGTGCGACAGCTTCAGCATGTAGATGTAGCCGACCGTCACGTCCTGCTCGAACTCCATCCCCGTCATGCCGTCGTAGAGCGGCGTCTTGCCGCTCTTCGGCAGCCCCGCCTGCTCGAGCCAGTCCTTGATCTCCGTCTCGCGCGCGCCGTCGAAGACGGGCGTCGCGAAGTAGAGGCCGAGCGCGTGCGCGGCCCACCCGAGATGGGTCTCGAGGATCTGCCCGACGTTCATGCGCGACGGCACGCCGAGCGGATTCAGCACGATCTCCACCGGGCTGCCGTCCGGCATGTAGGGCATGTCCTCTTCCGGCAGGATGCGTGCGATGACGCCCTTGTTGCCGTGGCGTCCGGCCATCTTGTCGCCGACCGACAGCTTGCGCTTCATCGCGACGTAGACCTTCACCAGCTTGATGACGCCCGGAGGCAGCTCGTCGCCGCGACGGACCTTCTCCTTCTTTTCTTCAAATTGATTCCGGATGACTTCAACCTGTCTCTCGGTGCGCTCCTCGAGCTCGCGGAGGTCCTCCTCGAGCCGCGGATCGTCCGCGTTCACCTTCAGCCGAACGATGGCCTCGTAGGGCAGGCCCTGGAGGACCTCCTCGGTCAGCGCGGTGCCCTTCTTCAGCAGGCGCTCGCGGCCGTGCTCGTCGTAGAGGTCGGCGCGCGCTTCCTGCCGCTGCAGCATGTTGATCACGCGCTTCTTCACTTCGTCGTGAAGGATGCGGATCTCGTCCTGCAGGTTCTTCTCCATCATCTCGAGCTCATCGTTCTCGATGGCCTTGGCGCGGTCGTCCTTCTCGATGCCTTTCCTCGAGAAGATCTTCACGCCGACGATGATGCCCTCGATGCCGGGGGGGCACACGAGCGAGGCGTCGCGCACGTCGCCGGCCTTTTCGCCGAAGATCGCGCGCAGCAGCTTCTCTTCCGGCGTCAGCTGCGTCTCCCCCTTCGGGGTGACCTTGCCGACGAGGATGTCGCCCGGTTTGACCGAGGCGCCGATCCGGATGATGCCGCTCTCGTCGAGGTCCGCGAGGTAGCCCTCGCCGACGTTCGGGATGTCGCGGGTGATCTCTTCCGGCCCGAGCTTCGTGTCGCGCGCCTCGATCTCGAACTCCTCGATGTGGATGGACGTATAGGCGTCCTCCTTCACCATGCGTTCGGAGACGAGGATGGCGTCCTCGAAGTTGTAGCCGCGCCACGGCATGAACGCGACCAGCACATTCCGTCCGAGCGCGAGCTCGCCCAGCTCCGTGCAGGGCCCGTCCGCCAGGATCTGGCCCTTGTGGACCTTCTGGTCCACGCGGACGATCGGCTTCTGGTTGATGCACGTGTTCTGGTTCGACCGCTTGAACTTCGTCATCGGGTAGATGTCGGCGCCCATCTCGCGCGACATCGACTCGCTCTCCCCTTCCACGCGAACGACGATGCGCTGGGAGTCGACGTAGTCCACGGTGCCCGAACGGCGCGCGACGATACACGCCCCCGAGTCGCGCGCGGTGATGTATTCCATGCCCGTGCCGACATACGGCGCGCGGGCGCGGAGGAGCGGGACCGCCTGCCGCTGCATGTTCGATCCCATCAACGCGCGGTTCGCGTCGTCGTTCTCGAGGAACGGGACGAGCGAGGCGGCGACCGAGACGAGCTGCTTCGGCGACACGTCGATGAAGTCGATCTTGTCGCGCGTCGGCAGGATGAAGTTGCCGGCCTGGCGCGCGTTGACGCGATCGGTGGTGAAGCGCCCCTTCTCGTCGACGGCCGCGTTGGCCTGCGCGATGATGTACTGGTCCTCTTCCCACGCCGACAGGTAGTACGAGTACGGCTCGTACTCGAGCCCGCGGCGGCGGCGGCCGCCGGCCCCGGGGTCCCCGGCCTTGTCCTTGTCGGCGCCCACGTCGGACGCCTCCACGATGTCGCCGACCTTGTACTTCGTGTTGCCGCCGGCGTTCGTGATGACCACGTAGTCGATGACGCGGCCGTCCTTGACCTTGCGGTACGGACTCTCGATGAACCCGAACTCGTTGATCCGGGCGTAGCACGACAGCGACGAGATGAGGCCGATGTTCGGGCCTTCCGGCGTCTCGATCGGGCAGATGCGGCCGTAGTGCGTCGGGTGGACGTCGCGGACCTCGAACCCGGCGCGCTCGCGCGACAGCCCGCCGGGCCCGAGGGCCGACAGACGACGCTTGTGCGTGACTTCCGAGAGCGGGTTGGTCTGGTCCATGAACTGCGACAGCTGCGACGACCCGAAGAACTCGCGAATCGCGGCCATGACCGGCTTCGCGTTGATCAGGTCGTGCGGCATGGCGGTCGCCATTTCCTGGTAGACCGACATCTTTTCCTTGATCGCGCGCTCCATGCGGACCAGGCCGATCCGGAACTGGTTCTCGAGGAGCTCGCCGACCGACCGGACGCGGCGGTTGCCGAGGTGATCGATGTCGTCCACGTTCGCCGGGTACTTGCGCAGCTTGAGCAGGTACTTGATGACCTCGTAGAAATCCTGCGGGTGCAGGATCTTCTCGTCGAGCGGCGTGTTCAGCTTCAGCTTCGTGTTCAGCTTCAGCCGGCCGACGCGCGAGAAGTCGTACTTCTGCGGGTTGAAGAACATGCTCTCGAAGAGGTTCCGCGAGCTGTCCAGCGTGGGCGGATCGCCCGGCCGCAGGCGGCGGTAGATCTCGATGAGCGCCTCTTCGTGCGTGTGGATCGGGTCCTTCTTCAAGGTCGTCGCCAGCACGTTGCCGGTGTCGTCCTTCTCGGGGAAGAAGATCTCGATCTTGTCGACGTTCTTCTCCTGCGCCATCGAGATGACGCGCGGTTCGAGCGGCTCGTTCGCCTCGAGGATGACTTCGCCGGTCGACGGATCGACGACGTCGGTCGCGGCGAACGCCCCTTCGAGCTCGGCGTCCGCGACCTCGACCGACACGACGCCGGCCTTCTTGAGCGCCGCAATCGCGTTGGCGTTGATCTTCTTGCCGGCGCCCGTGACGGTGTCGGTGCCGGCCTTCAGCTCCTTCGCGGCGCGCATGCCCACGAGGCTGTCGGCGACCGCCCACGTCATCGTGCCGTTCTTGAAGTGCAGCTTGTCGACCGTGTAGAAGCTCCGGATGATCTCGTCGGCGCCGCGCAGGCCGAGCGCGCGCAGGAAGACCGTCGCCAGAAACTTGCGCTTGCGGTCGATGCGGACGTAGAGCAGGTTCTTCGCGTCGTACTCGAACTCCACCCAGGACCCGCGGTACGGGATGATCTGCGCGATGTACAGCGTCTTGTCTTCCGAGTGGAAGAAGGCGCCCGGCGACCGGTGGAGCTGCGACACGATGACGCGCTCCGTCCCGTTGATGATGAAGGTCCCGTTGTCGGTCATCAGCGGGATGTCGCCGTAGTAGACCTCCTGCTCCTTGATGTCGCGGATGGTCTTCACGCCGGTCTCGGGGTCCTTGTTCCAGACCACCAGCCGGATCGTGACCTTCAGGGGCACGGCGTAGGTCATGCCCCGTTCCTGGCACTCGTCCACGTCGTACTTCAGCTTCAGGCCGACGGTGTTGCCGCAGACGTCGCAGATGTCGCCGCGGGCGTCGTTGGGCTTGCCGCAGCGCGGGCACAGCACCTCGTGCTCGCCGTACGGGTCGGCGATGAGGGTGTGGCCGCAGCTGGTGCAGGGCTGGCGCAGGTGGTGCAGCCCCGAGAGGCGGCCGCACTTGCACTCCCAGTTCCCGATCGAATACTCGATGAACTCCAGCGAGGAGTTCTCCCGGAAATCCGAGATCGGGAACACCGACTTGAACACGGACTGCAGCCCGGCGTCTTCACGCTCGGAGGGCAGCCGGTTCATCTGCAGGAAACGCTCGTAGGACTTTCTTCTGGATCTCGATGAGGTTCGGGATCGGAACCGTCGTCTTGATTTTCGAGAAGTCGATGCGCTCGCGGTAGACGTTCTTGGGAAGGCTGTACATGCTAATGAAGACCTCAGATCGCGATCAAATGCGAACAGCCGGGTCCTTCGACCCGGCTCGACGCCGGGCCTGAAGGCCCGGCGCTACAAGCAGGGGGCGCGGGGCAACGCCCCGCGCCTCGTTACTTGACTTCGACCTTGGCGCCGACGTCCGCGAACTTCTTCTGGATCGCGGCGGCCTCGTCCTTGGGAATGCCTTCCTTGATCGGCTTGGGCGCCCCTTCGACGAGATCCTTCGCTTCCTTCAGCCCGAGGCTCGTGACCTCGCGGACCACCTTGATCACGTTGATCTTGTTGGTGCCCACTTCGGTCAGGGTCGCGGTGAACTCGGTCTTCTCTTCCGCGGGGGCCGCCGCGCCGCCGCCGGCCGCGCCGCCGCCGGGCATCGCCATCGGCATCGCCGCCGCCGCCGACACGCCGAGCTCCGTCTCGAGCGCCTTCACGAGCTGCGAGAGCTCGAGGACCGAGATCCCCTTGATGTAGTCGACCACCTGCTGCTGATTCAATTCGGCCATTTCTCTCTGCTCCTACTTGGCTTTAGGCTTTAGGCTTTAGGCTTTAGGCTTTAGGGGCCTTAGGCCGCGAGGCCCAAGCCTCCCAAAGCCTAAAGCCCAAAGCCCAACGCCAGTTCTATGATTCCGACTTCTTTTTCTCGGCCTGCACCAACACACTCATCAAATCGCGCGGCGCCGCGTTGAGGACGCTCACGATCTGGACCATCGGCGCCTGCAGCACGTAGAGGAGCTTGGCGTACAACTCCGGCTTCCCGGGCAGCGCGGCGAGCTCGGAGACTTCGCCGACCTTGATCGCCCGGCCCTGCACCACGGCCGCCTTGATCTTCAGCGAGGGCGCCGTCTTCGCGAACGTCGTCAGCACCTTCGCGAGCGCGACCGGGTCGCCGCCCGCGTAGGCGACGGCCGTCGTCCCGGCAAAATGATCCGACAGCGTCTCGAACGCGGTGCCCTTCAGCGCGCGCTTCGCGAGGGTGTTCTTGACGACCTTGTAGCTCGCCTTCGCGCGGTGCACCTGGCGCCGGAGCTCCGTGACCTCCGGGACCTTCAGGCCCTTGTAGTCGACGAGGATGGCGCTGTCGGTGCCCTTGAAGGCCTTCTCGAGATCCTGCAGTTCTTCCTGTTTGCTCGCCCTGGTGACAGCCATCAATGTTTCACCGTCTCGGTGACGTGCGTGGTGTCGATGGTGATCCCGGGACCCATCGTCGACGACATCGTCACGCTCCTGAGGAACTTGCCCTTGGCCGCCGACGGCTTGGCTTTCACGACGCTGTCCACCAGCGCGTGGGCGTTCTCGATCAGGCTCGCGGTCGCGAACGAGATCTTGCCGACCGGCGCGTGGATGATCCCGGTCTTGTCCACGCGGAACTCGACCTTGCCCGCCTTGATTTCCCGGACGGCCTTCGCGATGTCCATCGTGACGGTGCCGGTCTTCGGGTTCGGCATCAGCCCGCGGGGGCCGAGCACCTTGCCGAGCTTGCCGACCGCGCGCATCATGTCGGGCGTCGCGACGACGGCGTCGAAGTCCATGAAGCCGCCCTGGATTTTCTCGACCATCTCTTCGCCGCCGACATGATCCGCGCCCGCCTCGGTCGCCTCGCGCTGCTTGTCGCCGCCCGCGATGGCGAGGACCTTCTTGCTCTTGCCCAACCCGTGGGGGAGGACGACCGTGCCGCGGACCATCTGGTCGGCGTGCTTCGGATCGACGCCCAGGCGCATCGCCAGCTCGACGGTCTCGTCGAACTTCGCGAACTTCACCTTCTGCATCAACGGGACGGCTTCTTCGATCGTGTGCGGACGCTCAGGCACCGCTGCCCGGGCGGCCGTAAATTTCTTTCCCGCTTTTCGCATCTACCTACCTCAGTGGTTCGAACGGCTGCGCTGCAGCCTCCCACCCTTCCTCGCTACCAGTTGGCTCGACCTTCAGGTCGAGCGCCTTCGAATCAGCAACCAGTTTGGCCGAACGCGCGACCTACAAGGTCGCGCCAACTGGTCGCTAGCCGATGACGTCGATCCCCATTGACCGGGCGGTACCCGCGACGGACTTCATGGCGGCCTCGATCGTTTCGCAGTTCAGGTCGGGGAGCTTGATCTTCGCGATCTCCTCGACTTGTTTCCGGGTCACGGTGCCGACCTTCGTCTTGTTCGGCTCCGCGGATCCCTTCGCCAGGTTCGCCGCGCGCTTCAGCAGGATGGACGCCGGCGGCGTCTTCGTGATGAAGGAATAGGACCGGTCCGCGTAGACGGTGACGACGACGGGGATGATCAGCCCTTCGTCCTTGGCCGTCTTGGCATTGAAGTTCTTGCAGAAGTCCATGATATTGACGCCGTGGGGACCGAGCGCGGTCCCGACCGGCGGCGCGGGGGTGGCCTTCCCCGCCGCGATCTGGAGCTTCACCATTGCCTGTATCTTCTTTGCCATACTTCGCTATCAGTTGCCAGTTTCCAGTTTCCAGTTGCCAGTTGCCAGTTGCCGGTT
>WNFM01311365.1_pt1 | contig 18368 bp, 26 predicted proteins | sample 5400271 | NCBI WGS metagenome assembly WNFM01 (sample SAMN13153352, study PRJNA577476) | soil metagenome | isolation source: 60 cm saprolite on Douglas fir-dominated hillslope | place: USA:California | collected 2013-09-17 | reverse complement strand
TTGGGCGCTATTGAGGAAGGTTGCCATGTTCGAGCTCCGGCAAATTGTTGCCACCGGCTGCGCATGTGCACCGTAGGATGTTACGCCGTTATACCGTGCAAAACTACTGGTTTGGCGGCCGAGCCATGGCCGCGTGTCCCCAGCGCCGATTACGGGCGATGTGGGGGACGCTGCCCGGGGGCGAAGCGTTACCCGAGACAGCCAGCGTCGCGGAATAGCGCAGAACAACGACCGCTACGGCGGGAGATCGGTGCCGCGGAAATGTAGCCGATGCCAAAGGACGGCGCCGACGTGTGGTGCGGATCATCGTCGCGATCGGCACGCTGGGCGAGCCGCCGACGCAATTTGCCGGTGCTCAACACACTCAATATACACAGCGGTCTTAGCCGTAGTAGAAAACGGCCTTCGCCGGCCTGCTGTAATCGCAGACGGTGCCGGCGCTTATCCAGTAGCTGCCCGGTCGAGGGGCCGCGCTCCCATCACGTGGAGAGCCACGATGATCGATATACTGTTCAACGGCGTCGGGTGGACCGACATCGCGTTCACTCTCAACCGTGTCGCGGTCGGGATGTTCTTCATGTTCTCAGGCTACCATAAGCTGTTCAACGCGCAGCGCCATCGCATGCTGGCAAACGAGCTGAAGGCGCTGCACATCATTGCCGTCAGGATTAACCAATGGTGGGTGCCATTGGTCGAGTTCGCCGCCGGCGGCGCTGTTCTTCATCGGGCTCCTTGCGCCGCTCGCCGCGCCTGGCCTGCTTGTGATCATACTGGTCGCCGGCGCCACGGCGGGACGACAGCGAATCAAAGCTTACAAGCCGATCGATGAAGCGGACCGGATCGACGATTGGCTCTATCTGCCCGAGACGCTGTATGCGTTCATGCTGATCATGGTCGTCTCGGCCGGCGCCGGGCCGTACAGCCTCGATGCCGCGATCTTGGGCCTGATCGACAAACCCGGCGCGCTGCTGCAAGCACGTTGAAGATCTATCGTTGAAATCCACACGCGGCCGGCCTGTCGTAAGTGCTGGTTAGATAGGGCTTGGCGTTGACCTCTTATGTAACGCGGAAGCGGCTATGAAGCGGTCAGAGGGCCCGGTCCCGACGCGCGCCGTCCCGCCGATAGAAGGCGAGTTTTTCTTCGTCGACCACGACGCCGAACCCTGGGCCTTGATCCGCCGTGCGACATCCGTCGTCGTCATCTGACGATCTCCAGATTGAGATCGCCTGCGCGTAGCACGTCGGCGCGCTCGCTGCTATTGGCGTGCGTACTCGAAAGGCGGCATGGCCTTCAGGGCGTCCTTGGTTGCGCCCGCGAGAGTGAATTTGCCATCGACTTGCCTCAGCTGACTCACTGGTATCGCAACATCGTGCTTGCCGACGCCCAGGAAGCCGCCGGCCCCGATGATGGCGTAGGAGACCGACTTGTCGGGGGCGATGATGAGATCGTCGACCGCTCCGATCCGCTCGCGCTTGTCGTTGTAGACGGGTTGCCCGAGCACCTGACGCTTTGCACTCCAGCCCAGAGTGACGTCACGCAGCTCTGCCACGCTGACACCGAGGGGAGTGGAGCCCGCGACCTGCGCTTGCGCGACGGTCGGCGTCATCAATGCGATGCTTGCGAGCATCAGGATGGTTGCATGTTTCATTGCGTTCTCCCTCAACTGACTGCGGCCGAAAGGTCAAGGACGCGCAAAATCCGGCGCCCGCGCCCGATTGCTAGTCTTGTTCCGTGCTCTCTCGTTCCCTGCGCTCGCGCTCGCGCGTCGCAACGCCTTTGGCGGCAGCCTCTTTCCGGTTGCGTTGCGGATGAACGCCGAGATCGCGCCATGACGTCTCCGAAAGATCGACGCCATAGTGCTTTGCGGCCTTTTCGATGTTGGCGAACGCCAAAGCGCGATCGGCATCGGAGACGTCGATGACTTGATCGAACCGTACGACGGCGTTGCGCACGTGCCGTGCATCGGTCAGCGGTTCCTTGCGCTGCTTCGGAAAGGCGTAGACGCTGTCGGGCAAGTCGCTTTGCGTCGTAAGCCTCCCATGTTTCTCGTGAGGTTTCGAAGTCGGTTCCATTGATCACCCCTTGTTCCCAGGCGTCAGCGCTGAGCGGCCGGGCATGGCTGAAAACGACGGCCTGACCCGATCCATCGGTAGTGCGCCGCTTCGGCGGCGCGTTCGGCGAGCGTGCGCGACGGCCTTTCAGGTGGTTATTGACGCTGCTGTGTCGACCCCGTCGCTCCGGTGCGGGCGCCCGTGGCGACACGCAGCCCGCATTCGCCATTCCAGCGCACCTCCGCGCGGTCGCCGGTCAACTTGCCGGTGGCGCGGTAATTCTGCCATTGGGCATTGACCGTCCCATCCGGCTGAACGGTGCCGCTGATCGGAGGGCCGCCTTCGCCGGACTCGACGCGGCCCGTGCCATACGGGCTCCGGCGCAGGTTTCCGGTTACCCGATTGTCTATGACCCGGAATTCGATGCGCACGGCGTCGCATCCGCTGGATTCCGCCGTGGGCTGCGCCTGGCCGGCAGGCGCAGCATCGACGTACCAGTCGCCGTCATAGGGCCCGGCTGCCTGCGCCCGCGGCAGGGCAAGGAGGAGTGCCGCAATGGCCAGCGACCATGGCATGAACATCCATTTCATCGGGATTTCTCCTTTCGCGCGTAGGATCGTGAAATGCCCGGGCGGCGGCTGGGCAAAGGCGCCGACTGGGTCACGCGAGATTTGGGTGCCCCTGCGGCAGGCCGGCCGGCTCCCGGCATCAATCTTGCTTTCGACCGGACCTAACGGGTCGCGACGCCCGTCATTCCAAATATCGTCGAATGGGTTCGGTTTGCGGCGGAAATGTTCGCGCTGCGTTGGGCGTGCGCGGTTCCTTCCCTTAGCCGGTTCGGCTTCGTTGAGGTCGATAGTCGCCACCGGGGCCATCCGCCTATGTAATCAGCGGTCGAGGGCGTCACATTCTCGCGGATGGCTTCACTGGTCTTCCCATGGTTCCTTCTTGCTGCTTGCTCAGGCAGCGCGTCATGCTTCGCCTTTGCAAAACGCGAACAGATCCTCGTTGACTTGGTCCTTGAGCGTCGTGCACAGACCGTGCGGGGCGGCCTTGTAGACCTTCAGGACCGCGCCCTTGACGAGTTTGGACTGGAGCAGGCCGGAATCGGCGAACGGCACGATCTGGTCGTCGTCGCCCTGCATGATGAGCGTCGGTACGTCGAACTTCTTCAGGTCCTCGGTTTGATCCGTCTCGGAGAACGCCTTGATGCAGAAGTATGCGGCAGGGAAGCCCGCCATCATTCCCTGCAGCCAGAATGAGTCGCGCACCCCTTCCGAGACCTTCGCGCCCGGGCGGTTGTAGCCGTAAAACGGCAGGCTCAAATCCTTCCACAATTGCGAGCGGTCGGCGTGAACGCCGGCGCGTAGCTTGTCGAACACCTCGATCGGCGTGCCGCCTGGATTGGCGGGCGTCTTCAGCATCAGAGGCGGGACGGAGCTGATCAACACGGCCTTGGCCACACGCTTCGTACCGTGGCGCCGAATATAGCGGGCGACTTCGCCACCGCCCGTGGAATGGCCGACATGGATGGCATTCTTGAGATCGAGCTTCTGGACGAGCTCCGCGAGGTCGTCGGCGTAGGTGTCCATGTCGTTGCCGGTCCAAGGCTGGCTTGAACGTCCGTGGCCGCGGCGGTCATGCGCGATGCAGCGATATCCGCGCGAAGCGAGAAAGAACATCTGGTCTTCGAACGCATCCGCCGAGAGCGGCCAGCCGTGGCTGAAGACCACCGGTTGCCCGGTGCCCCAGTCGTTGTAGTAAATCCGCGTGCCGTCCTTGGTTGTGATCGTGCTCATGGTGCGCTTTCCTTTGGTTGGGTTGGAAGGGGTCGAGGCGGTCGCCGGCGCGGAAGGTGCAGCCATCGCCGCTGCCGGCAGGCTTGCGGCAGCGGCAATGCCAGCGCTGCCGATCAGGAACCGGCGGCGCGATGGGGAAGGGAGCACCGGTGGCGCAATGACTGAATTGTCGAGGGTGGCGGGCTTGATGGTCGACATCGTAAATCTCCCTGGAAACAGACGGTCAGGAAGCGGTGGCGGTCACCCAGTGGCTGCGGCGCGTTGCCATCATTCCGACTCCGCACGGCGACGCAACCGCGCGTCCAGGCTCATTGAATGAGGTATCCGATGTCGCGCCGCTGCCTTGACGCCCGTCAAATTCGAGCACGTTCGGCCAAGATCCCGGGGCGCCCAGGTCTTGAACCACGGCGCGGCGTTTTACGCGGCGCTCTCTCTTCAAGCTTCGCTATTCGAGAAAATTATTTCTGGTCTGGTGGACTCCAGCACCATCTCGCCAAGATCAGCTCGCCTTTCGCGCTCCCTCCCGGGCCGGGAGTTTCCAGCCAGGCCGGATGAAATGACAGGTGTATCCGCCGGGATAGCGCTCCAGGTAATCCTGGTGCTCGGGCTCCGCCTCCCAGAAGGCGCCGGCGGGGGCCACTTCGGTCACGACCTTGCCTGGCCATAGGCCGGAGGCGTCGACATCGGCGATGGTATCCTCGGCGATCCGTTTCTGCTCGGCGGTCGTATAGAATATGGCCGAGCGATAGCTTGCTCCGACGTCGTTGCCCTGACGGTTCAGCGTCGTCGGATCATGAATCTGGAAGAAGAATTCCAGAAGCGTCCGGTAGCTGATCTTCGCGGGATCGAAGATGATCTCGATCGCTTCGGCATGGGTCCCATGATCGCGATAGGTCGCGTTGGGCACATCGCCGCCCGTATAGCCGACCCGCGTAGACACGACGCCGTCGTAGCGACGGATCAGATCCTGCACGCCCCAGAAGCAGCCACCCGCAAGAACGGCACGTTCCTCGGTCATGATACGTCCTCCACCTGAGCCAGATAAGCGCCGTAGCCCTCGGCCTCCATATCGTCGCGGTGGATGAACCGCAACGAGGCCGAGTTGATGCAGTAGCGCAGGCCGCCCCGGTCGGCCGGGCCATCGGGAAAGACGTGCCCGAGGTGGCTGTCGCCATGCGCCGACCGCACCTCGGTGCGGATCATGCCATGCGCGGTGTCGCGCAGCTCGTTGACGTTGGCGGGCTCAATCGGCTTTGTGAAGCTCGGCCAGCCGCATCCCGATTCATATTTGTCGGACGAAGCGAACAAAGGCTCTCCCGACACGATATCGACGTAAATGCCCGGCTCCTTGTTGTCGAGATATTCGCCGCTTCCGGGGCGCTCCGTGCCGTTCTGTTGCGTCACACGATACTGTTCGGGCGACAGCCCGGAAACCGCTTCGGGGGTCTTGAGATAATTGGCCATCTTTCGTCCTTCACTGGCGTATTAGTTGGTCAGTTGGCCCCTCATTTTCAATCGATCCCTTCTTTCCGCTCTGTGGGTTCGCCCAGCGCTGTGTCGCACCCCTTCAACTGGTAGAGGCGCATGAGTTCCAACCACGTTGCAGCGTTAGCCCCCCTTAAGTTCCAATGGATCAACGAGCTTCCACTGCCCTGTGGCAATCTGGCACCAGTCCACGATCGAACGAGATGGCTCAGAGCGGCTCGGGACAAAGGTCACATACTCCATTCGCCGACAGGGCATCCCCTTCAACTGGTAGAGCCGCATGAGCTCAATCGATCCCTTCTTTCCATTCTGTGGGTTCGCCCAGCGCTGCAATTGTCCAACCGCGTCCGTCGAAAAGAGTGGCACTGCCGATTTGTGGATAAGCTCCCAATCCTCGGCATCCAAAGGATAAAAGATCGGGGATTCTGTGGGTAAATCAAAGATCTGGGCGTGCGCCAAAAGCGCTGTTGCCATTAGCGCGATCGCAATGAAGCCGATCAGGGCAAAACCACAGGAAACTCGACGTGTGGTCATGGCGAACCCCCGATTCCATGTTGGCGATGGCGTGGCGTGTCCATAGAGTTGCCAGCCGGAACGGGTAATTGGAGGGCATTTTCGCCCGCGCGTCGGCCCACGTCGTATGGATCGCGGCTCTTCGAGAGTGTTGCAAACCACGGTGCTCATAGCGAACGCGGACGGTCAGTCTTCAGGTTGACATCGCCATGGCTTCGGAAATGCGTCCACCACGTGGACGCCTCCTTCGAGCCTGCATCCGCGACACCGAGCGGACCAAGTGGTCCGGTCGCGTTCGCGTCTAACGACGTTCTCACGCGCCGATAATGATCTGGTCCACAACCGTCGTCACACCCGGCGCCGCCCAGGCGGCTCGTTCGGCCTCCTGACGTTCGGCCCACGAGTGAGCGGTTCCTCCAAGGATCACCTCGCTGCCATTCGCCTCGACGGTGATGCCGTCGGCGTCGACCGCCGCCCTACGCTGAAGGGCCCCCTCGATCTTGCGTTTAACGTCGGCGGGCGTCGCCTGCGGCGTTAGATCAATTATATTGCTGACCCCCTTGACTCCTCTAAGCCAGCGTACGGCGTTTTCTGCTCGCTCCTTCTGAAGATTCCATTCAACCGTGCCCTCGAGCGTGATCCAGCCGTCCTTGACGGTAGCTCTTATGTTGTTGGCGCAGAGCGGCAGCTGGTGCCCGATCGCGGCGACCGCATCACGCGCGATCTCGGGATCCGGCCGCTGATCCAGGTTGGGTACGCGCACGTCAATGTCGTTCGCCAGGCCGACAACGCCGGCCACGCGCTTGGCCGCATCCTCGGCCTCGAACTTCTGAGCGTAGCTCTTGACGAATCCGGCAAGTTCGACGGTACCGCTCTTTACGGTGACCGCGATATCGGTTGGATCGATATCCGGGTCCCACCGCAACTCGTCCTCCACGTCCGTTTTGATGTCACCGTCGGGCCTCATCGCTACCTCCCCAAGTCCGGTTGCTCGCACCCATCGAGGCTGCTCGAGGCTGCGCGGACAATCACCAAAATAGGCGTATCACCGATGTCGCGCCGGCGCCTTGACGCCCGTCAAATTCGAGCACGTTCGGCCAAGATCTCGGGTCGCCAAGGTCGCGATGCGGCGATAGCTCCTCGCGGCTGTGCAAAACAAAGCCGCCGGAAATTGACGCGCGTCAAGGCGCCGCGGCACCGCCGGTACTATCGCTCACCGCCGGTACTATCGCTCCAAGCGCGCTTTCGAGGAGGGCACGTTCGGCAAGCTAGGCTAGGTGCTCCCCGACGGCGCGTGGCTGCGCGTCAACCAACGCGGTCGTCGCAGGCGACACGGCGGTGGTCGAGTTCGTCTCCGACGCCACGGCGCGAAACGGGATGCGCTTCGACAACCACTGATGCGCTTCGACAACCACTATTGCTGGGTTAGCCGCTTCGATGGGGACACCATCGTCGAGGTCCGCGCCTACCTCGACTCCGCGATGGTCGCGGAGCTGTTCCGCGAGAACCCGGTGAGCGCGCCGGCCGCGGAAATGGAGGATCCCATCTGATTGATTTTCGGCGACGAACTTGCCGACATCCTGCCTCACCGAAGGAACCCTCCGATGATCCTCGATCCTGCCAAAGCCGGTCTCGCCCCGGCGGTTGCCGCGTTCCTCGCTCTTGGCGGAACTGCCGCCCCGGCGCTTGCTGCGCCCGTGAACAACATCGTGCTGGTCCACGGGGCATGGGTGGATGCTTCAGGCTGGAAGCCGGTCTACGAAATCCTCACCAAGGACGGCTACAACGTGACCATGGTACAGGAACCGCTCACGTCGCTTCAGGACGACGTCGCCGCGACGAAGCGGATCCTCGACCTTCAGAAAGGCCCGTGCATCCTTGTCGCTCACAGCTACGGCGGCTCGATCATCACGGAGGCCGGCGTCGACCCGCATGTCGTCGGCCTCGTCTACGTCGCTGCGCACGCTCCCGATGTCGGAGAGGACGAGGGCGCCCTTGGAAAGCGCATGCCCAGTGCCACGCAGAAGCAAGAGGGAGCGGTGAAGAAGACCGCCGACGGCTTCACCTTCCTCGACCCCGCAGACTTTCACAAGGACTTCGCCGCCGATCTGCCGCGCGAGCAAGCCGAATTCGAGTCGCGATCTCAGATCCTGACGGCAGCCAAGGTCTTCACCGCGCCGATGACCACAGCCGCCTGGAAGACGAAGCCGAGCTGGGCGATTGTCGCCGGGGCGGACAGGATCATCAATCCCGACCTCGAAAGGATGTACTACGCGCGCGCCCACAGCCACACGATCGAACTCGAGGGCGCGAGCCATTCCGTCTACGAATCGCGTCCGAAGGAAGTCGCGGCCGTCATCGAAGACGCTGCGCAGCACGCTCAAGAATAAGGTTGCCGTCGAAGGTCGAGCCACCAGCTTAGACGGACGCCATCGCGCTAGCCGGCAAACGCCGTGTCCCGCCCATCAGTGCCATCAAAGCCCACGAAAGGGAAGTCCATGTGGGTGAGCGTGCTCGGGTCTTGGTAAGCCCGGTCGCCCACGCAAGCAAGCAGGGCGACGCCGGAAACAGCGAGCATCAGCATCAGCGCCGCATTGCGCCTTATGCGCGTGATTGAGGTCATAGTCGTCATCGCCGGAAACCTTCCGCGCCATCGGGCAGCATCATCGCTGCCACACGGAAACGACTACCACACCCTGGCCGATATTCTTGTGAGGTGGCTCACGCTCCCGCATGCGCCGACCCATCGAGCAGGGGCCGCGGGAGATCGCCGAGGATTGGATCGCTGCTTGGCGAGGACATCTCGGGGAGCCATGACGCAGTGCGGATCATCGTGGCGATCGGCACGTCGGGCACGCCGCCGACCGGGACGCGGCACTGTCAGCGTCAGGACTGGGCTCGGCGCGCGTCACATTGACCGTCAAGCCAGCCCTCGCAGCGGGGCTTTTCGTTTGCGGTGAACGCAGGCGCTTCGTTCACGCCGTTGTTTCGTTCACGCCGTTGTGAAGAATTGCGCGGCTTCGGCGAACGGTCCTTTCGGCTGCCGCTCGGTTATCCAACGACCCCGCCGGGCGTATCCCTAGCCTGGAGATGATGTCGACGCGAGGTAAGTCACTGTGGAACACGCTAGGACAATTCGGAAACCACGGGCGTTTGAGATTGCGCGCCATGGCGACCGTTTGACGCTCACCCCCACAGGCTAAAGCGCCGACACCTCGGCCCAGGTGAATTGATCCCGCACAGTGCGGGTGCCGGGGCCGAATCGCCGAAACAAGGATGAAACAAGGATATCGTGTCATGAGCCATGCTTTTCTCAGAAATACCTTCGCCGCAGGACTGGGTCTCTTACTCGCGTCTGCCGCCGCCCCGATTGCCCTTGCCGACACTCCGGGATATTTGTTCCGGGATTTCGACCAGCACTCGTCGGCCAACGCCTCTGGCAGTGCCGCAAGCACCGCGACCGAGGCGCAAGTCGTAGCGGCCAACCGGAAAGCCGATCAAGCGCTCGCGACGGCGCGCCAAGCTATCCGGGAGGCACAGCAGGCTATGCAGCAGCAGCCTCTGCAGAAGGCGCGGTGACATTCCTGCATGGCTGCTGCCCGCCGGTGCCGGCGATCGTCGCAAGCTCAATAACGGCTCGGCCGCCGGCCGGATACCGCGAAGACTCTGAGAAAGGGATGCAGGTTCACCAGGGTACTGCACCGAGCCCCGCCCTCTCGGCGGGGCTGTTCATTTCCGAGGTGCGGAACCGCGGCGACCGGCGGCCGGTACACGTGCACGGGGCTGTCGCGGCCACAATCCCAGCGATGACCGCCACCGCTGAGACAGCTGCTCGTGCCGCTCATACCGCTCTCGTTGAATCTGGCGACGACCCGAATTGCTGCGAATACACGGCTTTTGCGACGATCGCGCCTGCTGTGTCGATACGGGTTGACCAGACGCGCCGCCCATGCGGCCATACTTCGACGTGCGAGGGACGCGATCTCCCGCGAGCATAGGGAACAGCAGCCGAGTCCGCTGCCCCGATCATGGTGGAGACGAAGGGGTATGCTCGGATTTCAATATTGGTGTCTCCGCCATCAGCGACTGTTTATCGACACGGTCGAGCGAGAGGGCTGTCGTGATCCGGAAAAACTGGAGCACGTACGACGGCAAATGCTGGCGTGGTTGTCCCAGAAGTTCCCGCGCATGGTCTCGGATCATTTCAATGCCGGAGCCTGTATCGGCTGTGCTATCGACGACGCTCGTCTTGACGCCGCCGAAATGTACAAAGCGATTCGAGACATTGCCCGCGCGACTACCTCTGGCGCACCGCTTACGGACGCGCGGCACTAGCTCGCCGCCAACCAACGTCGATCAGGGCGCCGACACTTGGTTGCGCATCATCGTGACGATCGGCACGCTCGGCGAGCCGCCGACAGAGGTGCGGCACTAGTCACAAAGCTGCCTCCGATCCTTTGACGCGTTCCGGTGCCTGCCCTGTACCCCCAAAGCGGGTGGGGTAGCGTTTATTTGACACAACATCACCGCTGGTTGGGCAGTGATCGAACCGACAATCCAGGTGTTTGTTCTCGGTGGACTCGCCACTGACCATTCTATTAGTCGAAGACGAGACCGACTTACGCGATCTCGTTATGGGCATGCTATTGGCGGAGGGCTTTCGGGTATTTGCCGTGGCGGACGGCATCGACGCGCTTCACATTCTCCACAGGTATCATGTCGATCTGCTCTTCACCGACATCATCATGCCCGGAATCGACGGCGTGCGGCTCGCGAACCGGGCCAGACTTATCCGCCCCGGGCTGAAGGTGCTTTTTACGACGGGCTATGTTCAGAGAGCCATAGAGCGGGAAGCGTCTCGCCACGGCCGCGTTCTCTTCAAGCCATTGCGTCACACCGAGATAATCCAGGAAGTCGAAGCGCTGCTCGGCGCTCGTGCCTGAGGCCCGCTAAGGTCGGTTACCGTCTCCCGCAAGCTTGGCACGTCGCCGGGCCGCGCTCGCGCGTGACCGAGATGCAGAAAGCAGCAGCAGCACAGGCGAACTGAGCAGCAAGGAACGACGTTTCATGCGCCGCGGCGTTGTTCAAACTGTTTCTTGTAAGAAGGAGCAACGCATGCACCGACCAATCGTCAGTTTTGCCATCGTGGTTCTCAGCGCTGGCTGGTTGATCGCTCAGCCTGCGGCCGCGCAAAACCAACCTGCGACGCCCGGCGTACCGGACGCGGCCGCGCCCAACGCGAGTGTTTCGGACCAGAAGCTCGACCAAACGGCTGCCGCGATCCAAAATGTGCAGACGGTTCGTAACAACTACGTCCAGAAATTGTCCGCTGCTTCACCTGACGAGAAGGACAAGATCGTCGGCGTTACTGACCAGGGTCTCTCTCTGGACGAGTACAACTCCATCATCAAACTCGCGCAGAACGACCCGAGCGTGCGTAAGCGGATCGTAAAGCGACTTGGTGCCGCAGAGAAGTAGAGACGGTAAAAAAATGCCCCGCCGCATCTTTGCAGCATCCACAGCCACGCCGCAACAATCTGGCCTGTAACAAAACCAACCCCTCACGTAGCTAGCCCCTTAGCGCGGGAGGCTCTCACGTTTGTTTCTACGCTGTTCCGAATAGTTCATTGTGGTGATCGGCACTCTGGGCGAGCCGCCGACCGGCGTCGCGACATCGATTGCGGCGAATCGGAGCGCGGCAGGATTGGCGCAAGACCGCGGTCATCGGCGCAATCGCCGCAAAGTCATGTGGCGCGGGAGGAGCGATCTTCCATGCATCGGGGCCATCGCCCTGAGGCGATGCCGCCACGGTGATGACACCTCCCCTCACTCACCGTGGCGGTTGCGTCCGCTGTCACAAATAAGGGCACGGAGAGAGATACGATGAGCGGACCGACTGTCGAGGACATTCGACTGTGGCGGTTGCAAGCAGAGGAGCTGCGCCTGCTCGCGAGCACGATAGAAGAGGCGTCCGCTCGTCTTGGGGTGCTCAGTGCAGCGCGCAGCTATGACGCAATATCCGCGAACGCCGAAGCCCGTCTAAAGTCGCCTACTGCAGCCCGCGAGATGCCGACAATCCAGCCAGCGTAAAATTCAGAGTCCGTCCGGGCGTCGGCGACTGAGAGACACGATCTCCCCATGACTTAGAAGGGGTCGCGCCCACTCCCGCCTGCAAGGGTGAAGGGGCGCACTATGCGACCGTACCGCTGCTACTTTTTGAACCTGCGCTCCCAAATCGACGGCGTCGAGTTCGTCGAAGCGGAGACCGATGCCGAGGCGCTGGAGCGAGCCGAAGCGGTATTCCGTGCGAAGGGCGCGCATTTCAGCGGGTACGAGGTGTGGGATTGCGGGCGTCGCGTAGCCCTCAACACTAGATCAGAGGTCGGCAAGCGCCGCTGATCACCGCGCGGATAGGCCGGGTCGCCGTCGCTGAGCCAGGTCTTTGTCCTGATGCGGCGGGGTGCGGATGCGGTTCTCCGTGTCACGGGAGCCGCAGTAGGGGCACGGCACCGGCGCCAGTCCGACAACGGCACAGTCGGCGCCGCGCTCGGCGATCAGCGCCGCCATGTCGATCTCAAACAGGGCGATCACCCGGCGCGCCGCGAGCGACTCGTCGACTTCGCGCCCGAGGTCGTCGGGCCGGACCGGCCTCGCCAACAGCCTCCCGAATTCCGCGCCCGTGTCCTGAAGCGGCTCCTCTTCCTTAACGACTCGTTAGCAACTAGGCGCCAAAGTTAGCGGCGGCGAGCATGGACGGTGCGGTCCGTAGTCGGACCGGCAGCCGGAAGCCCGCCAGTTCGCCACGGTGGGGACCGCGATGCGCGTTGCTGGTTGGCGCCCATGGAGGGACTTCTACGATCGGCATCTTCCGTCCGGCGCATTCACCCGCCCGAGACTTTCGAGCGCGTGGCCCTGCGTCGCGGTGGCAGCTTTGGCGCTCCTCGTCACGACGGTATGGGCGCTGCAGCACGACGGGGCGATCGAGATCGCCGGCCATCCTCGCGCCATCGATGGTGATACCATCGCCTTCGGCCGCGTGCATGTGAGGCTCTACGGCATCGCCGCGCCGGAAAGTGACCAGACCTGTTCCAACGCCGCCGGCGACCGCTATCCGTGCGCCGCCCTCGCCACGAGCGCCTTGCTCCAGCTCGTCGACGGCGAGCGCATCATCTGCCGCGCCGACTCGTGGAACCTAAAACGCCGGCTTCTCGCCACGTGCTGGCGCGGTGACCTCGACCTCGGCCGCGAAATGGTGCGCGAGGGCCAGGCGATCGCCTACGGGCATTTCAGCACGGTCTATGCGGCGGACGAGGACGAGGCACGCGCCGCTCGTCGCGGGATTTGGGGAGCCACGTTCGCGGCGCACGCTCGCCCGTGAGGACGCCAGCGCTCGCGCCGGTGCCGCGCGACCGCCGATGTTAGGGGAAATGTAAGCGCTGGAACGCCGGCCGTGGTAAGCTCGGCCTTCGTCCTCCTCGGAGGGCGCAATCCCGAGAAGCAGCCGCGACGGACAGCCACAGCACCTTCACCAGGGCTGTCCTTGCGCTTGGAAAGCTGAAAGAGTGCATGAGCTGAAAGAGATGCTTTTTAAGGGAGGCCAAGATGCTCGCCATCGGGTTCGCGCTTCCGGTTTTGCTCATTGCTGCATCAGCCATGGCACAATCGCCCAAATTCGATCAGCCAGCGGTCTCTTCAGGGTCGCGCATGCCGCGCGCGGCCGTCCCTGTCGTCCCCGCGCTGGTCGCCGTGACGCCTGCACCCCTCACGGACGATGAGCGGCGGCAGGAAGATGCGCGACGACGCGCATTCCTAATGCTTCTGCTTAACGGCGGGGGCCATGTGCAGCCCTTCAACGGCATGAGCCGCTGAGAGCGCGCTCTGTGCTGACGGTCAGAGAGCCTCGCCGCCTTGGCCACCACTCTCCGGCTCGGAGCGCTCTGCATCGGCCGGGAGCGGGAGATGGTCACGGCAAAGACGCCGCTCCTGACCATTCACGAGAACCGTCGCCGCGGGCTTGCCGCATTTCTTGCACGGCTCCGGATCGTCGATCATTACTCTCATAAATGCGGTAACACGCTTTAGGCCGAGCCGTCACTGCGTGTCGGCGGACGCACCGACATGCTCGCTGACAATTGACGGTGGAGCAGAGGGGGCTTAGTCTAATTCTCTGCGCGTGTAACGCTACACTGGCCCCGCTTTGGCGGGGCTTTTTTGCGAGGGTTGCTTGCTCGCCTCAGGCGGCGAGCAACTGTTCCACTGCCTGCACGAGTTCGGCTTCTCGCAGCGGCTTGTAGAGAACTCGCCCGTGACGAATGGCATCGCGCGTGGTCGCCAATCGCGCGTAGCCCGTGGCAAACAATACCTTTAGGCCGGGTCGCAACCGCCGCGCTTCCTTCGCCAGCTGCACGCCGTCCATGCCTGGCATGATGATGTCGGTGAACAGCAGGTCAACCGACCGCTGCCCGAGAATCCGAAGTGCCTCGTACGCGCTGTTTGCGGTTAATACCCCAAAACCCTTCTCGGACAGCATCCGCAGGACGAGATCGCGCACGGCGGTATCGTCTTCCACGACTAGGATGCTGAGCAATGGTGGCACGCGCGATGAACGCCCGAACTGGTTATTGGATCATTCGCTCAACCAGATTAACACAAAACGGCTGGATAATCGCGCTTTGCGTGCGGGTCATCCCTTAGGGTTATGCTTGGGGAAGAAAGAGCCCCGCCCGCGTGTGGTGTCGCGGTGCGGCGGCGTGCCGATGCGGCTCTCGGTGTCGCGCGAGCCGCAGTATGGGCACGGCACCGGGCGAGCCCGACAACAGCGCCGCGCTCGGCGATGAGCGCCGCCATGTCGATGTCAAAGGATGACAGCGGCCGGCGCTCGGGCGGATCGCTCATGCGGTAGAGGTTGGCGCAGCACGGCACTATCCCGACAGACCGCGAGCTGGGTCGGACTCGTGAGAGGCTCAGGCGCAGCGAGGCTAATGCGTCATCCGACAATCTGCTGTGAGCGTCCCGGAATAGGCTGTCCATATCTGTGTCGAGCCGAAGAGCGGTATCGCTATGTATCCACGAAGTCGCAACCGCCCGGCATCGTCCAACGACAGACGGGCTTTGTACACGCGGCCATCTTCCGGGTTGGTAATCGTGCCGAACCACCTGCCGGACTCACTTTGCACCAAGGCGTGGATGATCTCCAGCCCGCACTGCGAACGGCCGCGGATGTCCTTTGGCGGCGAGCCATCCGGCGAAAACGTCCCGATACCCACGATAAGCCCGCAGAGCATACCGCCACAGGTTTCTATCTTGATGACGGCATCCCGATCTTCGGTCAGCCAGAGTCCCTCAATGGTTGCTGCCGTCGCGCCGGTGGAGAGCAACCCGAATAGAAACACCGGCAGCACGCTGATTCGAAGGCGTCCCGCGGCCAACGTGAGCAGCCCAATTCTGGTCCTCGCTCTCATTCAGCCCGAACTCGACGACCGCTGGTTCAAGGGAGCTTGGCACTCCTCGTCGGTCAGGTCGATACCGCGGGCCGTACCAGTTGCCGCGTGCTGGCGTGCGCGCTCGTTGCGCTCCCTCCCCGCGGCGCGCCGCTATGCGCCGCTCCGGCGGAGCCCTCCAGTGGCCATAGGAACACGCCTCCAGGGGAGGGCGAGTCTCGCCCCTAGCGAACACTGTGCGGACACATTAGGGAGTCAATCCGCGTCTGGAAGCTAGGCCATTGATTTAATGGCGCGCCCGGAGAGATTCGAACTCCCAACCCCCAGATCCGTAGTCTGGTGCTCTATCCAGTTGAGCTACGGGCGCATGCGACGCGAGGACCGCGGCGGTGGGGGAAGCTAGCGGCAACGCCCGGCCGGTGCAAGATCGGAAACGGTGAACGCGCCTTTTGACGGCGCCACCGATTGCGTAAGATGCCTGGGCCATGCGCATCCTGTCATTCCTGCGTCGCGGCGAGGCTCGCGCCGTCCCTCGGCTCGGCCCGCAGCCGGCGGGAAGGCCCGTCTCGCCAGCGGCGGCCGCCAAGACCTTCCCCGTGAGCTGGGACGAGTTGCACCGCCATTCGCGCGCGCTCGCCTGGCGGCTGATCGAGCTGGGGCCGTGGCAAGGGATCATCGCGGTGACGCGCGGCGGGCTGGTGCCGGCGGCGATCGTCGCGCGCGAGCTCGACGTCCGGCTGGTCGATACCGTGTGCATCTCGAGCTACGCGGCGCGCGAGCGCGGCGCGGTCGACAGCGAGCGCGGCGCGATCGAGGTGCTGAAGCGGGTCGCCGGCGACGGCGCCGGGCATCTCATCATCGACGATCTCGTCGACACCGGCGAGACCGCGCGCATCGTGCGCGACATGCTGCCGGGAGCGCATTTCGCCACCGTCTACGCCAAGCCCGCGGGACGGCCGCTGGTCGACACCTTCGTCACCGAGGTGAGCCAGGACACCTGGATCCTCTTCCCCTGGGACATCGAGCCGCAATTCGCGCCGCCCATCGCCAGCATGCGCGGGAAATGAGGTGCGCGCGCGGCATCGGCGTCGCGCTGCTGCTCGCGCCGCTGCTCATCGGACACGCTGCCGCGCAGGCGCCGCCCGCCCCTGCGCCGGAAGCGGCGACCGGGCGGACGCTGCAGCACGCATCGCTGGCGCGGCACGACATGGTGGTGGCGGCGAACCCGATCGCCGCGGCGGCGGGCCGCGAGGTGCTGCGGCAGGGCGGCACGGCCGTCGATGCGGCCATCGCGACGCAGCTCGCGCTCAACCTCGTCGAGCCGCAATCCTCCGGCATCGGCGGCGGCGCTTTTCTCGTCTTGTGGTCGGCGGCGGAGCGGCGCGTCGTCACCTTCGACGGGCGCGAGACGGCACCCGCCGCGGCGCAGCCCGACCGCTTTCTCGGGCCCGACGGCAAGCCGCTCGCCTTCTACGACGCGGTGGTCGGCGCGCGCTCGGTCGGCGTGCCCGGCGTGCTGCGCATGCTCGAGCTGGCGCACGGCCGTTACGGCAAGCTGCCCTGGGCCAAGCTCTTCGCGCCGGCGATCCGGCTGGCCGAGACGGGCGTGCCGGTCTCGCCGCGGCTGCACAGCCTGCTCGCCAAGGATCCGTTCCTCGCGCACTACGAACCGGCGCGCAACTATTTCTACGCCGCCGACGGCGCGCCCAAGACGGAGCTGCTCAACCCGGAGCTGGCGGCGACGCTGCGCCTGATCGCCGAGGGCGGCGCCGACGCCTTCTACACCGGGCCGATCGCGCGCGACATCGTCGCTGCGCTGCGCGCGGTGCCGGGAAGCCTCGGCGACCTCGCCGCCAGCGATCTTGCGTCATACACGGCAAAGGAGCGCGCGCCGGTATGCGGCGCGTACCGCGCCCATCGCCTGTGCGGCATGGCCCCGCCGAGCTCGGGCGCGGTGACGCTGCTGGAGATGCTCGGCCTGCTCGGCCATTTCACTCTCGCACCCGACCGCCCGCCCTCGGTCGAAGCGGTGCATCTTCTCGCCGAGGCCGGGCGCCTCGCCTATGCCGACCGCGTCCGCTATCTCGCCGACGCTGATTTCGTCGCCGTCCCCGTGAGCGGCTTGCTCGATCCCGATTACGTCGCGGCGCGCGCACAGCTCATCGATCGCGAGCGCGCCATGACGGGGCCGGCGCCGCCGGGCGATCCGCCCGGCGGCCGCGCCGAGGAGCGGGGCGACGGCGCGGCGCCGGAGCTGCCCTCGACGAGCCACATCTCGATCATCGATCGCGCGGGCAACGCGCTCGCCATGACGACGACGATCGAGAATGCCTTCGGCTCGCGGATCATGGTGCGCGGCTTCCTGCTCAACAACGAGCTCACCGATTTCTCGTTCGTGCCGGAGGAGCAAGGCCGGCCGGTTGCCAACCGCATCGCCGGCGGCAAGCGGCCGCTCTCCGCCATGGCGCCGACGCTGGTCTTCGATCGCCACGGTCGCATCGAGCTGGTAGTGGGCTCGGCCGGCGGCAGCGCCATCATCAACGACGTCGCCAAGACGGTCATCGCCGTGCTCGATTGGAACTACGATCTTGCGGCGGCGATCGACCTCCCCAATGACGGCAACCGCAACGGCGCGACCGAGATCGAGGCAGGGCCGAGCGCCGCCGCCATGGCCGCCGCGCTCGCCGCCCGCGGCCACAAGGTGCAGCTCACCGACCGGCCGAGCGGCCTCGGCGGCATCCTCGCGACGCCCCGCGGCCTCGAAGGCGCCGCCGATCCGCGCCGCGACGGCGCGGCGATGGGGGATTAGCGTGTCACTTGAAGAATTCCCGCGGCAGAACGTTCAGAGCCTTAAGGTACTTCACGAGGTTATCGGCGGTGATCCGCTCGGTCGCCTGCTCATGTTCCCGCAGCCGCCGAACAGTCAAGCCGACAGCCGCCGCCAGCTCCCGCTGGCTCAGGCCGCGATCAATGCGCAGTCCTCGCAGTCGTCTGCCGAGATTCCGATCGAACTGGCTCGGGCGGTTCGGCTCCGGGCAGCATCGGACGGCTTTACGCGACCGCCGCTTCTTATGGGAAG
>WNFM01134586.1_pt1 | contig 18373 bp, 18 predicted proteins | sample 5400271 | NCBI WGS metagenome assembly WNFM01 (sample SAMN13153352, study PRJNA577476) | soil metagenome | isolation source: 60 cm saprolite on Douglas fir-dominated hillslope | place: USA:California | collected 2013-09-17 | reverse complement strand
GAATGGTTATGGGTCCCGGCCTTCGCCGGGACGACGACGTAAATCCCCAGGAAGTAGCCGCGCTTACTTCCCTTCTCCCCTTGTGGGAGAAGGTGGATCAATCGCGCAAAGCGCGATTGAGACGGATGAGGGGTCTGTCTCCGCGGATAGAGACCCCTCATCCGCCTTCGCTGCGCGAAGGCACCTTCTCCCACAAGGGGAGAAGGAAGAAGTATCACGTCGTCCCGGCCTTCGCCGGGACGACACACTACTCCACCATGTCAGCGACCGCCTTGCCGCACGCCGTCGTATCGGCATTGCCGCCGAGATCCCGCGTGCGCAATGTGCGTTCGCCGAGCGTGCGCTCGATCGCAGCCACGATCGAGTCGGCCGCCTGCTTCTCGCCGAGATGCTCCAGCATCATCGCACCCGACCAGATCATGCCGATCGGATTGGCGATGCCCTGGCCCGCGATGTCAGGCGCCGAGCCGTGCACCGGCTCGAACACCGACGGGAACAGCCCGGGCGGATTGATGTTGCCCGACGGGGCAATGCCGATGGTGCCGGTGCAGGCCGGACCAAGGTCAGAAAGAATATCGCCGAACAGGTTCGAGCCGACCACGACGTCGAACCAGTCCGGATGCAGCACGAAGTTCGCGGTGAGGATGTCGATGTGGTACTTGTCCCACTTCACGTCAGGAAAATTCTTCGCCATCGCCTCCACGCGCTCGTCCCAATAGGGCATCGTGATCGAAATGCCGTTGGACTTGGTCGCCGAGGTCAGATGCTGCTTCGGCCGCGACTGCGCCAGCTCGAACGCGAACTTGAGAATGCGATCGACGCCGACCCGCGTCATCACGGTCTGCTGGGTGACGAATTCACGGTCGGTATCGGGGAACATGCGGCCGCCGACGGAAGAATACTCACCCTCGGTGTTTTCGCGCACCACCCAGAAATCGATATCGCCGGGCTTGCGGTTGGCGAGCGGCGACGGCACGCCGGGCATCAGCCGCACCGGGCGCAGGTTGACGTACTGGTCGAACTCGCGCCGAAACTTGATCAGCGAGCCCCACAACGAAATGTGATCGGGAATTTTCGCAGGCCAGCCGACCGCGCCGAAATAGATCGCGTCGTGCTTGCCGATTTTCGCCTTCCAGTCCTCCGGCATCATCTCGCCGTGCTTTTCGTAATAGTCCCAGGATGCGAAGTCGAAATGATCGAAATGCACGGCCACGCCATGCTTTTTCGCCGCCGCCTCCAGCACGCGCAGGCCTTCCGGCACCACTTCCTTGCCGATGCCGTCGCCGGGAATGACCGCGATCCGATAGGTTTTCTTGCTCATCCTTTGGGTTTCCTTAAGTCTCTTGCCGTGGCGGGAACACGGCCTGTTTTGATGGCCTTGCAATGGACCAAATGGCGCCACGGCGCAACGCTGCAGTGCAATGTTGACCGGCATGGCTGCCACCGCCTACCAATTCCCAGCCTTCCAATCTCATTAGCTTTTCCCTCCGACCTCCCCCAGCAAGCGAGTATTCCCATGGATCTGCATCTGCGCGGCAAGCGCGTCCTGATCACCGGCGCCTCCAAGGGCATTGGCGCGGCCGCCGCCGAAGCTTTTGCCGAAGAAGGCTGCGACGTCATGCTCGCGGCCCGCAATGGCGAGCAACTGAAGGCCTTGTGCGAGCGCCTGCGCTCCGCGCACCAGATCGGCGCGACCGCCCATGTCGTCGACCTGCGCAAGCCTGAAGACATCGCAAAGCTCGTGAAAGATGCCGCCGACATCGACATCCTCGTCAACAATGCCGGCGACATCCCCGGCGGCTCGATCGACAAGATCGACGAGGCGACCTGGCGGCACGCCTGGGAGTTGAAAGTGTTCGGCTACATCAACCTCACCCGTGCGATCTACGCCCAGATGAAGGCGCGCGGTCACGGCGTCATCGTCAACGACATCGGCGCCGCCGGTGAAAAATTCGACGCCAATTACATCTGCGGCAGCGCCGGCAACGCGGCCTTGATGGCGTTCACCCGCGGCCTCGGCGGCAAGAGCCTCGCCGACAACATCCGCGTGGTCGGCATCAATCCCGGCCCGGTCGGTACCGACCGCCACGTCACGCTCTTGAAGACCCGCGCCAAGAACCAGTTCGGCGACGAAAACCGCTACAAGGAATTCCAGAAGAACATGCCGCTCGGCCGCCCCGCCCACGCCCGCGAGATCGGCGACCTGATGGCGTTTTTGGCGTCGGAACGCTCAGGGTATACGACGGGGGTGATCGTGACGGTGGATGGCGGACATACCTCGGGGTGGGGTTAGGTCTTTGCCGTAGCCACTTGTTCCGCCGTCATCCTGAGGAGCCGCGCACTCGCGCGGCGTCTCGAAGGATAGGCTGCAAGCACCTGTTCCTGTCATCCTTCGAGGCTCGCCAAAGTGGCTCGCACCTCAGGATGACGGCTGCTAAGTCCTTTCGAACAACAGGCGGATCAGCGTCGTGATCCTCCCGTTCGGCGACATCATTTCATCCATGATGGTGAAGTGATTGGCGCCGGGGATTTCCTCATACGTGACCGGCAAGCCATATTTCGCGCGATGCCCGGCGAAGTCCGCCGTCTGCTTGCGCAGCAGCGGCAGTTCCCCGCTGCCGACCACCAGCGACAACGGTTTTAACGGTCCACCTTCATGCATCATCGGCGAGTTGCGGCGCGAGGTCGCTTCGTCGGCCTTCAATTTCTCGTCCAAATAAGAATGTCGGATCGGTTCGAGATCGTAGATGCCGGAGATCGCCATCCCTGCCCGTACCTTCGGATGCGACAGCGCCATCGATGTGAGATGCCCGCCCGCGGACCAGCCGGACACCACGATGCCTTCATCCGCGGCGCCAAGCCGGGGCAATTGTCGGTCAAGAAAATCGATGCCGGAATGGATTTCGGCGACGATCTCATCCAGCGTGGCATCCGGCGCCAGCGTGTAGCCGATCAGCGCGACATTGATGCCATGCGCCATCGGCCCCTCGGCCACGACCGTGAACACTTCCTTGGCGCGCGCCTGCCAGTAGCCGCCGTGAATGAACAATAATGTCGGCGCCTTATCGGCGGCTTTGAGGAAATCGATCCGGTTGCGCTCACGCGGGCCGTAACGGAGGTCGATGTGCGCCGGATAGCGCTTGCGCAACTCGCCGGAGCGTTGCTCCCAGCCAGCCACCATCTCGATGCTGCCGGGGACATGCTCGCCGTTGTTGAGGCCGCGGTCGCGCTCCTGCTGGCTCATGCTGCGCCAGTCAAGCGCCGAAAACGGGGTCGTCATGCCTGCTATCTCCATCCAGCAACCTCAGTGCGTTTCACTTTGCCGGAAAATGTTCTACAGCACCATCCACGCGAAAGAAACGAAGCGGAGAAGCGCAAGTGGCGGATCAAAGTCTGGTACGTGAAACGGCGGTTGCCGTGGTCGGCAAGCTAAGGTCGGGTGAAGTCAGCCCGCTCGATCTGCTCGACGTGCTGGAAAAGCGCATCGCCGAGGTCGACGACAAGGTCAACGCGCTGCCGACGCTCTGCTTCGATCGCGCCCGCAGCCATGCCAAGGCGCTGATGGAGAAGCCGGCCTCCGAGCGCGGCCTGCTCGCAGGTCTACCGGTGCCGATCAAGGACCTCACTGCGGTGGCCGGCGTGCTGACGACGCAGGGATCGCCGATTTACAAAGACAACGTCCCCACCAAATCCGACATCCTGGTCGAGCATCTCGAAAACAATGGCGGCGTGATCTACGCCAAGTCGAACACGCCGGAGTTCGGCGCCGGCGCCAACACGTTCAACGAAGTGTTCGGCGCAACCCGCAATCCCTGGGACACTTCGCGCTCCGCCGCCGGCTCTTCGGGCGGCGCCGCCGTGGCGCTCGCCACCGGCACGGCTTGGCTCGCACATGGCTCCGACATGGGCGGCAGCTTGCGCAACCCGGCGAGCTTCTGCGGCGTTGTCGGCATGCGCCCGAGCATCGGCCGTGTCGCGCATACGATCGTAGCCGCGATCGATCGCAATCTCGGTGTCCAGGGCCCGATGGCGCGCAATGTCGAGGATCTCGCTTTGATGCTTGACGCCATGAGCGGCGAGCACCCCGGCGATCCCTTGTCGCTGCCGGTGCTGCCGACCTCGTTCCTGTCCGCTGCACGCTCCGGCAACAAGCCCAAGCGAATTGCCTATTCGCCTGATCTCGGCATCACACCGGTCGATCCGGAAGTCGCCGCCATCACCCGCAAGGCGGCGCAACGCTTTGCCGAAGCCGGGGTCATCGTCGAGGAAGCCCATCCCGACTTGCGCGAGGCCCATGAATGTTTCCATGTGCTGCGCGCCTTCGATTTCGCGCTCTCCAAGGCGGCGCTGTTGCGTTCCAAACGCGACCAGCTCAAGCCGGAGGTGATCTGGAATATCGAGGAAGGCCTCAAGCTGACGGTCGAGCAGCTCGAACGTGCCGAGGCGCAACGCGTCGCCATGACGGCACGTACGCTGGAATTTTTCGAAAAATACGACCTGCTGCTGGCGCCCGCGACCATCGTGCCGCCGTTCCCAGTCGAAAACCGCTACGTCGCCGAATGCGCCGGCAAGAAGTTCGACAACTATGTCGAATGGCTCGGCATCGTCTACGCGATCACACTGGTGTGCTGCCCCGCGCTGTCGCTGCCGTGCGGATTTACCGCCTCGGGCCTGCCGGTCGGATTGCAGGTGGTCGCGCCGAACCGCGGCGAGGCGCAACTGCTGGCCGGCGCGAAGCTGCTGGAGGATATTTTGGGAGTTCGCGGTACCACGCCGATCGATCCAAGATCTCCCAAATAGTGCGCGCCGAAGTAGCTACCACATTCGCGGGCTCGTCATGGCCGGGCTTGTCCCGGCCATCCACGTCTTTCTTGCTTCCGTGAGCTGAAAACGTGGATGCCCGGGACATAGGCGAGCGGAAGCGACGCCGTCCTTCAGACGGCTAAGCCCGGGCATGACGGAGTGATGAGGTCCGGGCATTGTGCACCCGCGAACACTATCTGCCGGAGATTGCGACCGAGATGATCCAGGAATAAAACGTCGAGACAGATTGTTCGCGGAGGAACCGACATGACAGACCAGGCCATCAAATCCGCGGACGATCACCTCGACATTCGTGATGTCGAACGACGGATCAAGGGATTTCTACGCCTATACCGCCTTCGCGCTGTATTTCGCGCCGGCGTTCTTCCCGAACAGCGATCCGGTGGTTCAGCAGCTCAACGTAGCCGTGTTGTTCGCCGCGACCTTCCTGATGCGGCCGCTCGGCGGCTGGCTGTTCGGCTTCCTCGCCGACCGCCACGGAAGGCGGCTGTCGCTGACGCTGTCGGTGGTCTGCATGTGCTTCGGCTCGCTGATCATCGCGGTGACGCCGACCTACGCCTCGATCGGCATTGCCGCACCGGCGATCCTGGCGCTGGCGCGAATGATCGAGGGGTTGAGCCTGGGCGGCGAATACGGAGCCAGCGCCACCTATCTCAGCGAGGTCGCCGACCCCAAGCATCGCGGTTTCTATTCCAGCTTCCAATATGTCACCCTGATCGGCGGCCAGCTCACCGCCATCATCGTGCTCTTGCTACTACAGAAAGTATTTTTAACGCCGGAGGAACTGCGCGCCTGGGGCTGGCGGATTCCGTTCGTGATCGGCGCGCTGCTGGCGATCTTCGCCGCCGTGATGCGGCGCGACCTGCACGAGACGGAGGCGTTCGTCGAAGCCAAGAAAGTCTCCAAACCGACCGGCTCGATCGCGGGCCTGCTGAAATATCCGCGCGAGCTGTTGCTGGTGGTCGGCCTCACCGCCGGCGGCACCGCGGCGTTCTACACTTTCACGACTTACATGCAGACCTTTGTGAAACTGTCGGTCGGCCTCACCGAAGACCAGACCACATTCGTGATCTTCGGCTCGCTGATCTTTGCGACGCTGCTGCAGCCGCTTTACGGTGCGCTATCCGACCGTATCGGCCGCAAGCCGCTGCTGATCTTCTTTGGCGTCGTCGGTACGCTGGCGACGGTTCCGATCCTGACCACGCTGAAGGAAACCAAATCGCCGTTCACGGCTTTCCTGCTGATCTGCGCCGCCTGGATTTTCGTCGCTGGCTACACCTCGATTAACGCGATCGTGAAGGCGGAGCTGTTCCCGACCAACGTCCGCGCACTCGGCGTCGGCCTGCCCTATGCTATCACCGTCTCCGTGTTCGGCGGTACCGCACCCGCGGTCGCGCTCTACTTCAAGAGCCTCGGGCATGAAGACTGGTTCTATTTCTATCTCAGTGGCATGATCTGCCTGTCGCTGATCATCTACTCCACCATGCGCGACACCAAGCATGAGTCCGCCATGCATCGTCACGAATAAACGGGCCTGATATGTCCGACGACCAGAAGCCGCCGCCGGAAAGCAAGTTGACGCTCAGCAAGGAGCGCTGGGCGCGCGAGGGGAAATTCCTCACCGGCAAGATTTCGCGCCCCGAAGACCAGCGCCTGCCGCCGGGCCAGCATCTGACCCTGGATTGGCCGACGCTCGATCTCGGGCTGACGCCGAACATTTCACGCCAGCGCTGGCGTCTCGACGTCTATGGCGCGGTGGAAAATCCGATCTTCTGGGATTTTACCCAGTTCACCGCGCAGCCGCAGACGCAATTCCTGTCCGACATTCACTGCGTCACCACATGGTCGCGTTACGACAATGCGTGGGAAGGGCTCGCCACCCGCGATCTCCTGATGACGTGCCGGCCGCGTGACGAGGCGCGCTTCGTGGTGCTGCATTGCCATGACGGCTACACCACCAACCTAAGCATCGAAGACTTTGCCGCCGAGGACGCCCTGCTCGCCCATAGCTGGTCGGGCCAGCCACTGGAGCAGGAGCACGGCGGCCCGGTGCGCCTGGTGGTGCCGCATCTCTATTTCTGGAAGAGCGCGAAGTGGCTGCAGAGCATCGAGTTCCTCGACCACGACGTATCCGGCTATTGGGAAGTCCGCGGCTATCACAACCGCGGCGATCCCTGGGCCGAGCAACGCTATTCCGGCGACTGAAGCCAACCCAATTCAAGGAGAATGCCCGTGCCGACCGAACGCTTTCAATTCACGGGAGAAGGTGGACATCAGCTTGCCGCGGCGCTGGACCTGCCGGACGGGGCAGTGCACGCCTATGCGCTGTTCGCGCATTGCTTCACCTGCGGCAAGGACGTGCTGGCGGCCAAACGCATCGCGACGGCACTTGCAGCCAAGGGCATCGCGGTGCTGCGGTTCGACTTTACGGGCCTGGGATCCAGCGAAGGCGATTTTGCCAACTCGACTTTCTCGTCGAACGTTGCCGACCTCGTCCACGCTGCCGATCATCTGCGCGAAACCCGCGGTGTTCCCGCGATCCTAATCGGCCACAGCCTTGGCGGCGCCGCGATCCTGGCCGCGGCGGGGAAAATCCCGGATGCGAAAGCAGTCGTGACGGTTGCCGCTCCCTCCGACCCCGCGCATGTCACGCATTTTTTCAAGGATAAGATCGAGGACATCCGTGCGCAGGGCAAGGTCGAGGTCCAGCTCGCCGGCCGGCCGTTCCACATCAAGCGCGAATTCCTCGACGATATCGCCGAGCACGGCCTGATGGCGCATGTCGCCAAGCTGCATAAATCGCTGCTGGTCATGCACTCGCCGACCGACGACACCGTCGGGATCGACAACGCGACCAACATCTTCCTGGCCGCCAAGCATCCCAAGAGTTTCGTTTCGCTGTCCGGCGCGGATCATCTGCTCTCGGCGAAGCGCGACAGCGCCTATGTCGCCGATGTCATCGCGGCCTGGGCCGAGCGTTATATCGAGCCCATCGCCGCGGCACCGGTCGCCGCCGCGGCCGAAGGGCCGCGCAACGTCGTGGTGCGCGAGACCCGCGCCAACAAGTTCCAGCAAACGGTCACGACGGGGCCGCATCAGATGCTGGCGGATGAACCGGTCGCCGCCGGTGGTGCGGACACCGGGCCCGGGCCGTATGACCTGCTGCTGTCAGCGCTTGGCGCCTGCACCTCGATGACGATGCGGATGTATGCCGACCGCAAGTCGCTGCCGCTCGAGCGCATCACCGTGACGCTGAAGCACAACAAGATCCACGCCGAGGATTGCGCCGAATGCGAAACCAAGGAAGGCCTGATCGATCAGATCGACCGGGTGATCGCAATCGAGGGCGCGCTCGACGCCGATCAGCACAAGCGGTTGATGGAAATCGCCGATAAATGCCCGGTGCATCGCACGCTCACATCAGAGGTGCGGATTTTGACCAGGGAAGCGGATTAGGCCGCCGCCAGCGGCCGTACCCGCAGAGCGCCGCGCAGGCCGGCGGCGGTGCCGAGCATAATTCCGGCGACGGCCACGAACGACGCCAGCGCCAATGTCGAAACGCCCGTCAGGCCCTGCCCGACCGAGCAACCGAACGCCATCACGCCGCCCGCGCCCATCAGCGCGGCGCCGCCGGCCGAGCGCAGCATGTGGCGCGGCGATTGATAGCCTTCGAGGTGGAACCGTCCTGTGACCAAGGCGGTGACGAGGCTGCCGGCGAACACTCCGAACACCGTGACGATACCGAAATTGAGCGTCGACCCCGTCGACAGCATGACATATTCCAGCGCGTCCGCGATCGGCGCGATGAAGGTCAGCGAGGTCACCGGCGTCGGATTGAAATCGTCGGCGCCGAGATAACCGGTCGCAACCCAGCCAGCGGCGACGAGTACGCCGACCACAAGGCCGGCCGCGATCTGACCCGGCGAACGCCGGAACGCCGGATGCACAAAGGCAAAGATCATCAGCGCGGAAGATATCACCCAACCCGCCAGCATGTGTGCTGTCATCTCACTCAAGCCCGCGGTAGCCAGCAGCGCCGGAATCGAATTCGCTTTTACCGTGGTCTGCGAGGCGGCGACAACAGCGATCCGCGCCGGCGCGATCAGACCTTTCAGCGTCATCTGGGCAAAGATCGCCAGCACGACCACGACGACGAAGGAACGCAGATTGCCGCGCCCGAGCAGCACCAGCGCGCGGGAGCCGCAGCCGTTCGACAGCACCATGCCGTAGCCGAACAACAGCCCACCGAAGAACATCAACGGCGCCGAGAACGAAGGCTGCAGATAGATCGACTTGCCGACGTCAACGAAGCTGCCCGTCGCCAGCCATTGTGTCGCGGCGACCGCGACACCGATCGCCAGCGCATAAGTGCGCACCAGCCGGCCGTCGCCCTCCGCCCACCAGCCGCGCAGACTCGACATCATGCAGAAGCCGGAGAGCAATCCAACCGCTCCGTAGATCAGGCCGATGGCGAGCGCGGAAAGGACGACGATGTTGGCAGCAGTCATGGACTGGTTCCTGTCAAGCCGGCCGCAGGATCACGCGGTCGCGCGAGGAACCGGCGACGGCGACGAAGGCCGCCTTGGCCTGTTCCAGCGGATAGATCGCGTTCGGCTTGATCGGAAACGGCTTGAGATGCCCGCTGGCGAAGCCGGGCCCCAACTCCCTGAGCACCGCGCCGGTCGCGATCGACGACAGGCCGAGTGTGTCGATGCCGACATAGGTGTGCTGGCCGCGATAAAACTCCAGAATGTTGAACTGCACGATCCGGTCGACCGCGGCGATCAGGATCTGCCGCCCGCGCAGCGCCAGCGATTTGTGCGCGGCTTCAAAATAGGGATCACCCACCGTGTTGAACACGATGTCGGCGCCCTTGCCGCCGGTGAGTTCGCGAACCCGCGTCGCGACATCGGTCACGGAGGCATCGACAACCTCGACCTTGGAATTGGTGTGACCCTCATAGGGCTCGCTCCTGCGGACGACGCCGATCACGCGGGCGCCGTGCCAGCCCGCGATCTGCGTCGCGGCCTGGCCGACCTTGCCGTTGACGCCCATGACCAGCACGGTCTCGCCGGCCTTGGGAATGCCGGCGCGGCGCAGGCCTTCCATCGCGGTCACGAAAGGAACGCCGATGCCGGCCGCCTCCTCCCAGGTAAGCCCCGTCGGCTTTTCCACCACAGCGTCGGCTTCGACGGCAAGATGCGTCGCGTGGGTGCCGTCGCGGCGGATACCGAGATCGCCGGAGGAGCCGAACACTTCGCGGCCGACCCAGCCTTGCGGGCCATCGATCACAATGCCCGCATAGTCGCGGCCCGGCGTGCGGGGAAACACCGCATAGGGCATCAGGCCGGTCGCGGCCTTCACATCCGACGGATTGACGGCGGCGGCTTTGACCTCGATCAGCAGATCGTTCTCGGCGCGCGATAGTGTGTGAGTTTCGATCACGGGCGCCAGCGAGGCGGCATCGGCGACTTTTGCGGACAGGCGCACGCAGCGGGCCTGGACCGTCATCGGCCGAACATCTGGCTTTTGGGCAACCGGCATCGAGGGGCTTCCTGCTCTCACATCCTGAGAGCAGGAGTTACCCTTTCGGCCGCTTGTCGTAAACCCGTTTCGCCTTGCCGAGCGAACGTTCCAGCGTGTCGGGGGCGATCACCTTGATCTGCGTGCTGATGCCGATGGTGTTCTTGATGAAGACCGCGACCTTTTCGGCGTGGGCATGCAGCCCGCTGCCGTCCCAGTGTTCGTGGCGGGCTTCGGCGAGCACGGTCATCTCGTCCATCCGCCCTTGGCGCGTCAGTTCGATGATGAAATGGCCACCGCACCAGTCGGTCGCGAGCAACGCTTCCTCGATCTGGGTCGGGAATACGTTGACGCCACGCAGGATGATCATGTCGTCCGAACGTCCGGTGACCTTTTCCATCCGCCGCATGCCCGGCCGCGCCGTGCCCGGCAGCAGCCGCGTCAGGTCGCGGGTGCGGTAGCGGATGATCGGAAAACCTTCCTTGGTCAGCGAGGTGAACACCAGTTCTCCCTTCTCGCCGTCGGGCAACACCTTGCCGGTGTCGGGGTCGATCACTTCAGGGTAGAAATGATCCTCCCAGATATGCAGGCCGTCCTTGCTCTCCACGCATTCCTGCGCCACGCCGGGCCCGATCACCTCGGAGAGGCCGTAAATGTCGGTCGCCTCCATATCGAAGGCGTGCTCGATCTCGGCGCGCATCGCATTGGTCCAGGGCTCGGCGCCGAAGATGCCAAACTTCAACGACGATTTGCGCGGATCCAGCCGCTGCTTCTTGAACTCATCCAGGATCGCCAGCATGTAGCTCGGCGTGACCGTGATGATGTCAGGCTTGAAGTCGTTGATCAGCTGCACCTGCCGCTCGGTCATGCCGCCGGAGATCGGCACCACCGTGCAGCCGAGTTTTTCGGCGCCGTAATGCGCGCCGAGGCCGCCGGTGAACAGGCCATAGCCATAGGCATTGTGCATCAGCATGCCGGTGCGGCCGCCGGCGGCGCGGATCGAGCGCGCCATCACGTCGGCCCAGATATCGATATCGCCCCGGGTATAACCGACCACGATCGGCTTACCCGTGGTGCCCGAGGACGCATGGACGCGAACCAGTTTTTCGCGCGGCACCGCGAACATGTTGAAGGGATAATTGTCGCGCAGATCGGTCTTGACCGTGAACGGAAACTTGGCGAGATCGGAAAGCTGCTTGAAATCGTAGGGATGCACGCCGGCCGCATCGAACGCTTTTCTGTAATGCGCGACGTTGTCATAGGCGTGCTGCAGCGACCAGGCGAGGCGTTTGGTCTGCAACGTCATGATCTCGTCGCGCGAGGCCCGCTCGGCCTGGTCCAGTTCGGGAATGTAACCGGTTGCCTTGGACAGGGTGTTCGTCACAGCCATCACGCTTCTCCTATCTCGATCTATCTGGCTTCGACATCCGCGACCGGCAACCAGGTGCCGGCAATGGTGCGGGAATGACCGCGGAACTCGGCGATCACAACATCGCCTGAGGTGACGCGGACGTCGTAAATTCCGGAGCGGCCGTTGCGTGAAATCTCGCGCGCCGTCGCTACCAATACGTCGCCGAGCTTGCCCGGCCGAATGAAGGTGATGTCGCACTGCGCGGCGACCGCGCGCTGATTGTGCGAGTTGCAGGCAAAGGCGAAGGTGGAATCGGCGAGCAGGAAGATGAAGCCGCCATGGGCGATGCGCTGGCCGTTGACCATGTGCGGCTGCACCATCATCGACATGACAGCCCGCCCCGGTCTGATCTCGACAATCTTCATGCCGAGGCCCTTGCTGGCGTCGTCTTCCTTCCACATCGCATCCGCGCAGGCGCGTGCGAGGTCGTCGGGCGAAAGCGCGACGTTCATAGCGGTCTTCCCGCTCTATGAGACGGATTCACGACGTTTCTCTCCTGTGCGCATGGGCTTGTTGACCAAGCCTCGTGGGTAGCGTTTCAGTCTTGGGACGAAGCACCGGAGGTGTCAACGATCCCGGGTCTCTCGTCCGTCATTCCGGGATGGTCCGAAGGACCAGACCCGGAAGTTCGAACTTCCGGGTTCGATGCTTCGCATCGCCCCGGAATGACGTGAGTTGTCACACGTGGTCGTAGTCGACCACGACCTTGTCCGACACCGGTCGCGCCTGGCAGGTCAGGATGAAGCCTGCCTTCAGTTCCCAGGGCTCCAGCGAATAATTCACCTCCATCTGTGCCTCGCCTTCCACCAGCTTGGCGCGGCAGGTCGAGCACATGCCGCCCTTGCAGGCGAACGGCAAATCCATGCCGGCGCGCAAGGCCGCATCGAGAATGGACTCGTCCTCGGCAACGGGCACCTCACGGCGTTTGCCGTCGATGGTCAATGAGGCCATTGCCTTGGGCGGTGCCGAGGCTTCGATGATCTTCTTCGCCCGCGGCTTGCCGCCGAATTCCGAGACGAAGCGCTCGACGTGAATGCGCTCGTCGGCAATGCCGATCTCGCGGCAGGTCGTCTCGATGTCTTCGCTCATGCCCGTAGGCCCGCAAATGAAGACATGATCGACGCTGGCGGCCGGGACCAGCGAGCGCAGCAACACCCGCACCTTGTCGCCGTCGAGCCGGCCGTGCAGGATCGGGATGTCCTGCTCCTCGCCCGAAATAACGTGAAAGACCGAGAACCGCTGCAGAAAGCGGTCCTTCAATTCCTCCAGCGCTTCGCGGAACAGCATGCTGCCGGCGGAGCGGTTGCCGTAAAACAAAAAGAAGCGGCTGTCCGGCTCGCGCGCCAGCACGCCCCTGGCGATCGAGAGGATCGGCGTGATGCCACTTCCGGCAGCAAAGCCGACATAGACCCGCGCCTGCTCCGGCGCGTGGGCGATGCCGAAGCGGCCGGTCGGCGTCATCACATCGAGCTGGTCGCCGGATTTGAGTTCATCCGCGGCCCAGTTCGAAAATGCGCCGCCATCGACCTTTTTCACGGCGATCCGCAGCTCGCCGTCGTCGGGGCCGGAGCAGATCGAATAGGAACGGCGCACCTCCTCGCCGTCCATCGTCGTGCGTAGCGTGAGGTACTGACCCGGCATGAAGCTGTAGTCGCCGGTCAACTCTGCGGGAATCGTAAACGTCATCGATACCGCGTCAGCAGCTTCGCGGCGCAGATCGTTGACGGCAAGGCGATGAAAACGGGGTGTGAGCGACATGGTCAGTGACACTTGAAATAGTCGAAGGGTTCGCGGCAGCTCTTGCAGCGCCACAGCGCCTTGCAGGAGGTCGAGCCGAACTCAGAGAGCACTTCGGTATTCGCAGAGCCGCATTGCGGACAGGCGACCTGTTGCTCGCCGAACAGCGCCCGGCGCGAACTCGACGCCTGCGGCGGCGCGATGCCGTATTCGCGCAGCTTGTTGCGCCCGTCTTCGCTCATCCAGTCCGTGGTCCAAGCAGGTGACAGCACGGTGCGGACGGTCGGGCGCGCGAAGCCGGCACGCTCCAGCGCCAGCTCGATCTCGAGAGTGATCATGTTCATCGCCGGGCAACCCGAATAGGTCGGCGTGATCGCGACTTCGATCCTGCCGTCATGGACCTGAACGTCACGCAGCACGCCAAGATCGGCGATGGTCAGCACCGGAATTTCGGGATCGACCACTTGGGCCGCCGCATCCCACGCACGCCGGCGCAGATCGCTATCGATGAGATCAACCGTTACCATGTCGCCCCCGGAAACGTGCGTTGCACCGATTGCAACTCGCTCAGGAGATGGCCGAGGTGCTCGCTGTGGTGGCCACTACGGCCGCCCTGCTGCATCCAGTCGTTTTTCGGCAGAACCAACGTCGCCTCGCGCACGATATTGGAAATTGTCTTCAGCCATGGAGCGTGCAAGCCTGCGGGATCAATCGCAATGCCTGCATCGATCAGGCCGCGCTCGCTGTCATCGACGGCAAACATCTCGCCGGTGAAGGCCCAGAGATCGTCGATCGCGGTCTGCGCACGGCGATGGCTTTCCTCGGTGCCATCACCGAGACGGACGATCCATTCCGAACAATGCCTGACGTGATAGGCGCTTTCCTTTTCCGACTTCGCCGCAATTGCGGCCAGCGTCGGATCGGCGGATTTCATCATCGCACGCCAATAGAGATCGGCAAACACCGAGTAGAAGAACTGCCGCACCATGGTGCGCGCGAAATCGCCGTTTGGCTGTTCCAGCAGCAACAGATTGCGGTACTGCCTGACGTCGCGCAGATAAGCGAATTTGTCTTCGTCGTTACCGTTGCCTTCGACCTTGGCCGCGTACGAATAAAGTTCGCGGGCCTGGCCGAGCAGGTCGAGGCCCATATTGGCGAGCGCCATGTCCTCTTCCAGCATCGGCGCGTGGCCGCACCATTCCGAGAGCCGATGCCCCAGGATCAGCGCGTCGTCGGCGCGGCGCAGGGTGTAGAGCACCAGCGGGGTTTCGGAGACTTTGATCGAGGCGGTGGTCATCACATATGCCCGACTTCGTCCGGCACGTCGTAGAAGGTCGGATGCCGGTAGATCTTGGATTCCGCGGGCTCGAACATCATGCCCTTCTCGGACGGATCGGACGCGGTGATGGCACTCGACGGCACCACCCAGATCGAGAGCCCCTCGCCGCGGCGGGTGTAGATGTCGCGCGCGGCCTGCAGCGCCAGCGTCGTATCGGTCGCGTGCAGCGAGCCGACATGCTTGTGCGCCAGCCCGTTGCGGCTGCGGATAAAAACTTCCCAGAGCGGAATGTTCGGCGTGGCCATGATGATCTCCTTACTTTGCTCCCTACTCGGCGGCTTGCAGCGCTGAACGCTGCCGGCGCTTCTCGGCATGGGCCAGCGCGGCCTCACGGACCCAGGCGCCCTCGTCGTGCGCCTTGCGCCGCGCCGCCAGCCGGTCGCGGTTGCAGGGACCGTTGCCGGCCAGCACCGCGTTGAACTCGCTCCAGTCAATCGCGCTGTATTCCCAGTTGCCGGCTTCGTTCTGTTTCATGCCGGGATCGGGAATGGTCAGCCCAAGGAACTCCGCCTGCGGCACAGTGGCGTCGACGAATTTCTGCCGCAGCTCGTCATTGGAGAAGCGCTTGATCTTCCATTTGGTCGAGGTATCGCTGTGCTGGCTCGCCTGGTCAGGCGGACCGAACATCATCAGCACCGGCCACCACCAGCGATCGAGCGCGTTCTGCGCCATCGCCTTCTGGTCTTCGCTGCCGCGGCACAGCGTCAGCATAATCTCAAAGCCCTGGCGCTGGTGAAAGGATTCTTCCTTGCAAACCCTGATCATCGCGCGCGCATAGGGACCATAGGAACAGCGGCACAGCGGAATCTGGTTCATGATGGCGGCGCCATCGACCAGCCAGCCGATCGCGCCGATGTCGGCCCAGGTCAGCGTCGGATAATTGAAGATCGAGGAATACTTTGCCTTCCCCGCCAGCATCAGGTCGACCAGTTCTTCGCGCGAGGTGCCGAGCGTCTCGGCCGCGGCGTAGAGGTAGAGGCCGTGGCCGCACTCGTCCTGCACCTTGGCGAGCAGTGCGGCCTTGCGGCGCAGCGACGGCGCGCGGGTGATCCAGTTGCCTTCGGGAAGCATGCCGACGATTTCGGAATGGGCGTGCTGCGAGATCTGCCGCGTCAGCGTCTTGCGATAGGCTGCCGGCATCCAGTCGTTGGGTTCGATACGATCATCGACGTCGATGCGCGCCTGAAAATGCGCAGCTTTGGTCGCATCCTCGATCTGGCGATCTTCGCCGTCGGATGAATTGAGCGCCTGCGTGTACATGCCGACCTCCCTCGATGTTCCTGCCATGATGTTCTTGGAGATAAACATATAACAAAAAATACGAAACGCAAGTTATTTTTGTAACATATTAATATCAGCCGAACCGCCGCGAAAGTTCCGTGCCAGCCTTCGGTAAGGGCCCGCTTTCGTTGCTGGCATGGCGATCAAGCCATTGTTCGGACGCGGGAAGCAGCGCGCGATAGATCTCGCCGCACAGCGTCCGGGCGGCCCTGCCCGGCCAGTCCGCCGGCAATAGAGCGGTCGGCAGCAGCGGGTCGCGCAGCACCACCCGGCGGTAATGGTGGATCAGCAGGATCCGCGCGGTGAAGGCGTCGACATCCGCCAGCCGCTCGCCGCGGCTGATCCAGCCGTGCAATGGCTGGAAGGTCTTCATGAATTTTTGATAGGCGTCCGCAGTGCGATCGAGCGGCCAGCTTTCGCTGAGCAGACGCCGTCCGGAATCGTCCTCGGCCGAGACTTCGAGACGAATGGCACCAGCTACCTCCTCCGGCACCGGCACGCCTGACGGTGCGACCCAGACGCCCGGCAGCGGACTGCCGAAGCCGGCATTCTTCAGTGCTTCGCGCGACGCATCGCGATCGCCACCATCGCCGATCAGCAGCAGTTCGAACCGCCCGGTCCAGTCGGAGGCCGGCGGCCCATAGATATGTTTGGTCGCGATATCGAAGGTCTGCCGCCCGCTCTGCACCAGGCGATAAAAACTGTTGCGGCCGACTTTATGGCGCTCGAACCAGCCGTCGGCGGTCAGCCGCGACATCGCGGTACGCACCACGCTGGCGTCGATATCGATTTGCCTAAAGAACTCAAGCAGCGTGCCGAGCCATACCGAACCACCGCGCGGCACGATGGCGTCACCGAACACGGTGATGACAATGGAGCCGGTGCGCGACGGTTCGCGCTTCAACTGTTCGATAATGCGGGCAAGCGGCTGCGCCATACGTCAACGCATACCGCGTTTTTCGGGATTGCGACAATGGTGGTGCTTACTTCTCCCTCGCCCCGCTCTTGCGGGGAGAGGGTTGGGGTGAGGGGCTGCCTCAGCAAATTCGATAGCAGCGAGTACGCTGAGAGTCCCCCTCACCCGGAGCGCTTTGCGCTCCGACCTCTCCCCGCAAGCGGGGCGAGGTAAGCGCCATCAGCGATGCGGGTTCGGATACACCAGGCTGCGCCAGCCGGAGCGGTCGAACGGCGACCATTGGCCTTCCGCCTGCGCCAGCCGATCGGCCACCGCGTAGACCGCGGCGGGGTGATGGCCCATGCCGCAATGGCTGCTTTCGATCTCGATGCTTTCTGAGGTCGCGGACGTCTTTTCCATGCAGCCCTGCCAGGCGCAAATGCCATCGGTGCGGCTGAAGATTGCGGTGGTCGGCACCGGCGGAACGTCCGACAGCGATCCGCCAAACCGGGAGTCCTCTTCATCCGCGCGGCGGCCGCTCGCCATCTCATAGACGCGCCAGGCGTTGGTCGCCTTCGGGCCTGAGGCAAACGGGCTGCCGAGCGTGATCACCGAGCGCACCCGGTCCGGCATCATCTTGGCGAGCTGACGGGCGTACAGACCACCGAGGCTCCAGCCGACCAGCGAGACCTTGCGGCCGTGGGTGTCGTTCAATTCCTGCACGAGATCGACCATCGCGTTCTGCACGCCATGGCGCAGTCCGAGATTGCGGCCCTGGCGCCAGCCGCTCACGGCGTAGCCGCGGCTCTTCAGGAAGCTGCGCAGCGGACGCGTCGAGGCGTCGGACGCCACCAGTCCAGGCAACACCAGCACCGGATGACCATCGCCTTTCGGCGCAAGACTCAGCAGCGGCAATGCACCGAGAAAGGCGCCCAATTCGGAAAAGGCGCGCCCTTCCAGAAACATCAGCGTTCTGGACGGAGGACTCAAAGCCTGGGCAGTCGCAGTCATCTTAGCTCCTCTCGAGCCGGCCCCTTGCGTTTCGGCAGCCGGCTATTTGACATGTGAAAGAAAACCTCTTGGGGAAGACGAAAATCTCTTGGAATCGTTTCGCACTGCAACAAAGTCTCTGTAAAAGCTAGGGAACAGCAGTTCCCGTTGCAAGCCGACGCAATACGGACCTCCACACTTAAGACGCTTGTCGTGATGAATTAGTCACAGCAGCCGCAACAGATATTCGAGCGTGTACAGCGCCAGTCCTGCCAGCCCACCGATCAGCGAGCCGTTGAAGCGAATGTATTGCAGGTCGCGGCCGATATTGATTTCGATCAGCGAGATCAATTGTCCCATGTCCCAGGACTTG